>Ga0137415_10000733_pt1 | contig 32048 bp, 27 predicted proteins | sample CZODoug3_1_1_16f_FD_183082 | JGI IMG/M metagenome (GOLD analysis project Ga0137415, IMG submission 183082) | Vadose zone soil fungal communities from Angelo Coast Range Reserve, California, USA - CZODoug3_1_1_16fungal (Hybrid Assembly) | ecosystem: Environmental > Terrestrial > Soil > Vadose...
CGTGGACAATCTCACGAATACCGCCGTGATTGTGGATCAGAACAACAATCGCGTGGTGTTCCTGGCTCTGCCGAAGTAGGAGAGCCGGCGCGGGTGACGCACGCGTGTCAGGATAGCGTTGCAGCGGTCTCGATTGCTCAGCTATACTGTTCGCTTTGCGTAGGGGCAGTTTAGGCCAGTGGGGGCTGCCAGGCTGTCCAGACGGACTCCCTGCGAGAAGATGCGTAAAAAAAGAAGTCGCTTATTTTTCCCAGGGACTGAAAAAATTTGACCGGTCACCGGTTAAGTATCCAAAGGCTTGCCAATCTCAATGGCGTCGGCCGCCAGGGACGAGGCAGGGCCAAGATGAATAAGGAGAAAACAGTGAATTCGAGAAACATGTTTCGTGTGGCTGCGGCGGCCACGTTGTGCTTGTTGGGAACCGTAACCGTGCGCGCGCAGAGCGCGACGGCGCCGGGCGCAGCAAGCAGCGGCAAGATTGCAGTGCTGAACGTCCGCCAGGCAATCGTGACGACGGCGGAAGGGAAGCAAGCGTCGGCGGAACTGCAATCGCAGTTCGCTCCGCGGCAGAGCGAGATGGAAACTCTTAATAAACAGATCAACGATATCCGGCAGCAGTTGGCGGCCAATCAGACCACCTGGAGCGACGAGCAGAAAACCAAGGCCCAGACTCAGGGGCAAAGACTTGCCGCGCAACTGGAACGGAAGAATACCGAATTGCAGGAAGATGTGAACGCGGCGCAGGGCGACGTGGTGGACCGCATCGGCAGGAAAATGATGGAGGTGCTGGACCGGTACGCCCGCGAGAACGGCTACGTGGCGGTGTTCGATTCGTCGGCGCAGAATTCGCCGATTATCTACGCCTCGAACAACGTTGACGTGACGCAGGAAATTATCCGGCTGTATGACCAGCAGTATCCGATCAAGGGCTCGGGCGCTCCGGCGGCCAAGCCGGCTGCCACGCCGAAACCGGCGGCGCCTCCGGCAGCCAAACCGCAGCGATAGTTCGGCCGAATTAAAAATATGGAAAATGGGGCCGCCGTGAGGTGGCTCCTTTTAGTTTAAGGACTGTTTGTGTCGCTTGCGGGAGAAGCCTGAGTCGAAGGCGGAGGCACGGTTTTCGGCTTTCCAATTTTGTGGTTGGTATCCACTCCAAAGAGCATGTAGTCCGTCAGATAGTGCTTGTGATGGTAGCGGTGGCCGCGGAGTTCCATGTGCATCTCAGCGCTCCAGGGAAGCCACAGTATGGTGTTACCGGCCCAGAAATTCACGGGGCCATAGTCGACGAGCAAGTGATCCCGCGTAAGGCCGAGTATCTGCTTCGGCTCCAGCAAGTCGGTTTCGATGCGAAGGACATCGAAGCTGGCTGAGGAAATCCAGACGCGGCCTTTAAGTAGAATCTGGTAGATCTTTCCATCCCGCCTCCACTCGCGAATTCCTCCTTTGGAATCTTTCTTTTCCTGAAAACGGATTTGCCAGGTAGCCTTTCCTCGAATACTCGCAAGTCCTTCGCACTGATAAACGAATTCATCCCGGGTGGCGGGCTGCAGAATCGAGACGCCGAGGTTGTTGAGGCCGATAGTCGCAAGCGAGGTGGGGAAACTGGAGTCTTTCCCGGAGGAATACCTGTCTTCGTCGAGGAAAAAGGAATCGCCGGCGTACCGATTGACGAAAACGATGTAGGAAAAATCGCGGGATTTGACGGGGCCTGGTCTGCCGAGGCGGTCAATTTCCTGATGCTCGATGTGTTCGGTCGCCGTGAATTTTTCAAAATTCTGCAATTGTGATTTCAGGCGGTGCTCCGCTCGGAGAAGAATTTCTTCCGCGCTGCAAGCAGCGTCCTGTGCCAGCGGGTATTCGCGGCTGTCAATATCCAGAGGGGCCCAGGGGCGCTCGTTGGCCGGCAATAATTCAACGCTTGGAGTGGCGGGGACCGGCAGATTCGCAAGTTGAGCAGACTCCGAGGAGACCGAGGGACGCGGAGCAGAGAGAGAGGCGAGGGTCTTTCTGGCTTCCGCGGCGAACGGATCACCGGGAAACTTATTGGCAAGTTCCTGCAAGGTGGTTTGGGCTGCTTGCAGCTTTCCTTCGGTCAGCTGTATTTGTCCAAGTAGCAGGCGAGCACCGGCGCCTTTTTCGTGGGCGAGGTCAACGGCGCGCTGCGCATGGGTTTCCGCCTCGGGCAAACGGCCGGCCTTGGCATATGCCGAAGCCAGGAGAAGATGGGTGCGCCATCCCGCCCCGTTCTTGAGAAATGCTTTTTCCAGAGTGGCGATGGCAGCAGAAGTTTCGCCATTGCGGAGTTGCAATTCGCCGAGGGCGAGCAAAGATCGTTCATGCGTCGGATCGATTGCCAGGGCATGCTCGAAATCCTGGCGCGCCACGTCAGTGTTGTTCAATCCGAGTTCCGCCGTCCCAAGGAGGTAGCTGATGTCAGGATTGCCCGGCGCCATGCCGAGTCCCTTGGCAAAATGAGCGCGAGCAATTTCGAATTGACGTTTGCGCAGGGCCTCCAGACCTTTGTCGATTTCCCCCTGGAGTTTCGGTGACATAACCAGGCCCTGAGGCTTGGGTCCATGGGAATTCTTATCGGATTCCGGAATCATGTAGATATACACCTGCATGGTTGACCCGACGGCGTTCACAGTGATGTGCTCAGTAGCGGTCTGATAACCTGGGTAGCTCGCTTCCGCCTCATAATCCCCCGGAGCCAACCCGTCGAAGACAGCGGTCGAAGCGTCGCGTGTGGTGGCCGTTTGATTGTAGCTGCCAACGCTCGCGACCAGCGTGACGAGCGTAGCACCGTCCATGGGAACGCCACTGGCGTCGCGGACGTTGACAGAAAGCGTGACTGTGGAAGGACTGAAGCTTTGCTGGCTTCCGTGGCCTCCGCCTGTGGGCCGCTGCGCAAAGGCCGAAGAACCGCAAACCAAAAGCATACAAACCACAGCGAGAAGCTCTTTTGAGAGCGTGAACATGTTGGGCCGGACGTAGACCATGGAGACCCTAACGCCGCGGAAGACTTACCGATACACTACGCAGCAGAAGGTGTGTCGTCAAGCGCTGGGCGAGGCAGAGGGGGTGGCGACTCGGCAAGAAGTTGGTCACACCGGGAAATCGTTGCAGTTCGAATTAGTCTTTGTATTCCTTTGAGTTAAACCGGGTTTGCGGCAACCAAAACAGTTCTGGGATTCCTGTCAAGCACCGCCGGCCTGCGGCTAAGCCCTAAGGTACCTTGCATTTACCTTGCTCCCGGAATATACTCATTCTTCGCTCTGAATCGGGTCGCACCATGAAGTGGGCGCAAGCCCACTTTTTTGTTGCCGCCGGCGGTACTGAGCTTTCGACCGGCTTAGGCCGTGGAGTCTTCGCGTGAATTTGGAAAAGGTCCGCGAGGCCGCCGAGCGGGTTGCCCGTTCGGAAGGCCTGGAAGTCGTGGATGTCGAATGGAAGATCGGCAAGCAAAGGTTTCTAAGGGTGTACATCGACCGAGTGCCCCTTGCAAAACCTGCCGAGGCGATTGAGGGTGAAGAGGCGCCGAGTCCTTACCCGAAAGTCAGCCACGCCGATTGTGAGCGCGTGAGTCAGCAACTCAGCGTGATTCTGGATGTGGAAGAATTGATTCCGGGACCGGGGTACGTCCTGGAAATCAGTTCACCGGGAATGGACCGCGCGCTGACGAAGGCGGCGGATTTCGAGCGCTTCACGGGCCGGCTGGCGAAGATTTCCACCAGCGAGCCGATCGGCGAGGCGAAGTTTTTTGAAGGAAGGCTGCGGGGATTCGCGGACGGAAATGTCCGCATGGAGTTGAAAGGAAAAGACGCGCGAATCGTTGAAATACCGCTCGGCGCGATTCGGAAGGCGAACCTGGTTGTGGAGTTTTAGGAAAGAGAAATGGCGAATCTGCTCTATCAACAAATCGAGATGCTGAGCCGGGAGAAGCACATCGAACCGGAAGTGGTGATTTCCGCCATCGAAGACGCCATGGTGGTGGCTGCCCGGAAATTTTACAAGACGGAAGAGGACCTGCGCGGGAAGTTCAACGCCGAAAGCGGGCAGGTGGACGTGCACGCGGTGCACACCGTCGTGGAAGAAGTAACGGACCCGAAGCGGGAAATCAGCCTGGCGGACGCGAAGAAAAAGAATCCGAGCGCCGAAATCGGGACGGAGATACTGACGGTCAAGCCGACCGACGTGCTGGGACGCATCGCCGCGCAGACCGCGAAGCAGGTGATCCTGCAGAAGGTGCGCGAGGCCGAGCGGGACACGATTTATAACGAGTATCACACTCGCGCGGGCGAACTGGTGACCGTGATCGTGAAGCGCGCGGAAGGGCCCGACCTGATCGTGGACATGGGCCGGACGGAAGCGCGGCTGCCGAAGCGCGAGCAGTCGAAACTGGAAACTTACAATATCGGCGAGCGTTTGCGCGTGGTGATCAAGGCCGTGGACCGGGCTGCCAAAGGGCCGCAAGTGATCGTGTCGCGTGCGGATGCTTCGCTGGTGCAGCGCCTGTTTGAGATGGAAGTGCCGGAGATTTACGACGGCACTGTGCAGATTCGCGCGGCGGCGCGCGAAGCCGGCGAACGCACGAAGGTGGCGGTGGCAAGCCGCGACAAGGACGTGGATCCCGTGGGCGCCTGCGTTGGCATGAAGGGAATGCGCGTGCAGTCCATCATCCGGGAACTGCGCGGCGAGAAAATCGACATCATTCCCTACAACGAAGAGACAGTCGCGTTCGCGCAAAAGGCGTTGAGCCCGGCGAAAGTCACCCGGGTGCAGATCACCGACCCGGAGAACAGAAAGCTGGAAGTAATCGTGGAAGATTCTCAGCTTTCGCTGGCGATCGGGAAAAAGGGACAAAACGTGCGCCTGGCCAGCAAGCTGATTGGCTGGGACATCGACATCAAGAGCGAAGAAGAGAAGCGGCGCGAGATTGAAGAGCAGATGACCGCGCTGACGGCGCCGACGACTCCGCTGACGGTGTTGGCGGGCGTTGGGCCCAAGACGATCGAGAAGATCGAAGCCGCCGGAATTTTGAACCTGGAAAAACTCGCCAGCATGACGCCGGAACAGCTCATGGAAATTCCGGGCATCGGCGAAAAAATGGTGGACAAGATTTATCAGGCCGTGAACCGCTTTTATGAAGGCGGCGACGCCGCGGCTACGCCGGTGGAAACCACGGACGAAAACGGGGAAGAGACCCCCGCCGCCGAAGCTTCAGCCGAAACAGCCACGGAAACGGGAGCGGCGGCATCAGGCGAAAGCCCGGCCGAAGCCGCAAGCGAGCCGGAAACTTCAGCAACAACGGAATCCGCTTCGGAGACTAACTCTGAAGCCGCTGCATCCACGGAAACGGAAACTCCGGCGGAGCAGCAGGAAGAGAAAAGTTCCTAAGAAGCATGAGCGACGCAAATCAAGTCCGCATTAATGAGCTCGCGCGCGAACTCGAAGTCAAGGCGAAGGCCATCATTGACCTATTGCCCGGTTTTGGCGTCACCGAAAAGAAAACGCACTCCAGTTCGATTCCGGAAGATGTCGCGGAAAAAGTTAAGGACCATCTGAAGGGCGTAGCGGACGCGGAAACCGCCGCGGAAGCCGACCGTTCAGCGAAGGAAGCGGCTGCAAAGGCAGCTCTCAGAAGGCCGCCGGCTCCAGTGGCGGCTCCTGCTGCTCCTCCGGTTGCTCCGGCACACCCGCCGGTTGCGGCGAAGCCTGCGGCTCCAGCGCCAACGGCAGCACCACCTGCTCCTGGACCTGTGGCTGTCAAGCCCGCGCCTGCAGCGCCTCCGCCAGGCGCAACTCCGGCCCCGGTGGCTCCCGTTGCGAAACCCGCTGCACCGGCACCGGCTGTGACAACTCCGCCAGCCGCACCCGCCGCGGAACGGCCCGCTGCGCCTGCAACACCCCCGACTTCCGGCGCGCCGCGCCCTGCGCCACAGCAACCTTTACGGCCTACGCATCCTACGACTCGTGTGCCAGGCCAGCAGCCGGGGACACGGCCCGGCGGAGCACCGCCTTCGCAATCGCGTCCGCAGCAACCGGGTACGCAGCCGCAAGCCGCGCGTTCTGGGTCGCCGGCAAGTGCGCCGCGCCCACAGCAACCTCTTCGTCCCATGCCTACGGGAAACCGCGGGCCCGTGCCCGGAACAGCGCCGGGAGACCGTGATCGCCGGCCAAGCGGCCCGCGTCCGGGTCAGCCGATGCGCCCACAACAATCTGGCGGGCAGGGCGGGCGTCCGTTTACACCGCGCCCCTCAGGGCCGGGAGGTCCAGGTGGACCTGGCGGTGCTGGACGAACTTTTAGCCAGCGTCCAGGAGCGGCGCCTTCGGGCGCGCGTCCGGGACCACGCACACCCGGTGCTCGTCCTGGAATGTTGCCCTCGCCGTTCTCCGAAAAGCCGTCCAAGGCGGAGCCAGGCAAGCCGCTTTATGCGCGCAAGCCCCAACAGCGCCAGCGTCCGATGGCGGACAAGCGGGAGATGGAAGGCGAGCGGAAGCTGCACCCGACGCGGCAGCGTCCCGGAGCAGGCGGCCGCGGAGTGGCAGCGGCTGCAATCGCGCCGCCCGAGCCGCGCGCACCGCGAGACATCACGCTCACGGAAGGCATCACAATCCGCGAACTAGCCGAAAAACTGGACGTTCGCGCGAAAGATCTTTTGAAGACGCTTCTGGATCGCGGCGTGTTCGCCAGCATCAATCAGGCGCTGGACGTGCAAACGGCAACCGATCTGGCGCAATCGTTTAACGGCGTGGTAAGCGTCGTGTCCCTCGAAGAAGAAATGGTTCTCGAGGTTGCCAAGGAAGAGACCAAGGAAAATCTGAAGCCGCGGCCGCCGGTGGTTACGGTGATGGGCCACGTAGACCACGGAAAGACCAGCTTGCTCGACGGGATCCGCCTGGCGGATGTGGCGGCGGGCGAAGCCGGAGGCATCACGCAGCACATCGGCGCGTACAAAGTGCAGGTGGGCGAAAAGAGCGTGGTGTTTGTGGATACGCCGGGCCACGAAGCATTCACGCGGATGCGTGCGCGAGGCGCGAAAGTCACGGACATTGTTGTGCTGGTGGTCGCCGCAGACGACGGCGTGATGCCGCAGACAAGGGAAGCGATTGACCACGCGAAAGCGGCGAATGTGCCGATCATCGTGGCGATCAACAAAATTGACAAGCCGGAAGCACAGCCAGAGCGTGTGAAGCGGCAGTTGTCGGATCTCGGCTTGATGCCCGCGGAATGGGGCGGCGAGACCGAATTCGTGGAAGTCTCCGCGAAACAGAAGAAGAACCTCGACAAGCTGCTGGAAATCATTCTGCTGGTGGCGGACTTGCGGGAATTGAAAGCGAACCCGGATGCGCCGGCCAGCGGAACGGTGCTGGAATCGCGGGTGGACAAGGGCCGCGGCCCGGTGGCCACTGTGCTGGTGCAGAACGGCACGCTCAACAACGGCGACTTTTTCATTGTCGGTTCGGTATTCGGCAAGGTGCGCGCCATGTTCGACGATCGCGGGCGCCCGGTGAAAACCGCGCCGCCATCCACGCCGGTGGAAGTTCTCGGCTTGCAGGGTGTTCCGGAAGCCGGTGACCATTTCCAGGTTACGGATGAAGCGAAGGCGCGGCACGTGGTGGAATTCCGGCAGTCCAAGCAGCGCGACGCGGCATTGCGCGCCAGCGCGGGCAGCCGAATCACGCTGGACCAGTTGCACGAGCAGTTGAAGGCCGGGGAAGTGAAAGAGCTTCCGATCGTGATCAAGGCCGACGTGCAGGGTTCGGCGGAAGTCCTGGAAGAAATGCTGCCGAAGCTTTCGACGGATCAGGTGAAGCTGAAGATCATCAATGCCGGCGTCGGGACGGTCACGGAAAACGATATCCTTTTCGCTTCCGCTTCGGGAGCCATTATCATCGCGTTCGGCGTGCGCCCGGACCGCAAGGCTCAGGACCTTGCGCAGCAGGAAAAGGTTGATATCCGCACGCACAATATCATTTACGAGGTTTCGGACGAAATTAAGAAAGCCATGGAAGGCCTGCTGGAACCTGTCTTCCAGGAAACGTACGTGGGCCGCGCGGAAGTGCGCAACACGTTCCGCATCAAGGGGTCGGGCACGGTGGCCGGCTGCTATGTTGTGGACGGCGTGATCAGGCGCGACTCGCAGATTCGCGTAGTGCGCGATGGCGCGGTGATTTACACATCGAAGCTCAGCTCGCTGAAGCGCTTCAAGGACGACGCCAGCGAAGTGCGCACGGGATTTGAGTGCGGCCTGGGAATCGCGAACTTCAACGACGTCAAGGTTGGCGACATTCTGGAATGCTTCCAGGTGACCAAGCTGTCCGCCGCCGAAGCCGCTGCCCAGGGAACTTCCGCCGCACGCAAATAAGGAGCGCTGCATCAGGCTCAGGCTTCCCCGGGCCTGAGGGTGGCTTGCCATGCCCGTCGGACTACTCACACTGGAGTTGCATATCGCGGAGGCGCAATCGCTGAAGGATAAGCGGCAGGTGCTGCGCAGCCTCAAGGATCGCTTGCGGGCACATTTTAATGTGGCGGTGGCGGAACTGGATTTCGAGGATACCTGGCAGCGATCGGTGGTCGGCGTGGTGACGTTGTCGAATGAAGAGCATCATGTGGAAGAGGCCCTGCAGAAGGTTTTGGCGGAGGCCGACCGCATCCTGGGGCCCATGGTGGTGAGTCATGCGGTGGAGATACTTTGAATAGCGGTAAGCCATAAGCCGATAGCCGGCTATCAAGATCTAAGAGCTAATGGCTTAAGGCTTATGGCTGAAGGCTAATACATCGCAAACAGCATCAAACACAGAGGCGGAGTAGACGGAAAGCAAAGAAATGAGCCCTGATCATCATCGACATCTGCGGGTGGGCGAGGAAATCGCGCATGAACTGAACGCCATGCTGGTAGGCGAATTGAAAGATCCCCGTCTGGAAGGGAATGTTTGCGTCAGCGAAGTGCGCGTGCAGCCGGATATGAAGCACGCGCGGGTGTATGTCAGCGTGCGGACGGAAAATTCCAGGGAGCAGACGGACGCGATCAAGGCGCTGGAGCATGCGTCGGGATACATCAAGCATGAACTGGTGGAGAGGCTGCAGTTGCGCCGAGTCCCGGATTTACATTTCACGCTCGATCTTTCGCAGGAGCACGTGGAACGCATCGAGCAGCTTCTGAAACAAATGAAGCTGGACAAGGCCGATAAGCCGGAACCAACCCCTGAGCAATGAGCGGCGTGCCCACCCTTCCTTCCGCCAAACCGCATGCCTTTGTAGCGGCCGCCTTCCGAGGCGGGCGCCTTTTCGCCAAAGCCACCGTCCAATTTCTTTCGCCGCGGCCATCACCATACACGAACATTGAGTTAGAACGAGTTCAACTAGCACCCGGATCGCCAAAATTTGATCGCAGAGCAGCATAATATGCCGCGCCAACCACAACCCGCCCCGTTTGACGGCGCCCTGGTCATCAACAAGCCGCAGGGTAAGACTTCTCACGACATCGTGGATGCGGTGCGGCATCTTGCGGGATTCCGGCAGATCGGGCATCTGGGCACCCTCGATCCGCTGGCGACCGGCGTTCTGGTTTTGCTGTTGGGAAAAGCCACTCGCTTTGTGCGGTTTTATACCGGGCGGCGCAAGCGCTACACCGCGGGTTTCCGCTTTGGCTATGCCACGAACACGTTTGACTCGGAAGGGCAGGCGGCGGGACCGGATGCGGCGCCGGTGCTGGAGCGCGAAACGCTGGAGCGGCTGGCGGCGGAATCCTCGGGGCGTTTCGAGCAGATGCCGCCGATTTTTTCCGCCAAGAAAATCCACGGGCGGCCGGCGTATGAACTGGCGCGCAAGAATCAGGTTGTGGAGCTGAAAGCGGTGCCGGTGGAGATTTTCGAGTACCGCCTGACGGGAATAGAAGGGCCGATCGCGCGCTTTTCGATTGAGTGCTCTTCGGGAACTTACATCCGGTCGCTGGCGCACGACATGGGACAGAAGCTGGGCTGCGGCGCGCATCTGGCGGAAATCTGCCGCACAGCGGTGGGAGAATTCTCGCTGGAGCAGGCCATCGGTCTCGAAGAACTGTCGCAGGCAAAGAAGGATGGAAAATTCGAGTCTTGCCTGATCCCGCTCGAGCACCTGCTGCCGAATTTTCCGCGAACCAATGTGCTGCCCGTACTGGAAAAGAAGATTCGCCACGGGGCGAAATTCAACGTGATGCCTTCGCAGTTGAAGCCGGGCCGCGTGGAGTTGCCGCCGGGCGCCACGACGCATCTGGATACCGAAGAAGTTCAGCCGCCGCGGTTACGCGTGTTCAGCCAGGAAAATAAACTGATCGCCATCGCCGAAGCGGTGGTGCCGCGGACTTACCAGCCGGTTGTTGTGTTTGATCCCCTGCCTTAATCTGCCTTCCCAATAACTTCGAAGTCATCCAAGGTTCCGTCCTGCCATCTTATATGTTGGTGGTTCACCTTAAAAAGTGACCTTGCACGCCAAACACACCTCCGGTGGTTCAAGCGCATGGCAGCTCTAACCCGCAGGCAGGAGCCTCGAAGGTGCGAACTCAGAAGTGTCTTTGGGCTCGAGTTTGGATAACCCCGAAGGGATATGCGTGAACCGCTGCTTCAATCGCAGGAATGGGGTCTCCAACCATTTAAAAGAAGCAGCAGCCAGCAGAAATGTAATCGCAAGCCCCAAAGGGAGCGAGAGTGTGTAGCTGTAATTGTGGGCATGAGTGTGATAAGGGGCGAAAACGCGTGCCGATATTTCCCGGCCTACGTAATGATATGCGTACAGACCGTAGGAAATGTTGCCGAGATAGACGAGTCTGGAATTCTTCAGGAAAGAGGCCCCCTCGCGCGCAGCTCCGAAGAAGGACAAGAAGATTGCAACACCTGCGAGCGACATAAGTGGATACCCGATCATGCCGCCGGCCAGTGTTGGTACGGGATCAAGCAATCCGCAAAACTTGCCAACGACAACCCACGCCGAGCCTCCCAACAGAAGCAACATCAGCCTCTTGCGAATTCCAAGCAGGGGCGGTTCGCATCTCTTAAAGACCAAAGCAAGCAGAATTCCACAGGCGATTGAGTCGACCCGGACGAAGCTGTTGAACCACAACGCCGATGTTGTGGCATGTTCGGAGAGCAAAATCAGTCGAGCCAAAGTGCCCACGCCCAGCAGCCCTATGGCGGTTCCGTAGATGAACTTCCTGGAAGCGCGGCGCAATACCAGCGGCCACAAAAGATAAAATTGCTCCTCGAAAGACACACTCCATAGAGGCACCAGGATCACTGCATGCGGCCAATGTCCCAACACCGGGCCCCAATTCCCCGCGAAAAACAGAAAAGAGAGCAAATCCAGCCACCCCGAAGCCTGGCTCCGGTCAAACGCAGATGGCAGGAAGGCAATGCCGATTATAAAAAAGTACAACGGCCAAATCCGCAGCAGGCGCCGAACGTAAAATGCCTTCAAGTCCACCGTGCCATTCAGGTCCCGTTCCCGCAACAGCAGTTGGGTGATTAAGAATCCGCTGATGATGAAGAATACGTCGAGGCTGCACATCATCGCATCGATTAAGCTCGTGATAGCCAGTCCGAGCCACATGGGGACGTGATGTGCGGAGTAGGAAGTAAGATTTGCTGGCAGGACATGTTTGCCCCAGACGCAGCAAAAGAGGAAAAAGCGGATCGAGTCCAGTTCAGGGTGATAAAACCGCCCTGGTAGCTTGGCCACGGGCGGCGCCTCTGCGATGCCAGGAGGTCCTTCACCTTTCGTTGGAGGGAACTCTAACACAGCCGAGGGCTCAACCCAGGTTCCCCCGTTGGTTAGAACCCACTCCTTCAGAATTACTCATCATAGCCATTGGACCGGTTGATCTGACGACTTCGAGTCGCACCATGTTGCGATGCGACACTCTTTGATTTTCAACAGGTGAGCGGCCCGGTCAATCAGGTTTAGTTTGGATTTTCAGTGGGGGTATTTACCGGACTAATGGGAAGTGCCGATTCCATAAGGGGGGGAGACTCTTGCATTGGACTCGATTGAATACTTAAGCGACTTGAGAACCGCCAACGCTTTCAATTGGAATGTTCGCCGGCTCCGCCATTACAAACTTTTCCTGTTAAGGAATTAAAGATTTTCCCTGAGTAAATTTCCATAGTTCACCCAATTGCTAAGTCGCACTTGTTTGCTACCGTGTGGGCCGTCCTATGGGTATGAAAGTTCTAATTGCCGACGATGAACGAGGCCCTCGTGATTCCCTCCAGGACCTTGTGGGGCAGAACCAAAATGTCCAGGTGTCCGGAGTAGCGGTAGAGGCGGACAATTCTCCAGAATGTGTCGTTGCCCGGGAGCTTCGCCGCATTCTCGACGGCTGTCCCATTTGCCAGGCCGGTTTTCGCGATCACACGTATTGCGTACTCGCCACCATGGTCATGAATGAAAAGCCCGATTGCGTGGCACGCTTAGCCCAATTCCTCCAGTACATACGCGACTGCCGCTGGAGGGACGTTCTGGGCTTTCGGCAATGGAATGCGTCCGCAGACACTATGGTTGCATTCGCGTTCCGCTGCGATAAAGGACGAATGGGAATCGTAACTGTTTTCAGTCCCGCAGACTCGCAATCGCCCGACGAGCCTCAGCATTTCACGATACTCTCCGTGGAAGAAGGCAAGAAGCTCCTGGCGGTCGTTGAGCCCGGAAAGTGGATGCATCTCCGCCCGACGCTTCATTCCCCACATTAATCCCCCGCAGTTTCGTTCCAATCCGATGGCATTTTTCTATTGCTGCCTTGAAGAAACGGCACGGTTGGTTTTCGGCGGGCCTGGTGTTATCCGGGAGGCTGCTGCAGCGGAACCTCTGGCTGAGCTGGCGGCGGTTGATTTTGTGGCGGCGAATTCGCGGGCGGCTGCTGCGCGGGCGGAGGAGTAGGCTGCGGTGGTGCAGGCTGCGGGGGCGTTGCCGGCGGCGTCGCGGGTGCCGGAGCAGGCGTTTCTACCGGAGGCTGAACGGGCGCGGGAGTTAGCTCCTGATCTGGCCGCGGACCGGCGGGGGCAGGCGCGGCGCCCTGGTGGCCGGTGGGCTCGCCTGTGCCGGCGTAGATCGTTTTTGATTCGTGGAAAGGCGAACGGACGCGACGCGGGGTTATCAGGAAAAGCAATTCGTCGTCAGTGAAGGAATTATTGCGAGTGCCAAAGGCGTAGCCGACGCCGGGCAGGCGAACTAGCCCCGGAATGCCGGAGATGGACTTGGCTTCGTTGTCGCTGAGCACGCCGGTGACGAGCGAAGTTTCATCTTCCTTGAGGCGCACGGTTTGCGTGACGGTGCGATTCGAAATCACCGGAATGCCGTTGATGTTGCTTCCCGAGAGAGCCTTAATCTCAAATTCCAGCTGCAGCGTGACCTCTTTGGTGTCGTGCAATTGCGGCGTGGCTTTGATCTTTATGCCTACATCCTCGTATTCGGAGCCGGGATACGGCGTCTGGCTGATGGCGGGATTGGAAATGAGGCTGGCGGGGCTTTCGATCAGCGTGACTTGACCGGCTGCGTTCGCAATATTGTTCGTGACGACGACGTCCGGAAAGGCGCTGTTGCTGAAATTGCCCGCGAGGATAGCGTCGGGACTTGTGCCGGCTCCGGGTTCAATCGCGCTGGCGAAGAGGCCGCTGCCGAGATCGGCGAAAACGGTGACGGTCCCGACCGCCGTATTGGTCACTGCGATGCCGCCCGTCGTGGACTGGGCGAGGTCGGCAATCACCACCCCGCTGGGAGTGGTGTCGGTGGCCAAGGGAGATTGCGATGCCGCGACGAAAGTGCCGTCGCCGTTTCCGAGATAGACGGAGAGCGAATTGTCCTGCTGGTTCACGATGGCGAGCGCCGGGCCGTTGCTGCCGTCAAGGGTCCCCGACGCGATAGCCACGGGGAAATTGCCGACGGCCAGCGGAGAGTTGGGGAATTGCGTGAAGGTGCCGTCGCCATTGCCCTTCAAAATAGTGACGTTGTTGGTGGCCTGATTGACGATCGCCAGGTCCGGATCGCCGTCGCCGTTAAAGTCGGCCACGGTCATCGCCACTGGCCCGGCCCCGGTGGTAGGCAAGGCAAAGGGTGAGCCGGTTACCTGGGTGAACGTGCCGTCGCCATTGCCGTTGAATACCGAATAGGTGTTGTCGCCGAAATTAGTGACCACGAACCCGAGGTTGGAATCTCCATTTTTCGAATTAAAAGTGCCGACGGCGATGGCTCTGGGGTCAGTGCCAACTGGAATGGGAGCGGCAGGTGTTTTGAAGGTACCATCCCCGTCGCCAAGAAGCACGATGACAGTGTTTCCTACCGGATCGGTCACCAGCAAATCCGCAAAGTTGTCGTTATTCGTCACACCGGACGCAGCGTTGAGGCTGCCCGTGGCCAAAGCCGGAGCCGGTGTGGAACTGGTCCAACTGGTTCCGAGCGCAACGGGGGATACCAATCCGATGCCACTCGTGGGCTGCGCAAATTGGGGCACCGCTCCGGTTCCTTGATTCAGCAGGATCGTCAGCGTGTTATCGGTTTGATTCACGACAGCAAGATCCTGCGTGCCGGCGCTGCGGAAATCCGCCGTGACCATGGCCACGGGATTTTTTCCGACCGTGAATTGTTGCGTGGGAATCGTGACCCCGGTTCCGCCAGGGTTGGGCGTGAAGCCGCCGGAGCCGAGGCTTCCCGAAAGCAGAGAAAGAGTGATGGGCACGCGGTCGCCGACGAAGAAGGTGGCGGGCTTGCCGTCCTGCGCGCGCAGCAATACTTGCCTCCCACTGTGCACCAGGGAGAGTGCTTGCGAAAATTGCGCCGAATAAGTTGGCAGAACCAAGAGAAAGGTACTTTTACCGCCACCGATAGCGGCTACGGCCGGAATCGAAGAGGCCAGGCTGGAAATGCCGCCTGCCGCAAGTCCAGCTGCAGGGCCGCCGAAAACCTGGGCCAGAAGCGTAAGCAACGAAGTTAAATCGGGAGCGGACCGCAAGGAGTTTGCCAGATTGCCCGGGACCGGTACGAGTCGCTGGCTTGTGGGCGGCACGAGTCCGAGGTTGGTGGCATTCGTGCGATCCACTTCCAGAAGATCGATCTCAAGGAGAACTTCGCCTGGGCCGTGTTCCAGATTGCGGACAATTTCTTCGGCGAGATGCACGCGTTGCACAGTTCCGCGAACGGTAATGGCATGATTGGAATTGGATTGGCTGACGCGCGTGATACCGGTGAGTTCGCGGATGGCGCGAACCACTTCGCTCACTTCGGTGGGAGTCACCGAGGAGGTCAGCGGAATGCTCTCTTCAATTTCGGGATCAAACAAACGGCGTTTCTCGGCTGTGTCGGCCGCGATAAAAAATTGCTTCCGGTCCACTGCCTTCCAGAAAGTGCCGGTTTCCATGCCCATGACTTTCATCGCGGTGTAAAAATCGACGTCCTGAAGATGCAGGCGAGTCGCGCGCGCCTGTAAGTCTGGATCGAAGGAAGCCTTAAGGCCGAAAGCCTGTGCGACCTGCTCGTAAGCTGATTTCACATCGGTCTGAAGATTGAAACTCTTGTTGGTCTTGTCCGGAGCAAGCTGTGGCAGACCTTCGGGGGGCTCCGCGCGCCGCTCGCCCGTGGGCGTCTCCTTCATGGAGCCAATCTGCTGCAGGCGTTCGAGTATCGCAGGATTGCCGGGATCGATCTCCAGCGCGATGGCGAGTTGCTCCGTGGCGCCGTCAATATTGCCTTCCACAGCCATGCGTTCCGCGCCGTCCAGATGCTCGCGCAATAAGCGTGAGCGAAGCGCTGCGCCTTTGCCGACGATGGTTACATCAAACGGGGCATAGCGAGCGGCATCTTCGTAATCGCTCAGGGCGCGAATGTAATCTCCGGCAGCTTCTTCCTTGGCGGCCTGCTCCACAAGTTTTTTGGCGAGCTTGGGATCGGGTTTCACGAAGGAGCGCCCGGCCTCGCGCTTCGCGGCGGGGCCCTGTGGGTCTTGTGCCGGAAGACTCTGGCAGACGAGGGCCCAGGAGAGAAGGAGGGCAGTGGTGGCGGAAAGGGGCAGTCTTCTCATTCTAGTAGATAGACGCAAGCCACCATTCTACCGTGTCGCAGCAAAGGGCGTGTGCACTTGACGGATTGGAGAGGGTGGCGCTACACTGGAATCGTTGTTGCAAATCATTTTCAACTAGAGTGAGCGCCCGTGCTTTCTGCCTTCCTTATTGCCCTTCGTGAGGGCGTCGAAGCTTCCCTGATTGTAGGGATTATCCTTGTTTATCTATCAAGAACCAATAGGACTCATCTGGTCCGATTTGTTTGGGGAGGCGTTGCGGCGGCCGTGGCCTTGAGCCTGGGCGTAGCCATCGCGCTGGAGCGCTTCAATATCAGCGAGGACGGATTTGAAGGGCTGTTATTGCTGGTGGCGGCTTTTTTTGTGGTCACCATGATCATCTGGATGAACCGCATCGCGCGCCATCTGAAAAAAGAAATTGAAGAGAAGGTGGAATCCTACGCCTCGCGAGCGGGCTCGGCCGCGGGCTGGGGCCTGGGCCTGTTCGTTTTTCTGATGGTGGTGAGGGAAGGAGCGGAGTTGGCGCTGATCTTGCGCGCGGTGGAGCTTTCGACGGAAGGCTTGCAGACCTGGATTGGGACAATCGCGGGCATCGGAGCCGCCGTCGCGGTAGGACTCTTCTTCTTCAAGGGCACGCTCAAGGTGCCCCTGCACCGGTTCTTCGCGGTGACCAGTTGGATTCTGATGCTGGTGGCGGTGCAGCTTGCGGTGACCGGGCTGCACGAATTGAGCGAGGCGCAGTGGCTGCCTTCGAGCAAGACGGAAATGGCCGTACTCGGCCCAATCGTGGCCAATGAGCTTTTCTTTTTTGTTTTTGTGTTCGGAGCAGCCGCGTTGATGATTGTTCGCGAGTGGCAAGCGGCCTCGCACAACAAGGCGACCACCGCTGTGACGAATGACGCTGAACGCCGCCTGATGGAATCGCAGAATCGTCGACAACGCCGGTGGATGATCGCCGCGGCGAGCATGAGCCTGGCGGTGATCCTGGCGCTGACGGCCGATTTTATTTACGCGAAGGTGAATTCCGCCCCGCCGCAAGCGAGGGCAGTGGAAGCCGTGAATGGGATCGTCAAGGTTCCTGTCGCCGAGGTGCAGGATGGCAATTTGCATCTCTTCACGCTGAAGGCCAACGGGCAGACCATCCGGTTCATGGTCATCAAGAAGCCCAACGGCTATGGAACAGCTCTGGATGCCTGCCTGATCTGCGGGGCCGAAGGCTATCGCCAGGACGGCCAGAACGTGATCTGCCGGCACTGCGCATCGGCGATTTATATCCCTTCAATCGGGCAAAAGGGCGGATGCAATCCAATCGGGTTTACGTCGCAGGTAAATGGCGACGATGTGGTTATCGATGTTTCGTCGGTGACCAAAGCTGCGGAAGAGATTCCGCGATAGGAGATTTGGCGCGCTCACCAATCCGCATAAATGTTCCTCCGACTCGTAGCCGACTCGTTCACGCGCCGGCCAAAACGCAAAATGCTGACCCTGGCCGCGCTGGCTCTGGGGATGGCTGTGGCCACCGCCGCACTGAGCGTTTCGCTGGACGTGGGCGACCGTCTGGCCCAGGAATTTCGCAGCCTGGGAGCGAACCTGCTGGTGACGCCGGAGGCGGACTCGCTGCCTCTCGAAATTGGCGGCGTGGATTACCGCCCGGCAAACGCGGGCGCGTACCTTCCTGAAGCAGACCTCGGTAAACTGAAAACGATTTTCTGGCGCCACAACATCAAGGCGTTTGCACCGATTCTGGAAGCGCCAGTTCTTGTTTCAAAGGCCGGAAGTGATCCCCGCAACGAAAAGGTGGAGTTGATTGGGACGTGGGTCAACCACGACGTGAGGATCCCAGATGGAACGGTCTACACCACAGGCGTGGAGAAAACCAATCCGTGGTGGCATGTAGACGGCCGGTGGTTCGCTGAAAATACGAACGAAGTAGTGATTGGAGCGAATCTGGCAAAGCGGGCCAATCTGGGGATCGGTAGCCAAATCGTCTTAAGTTCTGACAAGCCCGGATTCGACACGCCGTGGTTCGCGAAGGTGGTGGGAATCTTGTCATCGGGCGGGACCGAAGACGGTACCGTGTTGGCTTCCCTGAAAGACGCGCAGGATTTCGCTGGCAAGCCGGGTCAATATCGACGCCTCTACGTGAGCGCACTGACCAAGCCGGAAGATGCGTTTGGGCGCAAGGACCCGAAGACCATGACGCCGGCAGAGTTCGACCGCTGGTATTGCTCGCCTTATATTTCCTCGATTGCACTGCAAATCAGCGAAGAATTGAAAGGCACCGACGTGCGCGTGATCCGGCGCGTGGCGGAAGGTGAGGGCACGATTCTGACCCGTGTGCGCACGCTTCTGTGGCTGGTGACGTTAGCCGCACTGCTGGCGGCGGCGCTGGCGGTGGGGGCTTCGGCGGCGGCTTCGGTGATCGAGCGGCGCACGGAAATTGGATTGATGAAGGCGCTCGGGGCGGGCTCCGGGCTGGTGGGTGTGCTGCTGGCGGCAGAGCAGTTGCTCGTTGCGTTTGTCGGCGGAGGAATCGGCTACGCAGTGGGCATTCTCCTGGCGCGCCTGCTCGGCGAAAAGATATTCGGGTTCACGCCGGAGCCGAAACTTTTCTTGCTATTCATCGTGCTGGTGCTCGCATCATTGATCACGCTGCTCGGAAGCGCCTATCCGCTGCGCCGCGCTTCGCAATATGACCCCGCGCCCATCCTGAGGGGCGAGTGATGAGCGATTCCCCCATGTTCTGGCGCATCGTTCGCAGGCTGATTACTGCGAATTACGGCCGCCTGTTTGTGATTCTGCTTGCGCTCGGAGCGGGCGCGGCGATCACCGCGGCGTTGCTGAATCTGCAGATTGATGCCAAGCGTCGGCTGACCACGGAATTTCGTGCGCTGGGAGCGAACGTGATCGTGGCCCCGCCCGATGCGAACGCAAGTTTTGGCGGTGCAACGTTGGAGCAAGGTTTGCTCGCCGAATTGCCGTCGGAAAATGCCGGAAAGCCTGTGCCTGCCGTGGCGTTTCTCTACGTGATTGGCGAGGTTGCCAAGGCCGGAGAGACTCATCACCAACCCGCCGTGATCGCAGGCACTGAAGGACAGGGATTGACGCAAGTGCGGCCCGGCCGCCGAACGGAATATTCATCCGACTTGGAGAAAGATGCGGCGGCGTGCGAAATCGGCGCCAAGGCAGCAGCCCAGTTCAAAGTGCACGCCGGAGATTCGCTGCACCTGCGCAACCAGGACAGGGAAGCGACGTGTAAGGTGTTCGCCGTGGTGGCCACAGGCGGAGCCGAAGACACACAGATTTTCACAAAGCTGAAGGTGGCGCAAATCCTGGCGGATTTGCCCGGACGCATCAGCTTGGTGCAACTCAGCGTGACCGGCACGCCGGATTCGATTCAGCGCTTCATCGCCGCGCTTTCACAACGGTTGCCAGGTGCGGATGTGCACGGCATCAAACAACTCGCCGAGGCGGAGGGAAAGCTTTACAACCGCATCAGCGGGCTGCTCACAACCACCGTGATCATCGTGTTGCTTCTGACTTCGCTTTGCGTGATGGCGGGCATGAGCAACGTTGCGATGGAGCGCAAAAATGATGTTGGATTGATGAAGGCAATCGGTGGCTCAGTGCGCCGCGTGGTGCGGCTGTTCCTGGCGGAAGCGATTCTGATGGGCATCGTGGGCGGGCTGATTGGCTCGGCCTTCGGCATTTTGGGCTCGATCTGGCTGGGGAAGACGGTGTTTGGCGTCGCTGCGCAGCCTCGCTGGATTGTGTATCCTGTTTCAGTAGGCATCACCATCATCGTTTCGATTGCCAGCGCATTCCCCCTGCGCCGACTGGCGAGCATACGGCCTGCAAATGTGTTTCGAGGTGAAGCGTGAACGCGCAAGTGCGCATTGAATCGCTGGTGAAGGAGTACGGCACGCTGCGCGCCTTGAACGGCATCTCCTTCCACATTCAGGCGGGCGAATGGGTGGCGCTGATGGGGCCGTCCGGCTCCGGGAAGACCACGCTGATCAATATTCTGGGCGGGCTGGACACGCTGACGTCCGGCCACGCGATCGTGGATGGCGTGGACCTGGCCAAACTTTCCGAAAACGACCTGGTGCGCTACCGAGCGGAGAAAATTGGCTTCGTCTTTCAGCAGTTCCACCTGGTGCCGTACCTGAGCGCCATCGAGAACGTAATGCTGGCGCAGTATTTTCACAGCGTCACGGACGAGTCGCAGGCAGCGGAAGCGTTGAAGCGCGTTGGATTGGGCCACCGGCTGACGCATCTGCCTGCGCATCTTTCGGGCGGCGAGCAGCAGCGCGTGGCGATTGCGAGGGCGTTGATCAACCATCCGAAACTAATTTTGGCCGACGAGCCGACCGGCAACCTGGACGAGGCCAACGAAGAGATCGTGCTGGGACTTTTTCGCGAGTTGCACAGCGCCGGACACACCATATTGATGGTCACGCACGATCCGGATATCGCCCAGCAGGCCGACCGCCGCATCGAACTAGCCCACGGGCATCTTTCTTTTGACACTACGTTGCACGGGCCGAATCATCCGATGGCCTGCCCGCTCGCCAATACCGCCGATTGTTGCACGCCGGTTTCGAGTGACGACGAAATTCGCTTCGATCACCTGCTCGAGCAGATCTGGATTTGCGGCGAAGACGGCAAGCCCGCGCAGAAGGAGCTGCTGCGCTCCGAAGGGCCCGCGGGCCAGCTTCCGGTGATCGCAGCCGAGCCGGTTTCACGTTTGCTCGCGCGCATGTCGGATTTGCGCTTGATCGAAATGCAGAACGGCGACGTGCGCCTCACGCAAACAGGAACGCAGCGCGCGCGGGATGTGGTGCGACGGCACCGACTGGCCGAGCGTCTCTTCAAGGACACCTTCCGCATCGAAGATCAGGAAGTGCACAGCGAGGCCTGCAAGTTTGAACACATCATCAGCCCGGAGCTGGACCAGAAGATCTGCTCGTTCCTGGGACATCCGACGACGTGCCCGCATGGCAACCCGATTCCGCCGGGCGAATGCTGCGATCACAAGAAGGGAACGGGCGGATGAGGGCAGCAGCGTAAAGTGGAACGCCTTTTCCGATTCAGGTTGCAGCGTTAAGCCGCAAAATTCAAATTCTTTCGAAAGAATTTCTTCCCATGCCGATACCCATTGACCAGCGCAAGAAACCGACTGCGGTAAAAATTCACGTAAAGACCGGCGCGGGTGTGGACATCACCTGGGCCGACGGTCATTCCAGCCATTTTGAGTTTGCCTACCTGCGCGAACAGTGCCCGTGTGCGACGTGCAACGACGAGCGAGGGAAAAAGGAAGTCCTCACCACAATGAATCTGCCATCTTCGCCGCTCCTGCCGATGTACAAGCCCAAGCCGCGCGCGCAAGGCGCCACCCAGGTCGGAAATTACGCCGTGCAGATCAGTTTCACGGACGGGCACTCCACCGGAATCTTCAGTTACGATTACCTGCGCACGCTTTGCCCCTGCGAAGAATGCGGGCGTGCCTTTCGCGAAACTCCAGAGAAAACACAGCAAAAAATCGTTTAGGCAGGCGCCGTTTGCTGGACTTGTCTCTCGAAAAATGGGAGCATTGGAATCTGCAGGTTTAACTACCCATAAATGAGCAGCACTCCCCAAAGCCCGGCTGCCAAGGGCAGCCAGAGCAGCGGTATTCCGCGCGTCTTAGTAGCGACCACGGCGCTGTTGAGCTTCATATCCTTCTGGCGCGCGGCCGCCATCGTACTCAATGACCTTGCTTCGTCGGCGTACTACGCCGGAGGCGAGGCCGAGGGCTACATCGGCAAAGCCGCGCCGTGGTTCATCCTCGCCATCATGTTGTTTTCCTACGCCGTCCGCGCCGTCTACGTGGAAAGCTGCAGCATGTTCGTCCGGGGCGGCGTGTACCGGGCGGTGAAGCAATCGCTGGGCGGCACGCTGGCGAAATTCAGCGTTTCGGCGCTGATGTTCGATTACATCCTGACCGGGCCGATCAGCGGCGTGGCGGCGGGGCAGTATCTGGCCGGATTAATCAGCCAACTCCTGCAATATTTTCATTTGAGTGGGCCGCTATCCCTCGGGTCCGTTGATTTTGTGAGCGCCAGCTTTGCGATTGTAGTCACGTTGTATTTCTGGTGGGAGAACACCAAGGGGATCCCGGAATCGAGCGAAAAAGCGCTCCACATCATGAAGCTGGTGACGGTCATGGTGGTGATCCTGATCACCTGGTGTATCTACACGTTGCTGATACACCCTTCGCACCTGCCGCCCTTCCCGACCCCACACAACCTCAGGTTGAGCGAAAGCGCGTTGGGATGGCTGGCACACAGCAGCCTGCCGCACATGTTTGGCATCGTTGCCATCTTCATCGCACTGGGACATTCGGTGCTGGCGATGAGCGGCGAGGAATCGCTGGCGCAGGTGTACCGCGAAATTGAACATCCGAAACTTCCGAACCTGAAAAAGGCCGGGCTGGTGATTTTCATCTATAGCCTGGTGTTCACTTCGCTGGTTTCGTTTTTTGCGGTGATGATCATCCCTGATTCGGTCCGGCAAGGTTACCTGGAGAACCTGATCGGCGGGCTGGCAATGAGCCTGGCGGGGCCGTTTTGGGTGCGGCTCATCTTCCATGGATTTGTGGTTGTAGTGGGCACGCTGATTCTCGCCGGGGCGGTGAACACGGCGATCGTGGGTTCGAACGGAGTGCTGAACCGCGTCTCCGAAGATGGAGTATTGAGTTCCTGGTTCCGCCAGCCGCACAGGAAATACGGCACCAGCTATCGCATCATCAACATTGTCGTTGCCCTGCAGGTGATCACCATCATCATCAGCCGCGGCGACGTGACCTTTCTGGCCAACCTGTACGCGTTCGGGGTGATCTGGAGTTTTGCGATGAATGGGCTGGCTGTACTGGTTCTCCGGTACACCAAACCGGGCCAGCGCGAATTCCAGGTGCCCTTTAACTTTTATGTCCGCGGCGTTCAGGTCCCGGTCGGTCTGATTCTGATTACCCTCACGTTGTTTCTCATCGCCGTCACCAATTTGTTTACCAAGCCCGTCGCCACCATGGCGGGCGGCGCCTTCTCTGTCCTGCTCTATATCGTGTTCAGTATCTCGGAGCACAGAGCACGCCGCGGCGGAGCGGCTCACGTGGAGATGGACCAGTTCAATCTGGAGCTGGAGAGTGACCTGACGCCCGAAGCCGTGGGCGCGAAACCCGGAAACATCCTGGTCCCCGTCAGCAATCACTACAATCTTTATCATCTTGCGAACGTTTTGGACCGCATCAAGCCGGGGCGGCGAGACGTTGTGGTGCTTCACGTCCGCCTGCTGCGGCGCGCTGCCTCGGGCGAGAATGAACTGGAAGCCTATCAACTCTTCGGAAGCATCGAGCAGCACCTGTTTTCGCAGGCGCTGTCGATGGCGGAAAAACGCGGGAAAACCATCCGCCTCGCGGTGGTTGCTTCCAACGATCTTTGGGATGCGATATTGCGCGCGGCCACTTCGTTGCAGTCCAGCACCATCGTTTTGGGCCACTCTCCGAAGGAGTTGACGGAAGAGCAGGCGCGGCACCTCGGCGACGCTTGGGAAAAACTGGGCGATCCGAAGCCGCAATTCAACCTGGAAATCCACATGGCGAATGGGGACAAGGTCTACAAGGTCCTTGGGCCGCATGCGCCGAACCTGACCGCCAACGAAGTGAACCTGCTGCATCGCCTGTGGCTAAAGTTCAGCGAATCTGCTGCGCCGCTGGAACTGCATCACCACGACGTGGTCCATTTTGCTCTGGAAGAAGTGATGAAAGAAGTAGACGATGGCCAGGAAGAAGCAGTGATCGCTCGGCTAAAGGCGCACCTGGAAGCCAACGTAAAGAAAAAGCCTCCGTCGAATTAGGGCGTTTTCTCACAACGAGACGTTCGAACGCGCCCTTTTCCCACAATCTTTCAATCGCCGGGCGCCTAACGGCTTTTCTTTTCTTTAGTTTAAAATTTCCGCCCGATATTCTGTTTACCAAACAGAATAACCTTCAAGTTTTACTTTAAATGTCGGCGCGCCGACATTTTTCTCCGCTCCGGACGACTTGCGCATACCTTCAACAAGAAGCTTGGGCTAGACCGCGCTGGTGCAGTGGCCGCACTTCTTCGCGGCTATCGGAATCGCCATCGCGCATTGCGGGCAGTCTTTGGTGGTGACCGGCGCTGCGGGTTTGGGCATCCAGCGGTTGACCACGCGGAGCAACAGAAAAATTGAAAACGCCACGATCAGAAAGTTAATGATGGTGTTGATGAAATTGCCGTAACTTAGCGCCGCGCCGTGAGCCTTTGCTTCCGCCAGCGTCTCGTAATGCGTACCGCTCAGGTTGATGTAGAGGCTGGAAAAATCCACCTTGCCGATCACCTTGCCTAGCGGCGGCATCAGGACGTCGTCCACAAGAGAAGAAACCACTTTTCCGAACGCCACGCCGATGATCACACCGACGGCCAGGTCCAGCACATTCCCCCGCATCGCGAATTCTTTGAATTCTTTGAGCACGATTGTTCTCCTCTTCGAAGATGCGAGCGGTAATGGACGCTCGCAGGCAGGTCTTCCCTCGGGCGGAGCGAAGCGTTGATTGCCCGGCATTATAGCTGATGGGAACCTAGCGTTGCCGCAAAATGAGGAGAGAGCCGAGGATGCCTCGCGCGAGAAGGATCACCCCGGCAGCCGCGAGGAGTTTTACAACCCAATCAAACGGCACGCGGGAGATGGAAAGCATCACCATGCCCAGCAGAACGAGCGAGCCGCCGCGATTCCATTTCTGCCACTTGGCCCAGAACTGGCCGGGCTTCGCCAGTGCCAGCAGCCCCCACGCAATCAGCGCCACGCTGAGGACCAGCCAGCTTGTCCCGTGGCGATCGAATCGCGAAAAATCGATCCGGCCGTTAGCGGCGAACCACAACAGCAGCACGCCCAACAGCAGGAAAACGAATTCCGTGAGTAATTGTGTGAGGCGGGCGGGCGAGAGCATGCAACCTCGAGGTTCAGGAAACGCGTTCGATGCGAACCTTCATGGTGACGGGGACGCGCGGGCGGTCCATGCCGTCGCGCGAGGTTTTGGAGATTTTGTCGGCGACGTCCTGGCCCTCGACGATTTCGCCGAAGATGGAGTGGCGATTATCGAGGTGCGGCGTGGGCGCCACGGTGATGAAGAACTGGCTGCCGTTGGTGTTCGGCCCGGCATTGGCCATGGAGAGTTTTCCGGCCTTTGAATGGCGCAAGCTGGGATGGAATTCGTCCGCGAAGTTGTAACCCGGGCCGCCGCGGCCGTCGCCCTGCGGGCATCCGCCCTGAATCATGAAGTCCGGGATTACGCGGTGAAAAATCAGGCCGTCGTAATAGGGCCGCTTTTCCTTCTTTCCGCTGATCGGGTCCTTGAATTCCTTGGTGCCTTCGGCGAGGCCGATAAAGTTTTCAACGGTCTTCGGTGTTTCTTTTTCAAACAGCCGGCAAACGATGTTGCCCATTGAAGTTTCAAAAACTGCGTAAGTTCCTGCGGGTCGCGCCATGTGCTCTCCTTTTTCAGTCTACTTCGTATGTTACTGTTATTTCGGAAAGCAAAGCAAACGCAGCTGCGCGCAAAGAAATTTCCGAACGATCCCAAATATAAACGGGAAATTCTGGAGTGGCTGCAAAATGCAAAGGCGGATTCGCCACGCCAATGATGGAATTAATTCCAGCCCTTTTGTTTGCGCAACTCGGTGATGTGCGCGGCGTGGTGACGGCCGTGCCACGCGTAAAGGAAGAGCAACCAATCCACATTCTTCAGGCCGGATTCAGAATGGCGGAGCGGCCGCGCGTACTGCTCCGGCGTGACGGTTCTCAACAGACGAACCCAGCGGTCGTGGAGGGGATCCAGAAGTTTGAGCGAAATTTCGACCGGTGCGTGCTGGGCATCATCGAGCCTGGCCCAATCGGCCTCCTGGTACGCCTTGATCGTCGGTTCAGTTTCGGTCAGCGCGAGCCGCAGCCTGATGTAGGCGTTCATGTGGCTGTCGGCCATGTGGTGGATCACCTGGCGCACAGTCCAGCCGCCTTCGCGGTAGGGAGTTTCAAGTTGTGAATCTGTGAGTCCCGTGACGGCCGAGCGGACTTTCACCGGGACGCAGGCAATTTCTTCAATCGCGGCCTGTCGCAGGGCGGGAGTAATACTAGTCGGCATCGCAAATTTTCCAACTGGATAACGCGGGTCCATGCAATCTCCTCATCAGCGTAACTTTCGAGCGCGCTTCCACTCTAAAAGAGACGCGATGGCACGTCCAGCCCCGCGCGACGGAGGCAAATCGCCAAATTGGCCGTTCGTTCGGTGTTTTGCCACCAAAGGGCACAGCCGGAGATACCACAGAACCCTGCACTTAGGATAAGCGGCTTTGGTGATCCTGAGGCGCGCCAACTTCCAGCGGCGGCAATGCTACAATCTTCGCCTTGCCCTTTATGGGCCTTGTACCTTCAGCCTGGCTTTCCGAATCTAAGTGATGGAGCTTTTTCTAATGCACAATGTGGTAATTATCGGCAGCGGATGTGCCGGCCTGACCGCGGCGATATACACGGGGCGAGCTAATCTGAAGCCCCTGGTGTTGGACGGCCACGAACCCGGCGGCCAGCTCTCGCTGACCACGCACGTGGAGAACTATCCCGGCTTTCCCGATGGAATTATGGGGCCGGAACTCATCGAAAACATGCGCAAACAGGCGCAACGATTCGGCGCGGAATTCAAGGCCGGCGCGGTGACGGAAGTGGATCTGACGAAGCGTCCGTTCAAAATCACTGCTGGGAAGGAAACTTTCGAGTCGCGTTCGGTGATCGTGGCTGCGGGCGCGTCCGCGCGGCTGCTGGGCTTGCCGGGAGAAAAAGAACTGATTGGGCGGGGACTTTCCACGTGCGCAACGTGCGACGGCTATTTCTTCCGGGGCAAGCCGCTTGCGGTTGTGGGCGGAGGCGATTCGGCGATGGAAGAGGCGAACTTCCTTTCGCGTTATGCCAGCCGCGTGTACTTGATCCACCGCCGGGAAGAGTTTCGAGCATCGAAAATCATGATTGACCGGGCGCGGGCCAACGAGAAGGTGGAGTTCGTCACGCCGTATGTGGTGGACGAAATTCTGTCTCCGGAAAAAGTGGTTACCGGTGTGCGTCTGAAACAGGCCAATAACGGCGAGAAGCGGGAAATCGAGCTGCACGGGATTTTCGTGGCCATCGGCCACACCCCGAATTCCATGGCGTTTCGCGGCAAGCTGGAAACGGATGAAAACGGCTACATTATTCCGCGCCACGGAAGCCTCACGAATATTCCCGGAGTATTTGTTGCGGGAGACGTTCAGGATCACCGCTACAGGCAAGCGGTGACCGCGGCCGGATCCGGCTGCATGGCGGCGCTGGATGCGGAAAAGTTCCTGGAAGGGCACAAAGACTAGCGCGCGACTGGCCTCCCGGCGCAACTCCGGGCATAATCGAACTGTCCATGTTGCGTTCGATCCTTCTGAAGTTTTCCGAAAGCAAAAGTTTCGCCCACTGGGTTACCACCAACGCCACCACGCGGCGGATGTCGCACCGCTTTGTCGCCGGCGAAACCCTCGAAGAAGCGCTGCAGGTGGCGCGCGCTTGCAATGATGCGGGAATGCACGCGACCCTCGACTACCTGGGGGAAAATGTCAGCACCACGGACGACGCCCAGAAGGCACGGGACGCCTACCTGGAGATTTTCGACCGTATCGCCCAGGAACGGCTGCACGCCAACGTTTCCTGCAAACTGACGCAATTGGGATTGGATATCGCCCCCGAATTCTGCGAAGGGCTGGTGCTTTCCATCGCCGAGCGGGCCGCGGCATACGACAGCTTTCTGCGCATTGATATGGAAGGCTCCGCATATACGCAGCGCACCGTGGACCTGGTGAAACGCGTGCGCGCGCAAACGCCCACCGTTGGCACGGTAATCCAGTCGTACCTCTACCGCAGCGAAAGCGATGTCAACGACCTGCTCTCCGTCGGATGCCGCATACGCCTGTGCAAGGGCGCCTACAAAGAGCCAGTGGAGGTGGCTTATCCGCGAAAAGCCGACGTGGACGGCAACTACATCCGCCTGATGCGCATGCTGCTGCCGAGCGGGTTTTATCACGGAATTGCGACGCACGATCCCAAAATGATCGTGGCGACGATTCGCTGGGCTGCGGAAAAGCAGATTTCCAAAGACGATTTTGAATTCCAGATGCTGTACGGGATCCGCACCGACCTGCAGCGCCAACTGGTGCGCGACGGCTATCGCCTGCGCATTTACATTCCCTATGGCCGCGACTGGTTTCCGTATGTAATGCGGCGGCTGGCGGAGCGCCCCGCGAACCTGATGTTCTTCGTGCGCAACTTCCTGCGAAAATAAGCAAACAGGAGCACCAAGCTCCTCGCCCTTCAATCACTCAACTCCTCATCCCAGCGATTCGCCTGGATTCAATGCGTGAACTGTGAGATCTGCGATCCCCTTTGTCTCGGCACGCAACGCTTCGGGTGTGCCGGTCAGCATCGGGAAAGTGGCGTAATGCATCGGTATGACGTGCTTCACGCCGAGGAGGCGAGTGGCGACGGCGGCCTCGCGTGGGCCCATGGTGAAGACGTCGCCGATCGGCAGCATCGCGATTTCGGGCTTGTAGATTTCGCCGAGAAGTTTCATATCGCCGAAGACCGCCGTGTCTCCCGCGTGGTAAAGCGTTACGCCGCCTGGGAGTTTGACGATGTACCCGCCGGCCTCTCCGCCGTAGATGCGCTCGCCGTTATCCTCGATGGAGTTGGAGTGGAAAGCGTTAGTCATGGTGATTTCGAAATCTCCGACCTTTTGCGAGCCGCCCTTATTGCCGGGAAGACATTGCGCACCGGTTTTTTTGGATTCGAGCCAAAGATAAGTTTCAAACGTGGCGACAATCTTGGGCTTGAATTGTTTTGCCAACGGAAGAAGGTCGCCGATGTGGTCCGTGTGGCCATGCGTGATGAAAATTGCGTCGAGCCGAGCCAGCTTTTTCAGATTTTCCGGGCAGCGAGGATTGGACATTACAAAGGGGTCGATGATCGCAAACTGGCCGCTGGGTGTCGTCAGGCCAAACGTGCTGTGCCCGAAATAGGTGATTTTATTGCCCTTCAAATTAACCATGAACTTTCCTTTCCGAAAGAATCTTATTTGGACAGCAGCGTCTTGATGGCTGCCTCATAGGTATCGTGGTCACCGGCGCCGACCAAATGGCCGACCTGCTGGCCGTCTTTCGCGTAAAAAACGGACGTGGGAAGTGAGCCGTTCCACCTGGGCAAGACAGCCTGGGTGAAAGCATCCTCATCGCCCTTTTTCTTGCGATAGTTGGGGAAGACGGGTTTGTAGCGCGCAAGGAATCGCCGCATCAGGATAAGGTCGCCGTCCTGGTCCAAGCTGACGCCCACGACTTTCAAGCCTTGCGGAGCGTATTGCTTGGCCAGTTCGTTCAGCATCGGATATTCGTCGCGGCAAGGCTCACACCAGGTGGCCCAGAAGTTGACCAACAGGGGTTTGCCTTTGTATTGCTGAAGAAGCTTCTGGTAGCCCTGGGTGTCGATCAGTTCCGGGTCCTTCGGGGCGGGCGTTTGTGCCACGGCCAACGCCAAGCCTGCCATGACCAGCAATCCCGCCAGTGCGAATCTGAGTTTCATGTCGTTTCCTCTCACCTCCATTCTAGCCTTTCCCGCCTGGTTGAGAATCCAGGGAGTACCGCGTAGAATGGATTTGATGCTGCTTTTACCCGGCAGCGCTAGTTTATTTGGACTATCGCCGGTTGCGTTCGTAAGCTAACCCCGGCCCGCTACCCGAAGCAAAGGAGAGTTTGCATGGCTTATGTGATTGCCGAACCTTGCATCAACACCAAAGACACAGCGTGTGTTGATGTGTGTCCGGTGGACTGCATCCACCCGCGCAAGGACGAGCCGACCCACCAGAGCGAAACGATGTTGTATATCAATCCAGTGGAATGTATTGATTGCGGCGCTTGCGTCCCGGTGTGCCCGGTGACCGCGATTTTCGCGTTGGAAGATCTTCCGGAGAAGTGGCAGCAGTTCACGGCGATGAACGCCGACTGGTACGCCAAGAAGTAAACGGAGCAGGGCGAAACTGGGCAATTTTTGGGTTTGCAGAGCCCCGGAATCCCGGGGCTCTTTTTTTGCCCGGCAAGCAGAATTGGAATCAGATCAACAAGGCCGCCTTTTGCCGCGAGTTCACATCCAATCCGATACCATTCCTGGGGCCGTTCGAGGGAAAATCTTGCGCCGACTTTTGACGAATTTTTTGCTGTTGTTGATGTTCTTGCTGCCTCCATGCGCAAGCAGGGCGGCGCAATTGACAGGCGTTCCGCTGGGCACCTATTCGGGCACGCTGCAGGCTGGCGAGGCTCAGCTTCACCTGCTGCTGCATCTCTCCAAGGGGACGAACGGCTCGCTTCGCGCGACGCTGGACAGCCTGGAACAAGGCGTCTTCGCGATCGAAGCGAGTTCGGTTTCGTTTGCGAATTTCAATTTGAAATTGGAGCTCACTTCGGTGGGTGCGCGCTTCGAAGGCAAAGTTTCCCCGGACCACGAGAGCATTGACGGCAACTGGTCTCAAGGGAGCGCGTCAATCCCGTTGAAATTCCGCCGCGAAACAGGCGGCGTGGCGCGAAAACCAGGCGACGCAATTTTCCCCGTGGAAGGCCTGTGGCAAGGCGCCGTGGAAACGCACGGGATGCGGCTGAGATTTCAATTGCACATTTCGCACGACACGGAAGGAAAGCTAATCGCGGCGCTCGATAGCCTGGACCAGGGAGTGACCGGGCTGCCCGCCAACCATGTGACCTTGAAGGATCCAATCTTTCATTTTGAAATTCCGTCGGTGGCAGGCGTTTACGAAGGCACGCTGAATGGGGCGAAGAATGCGATAACCGGCAAATGGTCGCAAACGAGCGCGGACAATTTGCCGCTCGATTTCAAGCGCTCGGATCAGACCCTGGATTTGCGCCGGCCGCAAACCCCCGCGAGGCCATTTCCGTATGTCGAAGAGGAAGTGACATTCGGCGGCGGAGCGGCAGGAATTGTGCTGGCGGGGACCGTGACGTTGCCCAAAGGCGAAGGGCCGTTTCCCGCGGCGCTGCTTATCGCAGGCTCGGGTCCACAAGATCGCGACGAGTCGCTCGCCAATCACCGGCCCTTTTTGTTGATTTCCGACGCGCTCACCCGAAAGGGAATCGCCGTGCTGCGCTACGACAAGCGTGGCGTGGGCAAATCCACCGGCAATCCCGACACCGCCACCACGATGGATCTGGCCGCCGACGCGCAAGCGGCGCTGGCGTTCCTGAAATCGCGCAAAGAAATTGATGGGTCGAAGATCGGACTGATCGGCCACAGCGAGGGCGCCATCATTGCGCCATATCTGGCCGGACATTCGAAAGATGTGAAGTGGCTGGTGCTGCTGGCTGCGCCGGCAACCGCGGGGGAACAAACGCTCCTGAATCAGTCTGAGCTGATTGGCCGGGCCGGCGGGTTGAGTGAGGAGCAACTCGAGCCAAGCCTCGCATTTGATCAGGCCGCCTACGCCTTGGTGCGCAAAGAGAAGGATCCTAGCACGCTGGCCGAAAAGCTGGTGGCGCTGGTGAAGGACTCAGGCCTGGATGCGGCGCTGCCTCCGGCAACGCTGGAGACGCAGCTTCGGATGCTGGCGTCCCCGTGGTTCCGGTTCTTCCTGGACTACGACCCGTTACCCAATTTGAAGGCGGTGAGTTGTCCGGTGCTGGCCTTGTATGGCCAGAAGGACCTTCAGGTTTCTGCCAAGGCCAACCTGCCGCTGCTCCAGAAAGCATTTCACGATGCAGTGAACACGCAGGCGGAGACTCGCGAGATGCCGGAACTGAATCACCTGTTTCAGCACGCCTACACAGGGACTCCCGCCGAATACGCCGCCATCGAAGAAACATTCTCGCCGGAAGCGCTCGCGCTGAT
>Ga0137415_10000734_pt1 | contig 31968 bp, 31 predicted proteins | sample CZODoug3_1_1_16f_FD_183082 | JGI IMG/M metagenome (GOLD analysis project Ga0137415, IMG submission 183082) | Vadose zone soil fungal communities from Angelo Coast Range Reserve, California, USA - CZODoug3_1_1_16fungal (Hybrid Assembly) | ecosystem: Environmental > Terrestrial > Soil > Vadose...
TGACAATAATTGTCCCCTCCAAAGCACCCGCCACACGACACTGTTAAATAAAGAGCACGGAACTGAAGTTCCGTGCTCTTTGCGTTTCTGCCTGTTCCGACCTGGCAAGGTTGCAGAACCGCCTCGCGAGCCGGAAAGGACTAGATTGACGGGCTGCTCGCCGTAGCAGCGGCCCCTGGGTTCGCACGAATCACCAGGGTTTGATCCGTGAAGAAATACCGCACACCGCTCGAATTCGGAGTTTGGGGTTGGTTGGTAGCGGTATAGGCTCGGCCCACCGGGGTGACAGCCAAGAGGTAGCCCAATTTTGCAACAGTACCCGCATTCTCGATCGCGGAGTCAATTGAGCAAGCGTCAGTCGACACTTTTTGTCGTCCGGGATTAACACTAGAGTCATCGCAAGTCTCTGCTGAGGGTTTTGGAAAGGACTGTGAAAGATGCGAGGTGCTTGCTGGCCTGCGCGAGCACTTCGGCCTCATGCTCCCGGCCAAGAGAGTTCCTCCAGGCAACGACGCGCCTGACAATCGGATTCATCTCGCCCCAAATCACATAGGCCAAGTATACGGAGAGTAGCAACAGCTCTGGCTCAATCGCGTGCCGGTATTTGCTTGTACAGTAAGAAAGATAATACGGCACCGGGTATATAAAAAGCGGGGCCGCGAAGAGTATCCATCCACGCGGGCGCCGCGTCAGCACGAACAGCAAACCCAGCCATCCCGCACACGAGAGCGGCCAGAACTGCCAAGGCTTCCACCAACCTCCGCTTTCGTAATTGAGCGGCGTGCCGTCCCAGAACCACCACACGCGATGGAGGGTAAGGTTTAAGAATTCTCCTGGATAGTCATGCACGAACTGCAAAGCGTCGTTTTTCGCCCACTGAATGTAGCCTTGCTCGCCCAAGGAGACATATTTGTACATCTGAATCGGGTTTTTCGTAGGATGTTTGCCGGAAAACCCCATTCCATTGCTGAAGTGGTAGTTGCCCAGGTGAAATTCGAACCAGTAATTGCTGCGCAAAAAGACGAAATGCCCGAAGACTATTTCATTGCGAATAAGCCACGGCGCGATCATGGCCGCAAAAAGCACGGACGCTAGAGACAATCCACGCAACCATTTGCGCCCCGCTAGACGATTCACATAGGCCGCATAGGCCATTGTGAACGGCAGCACGCTGATAAGCGCCGGGTTCGTAAGTGCCGTTAATCCCCATAGGCCGCCCAGTCCCAACCAGCGCTTGGTACTCCCGCTCTTCGCGAGGTCCAGGGCCAGGATCAACAGCACCGTCATTAACAAAGCGCTGACAGTAAAATCCCAAACCCATGTCGTTGGCCATCTAAAGAAAAATGGACTCAGTGTCCATATCCATGCAGCCCACCAACCCATGCTTGCGCCGACTGTCCTCTTTGCCAAAGAGTGAATCGCAATCCCTGTGGCGGCGGCCATCACGCACTGGACTACGAATATCACGCACATGGAAATCGACGAGTATAGGCCAAATGCCTTAAAAACCGTCGCAAGAAAGAAGGGGTAAGCGGGTGCGATCCAAGCCGTTGGCCCGGTCTGGAGGTTGAAGGGCGAACTGAAGCCGTGCCCAGTCGCCAGGTTCGTCGCTATGCTAAGGTTTTCGAAAATCCATCCCGGCGGGAAGATATAGCTCTTACGCCACAATACCATTCCGAACCGTAATGCAAACCCGATGGCAAAAAGCAGCAGATACAATCTTGTGTAGGAAGCCGAATCGCTCGTTTCGGCTCCGAGCTTTTGGCGAGGAAGAATTACGGCCACTGTAGCCATACAAATAGTGTGCAGGGATTTTTCCAGCGCGCAAGCCACGGTTTCGCTCCTGCGGCTAAAGAACAACACCCGGTTGGCGCAACCGTTTCATCCCAGCAATTCGTTCATCCTAGATGTTGTGCTTCTTGGCGTAGTGGCGGAAGGAACGATAGGTGATCTTGAGGATTTCGGCGGCGCGGGTGCGGACGCCGTTCGCCTTTTCCAGGGCGGCTTGGAGGTAGCGCCTTTCGGCGTCGGCCATTTCTTTCTCGAAATCGACGCCCTCGGCGGGGATGTTCAAGCGACTACCCGCTATCGCGGCCGCACCGACGCCAGAGTATCCGGCAATGCGGTCCGGCAATACAGGGAGAGAGATTTCGGATCCGCTCTCAAGGGCCACTGCGCGCTCCATGGTGTTTTCCAGCTCGCGGACATTGCCGGGCCAACCGTAGGACTCGAGCTGGCGCATGGCTTCTGGCGAAATTCCGTTGATCGGCTTTTCCATGGTTTTCCGGAAACTTTCAAGAAAATGCCTGGTCAGTAAAGGAATATCCTCGCGGCGTTCGCGGAGGGGGGGCAGCTGGATGGGGATTACGCTTAGGCGATAATAAAGGTCTTCGCGGAAGCGGCCTTCCGAAATCTCTTTCTCAAAGTCCTTATTGGTGGCCGCGATGATACGCACATCGACATCACTTTCTTCATTGCTCCCCACCGGCCGGACTTTGCCTTCCTGCAGGACGCGGTACAACTTGACCTGCATAGTCAGGCTCATATTGCCGATTTCATCCATGAACAACGTCCCACCATGGGCGGCCTGGAACAGACCTTGCCGATTCTCTGCCGCGCCGGTGAAGGCGCCTTTCATGTAGCCAAACAGCTCCGACTCCAGGAGCGTCTCGGGAAATGCGCCGCAATTGATAGTGATAAATGGCGCCTGTGAACGCTGGCTGTTTTCATGAATGGCCCGGGCGACCAGTTCCTTACCGGTTCCGCTTTCCCCGGTAATGAGGACGCGGCTGGTTTGCGGCGCCACGGTCTGAATCATGTCGAAGATTTCGCGCATCTTCGGACTCTGGCCGATAATGTTGTCGAGACCGGTGAGGCGACGAAGTTCGCGCCGCAGATAGCCCGCTTCCTTCTTCCATTTTAAGCTCTCGGAGACTTCGCGAACGGCACGGCGAAGCTGGTCGACCAATTCGTGGTCTTTGATCACGTAGCGGTCGGCGCCGGAATTGATGGCGGCTATGGCTGTTTCCACGGTAGGAACGCCAGTGATCAGCAGGAAGAAGCACTGCGGCGCAATCTCTTTAGTGAGCTTGAGAAGGTCCACGCCGCTTTCACCGGGCATTCGTACGTCGGAAACGACGATATCGAAAATCTGCGACTCCAGCTTTCGCTTGGCAGCCGGAACGTCGTGGGCTATCTCGACGCGATGGCCTTCCTTGCGGAACGTGATCTCGAGCAGTTCGCAGATGGAGCGCTCGTCATCCACAACAAGAATGTGCACAGGATGCTTGCTGGGTCCCTTAGCGGCTGTTTTTGTGGCTTGCATAGTTTTCAGGCCATTCTCGGCAGCTCGATTATGAACTCGGCACCGCAGTCCTTTTCGGAGACGACGCTAATCCGCCCACTGTGGGCCTGCACAATCTGATAGACGATGGAAAGCCCCAGACCCGTGCCGCCCTCGAAGTTAGATTGCAAAGGCTCAAAGATTTTGGCGCGCTGCTTGGGGTTCAAGCCGACTCCAGTGTCTCGAAAGGCGATGTGCAAGCAGAACGGACGTTCCTCCAGGCCGACTGTAAGCGTACCGCCCTCGGGCATGGCGCGGAGCGCGTTGTCGCACAAATTCCAGAACACCTGCTTAATTTTGTTGGAATCAACGCGCGCGCGCAGCTCGTGGCCATTAAACGAACGCACGATTTTATATTTGGAGCTGACCTCGGGCTTTTTCTCGACGAGCGTTAACGTTTCGTCCAGAAGCGCGCGCACATCCGCATCTTGAAATTCGTAGGTCTTCTCTCGCGAATAATTCAGAAATTCCGTGATGATGCGATTCAAGCGTTCCGACTCGCGATTCACAATACTAACGAGCTGCTTTTCGTCTTGCTCAAGAGGAGCCATCCGCGCGAGCTCGCCCACCGCTCCCGCCATGGCGGTCAGCGGCTGCCTAATTTCGTGAGCTATCGCGGCGGAAAGGCGGCCGAGCGCAGCCATGCGGTCCTTTGTGGCGACTTCCTGCTCCAACCTGCGGAAATCGGTGAGGTCTTGAAAATTAAAGACATAGCCGCTGCGATGGGTATCGCGAGAGCGGAGCGGAGAGACGCTGATGCCGAGATAGCGCTGCTGTCCATCCTGAGTGCGGAACTCAATTTCGCGACGTAAGGAAAGGCGTTCGTTCATGCCGGGACGCACTGACGTCCAGAACTCTTCGCTAATCTCCGCGAGCTTGCGCCCGCGAATGTCTGCGAAGCGATAGCCCAAAATCTCCTCGCCGGTGCGGTTGAGGAGCACCACGCGGCCGTCGGTGTCCGTAGTGATCAACCCGCCGCGCATCGAATGAATGATATCTTCGGTGAAATCCTGGAGATCGAGCAGCTCCTCGCGCTTTTCTTCAAGTTCGCGTCCCTTACTGCGAAGCGACTGCGCCAACAGGCCAGCCAGGTAGGCAACCGCCAAAAAGCCGGTCAAGTTGCTAAGGAACCAGAGGCGCAGCAGCTCGGTCGTTGGACTACCCACGTATGTACGGGTAATCTTGCCCTCATAAGCGAGCAGCGTTAAACCTCCGAGCAACGCTACGCAAACACCCGCGGTAAGAAACGCGGCGTTGCGGGAAAACAGGATGCTAGCGACGATGATCACCAGCAAATAGAGGGAGATGAAATAGCTCTCCTGCAAGCCGGTGGCGTACACCAGGGCGGAAACCATTACGACGTCGGTAATTACTTGTGCCGGACCGTGCCAGCGGGCCTTAGGCAACCAACGCACGAGGATAATGTGCAAAGTGCCGAGCGTAATCCAGAAAATCACCAAAGGCAGGAAATAGCGGCTGGAGCCGGCTGGCAGATAGGAGGGCCAGGCAACACCTACGCTAAGGATCAAGGCAATCATCAGCAGACGCACGCGTGCCAGCTGATCAAGCCATTCCCGTGTCGTGTAGCCTTGTTCCATGTTCGTTTTCAGTTGTTTTATGTACGTGGCCTGCCGAATACAACCGCCCGGTCCGCCGCCTGAATGCGCGAAGGCCGGCAAGCCCCTCCGGCCTTCACGAATAGTTTAGATGCTGTCCGCCGATGCGAGAAGCCTAGTGGGCCGAGCTCAGCTGACCGATGAGCGAAAATAGCGGCAGGTACATGGAAATCACCACGCCGCCGACGACCACGCCGAGAAAGACGATCATGACCGGCTCAAGGGCGGTCAGCAAGTCTTTCACTGCGGCGTCGACTTCGTCCTCATAAAAGTCCGCAATTTTCTGGAGCATGGCATCCATTGCGCCGGTCTGTTCGCCGACTCCGATCATCTGGGTGACCATGCCGGGGAAAACCTCGGTTTCACGCAAGGGGTCGGTGAGCGACTTGCCTTCTTCGAGGGCCTTGCGGACCTTGAGGAGCGCCTTCTCCACGACGGCATTTCCCGCCGTCCTGGCGGTAATGTCCAAGCCTTCAAGGATGGGAACGCCGCTCGAGATCAGTGTGCCGAGGGTCCGCGTAAAACGCGCGACAGCAATTTTTCGCATCAAGATGCCGATCACAGGCAGTTTTAAAATAATAGAATCGAGTATAAAGCGGCCCTGAGGAGTTCCGTACCAAACCTTAATGGCGAAGATCGTAGCCACGAACGCGACGAGGAGGGCTAGTCCGAAATAACTCCCGACGAAGTTGCTCATGCCGATGACGATTCTGGTCGGGAGTGGCAGCGCCACGCCCAAGCCGGCGAACAAGGTTGAGAACACCGGCACGACTTTCCAAAGCAACAAAATGATAACGCCGGCGGCAACCGTCAAGACGCCAACGGGATATACGAGAGCAGACTTTACTGCGCGCTGGAGCTTGACGTTCTTTTCGATGTACTGAGAGAGGCGTTGCAGAATGGTGTCGAGGATACCGCCTGTTTCACCGGCTTCCACCATGTTCACATAAAGGGCATCGAATACCTTCGGAAACTGGCGCATCGCAGCAGAAAGCGTGGCGCCGCCCTCGACCGCAGATCTCGTTCCCGTCAAGACTTTTTGAAAGAGCTTGTTTTCCTGCTGTCCAGCAAGAATTTCCAAACACTGCACCAACGGCAGACCGGCGTCGATCATCACCGAGAACTGGCGTGTGAAGACGGCCAGTTCCTTGGCGCTCACCGAGCCGCCGAACGTAGGCAGGTTGAATTCCTTGCCCTTCTCCGACATCTTCGTGGCAGTAATCTGTTGACGCCGCAGAATGTTCTGCAGCTCCGCCTTGCTGGTCGCCGTCACTTCGCCGCTGACCGCGCCTCCCCCTCGATTCGTTCCTCGATACGTGTAGACCGGCATTTCACTCCTCCTCAGTCAATCGGCCTTATAGCTTGCCGTTCGTCGCTTTCCAAGGGCCCTTATCGTTTCGATGCCACCGGTGTCTTTGCTCCCCCCGAAGGAGACGAGACGCCGCGGTTAATCATGTCCTGCAACTCATCGGGGTTCGATGAGCGCGACAACGCCATGTCCAGGCTAATCAGCTTTGCGAAATATGCATTCGCCAAACCTTGATTGAAGGTCTGCATACCGGTTTGGCCGGTGCCCGTCTGCATTGCCGAGTAAATTTGGTGGATCTTGTCTTCGCGAATAAGGTTGCGGATGGCAGGCGTGGGAATGAGTACTTCCAGCACCATGGCACGGCCGCGCCCGTCCGAGCGCGGCAAAAGCGCCTGACAAAGAATCCCTTCGACGACCATGGAAAGCTGCGCTCGAATCTGCGGCTGTTGGTGCGAAGGAAAGACGTCGATGATGCGGTTGATCGTGGAGGCCGCGGAATTCGTGTGCAAAGTCGCAAAGGTCAAATGGCCCGTTTCCGCGATGCGCAGGGCCGACTCGATAGTTTCCAGGTCGCGCATTTCGCCGATGAGCACCACGTCGGGGTCTTCGCGCAAGGCGGCGCGCAGCGAGTTGGTGAACGAATGCGTATCGGCGTGAACCTCGCGCTGATTCACCAGGCACTTTTTGTGGTTGTGCAAGAACTCGATGGGATCTTCGATGGTGATCATGTGCTCTTCACGCTCGCTGTTAATCTTGTCCAGCATGGCAGCGAGAGTTGTCGACTTGCCGGATCCGGTTGGCCCGGTGACGAGCACTAATCCGCGCGGCTTTTCGCAGAGCCCTCTGACTACGTTAGGCAGGCCCAGCGCATCGAAGCCTTTAATTTCCCAGGGAATGGTGCGAAATACGGCGCCCACGGCCCCGCGTTGATTAAAAACGTTGCCGCGGAAGCGGGCGAGATTCTTCAAACCGAAAGAAAAGTCCAGCTCCAGATTTTCCTCGAAGCGATGCTTTTGCGCATCCGTAAGCACGCTGTAAGCGAGCGACTTGGTGTCCGAGGCGGTGAGCGGAGGCATGTCCAGTGGCCGCAATTTCCCATGCACGCGCACGCGCGGGGCGCTGTTGGTTGTGACGTGCAGATCGCTGCCGCCCATCTCGATCATTTTCTTCAGCAATTCACTCAGCGTAATTCCAGGCATCGTGCACCTTCCTACAGAACTGTCTCGCGAAGTACTTCTTCCATCGTAGTCTGGCCCGCGGCTACCTTGATCAACCCGCTGCGGCGCAACGTGATCATTCCCTGCTCGATAGCTTTCTTTTTCAACTCCAAAGCTGACGCGCCGACAAGAATCAACTCGCGCAATTCGTCGTTGATCTCCATTACTTCGTACAAGCCAGTGCGGCCCTTGTATCCGCCCTTGCTACAGGTCGAGCAGCCTTTGCCGTGATAGATCTTGGTCTTTTTGGCCTCTTCCGGGGAATAGCCAGCGTCTATCAAGGCTTGCTCCGGAACCTCAAGCTCTTCCTTGCAGTTCGCGCAGATACGGCGCACCAAACGCTGCGCGCAAATGAGGTTCACCGAGGTCGCGACCAGAAAGGGCTCGATACCCATATTCATCAAGCGGCTGATGGTGGAGGGCGCATCGTTGGTGTGCAGGGTGGAAAGCACCAAGTGTCCGGTGAGCGCGGCCTTGACCGCGATTTCCGCCGTTTCAAAGTCTCGGATTTCGCCGACGAGAATGATGTTGGGGTCCTGGCGCAAAAAGGCACGCAGCGCGGCCGCAAAGTTCAAGCCGATCTGCTCTTTCATCTGCACCTGGTTGATTCCGCCCAACTGGAATTCGACGGGGTCTTCCGCGGTCATAATGTTGGTATCGACCGTGTTCAGTCGCGATACCGACGAATACAACGTGTTGGTCTTACCGGAACCAGTCGGCCCGGTTACCAAAACCATGCCATACGGCTTCAAAATCTGGCGCTCGAATTTCTTCAGCGACTCCGGCTCGAATCCCAGCTTGGTCATGTCCAAGCGGAGATTCTCTTTGTCCAGCAATCGGAGCACGATCTTTTCGCCGTAGAGCGTAGGCACCGAGGAAACGCGGAAGTCGAGCTCCTTTTTCTTGCCGTCCGCGCGGTACTTGATCATGATGCGGCCGTCTTGCGGAAGGCGCTTTTCGGCAATGTCCAGCTTGGCCATGATCTTGATGCGGCTGGTCATCGCATCTTTCAGGCGCAGCGGCGGGCTCATTACGGTCTGCAGCTGGCCATCCACACGGAAGCGGACGCGCATCTCGGTCTCGTAAGGTTCGAGGTGAATATCGCTGGCGCCTCGCTTTACCGAGTCGGTCAGGATCAGGTTGACGAGTTTGATGATCGGCGCTTCTTCGGCTGCTTTCTCGAGCGATGCGGCGTCGAGCTCCGCTTCTTCCGCGGCCAGCTCGAGTTCCTCGTCTTCGACAAGGTCCTTCATCATCTTGCTGAGTTCTTCGGAGTCGCCGTCCGAACCGCCGTAGAAGCGCGTAATCGCCTCGCCAATCGCGGATTCCGAAGCGACCACCGGCTCCACGTTGAAGCCGGTCATGAACTTGATGTCGTCCATGGCGAAGACGTTTGTGGGGTCCGTCATCGCGATGGTCAACACGGAGCCGACGCGCGAAAGCGGTATCACCTGATAGCGAAGCGCCGTATCCTGGGGGATCAGCTTTATTACATTGGGATCGATTTCGTAGAACTTCAGATTGATGGAGGGAACGCCGTATTGGCGGGATAAGACTCCGGTAATGTCGTCGTCCGTAATGAAGCCCATCTTGGTCAGGCAGCTTCCCAGCTTGCCTCCATTGGCGCGCTGGAACTCGAGCGCCTTCTGGAGCTGCTCCTGAGTAATCAGGCTTTCTTTGAGCAAAATTTCGCCGAGCCGGACGGACATCCGTGCGCTCCCAACAGAACAGCAACCATCGCCAACCTTAGCAAAAGCGCTGGAGAAGGGTTGACAGAAATTGTTAGTCCGTTCTGAAATGGCTAATACCTGTCCTCCTGGGCAGGTTCGCGGACGGCGCAGGCGACGCACGGAAACGAGCGGATAGATATAGATTGCCGGCGCTGATGTGTTGACTTGCTTGATAGCGGTCGCTATCGTGCAAGGAGATGGCTATCCCTTCGCAAAGCGAGCGCCCGGATACTGATGCGGCTGACGGCACCTCGCTCGCGGCTGCCGGTGCGCTACGGACATACTACGACGCTCTCTTCGCCGCTCACGGCCCACAGCATTGGTGGCCGGGCCGCTCGGCGTTCGAGATCATTGTGGGAACCATTCTCACGCAAAACACTTCGTGGAACAACGTCGAGACCGCCATCCGAAATCTGCGCCGCGAGAAACTGCTGACGCCTCGTGCCATTGAGGACGTTTCGTTGGCACGCCTCGCGCGGCTCGTTCGCTCCTCCGGCTACTTCCGCCAGAAAGCCAAGAAACTGAAATGCTTTGCAGGCTTTCTTCGGTCTGAGTACGGTGGGTCGATCGCGCGAATGTTTCGTACACCTACGGCGGTGCTGCGGGAGAAACTTCTTTCGGTCCATGGTATCGGCCCGGAAACGGCGGACTCGATTTTGCTATACGCGGGGAAGCACCCTGTCTTTGTGGTGGACGCGTACACCCGCCGACTGCTCGAGCGACATCAACTCGCGATGCCGACTCAGGGTTACGAAGAGATTCGCCAGCTCTTTGAACGCCGCCTTCCTGGCGATGCGGCGCTGTATAATGAATTTCACGCCCTGATCGTTCGCACAGGCAAGGAGTATTGCCGCACACGCAATCCTCGCTGCAGTGAGTGCCCGCTGCACTCCTTTCTGCCGCATGCGACTCAGGCTTCTCTATGAGTTCGCTCGAGCCAAAACAACGTTGGACATTGGGGATCGGTGCCGCGCTTCTCACACTGCTGCTTTCCGCGGTGTTTACGTTTGGCTCGCTGGACGTGCCCTTTGAGCCTAAGAGCTGGCGCGAGGCCATGGCTCTGTACACGGTTTCCACTTTTATTACCGCGGCTCTGCTCGTCTTTCTTCTGATTCTCACACGCACGGTGCTGCGCCTCTGGGCGGAGCGCAGCAAAGAGCAACTCGGGGCGCGTTTCAAAACCAAGATGGTCGTGGGCGCCATGGCTCTGTCGCTGCTGCCCGTGCTCTTCATGTTTCTTGTGAGCTATTCGCTGCTCAATCGCACCCTGGGCCGCTGGTTTCCGCGCCCCCTTGAAATCGCTTCGGAGCAGACGCAAACCCTACTGAATGATCTCGGCCGCAACACTACGTTGCCCCGTCTGCGCACGCAGGCTCGCCAGGCACAAGCGGCCGCATCGCTCCCCATCAATGAACTCCTGCAACACGCCTTTGCCTCGGGTGTGGATGCTATTTGGTGGCTCGACAAAGACGGCAAGGCAGTTCACGGCGGTGTCGTTTGCGACGACCAGCCGGAGGACCGCAGCGGCGCAATTTGTCAGCACGCCGGAGTTCTCGGCAACCTGCTGCGCACGCTGCCCAGCGGCGTCGAGGTGTGGCAAGCGCAGGGGAAGAATTATCTTGTGGCGCGTGTACCTACTGTCGACGGGGGGAAAACCACCGGGTTCGTGGCTGCTGGTTATCGCACGAGCCCTGATTTTCTGAATCGATTGAGCCTGATCCAGACGCAAACGCGAGAGTACGAAACCGAAAAGCAGAATTTGCGCGCGCTTAAACGCCAGATGCTGCTGATTCTCGCCTTCTTCACCATCCTGTTGCTCTTCTCGGTGATGTGGTTGGCGCTGTTTCTCGCCAAGCAGGTCACCGTGCCAATTCAGGCGCTTGCGGAGGGCACGCGCGAAGTCTCCGCCGGCAATTTTGACTATCAGGTTCCTGAGCAGGCGCAAGACGAACTAGGTGTGCTGGTGCGCTCGTTCAACGCCATGACCACACAGTTGCGCGACAACCGCTCGCAAATCGATCAGTTCACGCGCAACCTCCAGCAAGCCGTGCAGGAATTGGAGCGCCGGCGGCAGCTGATGGAAACCGTGTTGGAGAACATTCCTACCGGCGTCGTCTCTCTGGATGCAAGTGGCACAATTTTACGCGGGAATACAGCAGTAGGCCGGATGTTCGGCAACGCCGCCCGAGATGCGCATTCGCTCGAGGAACTCCTGGGAGCAGAGGCGGCGCGAACGGTGCAACACCTGATGCGCCGGTCGCTGCGCATGGGAGTGGTTTCTCGTGAAATTGAAACCGTGGTTGGGGGGCGTGTCCTGCACGCAGCTGTTACGGTCAGCGCGCTCGGCCCGCGTCGCGCGAATACCGGCTTCGTTCTCGTATTGGATGACCTGACGGAAATGCTGCGGGCACAAAAGTCCGCCGCGTGGCAGGAAGTGGCCCGGCGCATCGCTCACGAAATCAAGAATCCGCTCACACCCATCCAGCTTTCTTCGCAGCGCCTTGTCCGATTTCTGGATCGCCGCGAAGCCGCCGACCCAACTGCCCTGCCACGCGATCCCGAGCTTTCCCGCCTGGTGCAGGAATGTTCGCGGCTGATTGAGCGCGAAGTCTCCACGTTAGCCGCGTTGGTCAATGAGTTTTCACAATTTGTGCGTTTCCCCGCCGCGAAGCTGACTCCAGCCAGCGCCAATACGATTGTCCACGAAGCCGTGGAAGTTTTTTCCGGCCGGCTGGACGGCATCACGCTGAAAACGGCTCTGGCCGAAAATCCGCTGACGGTACGCGCCGATGCGGGTCTCTTGCGCAGCGTGATCGTCAATCTAATCGACAACGCCGCAGAGGCGCTGGAAACCTGCTCGCTGCGCGAGATCACCGTCATCACTCGCGCGCATGACGATTCAGAGACGGTTGAAATTTGCGTGCAGGACACCGGACACGGCATCTCTCCCGAGGATAAGGACAAGCTTTTCCTGCCTCACTTTTCGACCAAAGATCGCGGTACAGGCCTGGGCTTGGCGATCGCGGCGCGCATCGTGGCTGAGCACGGCGGCAGCATTCACGTGGAAGACAACTTTCCGGTGGGCTCGCGTTTTGTGATCGAATTGCCCGTCGCCGAGGTTACACAGGCGGCCGCTGAACGCGCTGGCGTGGAAACCTCAACATGACCTCCCGACCACAGCTCCTGGTAGTTGATGACGAACCTGGAATCCGCGAATCGCTTTCGTCGATCCTGCAAGACGAGGGTTACGACGTTGAATCTGTGGGTTCCGCGGAGGAAGCGCTGGAACGCGCCTCCAGCGGCGAAGTTGAAGTGATCCTACTCGATGTATGGCTCCCTGGCATGGACGGACTTGAGGCTCTCAGCCGCTTGCAGGCGTCGCAGCGGCCGCCGGCCGTGATCATGATCTCTGGCCACGGAACGATCGAAACCGCGGTTCGCGCGACAAAACTCGGAGCTTTCGATTTCATCGAAAAGCCGCTCTCGCTTGAAAAAATCATCGTGCTGGTTCGGAATGCGATTCAACAGCGGCGATTGCAGGAAGAAAATCAGCTGCTGCGCAGCGAGCTGGGTCATCGCTACCAGGTCATCGGCGACAGCGTGCCAATGAAAGCTCTCCGGCAGCAAATTGCGGTAACGGCGCCGACCAACGGCCGCGTACTGATTTATGGCGAGAGCGGCACGGGCAAGGAACTCGTTGCCCGGGCATTGCACGCAGCAAGCCTGCGCAGCAAAGGACTGTTCGTGGAGGTGAACTGCGCGGCCATTCCTGAAGAGTTGATCGAATCCGAGCTCTTTGGGCACATGAAGGGCAGCTTCGCGGGCGCGGGCGAAGACAAAATCGGCAAATTCAAGAAAGCGGACGGCGGCACCCTCTTCCTCGATGAGGTTGGAGATATGAGCTTGCGCACGCAATCGAAAGTGCTACGCGTGCTGGAAGAGCAGCGCTTCGAGCCGGTCGGCTCGAGTCAGACTTTGACCGTCGATGTTCGCGTTCTCGCGGCTACGAACAAGAATCTCGAGCTGGAAATCACGCGCGGCGCTTTCCGGCAGGATCTTTTCTATCGACTGAACGTAATTCCCTTCTTCGTGCCGCCGCTGCGCGACCGCAAAGAGGACATCCCCATCCTGGCCAGGCATTTCTTGAACGAGTTCAGCGCAGCCTACGGAAAGAAAACGCGCGAGTTGACCGACGCCGCGATGGAGATTTTGCTGCGCCACCCGTGGCCAGGGAACGTTCGCGAGCTTCGCAACCTGGTCGAGCGCCTGGTCATCATTTGCCCGCAGGCGCGCATCGAACCGCACCATCTGCCCCCAGAGATTTTTCGCGGAGTTGCGGAAAGTCCCCAGCAACCGTACTCCACGCTGCACGAAGCGCGCAGCGCCTATGAGCGTGAATTTATCTTACGCAAGTTGCAGGAAAATCGCTGGAACATGACGCAGACGGCGACGGCGCTGGGCCTCGAGCGCAGCCACCTTTACCGCAAGATGAAATCGCTGGGCATCGCTGCACCAGACTAATGGAACTCTTTCAACCGTGACTCGAAAAAACGAAACAATCGAACCTCAAGAATCCAGCTCGCGCGCTGGGTTCGTCGCTATCGTCGGCCGGCCAAATGCGGGCAAATCCACGCTAGTCAATCGGCTGGTTGGTCAAAAGATCGCCATCGTCACTTCCAAGCCGCAAACCACGCGAAATCGCATTCAAGGCATCGTGACGGAAAAGCGCGGCCAGATTGTTTTCATCGATACGCCGGGACTGCACGATCCGGATTCCGCGCTGGGACGGCAGATGATGCGCGAAGTCGCTGCCGCGATTGAGGGCATCGATGTACTTTTGCTGATCGTGGACGCGAGCCGGGTTTCGCCGCAGACCGACTCGATGTTGCTCCAGAAAGCGCAACGCTTTCCCGGAAAAACAATTCTTGTTTTGAATAAGGTCGACACCGTTCCGAAGGCTCAGCTCCTGCCTATGATCGATCGTTTCCGGAAGGAGTTCGACTTTGCCGCCATCGTTCCCATTTCCGCGCTCAAGGGAACAGGCTTGGACGGTCTGGTCGACGAAATCTTTCGGCTCCTTCCCGAGAACCATCCGTACTTTCCGGAAGATCAGGTCACCGATCAGCCCGAGCGGTTTCTCGCTGCCGAGATCATTCGCGAGAAGGCTATCCGAGCGTTGCATCACGAACTGCCTTACGCAGTCGCTGTCGTCGTCGAGAAATTCGAGGAGAAGGCTAGGCTGCTACGCATTGAAGCGGTCCTCAACGTCGAACGCGATACGCAGAAGAAAATTCTCATCGGGCACAAGGGCGCGATGCTGAAAAAAATCGGTACTGAAGCGCGCAAGGAGATGGAAACCCTTTTGGATACGAAGGTTTTTCTCGGCTTGTTCGTTAAGGTCGCAAAGGATTGGCGCGAAAATCCTCAGCGCGTTCGCGAACTGGATTGGCACTTTCAGCTCGAGGGATTGAGCACAGCGCAAGCGGATGAAGGAGAAGAGCCGCCGATCGAAACGGAGTGAGCGAAGAATCTATTTCGCCGACACAGTAGCCGCCGGACGTTTGCGGATGCGCAATCGCAAAACCTTTCGCTGATTGGCTTCCAGCACCTCAAACCGATAGTCCTCGATGTCGACCTTGTCGCCTGGCGCAGGAACTTTTCCGGATACGTGACTCAGCAATCCCGCGATGGTGGTCACCGCTTCGTCCGCCTGGTCTCCGAAGTGAATGCCGAGCAAATCCTCCACGTCGTCGATGGACATACTTCCGCGCATCACCAGTCCGCCATCCGGCTCGCGCACGACGTCGGGGGCGGGGAGCTTGCTGTCGCGCCCGCTCTCGCCGACAATTTCCTCGACGAGGTCCTCGACCGTGGCAATTCCCGCGACGAGTCCATGCTCATCGATCACGATGGCCATGGGATGATTTTTCTGACGCATCTCGCGCAATAATTCAGAGCCCGGCTTCGTCTCGGGAATGAACATCACTGGATGCACCAGTTCGCGCACCTTGCGCCTGGGCAAATCCTGATCTGCGATGTGCAGCAGATCCTGCGCAAACGCAACGCCGAAGATATCGTCCAGCGATTTCTCGTACACGGGAATGCGCGCAAAACGCGTGCCGACGACTTTCGCGTGTAATTCTTCCAGCGTGGCGTCCGCTGCGATCGCGACGATGTCCGGCCGCGGCGTCATCACCTCGCGCACGCGCTTGTCGCTGAATTCCACGACCTGCTCGATCAAGTCGCCTTGCTCCGGCTCGATGATTCCTTCTTCTTCCGCCGCTTCGACGAGCGCTTCGATGCCCTCTTCCGTGCGCTGTTCTTCGGTGCGCGTCTCCTCGTATTCGGAGATTCTGGCCAGCGACTCTGCACCTTCCAGGAAAACACGGACTGGCCAGACCAGCCACATCGCCGCGCGAATCAGCGGCAAAAGAGGAAGCAGCCAGCGCCCGGTCGTGCGATACAACAGCATGTCCGGCAAGAAATGCATCAGGATGACGACTTCGAGCGTGAGGAAAACAATAAATTCCAAGAACGATTCCCAGGTGCCCGGCACGAAATACACCACGCCGCGCGTCGTCTCCAACACGAGAAATGCCAGCCAGAAGTGTCCGAGGATGCGAAACGTGCGACCGCCGCTGCGCCGATTGATTTTTAACTTCGGCTCGATCTCCGCTTCGAAGATTTCCAGGTGCTCGTGGATGCGCCCGGTAGTCATGCGCCCGAGTTCGCGATAAATCAGCGTCAGGTAGGAAAATATCGGCAGGCCCAGTGCGAGCAGCATCGTTGCGGTCGTGTAGGCCCAGAAGAAATATTTCACGTGAGTCCCAGCTTTCGCCGCAATCGCTCTTCGACGCGATCCATTTCGCCGCGATCCGTTTCGTGGTCGTAACCCAGCAAATGCAGCACGCCGTGAAGGGTAAGAATCTGGAGTTCATTCGGCAACGTGCGACCAAGCTTTTTGGCGTTGCGGCGCGCGGTGGAAGGTGAGATCGCGACGTCGCCCAGAAAATATCGAGTTCGCGGTCTTTGCGTCGTATGGCTTGTTCGGGGTGCGCGCTTTCTCGGTGGAGACGCAGGTTTACCCCGCTCGATTGCCGGAAACGACAGGATGTCGGTGGGACCCCTTTTCTTGCGAAACACCTGATTCATCCGAGCGATCTCCGCATCGCTAACGAGACAAATGGTGACGTCCGCCTCTGTAATCCCGAGTTCCCGCTGCACGCGAGCGAGAAATTGCGTGAGTGGCCGCTGTGCCACGCGCACAGTCCGCTGCCGGTTTAGGATCATCCCCGCAGTAATTCTTTGGCCTGCTCTTTGCCGGATTCGCCGCGCGGCTCCGCTTTGCCGTTCCCTGCGCTGCTGCGTTGCGGCTGCGAGCCATCGTACTCTTCGTAGGCGCGGATGATCTGCTGCACCAGATTGTGCCGCACCACGTCTTTTTCGCTGAACTGCGCCACGCCGATGCCTTCGATCTTCCCGCAGACTTCCAGCGCCTCCACCAATCCCGACTTCTTCCCGGAGGGCAAATCAATCTGCGTGACGTCTCCGGTGACCACCGCCTTGGAGTTGAAGCCCAGCCGCGTCAAAAACATTTTCATCTGCTCGCTCGTCGTATTCTGTGCTTCGTCCAGGATCACGAACGAATCGTTCAGCGTGCGCCCGCGCATAAAAGCCAGCGGCGCCACTTCAATGATGCCCTTCTCCAGGAAACGATCGAGCTTGTCCGCATCGAGCATGTCGTACAGCGCGTCGTACAGAGGCCGCATGTAGGGATCGATCTTTTGCTGCAGCGTCCCCGGCAGGAAGCCCAGCCGTTCGCCCGCCTCCACGGCCGGCCGCGCCAAAATGATGCGATTCACCTGCTTGGTTAGCAACGCGCTCACCGCCATCGCCACCGCGATGTAGGTCTTTCCCGTGCCGCCCGGGCCAACGGCAAACATCATGTCGTGCTTTTCAATCTCCTCCATGTAGCGCCGCTGGCTTGCGTTTTTCGGCGTGACCACTTTCTTACCGAAGGAACGCGCCCGCCCATGCTCAAACATTCCGCGCGGCGATTCGTGCGGCTCCTCCGTTGCCACGCGCATCAGCGATTTTACTTCTGCGCTCGAGAGCTCGCGCCCGTGCCGGGTCAGATGGTTATATTCTTCGATGATTTTGACGGCTTGATCGACGCTGTCCTGCTTCCCGTCGATGGTCAATCGCGTGTCGTTCAGGTGCGTGCGCACCTGCAGCACGTCCTCGAGCAGCCGCACATTTTCGTCCAAAGTGCCGAATAGGGGTTCTATTTTTCCGGAGATGTGAACAGTACGTCGCATCCAATTGGAGGGCTTTGTGTCTACAGAGACTGGGTGGCCGATGGTGGATTCCTCCTGCTGTCCGTTGACCGTTTTTTCTGTGTTCAACCTGGCGCGGCCAACTTCGGAGAAACTATCTACACCCTAACCTAGCCATGTCCCACGGTCAAGTTATAGCTCTGCAAACGCGGGCTTCGTTTTTCGAATCCTCAGCATCTAGCGTTTTTTCTTGACCGCCGAGCGAATGGCTTCTTCGGCAAGCGGCGACATCACCGCATATCCCTTGGCGTTGGGATGCAGTCCATCCTCGCTCAGGTCCCGCTGGAGGAGACCCTGCTCGTCCACCATGACTGAGAAATAATCCAGATACGTGTGACCGTTCGCGGCGACGTATTTCTTGATCCACGCGTTCAGCTCCAGAATTTTCTCTGGCGGCCGGTTGGTGCGCATATCCAGCGGATTGCCTTGCCGATCGTGTCCGTAATTGCTCACCGGCAGCACCGACGCCAGCACCACGCGAATCTTATTCGCCTTCGCCAACTCCGCCATCGAGGCCAGATTCGCTTCGGTCTGCCCCAGCGTCATCGGCCCGGTATTTCCCGCGATATCGTTCGTCCCCGCCAAAATCACGACCACCTTGGGCTGCAGCGCAATCACGTCCGGACGAAAGCGGACCAGCATCTGCGGCGTCGTCTGCCCGCTAATCCCGCGGTCGACATATTGCTTTCCTGGGAAGAACCCACCGTATTCCGGGCTGACCCAGCCATCCGTAATCGAGTCTCCCATAAACACGACCCGTAGCTCGAACTTGGCGGGTGCAGACAAAGCAGCATTAGCTTCCGCATACCGCGCAAGATTTGGCCAATCGTGCAAAATCTTGTCGGTCCGCGTGAGCCTTTCCGTCAGCACCGGCAATTCCGCGCAATCCGCGGACGCTCCGTTTGCTGGAGCGCCCTGCGCGGTTCCCGGAGCCTGCGCGCTGGCCATCCCGCTCACGAGAACAAATGCAACCGCGATTCCCCCGACTACCTTGAACATCATGGTCATTTAAACTCTCCGCGCGTCGAGACTATAGGAAAGTAACGTGCCTCTCAAGCGCCCCGGCCACAGCGCTCGCGGACGGCTGTACAACAAACCAAGCACACCTGTACCTGCGTTCTATGGACGCGCACCATGGACAACCTCACGATTTGCGGTATAGCCCGATTAGAGACTTCTTACCTGAGACCCGGAGGGGGAATTCAGTGCGAACATCACCGTTGCCCAAAATTGCTTTGTCCGCCATCGTTGCATTGCTGCTGCTTCCGGCTTCACGCGCCCAGAATGCAGCCCAGTCCGAAACTGCTCCCGCGGCTCCTTTATGGAAGATCAACTGCCCCGGCGTTCCGAATGTGCCTATGACAGCGGATGCGGAGCAATCCATGCCTTTGCAAATCGTGGCCACTTTGAAGTGCGGCGAAGAAGTCAGCGTGCTCGACAACAGTGAAGGCTACACCGTCAGAATCAGGAATGCCGACGGCCAAACCGGCTACGTGGCAGCGATGTACCTCAAGAAAATTCCAGCACTCAAGCGCGCGCCTCGCCCCAAGTCCGCAACGCTCGCAAACGGAGTTTCTCGATGGCAGGAAGGCGCGCCAGGGTGCGATCAGTTCATGAACGACGGGAGACTCGTTGAGTCGCTCACAATAAACGGAGTGACCGTGCAGGTTTCTCTCCACGATACGGGATGGAAGCTGCGCGCTAATGTCGCCATCGCGAATGAAAGTTCCGCGTCAGTCGGTATCGACCCATCGAAATTCATATTGGACGAAATCGGCACGCACGGCAAACCGCTCTTTTATCAGGATCCCGAAGCGCTAGCGAAGAACGTGACGCATCAGGTGCTCTGGACCGAGACCACAGCGGGCCCAGCGAACGTGCCCTCGCAATCCTCTTCGGCATCCGTCATCAACGCGACGAATGTTGACTTCAGAACTTCTGCGGTACCGAGCGTTTCGGCGCCCAACTATTTGATACAGCATCAATCCGCGGAAGACGATGCCGTGCGCAAACAAGGCAAACAAACACTGGTCAACACCGCGCAGCAAATTCGCGCGTTGGCTCTAAAACCCGGCGCCATAGAAGCTGGAGCCAAAGTTGCCGGGGCCGTATGGTTCGAGCGCGGCAAGAATCCCCAGCAATTGATTCTGCGTATTCCAATCGAAAACCAGTTGCTGGAGTTTCCGCTTTTCTTCCATCAGCAAAGATAGATGACGCTGAATCACGATTGAACAGCGTTCGTGAGGATGGCCTCACGCGGGAGCTACAGAGCGATGCGACGCGACCGCTCGCCATTTTCCGTACTGCTTGACGAACGTATCCGTGAAAATTACGTTAGTGGCGAGCGGGCCGCCCAAGAAACTCCCTGCTTGCACCGCGCTGCCGGTCACGACCGCGGCATCGCCGTAGAGGTGCACCTGCATGTCGGAAAGTTTTATCGAGTCCAGCTTCAGGTCGCCCGATTTTAAAAAGGAAAACACGTCTTCTTTGCCGCTTCTACGGCTGTGTTCATCGGTGTCGACGTACGAGTCAGCGAAAATAGAGTCAAGAGTCGCGATGTCAGACTTAACCAGAGCTTCCACCCACTTATTCTCAACGTCTACGAGCGCGCGGGTGGCCGCATCACTTCCCTGCCTCGCCTGATCTTTCTGAGCTCCTGCGAACGTCCCAACCGCCAAGACCAACAGCAAGACGGGAATTGTATATTTCACGGCTCGTCCTCCGGGACGCGGATTGTGGTCCCGGCTCAGACATACGTCAAGCGGAGTGTGGCGCAAGCCAATGAGCATTCTTCACCTGATCTTCTAAAGGATCCGCAACCTGCACGCTCGACCGTGGTCCGGCATTATAATTTGGCGGCATGCTCAAATCTGCCGCCGATACCACGCGATTCCAGCGCGCGAGCGATCAATCGCTCTTAATTTACTTCGGTCAACAAATCACGCTTGACGCTCACGACCGCGTCCGAAAACTCTTGCGGCTGCTCGAAATGGAACCGATTGCAGGGGTGCGCAACCTGCATCCCGCTTACCACTCCGTCCTCGTCAAATTTGATCCGCTGCAACGCCATCACGATGAATTGGAAGATATCCTGCGGCGGTATATCGGGCGCATCGAAAACGTGAGCCTGCCCGAGCCGCGTGACGTCGAAGTCCCAGTTTGTTATGGCGGGGAGTACGGACCCGATTTAAACGACGTCGGCGCGATACACGGGATGAGCCCGGAACAAGTAATCGCGCTGCATTCTTCGAGCATTTACCTGGTCTACTTTTTGGGCTTCGTTCCCGGGTTCGCATACCTCGGCGGACTGCCGGAAGCGCTCGTGACCCCGCGACTCGCAACGCCTCGCCGCAGAGTGCCGGCCGGCAGCGTGGGAATCGCCGGCAACCAATCCGGTGTATATCCTGTCGCGACGCCCGGCGGCTGGAGATTGCTCGGGCGCACTCCCATCGCAATATTTCGGCCCGATCGCGACGAATTGAGTCTTTTGTCTATCGGCGATCGCGTCCGATTCACACCAATTTCGCCGGCGCAGTTCGCGTCACTGGAGCGCGCGTGAGCGAGATTCAGGTGCAATCACCAGGTCTCCTCACGACAGTGCAAGACTTGGGACGGGAGGGCTTTGGTCCCCTCGGCGTTTCGCCTTCCGGCGCAGCCGATCCGATTTCGCTGCGGCTGGGAAATCGATTGGTCGGTAATCCGCAGGGCTCGGCCGCTCTGGAGATGACACTGCTGGGCGGCACCTTCTCGTTTCCCCAAGGCGCAATCCTCGCGCTAACCGGCTCCGATTTTGGCCCAACGCTCGATGGCGCACCTCTCGATCAATTCACGGCCGTTGAAGTCACGCCCGGTCAGACGCTTCGTGTTGGTTCCACGCGTTCGGGCGCGCGCTGTTATTTGTGCGTGCGCGGCGGAATCATCGTGAAGCCGTTCTTGGGCAGCGCATCGACACACCTTTTGAGCGGTCTCGGCGGTTACCACGGTAGGGCTTTGCGCAAAGGGGACACGCTGCAGATCGGCCCTGCAGTCAATTCTTTTCAGAAGAAAACAATAACCGCGCGAGCCTCGGAGCAACTGACCCCTCGCAAAGTCTTGCGCGTGACGCCTGGCCCTCAGAGCGACTGGTTTTCAAAATCGTCGCTTCAAGCGTTCTATGCAGGCACCTATCGTGTGACAGAAGAATCCAACCGCATGGGTCTTCGTCTCGAAGGCAAGCCTGTCGTGCCGGAATCGGGCGGCGAGATGATCACGGAAGGCGTCTCCATCGGCGCCGTTCAGATCACCGCCGGAGGCTTGCCCATTATCTTGTTCGTGGAGCAGCAAACCACCGGCGGCTATGCGAAAATCGCCAACGTAATTTCCGCTGACCTGCACAGTCTCGGTCAACTTCGTCCCCGTGACGAAATTCGTTTTGAACAGGTCGACTGGGAAACAGCGCGTGCGCTGTTTCGAGAACAGGAAAAGTTGCTGGCGTCCGAGGATCTGCTTTCGGAATGAAACGCATCGATCTGAATTGCGATATGGGCGAGTTGCCGGAGGCCATTGCCGATGGCACTCAAGAAGCATTGATGCCCTCGTTCACTTCCATCAACGTCGCCTGCGGTGGGCATGCGGGCGATGCGCAAACGATGGAAGCCACGATCAAGCAGGCGCTTCGCTGGCGCTTGGCCATTGGAGCGCATCCCGGCTATCCCGATCGCGCAAACTTCGGCCGCCTTGAGTTAAACCACCTCTCGCTGGAGGCGGTAGCCGACTCCGTATATCAACAAGTCCGGGCTCTTGCAGAGATCGCCGGGCGGTGCGGCACGCAACTCACGCACGTCAAACCTCACGGCGCTCTTTACAATCAAGCCGTGAATAATCGCGAGCTTGCTCAAGCGATCGCAGATGGAGTGATCCGATGGCGAAGTGATGTCGTGCTCGTCGGCTTGGCTGGTTCGCCGATGCTCGATGTTTTCCGCGGCACTGGCTTCCCTGTCGCGGCCGAGGCCTTCGCTGACCGTCGCTACGAAGCGGACGGGACGCTACGCTCCCGAAAACACGATGATGCCCTGATCCGCGACCCTGTAGAAGCCAGCCGCCAAGCCTTGACCATCGCTCAGCAAGGCAGCGTAACCGCCCGCGATGGAACCCGAGTCGCAATCACCGCTCAAACCATCTGCATTCATGGCGATACGCCGGGCGCCCCGCAAATTGCCGCGGCCGTAGCCAAGACTCTGCGTGAGGCCGGCTTGACCCTCTCTCCACTGTCTCCGTGACCTCCGTGCTCCGAAACTCTGTGAACTCTGTGTTAGCTCTTTATTTTCTTCATCCCAAAAACAAAAAGGCGGGCCGCAAAAGCGACCCGCCGCAAAAGTCCCAAGTTAAAATCTATTCAAATTTTTCCGTCATCAACGGAAACTGCAATTTCGCCTTCGCCAGCGACTTCACTACCAAGCCCTCCGCGGATTCCGATGTGGTGTTGCGTGCTGTCGCCATCTCACTGACCAACAAATACTTGGCCCGCTCCAGCATTTTCTTTTCGCGGAAGGAAAGCGGCTTGCTCCTGCTGAGGGAAACCAAACTCTTGAGGACTACGGCGACTTCCAGGAGAGAACCCGTGCGCATGCGCTCGGAATTTTCTTTAAAGCGGTGCTTCCAATCATGGTGTGAATTCAGCTTGCCCTTTTCCAGGAAGCCCAGCACCTTACTTGCGTCGTTAGAACGAATTACAGCTCTCAGCCCAACCGATTCTGCGTTTGACTGTGGCACCATCACTCGCAACCCGCTGGAAACAATGCGAATCATGTAGTACCGTTCGGTGCGTCCGTTCAAAACTCCGTAGCTGATCTGTTCGACTAGGCCCACTCCGTGATTCGGATATACAACCTTATCGCCGATTTTGTAATCCATAGCTTCGGTTGCCCCCCTAGGCATACACCAAACACTGTAAGCCTTTGTGTTCCATGAGTCAAGATATATCCTCTGGAATCAGGAGGTTAGGGATTTCGACATAAGCATTTGGCACCAGAATTGCTCTTCGTTCGCGCTTACTAACTCTACCCTCTCGAAAACTTCCGGCCGCAGCCAAAATACACTCCTTCACGTGACTGATCGCAATACCCAAACAAGAATCTACGGCGTGAACGAACGCGAGAATTTGCGCTAAGATACTGCACGTGTTCATCTTAGCCCTCGACACATGTGACGCCCGCGGTGGAGTCGCACTGTTACGCGACGATTCTCTGCTTCAGTCCGAAGCTCACACTACCGCTGAAGACTACTCCTCATGGCTTCTCCCAGCTATCAATCACGTTCTAGCGCCAGCGGCCTTAACCCTTCGCGATGTAGAGCTTTACGCCGTGGCCGCGGGGCCCGGCTCCTTCACCGGCGTGCGCGTCGGACTTACTACGGTGAAAGCCTGGAGCGAGGTTTACAGCCGCCCCATCGCCGCCGTCTCCCGCCTGGAAGCCGTCGCTTCTGAGAGCACCGGCTCGGCTCCCTACGTTGCTGCCTTCATTGACGCCCGCCGCAACCAGGTCTTCGCTGCGCTGTACCGTCGCCAAGCCACCACGCTCGAGCGTTTGGACGAGGAAATGGTCATAGCTCCTGACAAATTTCTGGACTGGTGCCTCGACCAGACCGGCTCAGAAAGGATCGATTGGGTTTCGCCCGATGCCGAATGCCTGACGCAAACCCAGGAATGGTCTTCCCATCTCGGTCAACCTTCGCCCGGAGTCCAAGGGATTTCTCCGCTCCTTGCCCTGCGCATCGGTCAAATCGGCTACCGCCTCGCCCAGCAAGGCCGCCTCACCGACGCTCTATCTCTCGACGCCAATTACGTACGCCGCTCCGATGCGGAGCTCTTCTGGAAGGGCGCGCCCCACCATGTCAAGTGATGCTAGAGCGATTGCATTGCAAATACGCCCTTTACGTCCGACCGACGCCCCACGCATTTCCGATATCCTGCGGGACTCGACCGAGGCCGCCCAGTGGCCGCCCGAAAGCTACGTAAAATTAACCGTTTCGCCAGGCGGCGTCTTCCTCGTTTGCGAAACGGCCACCCAGGTAATCGGCTTCGTGGCGGCGCGCCAGGTTGCTGACGAAGCGGAAATCCTGAACATCGCCGTGCACCGCGATTTCCGTCGCAAAGGCGTAGCCACCGCGCTCCTGCTCGCCGCCCTCGACAAATTCCGCTCCTCTACCATCGCACGAGTCTTCCTGGAACTCCGCGAATCCAACCAACCGGCCCGCGCTCTTTACGAACGCCTCGGTTTCGTCCTCTCCGGCAGACGTAAGTCGTACTATCGCGAGCCAACCGAAGACGCTCTCTGCATGCAGAAAAAACTCACAGCCGCTTCAGCCTAGGACGAAATTACTAGACCTTCCCTCTTGATTCCATCGCGCGTTGTGTTAACGTCCGTTTATGAAGTAGCCACACCACAATTCGCGCAAGGAGGGCCAATGGCAACAGCGCAACGTTACCCTCGGGATATACTCCTGGAAACAGACGCCGAGTATCAGCGTCTGGCCGAGCAGCACTCAAAGTACGAAGCAGAACTGCAGAAACTCTCCGCAACTCCCTACCTCAATTCCGAAGACCTCTTGGAAGAAATCAAGCTAAAGAAAATGAAGCTGTACTGCAAAGACGAGATGGAGCGTATCGCGTCCCGCATCCATCGCGCCCGCGCCCACTCCCAATAGCGCGCGTTCCCACAAATTTGTGTCGTAAAATGACCGTGCTCGGGTCGCTGCGGTAGCAGCCTTGGCGCGGTGGCTATGGTATTGTCGGTAAAGCATGGTCAAAGAAGGCTACTACTTCGGGCTGCCCCCTCTCGCACTCGGCGCTGCCGCGCTTTTTCTGCGCTGGACGATTGCCGGCGTAATTCTTCTCTGTCTCGCCGCCTTCATCTTCTACTTCTTCCGCGATCCCGAGCGCGTCATCCCCGCTGACGCCGGCGCCATCGTCTCCCCCGCCGACGGCCGCGTCCTAGTCGTCACCGACGAAGAAAACGCCGGCCGCCCCGGCAAGCGCATGAGCATCTTCCTCGCCATCTGGAACGTTCACGTCAATCGCTCTCCCGCCGCTGGCACCATCGCGAAAATCGACTACCGCCCCGGCAAATTCTCCGCCGCCATGCGCGAGTCCGCTTCCGCCGACAACGAGCAAAACGTAATCACCCTCGCGACCGACACCGGCGAAATCGTCTTCAAGCAAATCGCCGGACTAATCGCCCGTCGCGTAGTCTGCTGGAAAAAAGCCGGCGACCACGTAGCTCGTGGCGAACGCATCGGCCTCGTACGCTTCGGCTCGCGCGCCGACCTCTGGCTCCCGCGCGATTCGGAGCTGCTCGTCAAAGTCGGCGACCACGTCGCAGGCGGCTCCAGCATCGTCGCCTACTGGCCGCCGCGCGCAAAATCAACGCAACCCCACGCCGCGCAAACACAAGTTTCTTCGGAAGAAAATCTATCAACAGCTGAGAAGCGGACATAGCATGGCTGAATTCGAGCAACAAGAAATTCCCTTCAAGGAACGCCGCCTGCGCAGCACAAAACTCCGCCGCGGCATTTTTCTTCTGCCCAGCATGTTCACCGTGGCCAATCTGTTGTGCGGCTACTACGCCTGCGTCGCCTCGCTCACCGGCGGCGTCGACCAGTTCGACCGCGCCGCAAAAGCCATCGGCTTCGCCATCCTCTTCGATTCGCTCGACGGCCGCGTCGCCCGCATGACCGGCACCACTTCCGAATTCGGCGTGCAGTTCGATTCCCTCGCCGACGTAGTCAGCTTCGGCGTAGCGCCTGCCCTCATGGCTTACGCCTGGGGCGTGCGCAGCCTCCCCGGACAAGACACTCTCGCCGTCGAGCAAATCAGCCAAATGGGCTGGATTTGCTGCCTGCTTTTCCTGATTTGCTGCGCGTGGCGGCTCGCGCGCTTCAACGTGCAGGGTATGGCGCCCGGCAGCTCAAAGAATTTCGTCGGTCTCCCCACCCCCGCCGCTGCCGGCGTAATCGCCGCGTTCGTGCACGGACTAAAAACTCCGATACACGACGAGCGCTGGGCCATGGCCTGGCTCTTCATCGCCGCCGCCCTCGGCGCGCTCATGACCAGCACCATTCGCTATTACAGCTTTAAAGATGTGCCCTGGACACGCCGCCAGCCTTCTCTCGCCATCGTTCTTCTCTGCCTCTTCGTCGCCGTTGTCTGGAAATATTCCGAAGTAGTCTTGACCCTTTTCGCGTCCACTTATGTAGTAGGCGGCTTGGTTCTGCAAATCGTTCGCGTCCTCCGCCACCGCGTCGCTTCTTCGCGTACCGCGTGATTCATGTCCACACCTCGGGCCTCCCAACGCATCGTAATTGCCGGCGCATCGTCTCTCCTCGGCGCCGAACTAAAATCCTTGCTCGAAGAAAGCCCTTTCGCCGGTTGGGATCTCTCCCTCGTCGATGAAGAAACAGCCGCGGGCACCCTGACCGAAGCCGCCGGCGAGCCCGCCGTAATTCAACCAGTCGAAGAAGGCACCTTCTCCCGCGCAAAACTCATCTTCTTCGCAGGCTCCGCGGCATTCACTGAACGGAATCTCCCCGCCGCCCGCGACTCTGGTGCGATAGTCATCGACCTATCAGGCGCGGCCCTAAAGATTGACGACGCGCGCGTCTGCTTCGCTCTCGATGGCGTTGCCGAACGCACGCAGCAAACCAAAACTCTCTACGCTATCCCTTCCGCTCCCGGCCTGATCGTCGCCAGACTCCTCGACGCCCTCGGCCGCGCGAATCTCTCGCGCCTGGCTACAGTTTTCTTCCGTCCCGTTTCCGAGGCCGGCCGCGCAGGTATCGAGGAACTCGAAGCGCAGACCTCCCAGCTTCTCTCGTTTCAATCCATCGGCCAGCCTATCTTCGACACGCAAGTCGCCTTCAACCTGTTGGACCATTACGGCCCCGCCAGCCGCGAAAATCTGCAAGCCATTCGTGACCGCATTCGACGCGAAGTTTCCGCAGCTTCCTTGCAGTCTTCCTCCAAAATCGTGCCCTCCATTCAAGTCCTGCACGCTCCCGTCTTTTACGGCTACACCTTCGTGGCCGACTCCGAGCTAAAGCCCGGCCAATCGCGCGACACCCTGGTCGAAATCCTCCGCAAAAGCGGCTTTTCCCTCGAAATTGCGGCGTCCTCGCCGCTAGGCAACATCGTCGCGGCGGGTGATCCATCGATCCACCTAGCCGCCCCCGAAGACGACCCCGCGAATCCCGGCACTTGGTGGTTCTGGGGCGCAGCCGATAATATTCGCTTGCCCGCCGCCACTGCCATCAAGCTCGCGGAGAAACTCGTCGCATGAAGAAACGCCTGATGCTCACACTCGCCGCTGCCTCATTGTCCTTCGGCTGCGGCTATCACGTCGCCAACCGCAGCGACGCCCTGCCGAAAAATATCCACGTCATAGCCGTGCCCGCAATGGAGAACGCCACCACCAGCTACCGCATCGAGCAAAAACTCACCTCCGCCACCGTCCACGAATTTCTCGCCGTCACTCCGTACAAGATCACCCCCGAGCCAGCTAGCGCCGACGCCGTCCTGCGCGGCAAAGTCCTGACCCTCGAAGCCGTCCCGCTTCTCTTCGACACCCGCAGCGGCGCCGCCACGACCATGCTCGTCACCGTCCGCTGCGAAGTCACCTTGACCCAAACCGACACGCAGAAGGTCCTCTATCACACCGATAAATTCGTCTTCCGCAGCGAATACGAAATCTCCACCGACGTAAAAAGCTTCTTCGAGGAACAAGATCCCGCCATCGATCGCCTGGCCAAAGACTTCGCCCAGCGCCTCGTCGCCTCCGTCACAGAAAACTTCTAGTGGCACAGGCTTCAGCCTGTGCTCCGACGAGCCGCCCTGGACCTGTAGCGCAGGGCGGAGTCTTCGGAGCCCTGCGGCTTTTCCCCTGCGTCTTGGCTCGGGTTCGCGCCGGCACTTGCGACGCGCTCTTAAACTTTTGAACTCTTGGACTCTTTAACTTTTCCACTCTTTCCCTTAAACTTCCCCATGCCCCGCGTCTCCCACGAAGAACTCCTCGCCCGCCTGACCAAAGGCAAACCCATCCCCGCTCTCCTCCTCCTCGGCGACGAGCCTTTCCTCCGCGACGCCAGCCGCGCCCAGCTAATCGACACTTTCGTCCCGGAAGCCGCCCGCGCCTGGGCCGTCTCCCGCTATTCCGCCGATCGCAACGAAACCCAGGACGCCCTCGAGCAAGCGCAAACTCTCCCCATGCTCGCCCCGCGCCAAGTCGTCTTTCTCCATGACGTCGAAAAAATCGAAAAGCTCGGCGAGAAAAATCGCGACGCCGCCGTCGAACAGCTCGAAGCCTACCTCGACAATCCCGCCCCATTCACCGTGCTGGTGCTTGAAGCCACCGCGCTCGACCAGCGCATGAAATTAGCAAAGCTCCTAGCCGACAAAACTCTTGTAGTCGACGTCGGCTTAGGCCAAGACCTCGATGCCCGCCAAGCCGCTGCCGTCCCGCTAGCCCGCGCAATGGCCAAAGAGCAAGGTGTGGAGTTCGAAAAAGGCGCCGCCGAAGATTTGGCCGAATTCGTCGCCGCCGACCTCATGCGCCTCAAGACCGAAATCGACAAGCTGGCAACCTACGTAACGCAACGAAAAGTAATCCGCCGCCAAGATGTCAGCGCCCTGGTCATCTCCGAGAAAACCACCACAGTCTGGGAACTAGCCGACATGCTCGCCACGCGCCAAGGCAAACGCGCTCTCGAATTTCTCGACTGCCTGCTCCGCGACGGCGAAGAACCCCTTTCCATGCTCGGTGCCATCACATGGATGTACCGCAAGCTAATCGAAGCCAGCGAACTAAAAGGCATCTCCAACGGCTACCAAGCCGCCCGCGCCCTGCAAATGCGCCCCGAACAAGCCGAACTAGCCCTGCAATCCGCCCGCAAAATCCCCAAAGCCCGCCTCCTGCAAGGCCTCCTATCCCTGCAAGCCGCCGACAATCGCCTAAAAGGAGGCGCCGAAGATCCCCACGCCGTAATGGAATTCCTAATCTCCCAACTCGCCGCCCCAGCCGCCAAATCCGCCGCCCTCTGAGCATTTTCCATCGCCCTTCAGTGCGGCGCAGATGTCTGCGAAGCTTATTCTTAAGCGCCGGAGGCGCGGCACACTGCTATGCTGCCGTGAGGCGACGCCCTTTCCTCTCTATGCTCCCGTGACTAACTTCAGTGCCCTCTTTGTTAAATCTTTACTTCCCCGTCCGTCATTCCATGAAACAAAACAAACCAACCCGTCGTTTGTACGATACAGACACGAACGGGTGGGACTATGCGCGGATCCTATGCCGGATTGCTTATATCAATCATGATGGCGCTCACAGGCGCCTTTGTTTTGGCCCAAGACTCCATCCACGTCGATGTCAACCTCGTCACCGTCTCCTTCTTCGTCCGCGATGCCAACGGCGCTTTGGTCGAAAACCTCACCAAAGACGATTTCGACCTGATCGAGGATACTGTCCCCCAAAAAATCGCTCATTTCGCCCGCAGCACAGACGTCCCTCTCACCCTCGGCCTCATCGTCGACGCCAGCGGCAGCCAGGAGCATTTCTCAAAAAAGCACCAACACGATCTCGAAGTCTTCCTGAAAGACGTTCTGGGTCCGAAAGACCGTGTCTTTCTCGTCGGCTTCGGTAATCACATTCGCCTCGTCAGCGACTATTCGCCCTCAGGCACAGATCTTATGGAAGCTTGGAAGCGCTACGAAAAGAGCTCCGGTAAATTTCCCGAGCTCGGCCCGCGCGAAGAACGCGACCTGGGCACCGCCTTCTACGACTCCATCTTCTACCCAGTCACCGAAAAGCTCGCCAAAGAAAATGGCCGCCGCGCCCTCCTCATGTTCAGCGATGGCGAAGACAATTCCAGCGCGCACGACATGATGACTGCCATCGAAGCCGCGCAGTACGCCAACGTCCTCGTCTACACCATCCGCTACACCGAAAAAGAGCACGGCAAGCTGACCGCCCGCAATCAATACGGCATCCGTGTGATGGATCGCATCGCCAAAGAAACCGGCGGCGCCCACATCGACGCACAAATCACCGAGCCTCACACCTACTTCCGCCAAATCGCCGAAGAACTGCGCACCTCCTACGAGCTCGGCTACTACCCTTCCAACACGGCCAAAGACGACTCCTTCCGCAAAGTAGTCATCCGCCCCAAGCGTCCCGGTCTAACCGCCCGCTCCAAGACCGGCTACTTCTCGCGCTAACATAAGTTGGAAATGATTGAGCGAAGCTCAGAACCTTGCATCGGCCGAGGCGTACCATGCGCCCCCTGTAGCTCAGGTCCGCATTTTGGACCTGAGGCTTTTCGTCAGCGCTCATGACGATTCACGTCAAGATAATTGCCCTCCTCAATACTCCAGGCATAGACTTCTACCCGGGATGTTCAACCCCATGTTCGAGCGCTACACCGAAAAAGCCCGCCGCGTGATCTTCTTCGCACGCTATGAAGCCAGCCAGTATGGGAGATCCTCGATCGAGACCGAGCACATCCTGCTCGGCCTTCTCCGTGAGGACCGAGCGCTAATGAGTCGTTTCCATCTCGACTTGGGCCCTGAAATTCGTCATGAAATCGACAGAGTTGTTTACCGCGGCACCCGCGTCTCCACTTCGATCGAAATGCCGCTCAGCACCGACTCGCAAAAGATTTTCACCCTTGCGGCGGAAGAGTCAGAGAGGTTAGGCAATCGTCACATTGGGACAGAACACATCTTGCTGGGAATCCTGCGTGTGGAGGAATCCCTTGCCGCCAAGTTGCTCTCCGCCAAAGGTGCGAAAGCCGACGTGATCCGCACGCAAGTCGCATCCGTAGTTGGTGTTGTGACTCATCGCACTGGCGCAAGCCCCTCTGATTGGGTTCACGCTCCCCTGGGGATCTCCGGTGCGCTAAACACTCTGGACCGATTCTTGGCACTTCTGAAGAACGGTGCCTCAGGCGAACTGGCGGACCTTTTCTTTCGCAAAGGACAATTCATCGATTCCTCCGGCCAACACTGGCTCGGCCAGGCCGAAATCGAGAAAGCGGCGGAAATATTACTTGCTCCGTTTGCAAAGAGAAACGCCACCTTTCGCATCGAGGACACAACTCCGGGCCCATCTCACACTCTAATCGCATCCGTCCTGTGGGAATTCGCCGCTGCCTCCACAGGCCGCAGCAAATCTGTACTCCGCATGAGCATTGTCCTTGCCTGGACAGACGAAGAGTGGGCGATCATCCTGACGCAGGTGACACCTGTTGCCCTTAGTTGAACGCTGAAATCGTTGACCCCTTCAAATCGTAGCGCTAGCATCCTGCCCTGTATTTCGCAACAGGAGGTACCTATGTCATTCCAAGGAAAGAAAGTCCTCATCACTGGAGGCTCCCGCGGCATCGGCCGAGGAATCGCG
>Ga0137415_10000736_pt1 | contig 31933 bp, 32 predicted proteins | sample CZODoug3_1_1_16f_FD_183082 | JGI IMG/M metagenome (GOLD analysis project Ga0137415, IMG submission 183082) | Vadose zone soil fungal communities from Angelo Coast Range Reserve, California, USA - CZODoug3_1_1_16fungal (Hybrid Assembly) | ecosystem: Environmental > Terrestrial > Soil > Vadose...
GCCCCGAAGCTGACCCGATGCGACGCCCCGACCACGGCGATGGTCGCCAGCACCGGCCCGGCGCACGGCACGAACAGCAACCCGAGCCCCAGCCCGAGCACGATTCCGTTGCTGTCCGGATCGACGGCGCGGCCCGGGATCCGGGCGAACGGTCGCTCCAGCAGATCCGCGAACCGGGGCCAGAGCAGGCTGAGACCGATGACCACCAGCACCACTACCCCGGCGTCACGCAACAGGTCCTGGGGCAGGTGCAGCGCACCGAGGACGAGTGATCCGAACAACGTCGAGGCGCTGAAACTGATCACCAGGCCGGCAACCACGCCGTACGGCCGCCACGACCGGGACCTGGTGGGCCCATCCCGCGGGTCCACAGCCACCACCACACCACTGGCGCCGGGCTCCGCGGCGATGCTGGCGGCGGAGCGGGGTACGCCGGCCGCCAGGACTATCGGCAGTACACAGGGTGAGAGGCTGGTGACGATCCCAGCCAACAGACCGACGACGACCAGTAGGAACATGCGATTGTCGTGCCTCCACCAGGCCTTCTCCGAGGAACGCCCTACGTGCTGAGTTTGTCCGTGGCGCACTGAGAGAGATCGCCGACCACCACACCCCCCGGGCCGCTCAGTGCGCTGAAGCTACCTCGGCCCTCTACCCGGTGAGGCGATTTATCCGGCGACGTCACCGCGACGTAAGAAACGAGAACGGGGCCCGGGAGACGCACCGGAGCCCGGTCGGCACTCGCCGGTCGGGCCTCGATATGTCCTCGTCAGTCACGCAGGTGGACAGGGCCGAGGCAAATGCAAACGGGATGGGCCGCGTTGGCGCCCGGCTTCGCCCATCGAAGCCCTCCGGTTCGAAGATCCAGTCATTGATGATCAACTCAGAGCGTCCCGCTGTCCATATGCTCGTCGATCAGTAGTCGGTATCCGACCGCCGCAATCCTCGGCCGGGCAGCCTCGGGTGCGACCTCGCAGCGCTCCACGCCGGCTCGGCGTCGGGGTACGCATCACCCATGAATGAGCGCATCAGGCGGTGGCCGGAGCAGTCATCCGGTAGCGGACGGGTAGTTGTTTGAGCCCGCCGACAAAGGTGCTGGCCACTCCAGTGACCGGGCCGGCGATTTCGGCGTGGTGCAGGCGGGGTACCAGTTCGGCGAACAAGGCTTGGGTTTCCATGCGGGCCAGTTGCGCGCCGAGGCAGAAGTGCACCCCGGCACCGAAGGCGATGTGACGGTTGGGCTTGCGGTTGATGTCGAAGGTGAAGGGCTGGTCGAACTCGGTTTCGTCACGATTGCCGGAGGGATACATCAGCAAGACCTGTTGGCCTTCTTTGATGGTGATCCCGCCGATCTCGTAGTCGGCGACGGCGGTCCGCATGAATTCCTTGACCGGTGTCGTCCAGCGGATCATTTCCTCGACCGCGCATGGCATCAGGTCGGGGTGTTCGCGCAGCAATTCGAGTTGGTCGGGGTGTTGCAGCAGGGCCTGCATGCCGCCGGCGATGGTGGAGCTGGTGGTGTCGTGCCCGGCGGTGGCGATGATCATGAAGTAGCCGGCCGCGTCAAGATCACTGAGATGCTCGCCGTCGACTCTGGCGTTGGCGATCGCGGAGGCCAGGTCCTCGGTCGGGTTGGCCCGCCGGTCGTTGATCAGCGCCTGGGAGTAGGCGAAGAAGTCCAGGATGACGGCGAGATGATCGTCCCGAGTCTCACCGCGGCGGCGCTCCGGATCGTCTCCGCCAAAGATCTCCTGAGTCAGCCGCAGCATGCGCGGGAAATCCGACTCCGGCAGCCCCAGCAGCGAAAGGATCACCTGCAACGGATAGTGCACCGCCACGTCGGCGACGAAGTCGCACTCCCCGCCGCGCTCGGCCATCAGGTCGACATAGCGGCGAGCCAGTTGGTTGACGTTGTTCCGCATGGTGCGCAGCGTCTTGGGACGGAACCAGTCCGCCGCGATCGGCCGCAGCGCCCTGTGGTCCGGGTCATCCATGTGGATCAGCGTGCGCAACATCTGGCCCTGCTCGGTCTGGCGGGCGTCCTCCCCCGCGGGCACCAGGATCGGATGGGGCGCGTTACGGAACACCTGGTGGTTCTTCTCGATCTCCAGGATGTCCGCCCGCCGGGTGATCACCCAGGCCGGGTTGTACGCCGGACGCCCGTCCACCCAGTGCACCGGCGACTCCCGCCGTAGCACGGTGCACGCCTCATGCAGCCGAACCTCCTCGGCATAGGCCATCGGATCGACCAGGGTCAACCCGGCCTGCTCGACCGACATCGTCATGGGCGGCTCCGGGTCAGTAAGATACAAGTTTGTTCACTAATGGCACGATAACGAGCCTCGGATCGCCGGTCAAGGCAGCGAACTGGTCCATGCCCGCCGTGAGGTGCGAGCGTGGACCAGCGGGCAACCGCATTCGCCAGGGGCCTTGACACCCATCGACTCCTCACTAATCTGACAGTCGTCAGATCTCGGTGTCCAGGGGTAGGCCGTTCGGAACCGAGGCGGGTATCGCCGACTGGGGAGTGCCAGTGAGCAATGATGCTGACCGCATCCGAACGACACACGTAGGAAGCCTGCCGCGTCCCACAGACCTGCTCGACCTGATGCGGGCGCGGGCCGCCGACGCCAGCGCCGACGAGGCGAAGATCGACGATCGGGTGCGGGCAGCGGTCGGCGAGATCGTCGCCCAACAGCGAGAGCATGGGATCGATCTGGTCAGCGACGGAGAGATGGGCAAGCTCGGATTCTTCAGCTACATCGCCGAACGTTTGGGTGGCGTCGAGAAGCGACCCGGCGCGCGGACCCCTGGGTCATTCAAGGCCGAGGTGAAGGCGTTCCCCGAGTACTACGAGCAGTACTTCGCCTCCGCGATGATAGGCAGCACGGTCGTACCGATGATCCCGTTGGCGTGCACCGGACCACTGCACTACCAAGGCCAGGACGCGCTGCGGCGCGACCTGGGCAATTTGGCGGCCGCGCTCGGCGACGCCGAGCGGCAGACCGCGTTCGTTCCGTCGATCGCGCCCAGCGGCGTCGGCGTCAACGAGTACTACCGCTCCGAGGAGGAATACTTCTTCGCCGTCGCTGAGGCCATGAGCACCGAGTACCGAGCAATCATCGACGCCGGCTTCCTGCTGCAGATCGACGATCCGGGCCTCACCGAGTTCTACAGTTTCGCCGAACTCACCGAGACCGAACGCCGCAAGCGCGGCGAAATGTACGTCGAAGCGATCAACCACGGACTCCGCGGCATCCCCGAGGAAAAGGTCCGCTTCCACACCTGCTACGGCATCAACGAGGGACCTCGCGTCCACGATGCTCCGCTCGGAGACGTCATCGACCTGGTGCTCGCGGTGAACGCCCGCTTCTACTCGTTCGAAGCCGCCAATCCCCGACACGAACACGAATACCACCTCTGGGAGACGACACGCCTCCCCGAAGGCAAGGTGCTCATGCCCGGGGTCATCACCCACGCGAGCAACATCGTCGAGCATCCCTTGCTCATCGCGGAACGGCTCGTGCGCTTCGCAAAGCTGGTCGGTCGGGAAAACGTCATCGCCAGCGCCGACTGTGGCTACTCCTCGCAGGCCACCTATCGGCCCGAGGTGCACCCCACGGTGATGTGGGCGAAGTTCGACGCCATGGCCGAGGGAGCCCGCCTAGCCACGGATCAGCTGTGGGGGCGGTGATGGCCGGTTGAGTGAGGCCGGTTGGGTGCACCCGTTACGGGCGCCCGTCGCGGCGGGCCGGATCGCCAGCCGAGCGTCCGGTCGCGAGCAGGCCGTCGACAATGAGGGTCGCGAGTTGCTCGGCGGTGTGAACCAGGTCGCGGTGAGTCTCGGTCTCGGGTCGGCCGAGCCGGTGCGCGAGGGGGTTCTGAACCAGGGCGGACGCTGGGCCGATGACGGCGAAGAAGAACACGTCCATGGACACGGGTGCCATTCGTTTCGCCGCGACCAGTCGGGCGATGCTCGGGGCGAGGGCGTCGAGTTCCGGTTTGATGTACCTCTCGTAGAGGTAGTCGACCCGCTCGGATTCGCGGGAGAACTCGTCGGCCAGGAGCCTGCCGAGCAGCGGCGTGTCCACGGTGCGTCGATAGAAATGGGTGATGACGGCGCGAAGGTACTGCTCCTCGTCAAAGTCGGCCCCGCGAAGAGGCAGGCGGTCCCGTTGGTGGGCTTCGAGTGCCCAGTCCACCACCGCGTACCAGAACTTCGCCTTGGACCCGTACCGGTCGTTGATGAAGTTGTGGCTGACACCGAGTCGCCGCGCCAGCTCGCGGGCGGACGCTCGGTCGTAGCCAAGCTCGGCGAACGCCTCAAGCCCGCGTGGCAGGACGGCTGACTCGTCCGGAACCCCGGCGTCGAGCGCAGGGCGACCGGGACCCCGCGGAGTCGATCTCACCCGTTCGGCCACTGCTCGGTCCTTTCGGTCGAACTCCCCGGCTCTCGCCGCACGAGGATTGTGCGCCGTCAAGTTATCGCGGCAGGTGACCGCGCCCTGACTTGACACCTGTCAGAATAACATTAACCTGACAGATGTCAGATTTGTCCGCCTCGGCGGTGAGCCCGACGACGGCTAGGAGCGAGCGGATGGAAATACCGCTGAGGTTGCGCGTGGACGGCGAGGACCACGTGCTCACCGTCGACACGCGCACCACGATCCTGGACGTCCTCCGGGACCGGCTGGGCAACACGGCTCCCAAGAAGGGGTGTGACCACGGGCAATGTGGAGCGTGCACCGTGTTGCTCGACGGTCGTCGGGTGCTCTCCTGCCTGGCGCTGGCGGTTGCGCACGATGGCGCACATATCGTCACGGCGTCCGGCATGGCCGAGCGCGGCGAACTGCACCCGATGCAACAGGCGTTCCTCGACCACGACGCTCTGCAATGTGGTTACTGCACGCCCGGGCAGATCTGTTCGGCGGTGGCCATGCTCGAAGAATTCGCGGCGGGTCACCCCAGCGCTGTCACAACTGGTCAAGACGGGCCGACGGAACTCACCACGGAGGAGATCCGTGAACGACTGAGCGGCAACCTCTGCCGGTGCGGGGCCTATGACGGGATCGTTGCCGCGGTGCGGCAGGTGACGGGCCGGTGATCCCGTTCGAATACAACCGCGCCGTCGACGCCCGTTCCGCCGTCGAAACGGTCGCGGCGCGCCCGGGCGCGGCGTTCCTCTCAGGTGGAACGAACCTCGTCGACCACATGAAGCTCGGTCTCGCCACCCCGAACCTGGTCGTAGACGTGTCCCGCCTGCCGCTGGACACGGTCGACCTCGCACAGGACGGGCGCGTCCGCATCGGCGCGACGGTGCGCAACAGCGATGCGGCGGCCCATCCGCTGATCCGCGAACGCTATCCAGCCCTGTCGAGCGCGCTGCTGTCCGGCGCGTCCGGTCAGATCCGCAACCTTGCGACGGTCGGGGGCAATCTTCTGCAAGGCACCCGGTGCGTGTACTTCCAGGACCTGACAACGCCATGCAACAAGCGCTCCCCCGGAGCTGGCTGTGCCGCGATCGGCGGATACACCCGCGACCACGCGATTCTCGGCACCTCGACCCAATGCATCGCGACCCACCCATCCGACATGGCGGTGGCACTGGCCGCGTTCGACGCCGAAGTCGTCGTCCTCGGCGTGGACGGCGAGCGGCGGGTCGGCCTGAACCAGCTCTATCGCCTGCCTGGCACAAGCCCGCACCTGGACACCGTCCTCGAACACGGAGAGTTGATAACCGGAGTTGAACTGCCCGCCATCGCGGTGGCCAGGCACTCCACCTACCGCAAGGTGCGCGACCGCGCTTCCTACGCATTCGCGCTGGTCTCCGTCGCCGCGGCGCTCACCATCGAGGATGGGCTGATCACCGAGGCCCGCGTCGCGCTGGGCGGGGTCGCGCACCGGCCGTGGCGCGCCTACACCATCGAAGCGGCATTGCGCGGACGACCGGCCTCGGCGGAAACATACCGCCGGGCGGCGGGAGCGGAGCTCTCCCAAGCTCGCACCCAGCCAGGCAACACGTTCAAGATCCAGCTGGTAACCAACGCACTCGTCGCGGTCCTGCGCCAGCTGGCAACGGAGCGATTGTGACCACCACCGCCGACCTGAGATTTGTCGGCCGATCCATCGAGCGGCTCGACGGCCCGGCCAAGGTCACCGGGACCGCCCCCTACGCCTACGAACAGCCCGTGTCAGACCCGCTGTATCTGTACCCCCTGCGATCCACGATCGCCCGAGGCAGAGTTACCTGCCTCGACACCGCCGATGCCTCCGCTGTCCACGAGAGCGTGCGCATCCTCACCCCTCACAATGCGCACCGACTCCCCGACTGGGCACCGGCCGACCTGCGAGTCCTCCAGGACGACAGCGTTGCCTATCACGGACAGTTCGTCGGGGCCGCGATCGCCAGCACCCCTGAGGTCGCCCGGCACGCCGCTGAGCTGGTCCGGATCTCCTACCAGCCAACCGCCCACGACACGCAACTGCGCGTCGACCACCCCGACCGCTACGCCCCCGAGAAGGTCCTCGACGGATCGCTGGTCGCCGACGTCTCCCACGGAGACCTCGATGCCGGGCTGATCGTCGCGGACGTGGCCCTCGACCTGACCTACCGCACCTCCGGCGAGCACCACGTCGCGATGGAGCCCAACACCACCGTCGCGATCTGGAACGTCATCGAAGGGACCGACCACCTGACGCTGTACGACTCGAACCAGGGCGCCTGGGTCATCCAGGCGTTTCTCGCTCCGGTCCTGGGCCTAGACGCGTCCCAACTCGAGGTGATCTCCCCGTTCGTCGGTGGCAGCTTCGGTTCAAAGACCTTTCCCCGCCCCCTGCACGTCCTGGTGGCCCTCGCCGCACGATCTGTCCCCGGTCGCCCGGTGAAGTTCGCCCTCTCCCGACAGCACACATTCGTCGGCACCGCATACCGCACACCCACCATCCAACGTGTGCGACTCGGGGCACGATGGGACGGAACGCTGACCGCGATCGGGCACGATGCCGTGGAACAGACCGCCCGATACGGTGAGTTCGCCGAGCCCACCGCCGTGTCCTCCCGCATGCTCTACGCCGCGCCGGCCCGGTCCACCACACATCGCCTCGTACCGCTCGATGTCTGCATCCCCGGATTCATGCGCGCTCCCGGCGAGGCGCCCGGCTCCTTCGCCCTCGAGTCCGCCATGGACGAACTGGCCGTCGAACTGGGCATCGATCCGATCGAGCTCCGGATCCGCAATGAACCGGCAACCGACCCCGACTCCGGCCGGCCGTTCTCCTCCCGCGAGCTGGTGTGGTGCCTGCGCGAAGGAGCAACCCGTTTCGGCTGGCCGGAACGAGACCCCACACCGCGACACCGGTTGAAAGACGGATGGTGGATCGGCACCGGAGTCGCCAGCGCCTCCTACCCGCGCCAGCAGCACTTTCCGCCCTCGTCAGCCACAGTCCGCGCGCTGACCAATGACCGCTACCGCGTCGAGCTCGCCGCCTCCGACCTCGGCACGGGCGCCCTCACGATCTTGACCCAGATCGCGGCCGATTTGCTCGGAGTCGAATTGGGCTCCGTCGAGGTGGTAATCGGCTCCTCCTCGCTACCGCGGGCGCTGGCGGCGGCGGGCTCCATGGGAACCGCCTCCTGGAGTGAGGCCATCATCGCGGCCACCGACACCTTCCGAGCCACCCACGGATGCACCCCCGTCGTCGGTGCGCACGTGACCGCGACCGCAGGTCCAAGCGCGGACGAAAAGGACTTCGCTATGCACGCCTTCGGCGCGCAGTTCGCGGAGGTCGCCGTGCATGCCGACACCGGCGAGATCAGAACGCGACGGCTTCTCGGCGTCTTCGACGCGGGCCGGGTGATAAACCCCCGTACCGCGCGATCCCAACTTGTCGGAGGCATGATCATGGGGTTGTCCATGGCGCTACATGAACACAGCGTCATGGACCACCGATACGGCCAGGTCATCAACCATGATCTTGCGTCTTACCACGTCGCCGCGCACGCCGACATCCCGGAGATCGACGCTGTCTGGCTAGGTACTCCGGACCCCCACTACAACACCCTGGGCGCCAAGGGCATCGCGGAGATCGGGATCGTCGGCGTCGCCGCCGCCATCGCCAATGCCGCCTACCACGCCACCGGCGTACGTGTTCGCAGCCTGCCGATCACTCTGGACAACTTCTTCACCGCGGCATCCGTCGACGACCGCCCGGAGGTCGTGGCGTCATGACAGCTGGCCGTATCGCCCTGGTGACCGGGGCCAACCAGGGCATCGGCTTCGCGCTCGCCGAGGGGCTGGCCACCCGACTGAGCCCGGACGACCTGGTGCTGCTCACCGGCCGCAACCCGGAGCGGGTGGCGCACGCGGCCGCGCTTGTGGCCAAGGCCGCCAGCACGACGAGCCAGGTGGAGGGCCGGGTGCTCGACGTCGGCGACGCCGCTGCCGTGGCCGGGCTGGCCGCCGAACTCGAGGAGCACCACGGCGGGGTGGACATCGTGGTGTCCAACGCGATCGCCCGGATCACTCCAGACCGGCCGCAGGCGGAGCAGGCCGACGAGTTCATCGACGTCGCCAACGGCGGCACCTCGGCCATGCTGCGCTCGTTCGGCCCGGTGCTGCGCCCCGGCGGCCGACTGATCGTGGTCGCCAGCACCCTGGGCACGCTGGGCAATCTGGATCCCCGGCTGCACCCCCTGTTCGAGGACGCCTCGCTGAACGATGTCGACGAGGTCGTCGCGTCCTGGCGCGCCGCCGTGCACGCTGGCACCGCGCAGGACCTCGGCTGGCCGCGGTGGATCAACGTGCCGTCCAAGGTCGCACAGGTCGCGGCGGTGCGTGCGGTCGCACGGGAGCGCCGCGCGACGGACCTGGCCCAGGGCACCCTGGTCGCGGCGGTCTGCCCCGGACTGGTCGACACCGCGGCGTCGCGGCTGTGGTTCGACGTCAGCCGGGAGCAGACGCCGACCCAGGCCGCGACGGCGATCCTCGACTTGGTGCTCGCCGCCCCCGTCGACCCGGCGACCTACAGTGAGTTGATCCAGTTCGGCGAGGTACTGCCCTGGCATGCCGGAACCCCGCGCGATCCTGAGCTGCCCCAGTCCTCCTCCCCCGACCACGTAACCCGGCACTTGGCCCAGTACCGGAAGTCTGGGGCGTGACCGTGGTCGCGCCGCTTAGCGACCACGACCACGGCATCCGAATGTCCCTGAAATCGCCAGCAATGTCGCCGCGCGCGCCCAACGAAGGAGAAGAATCGATGACGCTTATTGACGCTAACCCGGACGGACTGCACGCACTGCCCGGAGTGGTCAGCCACGTCGTGACCGTGCCTGACCTGGGGCTCGTCTATACGTCCGGACAGGTGGCCTGGGACAAGGACGGCAACCTGGTGGGCGAGGGCGACTACGCCAAGCAGGCAGAGCAGATCGTGCGCAACCTTGACATCGCGCTCGCGTCGGCGGGTGCGACCCGCGACGATCTGATCAAGCAGACGATCTTTGTCGTCGACTACCGACCGGAGGTCGTGCCGCTGATCATGGGCCCGCTGCATGCGGGGACGCGACGGTGCGCGGCAAGTGCGCTGGTCGGCGTCCAGGCCCTCTTCGCCCCGGGCTACCTCATTGAGATCGAGGCCGTGGCCCGCATCCCCGCGGCGTGATCACCATCCAGAGATCATGGCTTCAAGGGCCGGACGGGCCTACCGGCTCACGCCTTTCCCCGAGCGCTTCAATGATGGCGACCGCGGCGGTTGCCGCGCGTGACGAAACGTCACCGCGTGACAATTTCACGTCCCCTTCAAACCAGCCATCGACCAAGGCAAGCACCGCGCCGACCACCATCCGAAGGGCGATCGAGGAGTCTGCCGGCTCGATCTGACGCGTGCCTTCCTGGTTGACGAACAGGGCGCTTCCCACCAGCGACATCAGATCGTCGAGGACAGCTGTCCGGTGAGGATCGACAGGGCCGCAGCCTCGCTGCGCCGCGACGAGAAACCGACCCCTGACCGGAGGCTGCAGGGTCGCCAAGCCAGCGGCCACAGCCCGCTCCACACGTGCGCCGAACCCGAGTGCCTGATCATTGATCGCCGCTTTGATCGCGTCGGTGACGTCCCCGGTGATCGAGACAAAGATCGCGGCCACCAGTTGGTCGATGTCCTCAAAACTCTCGTAGAAGTAGCGGCGCGTCAGGCCGGCGACCTCACAGACACGCCGAGCGCTCAACGCGGACCAGCCCTCAGTGTCGAAGACATCCAGGCCAGCCCGCATTAAGGCCTCGCGGCGGGAGGCGACCCGCTCGCTCGCCGCGATCCCACGGTAGGGCCGGGCGACGGATGATGCGGACATGTCCCAATGTTGACACACGGTGGCGTCAAAAATATAGTCGGCGCCAGGTGGTATCAGTTTCACTTCTGGGAGGCCCGCCGGTGAGCCGAATGCGCCAACCGCACAGCACAGGGACCGTCAATGGACGCGACCTGTGATGAGCGACCTCACCCACGGCGACCAGGGGTTCCACGCACGGCCCGAGGGAACCTATCCAGTCAGACGGGGAGTGATGGACGCAACCGCTCTCCCGCCGTTCGTCCAGAATCTCCTCCCCCCGGTGCTCGAAGCGGCGCAGGAGCCGTTCGTCGGAATCACCACAGACGGACGGCTTGTGCCCGATCTGTTCGCACGACCAGCCCGAACCGTTCCATGTGCACACCATCGTCCGCGCCCCACAACGGCGGCGATTACGGACGCGACCTGCGCCGCCAGCATCTCGCGCTCCACCATCGCCCCCGCCTGGCGTAGGAGAGCTTGCTGACGTGCGGGCTCCCCCGTCACCCGAATGGTCACGTCAGTAATGTAGCTAGGAGGAACAATGGCGCTCCGTACCACCTTCCCTGGATCATGGTGGCCTTATCCAGACCTACACCAGGATCTCGGGCGATACCACAGAGGCGAACTGCCGCGCGAACAGGGAATAGCAGTAATGAACCAGTGCGCTGCCCGGGCAATCTCCGAGCAGCGAGAATTCGGATTCAATGAATGGACCGGCGGCGAGTACTTCGCCGACACCTTCGTTGTGCACATCCCGCGCTGCCTCACCGGGGTGGTCATCGAGCAGCTCCCCGAACCGGACGGATTCGACTACGACGACCTGGGCCGCGTTTCCATAGTCGGCGACATCGATGCACCAAACGGCCTTGGATACGCGCACGCGTTCAAAAGGGAAAACACACTTCCAGGCGGGGTCACAAAAGCGACAGTGGTCAGCCCGTTCGAGATGGTGACAACCGCCTTGGCCACGCACTACGACGCTTTCGAGAGGCAACTCCCACGGCTCTGCCAGATCGTCAACACAGAGATCAGAGAACTCACGCAGGCCGGCTGCGCTCACATCCAGCTAGACGCGCCCGTCATCGGCGCATGGATCAATGCAGAACGCTTGACCTCCAGACAAGCGGCGGGGATCATCTCAAACTGTTTCGAAGGCATCAGTGGGGTCATCCGTGGGCTGCATCTTTGCAACGGGAACAATCGGGGACGGCCAGGTTCAGCGGTCCTGCGCAATGCAACCTGGGTGCCGCTCCTCCAGGAACTCGACGGAGTGATCGACATCGCGCACCTCGAGGCTTCCTACTTCTCCGAGTACCTCGAACGCGAAGCCTTCAAGGGCCTGCCGCGGGGTATGCAGCTCGCGGCCGGCATCGTCGACGAAGCCAACTACTGGATCGAACCGGTCAAGAAAATCAAGCAACGCGCGGCCGACTGGAGCCGTGTCGTCGGCGAGGAGCGATTCTGGCTGTCGCCGTCCTGCGGATTCGGGCGCCACAGCACGCGCGACGGTGACCGCGAGGTTCTGCGAGCGAAGATGACCAACCTCGCCGAAGCGGCGGCAACGTTCTGATGTCTGAAGGCCGGATTGATGTTCACTGCCACTATCTCGGCGGCGTAGTTGGTCAGTGGTTCGAGAGCACCGGCTACCGCGCGACAGGCGGATTCCGTCTGCCGCCCTGGAGCCCAGGTGCGGCGGTCGAATTCATGGATCGATGGGAAATCTCTACGCAGGTGCTGTCGTTGCCCCTGTCGTTCGGTGCGACGCCGCACGAGCCGGGTTTCGCCGCGCGATTCGCCCGGGAGGTGAACGAGGCCTACGCGACCTTAATGAAGGAGTACCCGGGCCGTTTCGGTGCTTTCGCGGCGGTCCCGATGGACACGGCGGACGGTGCCCTCGCTGAAATCGAATACGCCCTTGACACGCTGGGGCTGGACGGCGTGCTACTGACGTCGAATGCTCAGGGCCGCTACTTCGGTGAACCGTTCCACGAGCCGATCCTGGCCGAGTTGGCCCGCCGAAAGGTCCCGGTGTTCGTACACCCCGAGGATTGTCCACACGCCGCGGAGCTCGGGTTCGGTCGATCCAGCGCGGTAATCGAGTTTCCCTTCGACACGGCGCGAGCTGTAACCAATGCCATCTACCGCGGAGTTTTCAGAAGGTACCCCAACCTCACCCTCATCCTCGCCCACTGCGGCGGAGTGCTACCCACGCTGGGATGGCGTATCTCCGCGCTGTCGATGCTGCGCGGACCCCAAGACGCCGACATCGACTCGGCACACATCGCCGGTGTCCTGCGCAGGCTCTACTACGACACCGCGCTCGCTGGCAGCCGCAACTCGCTGCAGCCAACCCTGTCGGTTACCACCCCCGACCATCTCCTCTTCGGCACCGACTGGCCGGCAGCCCCGGAACCGGTGATCGTCGACAACATGGACAATATCGAACGGTTCGAAAGCCTCACCGGCGACCAGCATACCGCTATCAATCGTTCGAATGCCGCCGCGCTATTCACGCGATTCACCTGATGCACACCAGCTTGTTCAAATTCCGGCGGGAGATCTGGCCCCACCTATTGGCGATGAACAGTCGCGCCGACGATCACGAACGGACATTCAATAATGGCAGCGCAATCATTCGTTCACAGTGCCCACGGAATAGACTGGTACTGCGAGCGGAGGGGCCAGGGGCCAGACATTGTCCTGATACCCTCCGGTGAGGGCGACTGCGCATCTTTTGAGAGTGTCGCCGAACAGCTCGCGGACCAGTTCACTGTTCTGACATTCGACATGCCGGGTTTCTCGCGCACCAGCGTGCCGGTCGCTCCGGCGGACTTCACCGTCGAGAAGATCGGCGATCAGGTTGCCGCATTGGTGCGGTCGCTGGACGTATCGAACGCGACGTTCTACGGCTGCAGTTCCGGAGGGCTGGCAGCGCTTCACCTTGCGATCAATCACACCGACCTAGTTCGGAACGCGATCGTTCACGAGGTCGCGTTTGACGTCAGATACAGCGAAGAAGGAAGTGCTTCGCTCGGCGGCCTGGCAAGCCTAGACGACGCGACCATTGTCAAATATTGCAAAGTGCTGTTCTCGACCATCATGAATGAGGATCAGGACGCCTGGGAGAACTTGGGGCCCGAGTACCACCGACGCCTCGAGGGAAATTACCCAAACTGGGTCCGACATTACGTGCTGAACGAGCCAGGTCGCCCCATTGTCGCGGCCGAGGAACTCAAGAACCTTCCAATTACCTGGACGATAGGCGGACTTACCCCGGCACGGGCATTTTTCAGCAACGTCCTGTTGACCCGCGACGCTGAAATCCGACTCGGACTACTTAACTGTAGACATTTCCCCCAGGTCAGCATTCCCGAAGCTCTGGCGGAGCACATCCGCGGCAGCACCCTTCGTTTCCTTTCGTAGGTCCTGGCGTATGTCGCGGCGCGCCCGAATTCAACTCGTGGAAGAAGCGGTTGGCAGCGGGGAAGATCGTGGCGCCCTCATGGGCGGCTCCTGGAACGGTCTCGAGTACAGCCTTCAGGCCGTGGTCGAGCAAGTTGTCGCGCAGCTGTGTGATGCTCGCGACGCGGGTGCTGGCGGACAGGGGGTGGGGCTGGTTGTCGCATTCCCCTATCAGGAGCAGGCCGCCGCCGGAGAAGCCATGCAGGTAGAACTTGTCGGTGGCGGCGGGCCAGCGGACGCCGACCTCGGTGACCATCTCCAGGAGCAGGCGGTCGAAGCGGATACCGCGGTAGTCGATGAGCTTGTAGTTGTGAAAGTCGTTCGGGTCGTCCACGGCGGCGGGGAACAGCGGTGCGAGGACGATGCACTGTTGGGCGTCGGCCAGGTCGGCGAACGCGTCCCGGTAGCTCTGCACCGATCGTTCCGTGCCGTGCACGGAGACCAGGAGCGGGTGGCGGTGGCTGGTGTCGATGTCTCGGGGTACGTACAGGCAGTAGGAGAACCGCTGGTCAGCCTGGCAGGCGAAGAGCGGCGTGCGGCCGGTCAACAGGTCGATGCCGGGGTGCCGAGGGTCCAGCGCCTTCAGCTGGGCAAGAGTGATCGGGCGTTCATCGCCGCTCATCTGGTCCTCCGGACGTGAGCCAGGCCTGGTATCGCTCGACGTCAGAGCCAATGAGCGGGGCTCCGTGCGCGAATCCCACCGAGGTGACGTCGATCGGGAGTCGGCGTAGGGATCGGTCTCGGACGCCTGCGTCATGGGAGAGCGCGGCGGGCCCCCGCGATGGCGTTGTCCCGCGATGGAACACGGCATCACCGGTGAGCAAGGTCTTCGTCGGCTCGTGCAGGAGGACAACGTGTCCTGGGCTGTGGCCGGGCGTATGGATGACGCGCAGGCCGTTGCTTCCGGCGATCACTTCGTCGTCGTCGAGGTGGCCGTCGGGTTGGACCGGCTTCCAGTGCAGCAGCGGCACGGCGTCGAGCAGGGTGCCGACGACTCCGCCGCGGCCGCCGGCGGGCACCCGCCCGCGCCGGAGCCAGTCGGCGTCCGCGGCGTGAATGAGAACCTCCGCGGTGACGTGGCGGCGGAGCTCGGCGAGGCCACGGACGTGGTCGGGATGGGCGTGGGTGATGACGATGCGTTTGAGGTCGGCGGTCGCGCATCCTTGCCGGGCCAGAGCTTTGAACAGCTTGGCCGGTGCGCTGGCCCAGCCCACGTCGACGAGGGTGATGCCGTCGTCCCCGTCGACGAAGAACGCGTTGTCGCGGTCCGCCACGCTGGTGGGTACGCGCCAGATGCCCTCGGCCAACTGTTGCGCCGTCATGGCCGCATCCGAGGCAGGCCCAGCTCTGCGCCCGAGCGCAGCACGTCGAGAAGTTCGATGGGCAGGTAGCCCTGTTCGGCCAGCCGGGCGAGTACGCCGCCGCTGGCGAGGATCTCCAGCACGAGAGGCGGGAGCGGCGGAGCGTGACCGGTCGCGCCGGTGGTGTCGTTGCGGTAGGCGCCGGTGGCGATGTCGAAGCTGCCCCGGTCTCCGTCGGTGAACAGCTTCGTGACGCCGGGTGCGGTCAGGGCGGGCAGCCCGGCGTTGATCGCGTTGCGCAGGAACAGCGAGTTGAACTCCTCGGCGACCAGCGCGGCGACGCCCAGGCGACGGAACAGCGTGGCGACGGGCCGGGACGAGCCGACGCCGAAGTTCCTACCCGCGATCACGATGTCACCGCCGCCGACCTCGTCCGTCCAACCGGGACGGACCTCGTGGAACACGTGTCTGGCCGCTTCGGAAACGTCCATCTTCATGGCGAACGCGGGATACATGGCGTCGGTGTTCAGCGAGTCGCCGAACACCCAGACCCGCCCGGTGATGTCGGTTGTCACGCCGTCACGCCCCTCGGGTCGGTGATGACGCCCGCGACGGCCGATGCGGCCACGGTCGCCGGTGAGGCCATGTAGATCTCCGCTTCGGTACTGCCCATCCGGCCGGTGAAGTTGCGGGTGCTGGAGGTGAGACAGACCTCCCCCGGCCCCACGACGCCCATGTGGTAGCCGAAGCAGGCACCGCAGGTGGAGTTGGTGATGACACCACCGGCATCGGCGATGTCCTGCAGGTACCCCAGCCGCATCGCGTCGCGGTACACCTGTTGCGACGCCGGGGTGACGAGCAGCCGCACGCCCGCGGCGACCGTCTTCCCGCGCAGGATCCTCGCGGCGATGCGGAGGTCTTCGAGCTGGCCGTTGGCGCACGAGCCGATGAATGCCTGGTCGATCTTGCGCGGCTCGATCCGGGACACCGGGACCCCGTTGCGGCTGACCGTGCCGGGCCTGGCGACATATGGCTCCAGTGTGGACAGATCGAGGTGTCGTACGGCGAGGTAGTCCGCGTCCGGGTCGGCGTCGGCGGGCTGATAGTCCTCGACCCCGCGCTCGGTGAGGAACTCACGCAACAGGTCGTCGACGCCGAAGGTGGCGAAGTCCGCGGAGATCTCGGCGGCCTGGGTGGCGATCGTGCGGCGGTCGTTGAGCCGGATGCTGCCCAGTCCCGGTCCGCCGAATTCCAGGTTCAGGTTGGTGGCGTCGCCGTAGGCGTCGGCGATGTACAGGAAGACGTCCTTGCCGCTGATCCCTTCGGGAAGCACACCGTCGAGTTCGTAGCGGACGGTGGGGGCGACCTGGAACCACGTCGAACCGGTGCACAGGATGGAGTAGACCTCGGCGGGGCCCAGCCCGCGGGCGGCGGTGTTGTACGCGCCGCCCGCGCAGGTGTGCGAGTCGGTGCAGGCCAGGACCTCGCCGGGGCGGGCAAGCCCGTTCTCGGCGATCACCTGGTGGCAGATGCCGTGCCTGCCGACGTCGAAGAACCGCTCGATGCCGAAGTCGGCGACGAACTTGCGGGCGCGCGGGCCGCCAGCGGCGTCCTTGAGCGTCGGGGCCGGGACGGCGTGGTCCATGACCACGGCGACCTTGCCCGGGTCGTTGATCCGCGAGGGCGGCAGCCACATCGTGGCGAACTGTAGGTCGATCATGACGCACATGTCGACGTCCACGGTGACGGTGTCGCCGGGGCTGACCTTCCGCACCCCGGCCTTGCGGGCAAGCAAGTTCTCGATCATTGTCATGCCCATGGGTCAGGTTCCTTCCTCGGCACGGTAGCGCGCGCCGATCTCCGACCACTCGGCCAGTCCGACGAGGTTGAAGAACTCGGTCGGCGTGCTGGCCACCCACGGTTGCGGATCCTTGCCCGCGAGCTCGGCGAGGCCGGCCAGCATCGCGAGCGCGGCCGCGCCCAGCGGCACCAACGGATGGATGGCGATGGCGTACCCGAGGTCGGCCAGGCGTTTGCTGGACTCGAGGGGCGTCAGGCCGCCGATCACCAGGTTGATCAGCAGCGGCGCGGAAACCTCCTTCGCGATCCGCTCGATCTCCGCCGTCGTTCGGGGAGCTTCGACGAAGATCACATCGGCGCCGGCTTCGGCATAGGTGTTGGCGCGGTCGATCGCCGCATCCAGACCCAGTGGGCCGAGGGCGTCGGTACGGGCGATCACCACCAGGTCCGGGTCCGTGCGGGCGTCGAGGGCGGCGCGCAGCTTCAGCACGAACTCGCCCGCGTCGATGAGCTCCTTGTCCGGCAGGTGCCCACACTTCTTCGGGAATGCCTGGTCCTCCAGCTGGATGGCGGCGACACCGGCGGCTTCGTACTCCCCGACCGTCCGCACCACGTTCAGCGCGGCGCCGTAGCCGGTGTCGGCGTCGGCGATGAGCGGGACGCCGCCGAGCGCACGCACCACCATGCGGGCACGCTCGGCCATCTCGGTCTGGGTGACCAGTCCGATGTCGGGCAGGCCGAAACCGGACGCGGCCACGCCGGCGCCGGTCAGGTATCCCGCGGCGAAACCGAGGTGGGAGACCAGGGAAGCGGAGATTCCGTCGAAGATGCCGGGGGCGACGATCAGCTCGCCGTCGGCAAGGGCAGCCCGCAGCCGGGTCCGAGGAGTCATGAATAGTTACCCCTTTCAGTCGAGTGCACCCGCGACCGGCGCGGCCAGCAGGTCGACCAGGTCGCGGAGGTCGGAGAGCTCGTCGAGGGCGAGCACGGTTTCCTGGATGGCGTCCAGGCGCGCGGCGGGCAGCAACGGGCCGACGAGCGCGCGGTACTTGGCGATCAGCTCGTCGTTGGTCACCGGATCCGCTGGACCGCCGTGCGGCGCCACGATCCGCCGGTGCAACACGGTGCCGTCCCGCGCCGTGATCGTCAGGTCGGTGGTGAACCGCTCGTGGATCGGGCCGTTCTGAATGCCCTCGTCCAGCTGCACGTCCACCTTGCTCAGCAGCTCCCACACGTCGTCGGAATCCAGCCGCTCGTCGGTGAATTGCGGTGGCATGACCGCGCCGTCCAGCAGCGCCACGGCGACGGCGTACCCCAGGTTCATCTGCGCGCCGATCGAGGTCAGCGGGCGCTCCGGCTTCCACCAGCCGTGGTGGTAGACGGAGTGCCCGACCCGGATCTCGATCCGCTCGACGGTCGCCGGTTCGATGTGGTGCTCCGCGCGCAGCTCCAGCGCCGCCTGGATGACGCCGTGCAGCCCACCCTGCGCCGCGTACGACTTCACCATGATCAGCTCGGTGTGCCAGATCTCGCCGAGCCCCGCGATGACCTGCTGGGGGTCGGGGTCGTGTCCTTCCCCGAACACCGCGAGGTATCCCCCGTACGGCCGGTCGAAGACCTGCTTGATCCCGGTGTAGCCGGCAGCGGCCAGCCCGGCGGCGTAGTACCCGTTGCGGGCGGCGAACCCGTGCTGCATCCGCTTGGACATCGCCTCGTACTGGGCGGCCATCAGCCCGGCCGACTGGGTGCCCGCCAGGCCCAGCGCGTCCTCCAGTTGGCCCACGGCCAACCCTCGCAGCTTGCCCGCCGCCATCGCCGCGGTGTGCGTGCCGAACACCGCGCCGCTGTGCCAGCCCCGGGAGAGCATCTGCGCTCCGTGCAGCGCCAACCCGACCCTCGGACCGACCTCGAACCCGGCGATGGCCGCGGTCAGCGCCGCCGCGCCGGACACCCCGCCGAGCGGCTCGGCGGTGGCCAGCAGCACCGGCAGGACCAGCGAGTTGCTGTGCAGCGGCGCGAGCGGGTGGAAGTCGTCGAGTTCGAAGCCCTGGATGAACGTGCTGTTGAGCAACACAGCCGCGGGCCCGCTGGTGGTCGTCCCGGTGCCCATCACGACCGCCTCGCCGGCGCCCTCCAGGCCGAGCACCGCCCTGGTCGCCACCCGCGACCAGGGCAGCCGCGCGCCGACCAGGCCGCAGGCCACGCCGTCGAGCAGCAGGTGCTTGGCGCGGGTGCGGACTCGTTCGGGGACCGCATCGAGCATCAGCCCGGCCACCCACCGCGCCAGCGGAACGGTCACCTCACGCGTGGTCACGTCGGTCATGCGAGCAGTGAACGCAGGAGCTACCCAGCACTCCCGAGACTGAAGGAAAACTAACGTCTGGCTGTTATCGTCGAATGTTTTCGACGAATCAACGGCCAGCAACGTGCGAAGTCGACAGCACTGGCGCCCACAGATCGACCGGGACCACACCGGTCGCATGACCGGCGCGATCCTGCAGCCGCCCCCCGGACTTGAGCGACCGCAATACGACCCGCTGATCACGCAGCGCCACCGCGGGAAACGTGATCCGAACCCGCTCGAGGATCTGGCCGAAGTCGGCCAGCTGGTGAACCTGCGCCATCACCAACAGGTTCGCCGAGCCGACCACAGACAGGCAGATCCTCGTCTCCGGCCAGCTCCCGATCTCCGTGCCCACCTGTTCGAGCAGCTCGTGCGGAACCGCCAGCCACAGCACCAGCTCCGCCGGCCAGCCACCCTCGCCCCGCGCGAAGTCGGTTCGGAAGCTCACCATCCCCCGGCGCACCAGCGACGTCAGCCGCCGCCGCACCAGATGCTCCGAGGTACCCAGATCGCGAGCCAAATCCCGATAGCCGGCCCGACCGTCGTGCTGCAGCGCCAGGTACAGAGCGTGATCCGCCTCGTCGAACACCCGCGTCCGGGGCGCGCGAGGACGGTCCGAGCCGGCGTGGTCATCCGCGACCGCCCGCGCCTGCCCGCTGCTGATCGCGCCCAGCCGCCACCGCAGCCCACTGAACCACTCGGTACCCACATGGGCGCGCGCCCGCACCATCCCGCCAATTCGCGGAATCACGTCCACCAGCAACGAGCCCAATGCGTCCATATCGCCGGCGAAAACCAAACTGTGCAGGTCGAACGACCCGTCCGTGACATACACGCTGGCAACCTGGGGAATGGCCGCAAGAGCCCGCCCCACTTCCTCGGTCAGCCCGGGCTTCGCCTCGACCTCGTACACCGCACCCACGAGTGCCAACCGCGGACCGGGCACCGAGGACACCCATGCCCGACCCGACGCCGACAGACGATGCCACCGGCGAGCCGCCGTCACGGCGGAGATCTCCAGCGCCGAACCCAGCTGCGCGAAGCTCGCCCGCGGATTCACATGCAAAGCGTCCAGCAAGGACACGTCGACCTCGTCGACCCCGTGTCCCCGCGACTCATCCGTGCTGGACAACCTTCGCCCCCCGCGCCTCTACGTGCGCTCCCTGAACAGCGAAAACCGACGTTACTCGCGTGCGCCGGCTCGACGGACCCCTTAGTGGCCGCCCCAACGTCCGGGGGCGAGCCCTGGGCTCGATCAGCAGCTGGATGCGTACGGTGAGTAGATCCGCGCCGAGCACCCGCACGCTCAATGCATTCAGCGCTCGCAGTGGATGCCAGGCGATGAGGCTCCGTTGCCTAGCCAGGGCATCATCGTCGGGCAGGATCTCGGCGGTTCCAGGCACCCAGCGGTAACGCCACCCCATCCGCAACCGCACTCGCACCCTCGGGTCCCGCCGGATGTTGCACACGTATCCAGCGCGCGGCCCGTGCTCTGCGATGATCCAGAACGTGTCGCCGTCGCGGCCGTTTCCCACCGGGGTGCGCCTGGGCAGGCCGGACACCCGCCCGCGCGTCTCCAGCAGGGCCAGACCCAGCGGGTTCACCCCGGCCACCAGCAACAGCCGGATCGGCGGATTGATGATGAACCGCTGCAACGTGCGTACCAGCAGCACCTTGCACCGCCGACTGCGCGCCGTGAGCAGCAGGTTCAGCAGACCCAGCGCGGTCTGAACAAGCGCGCCGACCAGGCCCGGCCAGGCGTCGGGGGATAGGGCGTATAGGCCCCACACCACGGCGAGCGCCGCGGCCGTGCCAGCGACAAGGCCACGCGGCGGAGTAATACGATCGTATGAGTCCATACGACTGTATGATTCCGGCTGTGGGGCAGCCAGCCAACTCTTTATCCCGCCGGGACGTGCTCACCGGCGTGATCCTGCGCATCGTCGCCGAACGCGGGCTCGACCGGGTCAGCGTCCGCCAGGTCGCCTCGGCCTCCGGCGTCTCGATCGGCACCGTGCAGCACTACTTCCCGACCAAAGAAGCCATGCTGATCGCCGCGTTCACCGAGGTGGTGTGCCGTATCCGAGCTCGGGTGGCCGCCGTCGAGCTAGGGTCCGACGTCCGCGCAAACCTCTCGGCTGTGTTGCGCGAGCTGTTACCGCTGGACGCCGTGCGCACTGAGGAAGTTCGTATCCAGGTTGCCTTCGCCGCTCGCGCGGTGACCGACCCCTCGCTCGCCGCCACCCAGCGAGACACGCTCGGTGAGATCACCACCGAACTCGCCGATGCGTTTGCGCTTGCCTCGGCTGGCCGTACATCATCCGAGTACTGCTCACTCGCTGCCCACCTCGCATTGGCGGCCGCCGACGGCCTCGCGCTACATGCGGTGAGCTCGGGCGGAGGCTCGCCGGCCGGCGAGCTGACCTCGGCGCTCGACTATCTGCTCAACCTCCTGGTCACCGAGCGGTAAACCAGGTCCTCCTGGGCGTTGTGCAGCTATGGGATTGTCAGTAGCGCCAGGGGCGACTTCGACCAGGACGCTGATGCGTCAAGATTCCTGTCTCTTGACGTCTGACACAGACTGTACGAAAGTCTCCTTGTCAGACAGCCAGTCAAGGAGACAGTGTGAATCGACATGGGGCGGTCATCCTCGCCACAGGCGCGCTCGCCGTAATGATCGCCCTCGGAGGGTGCGGCTCGAGTTCCTCATCCGGCGGGACGACGAGCCCATCGGGCGACCCAGCCCCGGCCGTCTCGAAAGACCCAGCCCTGGCGGCGCGGCTGCCGTCAGAGATCAAGAGCGCCGGCGTGATCCGGGTGGCGATGGATGAGACCTATCCGCCGTTCGAGTCTGCCCGCGACGGCTCGGTGGTCGGGTTGGACCCAGACCTGGCCAATGCGATCGGTGGCGTGCTCGGCGTCCGTGTTGAGTTCGTCAACTCCTCTTTCGACGGGATCATCCCGTCCCTGTCCGCAAAGAAGGTCGACATGGCCATGTCCTCGATCGGTGACACCAAGGAACGAGAGGGCACGGTCGACTTCGCGACCTATTACTGGAACGGCACCTTCGTCTTGGTGAAGAAGGGGAATCCAGCGCACATCGAGGCCGACCAGGCCTGCGGTGCGCGCATAGGCGTGATTCGCGGCTCGTTGCAACAGACCACCTTCCTGCCCGCGCAAGCTCCGAAATGCACGAGCAGCGGGAAGCCGGCGCCGACCGCGGAGGTGTATCAGAACGGACCGCAGGCGCAGCTGGCACTACAGAGTGGCCGCATCGACGGCGTCATGCAGGACGCGCCGCCACTGCTGACCGTGGCGGCCGAGCAGCCGGAGATGTTCGAGACCACCGGGCCGTTCGTCCGCAACCCCAATCCGGGCGGAGTGGCGTTCCCGAAGGGAAGTGCGCTGGTCCAGCCGGTGCACGAGGCCATCAATGTACTGATCAAGAACGGCACTTATGCCGCGATCCTCAAGAAGTGGAACCTCTCAACCATCGCGATCGACCAGTCGCGGATCAACGGCGCACTGTCGTGACCGCGATCTTGAGGGTCGGTGCCCGGAACGGGAGCAGGAGATGACAGCGGTCAGTGCGACGCGGCGCTCGACCGAGTCGGCCTCGCAAACAGCGGCACTCGCGAACCAAAGCCTTCCTCAGCAAAGTGCTCTGAACTCATTCACATCCCAAAGGAGCTTCAGCCCGTGCACGTCGTTGTCATCGGAGCCGGCGTCATCGGCCTGTCCGTAGCAACCGAGCTCGCTCGACGGGGCGCCCGCGTCACCGTCGTGGAGCAGGAAACACCCGGTGTCGGCACCTCAGCCACCAGCTACGGCTGGGTCAACGCGAACAACAAGGAGCCGCGCGACTACTACGAGCTCAACCTCGCGGGACTGGAGGCCCACCATCGACTGGCCCGGGACACCGATGGCCGTTGGCTGGTCGCCGGCGGCCACCTCGAGATCGCGACCGAACCCTCGCATCGCGACGAACTCGGTCAGCGCGTGACACGGCTGCGGAACCTGGGCTACGACGTCGAACTGATCTCGCCCGCACGCGCGCGGCAACTCGCTCCCGGCCTGATCATCCCGGCCGAACACGGCCCCATCGCGTACTTCGCGCGCGAGGCACACTGCTATCCCCAACTGTATCTCGCCTTCTTACTCACGACGGCGGCCGAGCTCGGCGTGCACGTCATCAGCGGTGCCCAGGTCACGTCGTTCCACCTCGACTCCGATCAGCCCGCGGTGAGGCTCGCCGACGGGACGGTCATCGGCGGCGACCAGTTCGTCAGCTGCGTCGGACGCTGGACCGAGACGCTGCTGGCGCAGGCCGACGTCACCTTGCCCATGGCGACGTTCGAACGCGCCGGCGACGTGACTGTCGGGTACCTCGCCGTGACCAACCCGCTCCCCGTAGACCTCGCACGGCTGATCACAACCTCGCGACTCAACGTCCGCCCCGACGGCGCGGGAAGGCTGCTACTTCAGGCACTCGACCTCGACAGCACAGCTGATCCCCGTGACGTTCCGGCGACCGACTCCCGCGTGGCCAAGGAGTTGCTCAACCGACTCACCAGCGTGCTCAGGAACACCGGCGCCGCATCCATCACGCAGCTGCGCGTCGGCCAGCGAGCCATACCGGCTGACGGCCGCACCGTCGCGGGCCCGCTGCCATCCGCGCCCTGGCTCTACGTCGTCGCCACGCACAGCGGCGTCACCCTCGCCCCGCTGCTCGGTATTCTCGTCGCGGAGGAGATCCTCGGCACGCCCCAGCCTCTGCTCGCCACTTTTCGACCTGATCGGCTACTCGACGGCGCCATTCGGCATACGCCGTTGCCGGCCCGGAGGCCCGGCCAGCAGTAGTCTCGAACACAGCTAATTCCAGAAGCGAGCGGTACATGACACGAATTCAGCGCGAAACCGTTGCCGACAAGAGTGCCGCGGTTCTGCGCGACCGCATCCTCAGCGGCACGCTGCGCCCCGGAACCGCGGTCACTGAAGATGCCGTCGCCGACGATCTCGGCGTGTCGCGGGCCACTGTCCGCCAAGCCCTCAACACCTTGATGCTCGAAGGCCTTCTGACTCGCCATCCCACAACTCGCGTCCTGCAGGTCACCGAACTCAGCGACGAGGACGTGTGTGACATCTATCGTGCCCGACGCTTCCTCGAACTCGGTGGCGTCGACGCCGCGGCCCACGCCCCGCCCGAGGCATTGGCACGTCTCGCCGACGCGGTGCAAGAGCTCGAAAAGGCTGTCGCAAACAACGACGCCCTCGCCTTCGTCAAAGCCGACTACCGCTGTCACGCCGAAATCGTTGCGTTCCTTGGCTCCGCCCATCTGTCCGCCGCGCACGCCCAGCTCATGTCGAAGCTGCGGCTAGCCATTACTCAGGTGAATGTGCATAAAAAAGGCAACGAAGACGACCTTGCCGTCCACAAGGAGTTCCTCGACTTACTCACCGTCGGTGACACCAAACGAGCGCGAAAAAACCTCGCAAAGCGATTCGACGTCGCCGAGCGCGCCGTCCGCAGCCAGGCCACCGCCGACTAACCGTGAGCCAAGCCAGCGGGCCCCCAAGAAGAGTATGGCGGCGACCGCATCGACGGCGCAATCGTCCACGGTGTGGGACAGAGCGAAACCCCTCCAGTCTGTGCCGTCCAGGAGGATGCTCAGATTTCTCTGAAGTAGCCGTCGTCGTCCAGGATTTTCCGCGGCCAATCCTGTCGCTCTGAACTAAGTCTCCTGATTCGTTCGACGAACGCTGGGTCTTGGTTGGAGCCGCTATAAACGGTCATATCTTCGCTCAGCCAGGCGGGAAGAGCAGCCCAGCGGTGCACAGTCTGTGTCTCCAGATACCACGTCATGTGGACGACTGCGCCGCTCTCTTCGTACCACACCGTGGTCTCGACTCCCGGAGCCACCCGCTGATACTGGAAGTGCTGAATAGCGTGCCGTCCGATGTGCGGGCCTTCCTCCAAGGTGTATTCGACGTAGTCGGGCCCGACAATGGCGGGCGCAAAGACCCATCCGTTCGCAAAGTGCCAGCTCAGGCGTGTGCCGAGAACACTATTGAGCATGTCAATCAGATCCCTTCTGAGATACGATAACGCAATTAGAAACGGGTGTCAGCCCCGCCGAGCGAGCGCCACAATTGCGCCTCAGGTCAGCCACAGAACATCGGGCCAGGCGGACCATGACCGGCTGAGGAGGATGTCTACAGTCGATGTCTACAACCATAGACGATCCAGGGTGAAGAGGTAGTTGTCAAGTCCGGTGGAAACTGACCGGCTGAAGGCAGCCCTGGGTCCTCGCACCGCCGCGGAAGCTCATCGTGCGGCGTCAGCGGGACGGGCGAGTGACGACGATGGGATGCCAAGCGCGAGGATTGGCCCATGACCCCGGCCCCTTCTCCCCGCCGTCGCCGAGATGCGACGGCAAGCCGCGAGCGACTTTTACAGGCCGCGACGGAGCTGTTCACAGATCGCGGGTTCGATCAGACCACCGCGCGCGACATCGGTGAACGCGCCGGCGTCGATGCCGCGATGATCGCCCGGTACTTCGGTGGGAAGGCGCAGCTGTTCATCGAGGTCCTGCATGCCGAGGAAGCCACCGAGACCCTCGCCGACCTGCTGGATCCCGATCGGCTGGCCTGGCTGCTGGACCGGACCGGGCGGCGGGGGCCCGGCCCGGTCCTGCAAGCCGGTATTCGGCCCTATGACGATCCCGAGGCCCAGGCAGCCGCGCTCGCGGAACTCCACCAGCGCGCGGTCGCCCCACTTCGTGAACGCCTGGCCCGAGAGGCCGACCCGGACCCCGCTCTGCATGCCGAAGTGCTTGCGGCCGCGTTGATCGGTGTCATTCTCGGCCGCCATGCCGGGACGTTCGAGCACCTCGCCGCGGCCACCACCCCACAGCTGCTGCCACTCCTGCTGGACCTGCTCGGCCGGCGGTGAAGTCCAATACGCGGTCTCTTCACAACGCTTGCTCGCCATCAGTTGCCGTGATCAAGCGGGCGGTATCGACACCGGATCCGAGAACCCGGCCCGCAGAGTGACAGACAAAGTATGTCGGCATACATAGTAACGAGGAAAGGTGAACGGCTCGGGATGCTGCCAGACGGCCGGCGGCCTCGCCCTGCCAGACAGGGACCCGACCCCGTCGTTCGCTGGCCCGAGGAAGACTCAGCGCGCGACCGCGCCCTCGGTTCGCGCTGTTGATCAAGATCGGCACACGCGCTGTACGAGGTCCTGCCAGCCCTGCGCGATGCGCTGCTCGATCTGGAGGGCGGCTTCCGTCAGGTCGGACGCCGACAGGTAGAGCAGGAGGGGCCCGTCCAGGGCGGCGGTGAGCTGGATGGCCAGGATGTCGAGGTCGGCGGCGTCGAGGTGTATCTGCCCCAGCAGCATTCGGATGTGTATCCGGGAGAGGGCCGTCTCTGATCCGGCTGGTATGGGCTGGCTGCCGTCCAGGGCAGCGCGGGCGATGTCACGGTGGCCGATCAGGAAGTTGACTCGAGCCCTGCCGTAGGCGATCAGGCGGTCCAGCGGCGTAGCGCCCGGGCCGAGCGGCGGCGGGCCGGACAGTACCTGCTCCTGGAAGGTCTGTTCGTCGTCGTCCAGTAGCGCCTGGAAGATCCCCGCGCGGGTGCCGAACCGGCGGTACACAGTCCCCTTGCCCAGGCTCGCCCGTTCGGCCAGCCCGTCCATGGTCAGCTTGTCAGCGCCCTGCTCGGTGAGCATCTCGCGGGCCGTGCAGAGCAGATGCGCCCGATTGCGTACGGCGTCGGCGCGCTCGCCGCGCGGCGCTCCCAGGGGCAAGACGGGGTGACCCACAGGGCTGATGCTACCCACCCAAGTGTCAAGCGGGGTAAAGTCCGGTTATGCTTGCGGGCGGCGACACCGCCGACGGGCCACCGGACCGTCCCGCGGCCCAACACACTGACCTGGAGAAACACGTGAACGCATCAAAGAACTCCGCTCCGCTCGATTCCCCCAGGAAGCAAAAGACTTCCATAAAAGGGGTTCCGGACACGAGCATGACCATGCGGCTGGCTCCGATCGAGCAACTCGACCTGTCAGCCAAAAAATTGGCCGTCATCGGTGGGACCAACGGCCTCGGACGAGCCATCGCGCAGCAGGCCTTGGCGAAAGGCGCGGACGTCACCGTGGTCGGGCGAACGTTTCGCGACGACCCGGCTGCCCGGCTGACGTTCGTGCCGGCCGACCTGTCCTCAATGAGCGAGGCTGCCCGCCTTGGCCTCGAACTTCCGGCGGAATCCTTCGACGTTGTGCTCTTCACCACGGGAATCATCGCGGCCAAGACGCGGGAGGAGACGCACGAACATGTGGAGCGGGATGTGGCGATCAGCTACCTGAGTCGCCTCGCGGTACTTCAGGGTCTCAGCCCCAGGCTCGGATCAGCACGTCCGGACGGTGCACCCAGGCCGCGCGTTTTCGTCATGGGGTCCCCTGGTCTAGGAACAATCGGAGACCCTGACGACCTCAATTCTGAGAAGAGCTACAAGTCTCTGGTTGCGCATGCCAACACGGTCGCCGGGAATGAGATCCTCGTACTCGGCGCGAAGGACAGGTTCCCGGGCCCGGCATTCTTCGGCCTGGGCCCCTACCTCATCAAAACCGGCATCCGAAGCAACTTCCTGGGCGAAGGCAGCATCACTCACAAACTGGTGGAGACCGCCGTCGGCTTCCTGATGCAATCTCCGGAGACCTACGCGAAGCGGATGGTGCCACTCCTTTTCGCCGCGGAACTCGAAGGTAGGACAGGGCTCATGTTCGGCCACAAAGCCCACCCGATCCTGCCGACTCGAGGCCTCGACCCGGCCTACGTCGATCGCTACCTGTCGGCCTCGGAAGCCCTCTTGCGACGCGCACTGAGCTGATGCGCGCCTGCCGCCGCGGAGGGTCGCGAAAGGTCACGCGTTCATCGGACACGTCTTCAGCGGCGGGGTATCCGTGCTGGACGTACGGAACCCGCACGAACCGAAGCCGGTGAACTTCCTGCCGACACCCCCGAACACATGGAGCATCCATCTTCAAACCCATGGCGATCTCATGCTCGTCATCAACGAGTTTGACTTCTACTCAAAGTACGAGGATGAGTCGGACTACTACGGTCGCTCGATCAACGAGACCGGCGACCGCGGCTACGCCGCTGGCATGCGAGTCTTCGATATCTCTCACCCGGCCGAGCCGGTCGAGATCGCCTTCATGCCGGTCGACGGCAAGGGCGTGCACCGAATCTGGTGGGACGGCGGTCGCTTCGCCTATCTGTCTGTCCTGGCTCACGGTTTTACCGATCACATCTTCAGCGTGGTCGACCTGGACGACCCCGCGGCGCCGGTTGAGGTTGGGCGCTGGTGGATGCCGGGAATGTGGACGGCCGGTGGTGAGACACCAACTTGGACTGGACGATGGGCGCTGCATCACGCAGTCATTGCCGATGACATCGCCTACTGCGGCTGGCGTGACGGCGGACTTGTGCTGCTCGACCTCAAGGATCCAACCAAACCGAGCTTGCTCGGGCATCGGAACTGGTGTCCACCGTTCGGTGGCGGCACACACTCCGGCCTACCACTGCCCGATCGCGGTCTCTGCTTGGCCATCGATGAGGCAACGCGCGACAACTGCGCCGACGGACTGAAGTACATCTGGGTTGCGGACGTGCGGGTTCCTTCGAATCCCGTCACGATCTCTACATTTCCGAATCCGAGCGACGATGACTACTGCGCGAAGGGTGGCCACTTCGGGCCGCACAACGTGCACGAGAACCGTGCCGGTTCGTTTCAAAGTTCCGAATTGATCTTCGCGACCTACCAGAACGCTGGGCTGCGGCTCTTCGATATCAAGGACCCCTTCCGCCCAACCGAGATAGGCCACGTCGTACCTGATCTACCAAAACGGCTGGTCGACACGCGCGCCGGCCGCGTCAATAACCTGCACTCGGCGGATGTCTACGTGACTGAGAACGGGCTCGTTTTCTTGACTGACATGTCAGGAGCGGGCCTCTACATCCTCGAGTACACAGGGGAGTCTCGATGACGGACGAAGCCGCGGGAGAGTAGCGACGACGTGCAGGCCCGGTGTGCGCTGCACCTTGGTCACGGGGAAGGTGCTCCCACCGCCTCCGATGTGACGGTGGATGTGCGGGGGTGCATGGGCGCGGCGGGGATGATGGTGGTGATCAGGCCGGTGGTGACGTCGTAGACGTGGCCGGAGACGGTGATCGTGTCCGGTAGGACGGTGGCCGAGCGCACAAGTTCGACGTCGAAGCGGACGGTTTGCTCGGGGTCGGTGACGGCCTCCGCGGCGAGGGCGGCGGCGTCGCCACCGATGAGGTCAGCGAAGCCATAACGGAACTTTTCGTCGGCGAGGAAGTGTGTGCCGCACTGGTTGTGGTGCACGACGGCGACCTCGAACCGCGGCCCCTCGGGGGTCACTGTGTTGGACAGGTAGCCGATGTAGGCGAGATCTTTCAACGTGTCGGGCGAGACACGGCCGCCCGCGTTGCGGATCACCATCGCGTCCCCGAGCTCCAGTTCCAGGAAGGCCGACGGGTCGGTTCGGGGGTCCAGGCACGTGATCACGTAGACCGGGTGCTTCGCGACGATGCTGACACCCTCATGAGCGCCGGTGGCGGCGAAGTCCTTGTTCCGCCGCAGGAGTGGGTCGATGTGGGCCATGTTCTCGGGCCTCCCAACCGCAAGGATGTGTTGTAGGTACACTACTTCAGGTCGACATAACACTGCAAGATGATGTAGCTGCATCACTACGGGCGAGCGAGAGCGGAGAGGCACGAATGGAGAACCACACGATCGCCGATGACCTCGCCGACGAGGTCCGTGGTGCCTGCCTCGGTATGCGCGTGGCCCGGCTGCACCGGGTCATCGCCCGCGTTTACGAGCAGGCGCTGCAGACCGTGGGACTCTCCCTGCCCCAGATGGAGATCCTCACCGCACTAATGATCGCCACGGGTCCGGTGCGGCCGGCGACCCTGGCCGCCTGGCTGATGGTGGAGCGATCCACCGTCAGCCGAAACCTCGCTCTGATGCAGAAGAGAGGCTGGGTCACCGTTGTCGAGACCTCGCCGACGGGACGAGCGATGTCAGTGATCATCGCCGACACCGGCATAGCAGCGTTCACCAGCGCGAGCACCGCCTGGCGCAGCGCACAAACCAGCGCGTCGAGGATGCTCGGACCAGCCGCGGCCTCGACACTCGACCAGTGGCTCGACCTCCCAGCGGAAACGCCGGCCAGCGGAGGCGCGGAAGCCTGTTCCGCACCGCACCCAACCAGGACCAATGACAACGCGACCTGGGAGGCCAACTCCGACTCTTTGTGAACTCTCCCCTTGACCTATGAGTCAGATCATAGGAGAGTCATGCTGTCTGACAAGGAGATAGGGAGACAGCATGAAGCGACGTGGGGCGGTCCTTTTCGCTACCGGCGCACTCGCCGTATTTGCCTCCCTCGCGGGGTGTGGCTCGAGTTCCTCCTCCAGCGAGGCCGCAAGCCCATCGGGCGACGCGGCCACGGCTGTTGCGAAGGACGCAGCTCTGGCAGCGAAGCTGCCGGCAGAGATCAAGAGCGCAGGCGTGATCCGTGTGGCAAGTGATGTGACCTATCCGCCGTTCGAGTCGGTCCAGGACGGCAAAGTGGTTGGACTTGAACCGGACCTGGCCAATGCGATCGGTAACGTGCTCGGTGTTCGGGTGGAGTTCGTCAACACTTCTTTCGACGCGATCATTCCGGCTCTGGCCGCGAACAAGGTTGACATGGCCATGTCCTCGATCGGCGACACCAAGGAGCGAGAGCGCACGATCGACTTCGCCACCTTTTACTGGAATGGAACGCTCACGCTGGTGAAGAAGGGGAATCCCGCCCAAATCCAGACCGACCAGGCCTGCGGTGCGCGCATCGGGGTGATCCGTGGTTCCCTGCAGCAGACAAGGTTCTTGCCTGAGCAGGCGTCGAAGTGCGCGAGCAACGGCAAGCCAGCCCCCACCGCCGAGGTCTACCAGAGCGGGCCGCAGGCCCAGCTCGCATTGCAGAGCGGCAGAATTGACGGCGTCGTCGAGGATGCCCCGCCGGTGATGAGCGCGGCAGCCCAGCAACCGCGGCTCTTCGACACGGCCGGTCCGGTCGTTCGCGCCCCCAATCCGGGTGGAGTGGCATTCCCGAAGGGAAGCAAGCTGGCCGAGCCGGTGAACGACGCCCTCAATCTCGTGATCAAGAACGGTACCTACACGGCGCTCCTCAAGAAGTGGAATCTTGAATCCATCGCGATCGATCAGTCGAAGATCAACGGCTCGGTGTCATAGAACTGCAAGCGTGACGGTCAGCGCCCGGAAGGAAAGCAGGAAATGACAGCGATAAGTGCGACCCAGCATCAGGCTGAGGCGGTTGTGAAGATGCGCCATCCCGGTCGCTGGGTCACATACGTCGTCGCCGCGGTGCTCGCGGCGATGCTCATCAACACACTTCTGACCAATCAGAACTTCGGCTGGGACATCGTTGGGCACTACGTCGTGTCCGGCGAGATCCTGTCGGGACTGGGCAAGACGATCGAGCTCACCGTGATTGCCATGGTGATCGGGGTTGTCCTGGGTGTCCTGCTCGCGGTGATGCGTCTGTCGAGCAACCCGGCCATGTCGGGGTTCGCATCGGCCTACGTCTGGTTCTTCCGTGGC
>Ga0137415_10000737_pt1 | contig 31902 bp, 21 predicted proteins | sample CZODoug3_1_1_16f_FD_183082 | JGI IMG/M metagenome (GOLD analysis project Ga0137415, IMG submission 183082) | Vadose zone soil fungal communities from Angelo Coast Range Reserve, California, USA - CZODoug3_1_1_16fungal (Hybrid Assembly) | ecosystem: Environmental > Terrestrial > Soil > Vadose...
GCCGGTGGTGTTGCAGGTGCTGGTCGTGGTGCCGGTGGCCTCAGTGTGGTCGGCCGGGGGGCCTCGGCTGCCCTCGCCGCTGTTCTGGTGGTTGTTGCCGGTGATGCCGGTGGCGGAGCTGTGCGGGGTGCCCTTGCAGGCGGTGCTGCCGTCGCAGTTCAGGTTCGCCCAGGCAGAGGTCCAGGAGGATGCGCCCGGCACGGACGGGCCGCCGGTGTTGGCGCTCGATCCGGGGGCGGTGGCCGGCTGGTTCGGGGTCTGCCCTGGCTGGGTGGGGTCTTGGCCGTTGCTCGGGCTGGCGGTGCTGCCCTGGCCGGTCTTGGCGCCCTGGCCGTTCTGGCCGGCGGCGGTGGCGCCGTTGGCGTCGCTGCCGACCGCGGTGTTGGTGGTGGTGGCGTTCTGCGTGGGCTGGTCCTGGACCACCGGCTTGATCGTGTTGGCGTCGGGGCTGGAGGAGGCGCCACCGTTGATCACGGCGGTGCAGGTGCCGCCGGTGGTGCCGGAGCAGGAGCCTTCGGCGCGGTTGCCCCTGGGGTCGGCCGAGATACCGGGGTTGGTGGCGAGCACCGTGCCGGTGAGCGTGCCGCAGTTGCCGTCGCACACCATCTTGCCGCCGATGGTGGAGGCGGCTGAGGGGCCGGTGCCGAGGCGGTCGGCGTTGGCGGCCTGGTCGTCGCCGGCATAGGTGAGGGCGGCGCCGGGGCCGGTGGTGGCGTTCGAGAGGGTCTGCACCTGGCAGGAGGTGGCGCCCTTCGCACAGCCGACGCTGCCTTCGGAGGTGCGCGGCTTGCCGCCGTCCACCGCGCCGTCCCAGGCGGCCGACGTCGTGTGGGCGGTGCCTTCGCAGGTGGTGGCCTGGCAGTCCACGGAGGCCGCCGAGCGCGAGGTGGAGGTGGGGCCGGAGGTGGGCTGGCCCTTGATCGGCTGGCCGGTCTTCGGGTCGAGCTGCACGTACTCGGCGACCGTGGAGGCGTCCGAGCTGGCCTGGCCGAGGCAGCCGCCGCCCTGCACCGTGCAGTCGGCGCCGGTGGAGGAGCCCCGCCGGTCCTTCGACGCCGCGGTGTCCAGCGCGCTCGTCTCGGCGTAGCTGTTGCCGCCGCAGTCGGTGGAGTTCGTGCAGCGGACCTGGGCGTCGGCGTGGCTGACACTCACCGGGCCGGCCGGGGTGGCCGGCTTGCCGTCGGCGGCCGGCTGCGCTTCGCGGTGGGTGACCTCGGTGTCGCTGACCGACCCGCAGGTGCCGCCGACGCCGTGCACCGCGCACTTCGTCACGCCATTGCTGTCGCGGGTGCCGGTGACGTCACCGGACGCCGTGCCGGAGCTGGCGCCGGACTCGGTGGCCTTGCAGTCGGCTGAGCCACAGTTGAGCGTGGCCGTGGTCCGGCTGTGCGCGGTCAGGCCCTTGGCCAGCTCCGCGACCGGGTCGACCTTCGGTGCGGCGGCCGGAGCGGCAGTGGTGGCGGCCGGGGTGGCTGCGGCGTCCGTGGCTGTGGCCGGGGTGGCTGTGGTGTCGGCGGCGGGGTGGTAGCCGGCGGTCCGGGTGTAGCCGGCCGCGCTGGTGTCGGGCGCCGGGGCGGTGTTGGCGACGGTGGAGGAGGAGTCGTTGGCGCAGTCGCCGGTCGCGCCGCCGACGGTGCACTCGTGGTGGGCGTCGGTCTTGCGGGTGGCGGTCTTGCCGTCGATGCCGGCGGTGATCTCGGCCTGGGTGGCGGTGCTGGCCTTGCCGGAGCAACCGGTCGCGCCGGCGCAGTCGATGCCGCTGTGAGACAGCGCGCCTTCGTCGTCGCCGAGGCCGGCGGAGGAGGTGCAGCTGCCGCCGTTGACCTGGCAGCTCGCGGTGCCGGACTGGGTGCGGTTGTCGGTGTTGGTCTTCGCGGGCACGGCGGTGACAGCGGTCTGGCCGGTGGTCGGGTCGGCCGCCACGGCGGGGGTCGCGGCGGTGGTGTCGGTGTGCTCGGTCTTGCCGCCGGTGCTGGTCTCGGTGTTGCCGGTGCACCCGGTGGCGCCTCGGCCACAGCGGGCAGTGGCCTCGGCGGCCGGCGCGGTCGAGGTGGTCGACGCGGTGCGGTCGTCGTTGCCGTAGAGCAGGTCGGCGAGCCAGCCGCGCTGGCCGGTCTCGGTGACGCCGGCCCGCACGGTGGTCGTGACGTTGCAGCCGACCGTGTCGGCCTGGCAGTGCGCCTTGCTCGACGCCTCGCCGTTCTCCTTGGCCCGCTGCGCGGCGGCGGTCGCCGTCGCCGCGGGGTCGGTGGGTGTGGTTGCGGTGGGTGTGGTTTCGGTGGCGCGGCGGCCGGTGGAGCTGGTGTCGCAGGTGCCGTTGGAGGTGTTGCAGTCGGAACCGGCGTCGGCCTGGTTGGCGAAGCTGGCCAGGGCGCAGTTCTTCGTGCACGACCCGGTGGCCTCGGAGATGCCCTCGGTCTTGCCGGCGGCCAGGTCCGCCGTGTCGGGTTTCGTCGGTGTCTGTCCGGAGGTGGTACAGCCGCCGCGGGCCTGGCAGAACGTGTCCGCGCCCTGCGCGTCGGCCACCGTCTCGGTGTTGCAGTCGCCGGAGCTGCAGGTGGCCGAGGCCGTCGTCTTGCCGGCCGTGCTGTTGGTCTTGCAGCCGCTCACATCACACGATGCCGAGGCGACCCGGTCACCGGCGCGCGAGGAGCTGCCGCAGCCGGACACCCCGACCAAGCACAGGCTGCGGTCGGAGTTCGATTGGCCGGTGGTGGCGTCGGTGGTGGTGGTCGCGCATTCGCCGAACGCGCCGGAGGTGGCGCAGGACGCGCCCGCGCCGTCGCGCCCCCCGCCCGGCTGCTGCAGTCCGGAGGCGCCGGTCGCGTCCCGCAACTGCTCGGTCTGCGCGTAGACCTGGTCCTGCTGGGTGGCGTACGCGGCGGCGTGCTGGTCGTAGGTCGCCTTGTCCAGCTTGCCGGCGTCGAGCTGCTGCTTCTCCGCGTCCAGCTTCGTCTTGGCCGTGGTCAGGCCCTGCTGGCCCTTGATCGTGTCGTCGATCAGCTGGCTGTCGTACGGGGACAGCTGGGCCGTCGACCCGTCGGCCTTGGTCTGCAACGCCTGCTGGGCGGAGACCTTCTCGTCGTAGGCGGCCTTGGTGATCGCGCCCTTGGCCAGCTGCGCCTTGGCGTCGTCGACGCCCTGCTGGCCCTTGATCACCGCGAGGCGGTCGTTCAGCGCCTGGTTGACGCCGGTGGAGGAGCTGGTGTCCTGCCACCAGGCGGCCAGTCGGTACTGCTGATCGGGGTTGGTGGTGTCATCGGCCAGCAGCGGCGGGGGTGCCCGGCTGCCCAACGAGCCCGGCTGGCGGGGCTTGAGCGTGCCGTCGACCAGGGCGCACTCCGTGTCGCTCTGGCACCCGGTACCGGCGAACTGGCCCTCCGCGCCGAGCGACCAGCCGCCGTTCTGCCCGCCCGTGGCCTGGCCGCCGTTCCCGCCGTTCCCGCCGCCCGACATGCCGCCGTTCTGCCCGGTGTTCGCCGCCTGCAGCGCGGCCAGCACGTCCTCGGCGGCGGCGGTCAACATCTGTCGGGTCTGCGCGCCGGCCTGCTTGCCGGCCGCCACGGTCACCACACCGGACACCGCATCCACGACCCCCGACAGCACCTGCCCGAAGTCGTCCAGCGTGGCCGGCCGGCCCCGCGCGGCGCCGCCGCTGGCGTTCTGCCCGCCCGGGCGGTCCCGCCACATCTGCTGCAGGTCGTCGTCCTGGTCGGTGTCCGCGCTCTGCTGCTGTCCGGTCTGCTGCTGGCCGGATGGCCGGCGAGTCACCTGGCCGGAATCGCTGCCCCGGTCCGACCCGCCCTGCTGCCCGACGCCGAGCCGCTGGAGCAGGTCCTGCACGAAGTTGTCCGTCGCGTCGGCGACCGAACCCTGCGCGGCGCCGGCTCGGGGGCGCTCGGTCGGCCGCTGCTGGTGGCCGGCGGCCAGCGCCCGGCCGACCGTCGGGGACAGCCGGTCCAGGATCCCGCCGGTGAGCTCGAGCGCCGAGTCGACGATGGAGCCCACCATGTCGGCGATCCCGCCGCCGTGCTGGCGTGCCTGCTGAAGGGCCTGACCGGCCTCGCCCGACTCGTGGGCCGGACCGCGGACACCGCCGGTGTTGCCGCCGTCGGACTTGCCGGACTGGGTCATGCCGAGCTGCTGGAGCAGGTCGCCGACGAAGTTGTCGATCGACTGGCGGATCGTGCTGGCGAGGTCGGTCTGTGGCTGGGGCTGGGTGGTCGAGCCGGTGTTGGAGCTGCCGGTGGGCTTGGGGTTGTTCAGGCCTGCGGTCAGTTGGTCGGTCAGGTCAGACAGCGCGTCGTGGGTTTGCTTGCCGGCCTTGTTGCCGGCGACGTCGGAGACGATGCCGGTCGCTACGTCGACGAACCGTGAGAGCACGTCGTCGAGGCTGGCTGGCGGCTGCTGGGTGCTGCCGCTGCTCTCGTTGGAGCTGCTCTGGTTGGAGCTGGTCTGCTGGCCGGAGGAGCTGGGCTTGCTGACCCCGAGGCGCTGGAGCAGGTCGCCGACGAAGTTGTCGACCGACTCGCTGATCGAGCTGGCGAGGTCGGTTTGCGGCTTGGGCCGGGCGGGCGAGCTGGTGTTGGAGCCGCTGTCGGGCTTGGCGTTGCTCAGGCTGTCGGCGAGTTGGTCGGTGAGGTCGGACAGGGCTTCGTGGGTTTGCTTGCCGGCTTTGTTGCCGGCGACGTCGGAGACGATGCCGGTCGCTAGGTCGACGAACCGTGAGAGCACGTCGTCGAGGCTGGCTGGCGGCTGCTGGGTGCTGCCGCTGCTCTGGTTGGCGCTGCCCTGCTGGCCGGAGGAGCTGGTCTGGTTGGCGCTGCCCTGCTGGTCGGAGGAGCTGGTCTGGTTGGCCGGCTTGGTGATGCCGAGCAGCTGGAGCAGGTCGCCGACGAAGTTGTCGACCGACTGGCGGATCGCGCTGGCGAGGTCGGTCTGTGGCTGGGGCTGGGTGGTCGAGCCGGTGTTGGAGCTGCCGGTGGGTTTGGGGTTGTTCAGGCCTGCGGTCAGCTGGTCGGTCAGGTCAGACAGCGCTTCGTGAGTTTGCTTGCCGGCCTTCTTGCCGGCGATATCCGAAACAATCTCGGTGGCCACGTCGACGAACCGCGACAGCGCGTCGCCGAGGCTTTGCCTCTGAGCCTGCTGGGCGCTTTGGTTGGCCGTCGCCTGGCTGCCGGTCGCCGCGCCGGGCTTGGTAATGCCGAGTCGCTGGAGCAGGTCGCCGACGAAGTTGTTCGCCGATTCCCGGATCGAGCTGGCCAGGTCGGCAGCCGCGTTCCGCGGAACGCCGGAACCGGGGGAGCTGGTCGCCGATCCATTGCCGGGCTTGTTCATCTTGCCCAGTGCGGCGGTGAGTTGGTCGGTGAGCTCAGTGAGCGCTTGGTGAGTCTGCTGAGCGACCTTGTTGCCGGCGATGTCCGACACGATCCCGGTTGCGACGTTGACGAATTGCAACAGCGCATCGTCGAGGTTCGACACCGAGGGCCGCTGGGAGTTCATGCCGCCCTGGTTGGCCCGGTGGATTTGGCCCGCTGACGTCTCGGGCTTTGCCTTTCCGAGTCGCTCCAGCAGGTCCTGCAGGAGGTTCTCGACCGGCTGACGAATAGCACCCGGCCAATCGGCCTGTGCTTTATGCTGAACGTTCGAGCCGGCGCCGGGGCGGCTGCCGTTGGTCAGCGCCGCCTGGACGGTCTTGGTGACGGTGCCGCCGAGCTGCTCGATCAGATTCTGCGTGAAGTCGGCCGCCGAATCGGTGATCGCCTTCGAGGTCTTGTCGCCGAGCCGGGGGAGTCGGACGTTCGGCTCGGTGGTCGTGGTCTGCGACGCCCGGGGGGCGGAGACCTCGTCCTTGGCACTGCGGAGAACATCGCGGAGAGCGGTCTGGTCGGTGAGGTTGGTCAGCGCCGTCGGGGGCCCGCGCGCACCGTTCCAGGACACCTGGCTCGCGGCGGGATCACCCTGACCGCGCGCCGAGGTGAGTGCGCCGCCACGCCCGCCCTGACCCGACCACGGGTCGGCCTGCACGGCGTCGGGAGACGGTCCGTCCGTGCTGTACTGACCGCGGGAGGGGCTGACGAAGTTGGTCTGCCGATCGCCCGGGGGAGCGCCGGAGTTGTCCGCGCCGCCACCGTTGAGTGCGTCGCTCGCGGCGAGCGCGTCCTTCAGTTCGTCCGCCACACCGGAGAGTGCCTGGCGGGTCCGCGCCCCAGCGCGATCACCCGCCACCGCCGACACGATGCCGGAAGCCAGGTCGACAGCGCCCGTGAAGATCCCGTCCAGCCGTTCGGTGGACGCCTGCCGGGCGGGGGTACCGCCGGACGCCTGCCGGGTCGCTGTCGGCCGCTGCGCGGAGGTGTTGGCCGGCGCCGCCGCCGGCTGAACCGGCAAGGGGTCGACCGAGTCGGGGGCACCGCTCTCGGCGGCGCCGCCGCGCATCCCGGACCGGGCCATCGCGTCGTGCGCCGTTGTCCGGGCGTCGGTCTGCGCGTCCCGCGCGGTCGTCCGCGCGTCGGCCACAGCGGTGCGCGCGGTTGCCCGCGCGTCAGAGACAGCGTCGCGGACTGTCGTCCGCGCTTCGGTCACGGCATCGTGCACAGTCGCCCGGGCGTCGCTGATCGCCTCGCGCGCGGTCGCCTGTGCGTCGGTGATCGAGTCGTGTGCGTCGGCCCGGGCGGCGCCGATCGCTTCCCGGGCGTTGGCGATCGTCTCCCGGGTGTTGGCGCCGGCGGCCGGCTCGCGCGCGGCTTGCCCGCTCGCTTCGCGGTCCGCCGAGGCGGATGCGCTGCCGGTCGAGGACTGGCCGGACCCACCGGTCGAGGCACCGGCCAACCGGTCGGCCAGACCGGAGACGAACTGGAGCACCGGGTCCACCACGGACCGGATCGAACCGGCCACCGCGTGGGTCAGCGTGCCGGCGTCGTCCGCCGTCGTGCGGGTGTTGTCCGCCGGGCTCGTGGCCGCGGTCTCACGGCCGTGGCCGTGGCCAGCTCCGAGCGGCCAGGAGACCGGCTCCTCGCTGGCCGAGTTGACCGCCGAGTTGGCCGACTGCTGCTGCCGGGCCGCGCGCAGCTCGCTCAGTGACCGCGGCCGGTGGCCACTCGGGTCGGTGGCCAGCTGGCCACCGACCGTGCTGGCGCCGGACACCCGCTGCCGGCCGCCCACACTCGGCTGACCCACCCAGCTCGACTGACCTGCGTCGTCGATGTCGGCGGAGTCGCCATCCCCGCCGACCTGGGCACTCACCAATACAATTTCGTGTTGCTCGGCCGACGCCGCGGCGAATTCATTCGAGCCGGCGGCCGAATTGAGATTGTCCGAATTCCCGCCGACCGCTCCGACCATCGCGGCCATCCAGATCAGCGCGGCGCCGATGAGCACCTTGCCGAACGTGAGCGAGCCCAGCGCGCGCCACAGCAACGACACGACGGTGCTTGCGCACCGGGTGCCTGCCGAGGTCGCGGTACTCACTGAGGTCGCTCCTGGATCGCCGAGGAAGGTGGTGCGGGCCGGAGTCTCGAGGGACGCCGGTCACGCGGAACTTCTGGGGGTGATCGGAACCAACCGCGGTATGCCTCACGCGGAGGAACATCCTCGGCCGCGGGGCAACCAGGCGCCCGGGAACCAAGTCGATCCGCACGTGGCCAGGTACTTCAGCCACCTGCGCGTGGGCCGGCGCGGAGCACAAACCCACTCGAGACGATCGGCACGATACGCGGTATTCCTCACGCGTAAGCGCATCCTCGATGGCCGGCACACGAGCGCCAGTGGCACGAGTCGATCCCCTCTGCGCTGCAGGATAGAAGAAGGAGTCCCGTGCTGTCCACCCGGAAGCCGCTCACCTGGACTCACTGTGTTCGCGTTCGCGCTCGCCCGAACGGCCGCTTCGGCTCGCCCGGCCGGCTCGGCCGGCTCGGCCGGCTCGAGTCGGGTCGGCGTATGGGACCCGCCGGCCCGTTCCGGGGGCGACGTGCGTGAGCCACCTGTTCGACCTGCCGGCCCGAGCCGTCCGCCGTCCCCTCGCCGGGGAATTCGGGGCTCCCTGGGGGCGCGGAAAATTGCGTCGACAATGGTTTTTCCGGATGACCCCGCCGGGTCGCGATGGCGGTGCAAATAACCCCTGGACGCGTTTAGGTGGGAATTCCCGGCCGGGGTGTTCAGCGATCTCAGAGTGCCGGTGACCGGCCGTCCCGTCGGGCCCTGGCGGCGCTGAAACCGATCGTTCGGTCAGGGGTGCGACGGCCCCGTGACCGACCGCCGGGGTGGTCGTTGCTGACCGGTGGCCGTCCTCCGGATCGGTGGTCGTGGACCGGTGGCCGGCCGGTCGGCCGGGCCGCGGCCACGCCCCCGGTGGCCCCTCCGGCGGGTCGTGGCCACGTGGCCAGTGATCGCTGCGCCGACCGTGGCCATCCGCTCGGAGACACCCGCCGGCGGGTCGTGGCCACGTGGCCATCGGTCGCTCGGACGGCCCGCCCGCGCGCCTGACGGCTTCCGGCGGAGGCGGCCCGAGAGCTGTCCGGAGGGGCCCGTCACGTGCTCGCCGAGCCCGTCGGGTTCGGCCTACCGCACGGTTCGGCCCGTCGCTCCGGCGCCGCGCGGCCACCCGTCGCGCGCGCCGCGTGCCGCCCCTGGGGACCCGCCGCCGGTCGACCGGAGGGCTGCCTCCGGTTCCTCGCCGCTCGCCGCTTTCCGGCGTCGAGGCCCTGCCGCCGTCCGCATGAATGTGACCTGAGTCACTTCGCTCCGTTGCCGCCGGCAGAGCGCGAGCCGGGCGCGAGGCTCAACGGCGGGGAGTGCTACCCACCCGTTGGACGGCCTGCCGGAGCGCGTCGCGGCACGCGGCGATGGCCGGGTGTGCGCCGCGGCCGCGCTGGGTCGCGGTGAACAACTTGCGGGTGTGCGGGTCGCCCGGCAGGCGGAGCAGGGACACGGTGGGCAGTTGGTCGAACCAGATGAGGTCGGGCAGCAGGGCGGCGGCGTGGCCCATCTCGACGAGCCGCTTGTGGACGAGGATGTCGCTCGTCTCGTACCGGATATCGGGATCGAAACCGGCCAGCCGGCACAGCTCGACCGACCAGTGCCGAGAGGCCGACCCGGCCGGCTCCATCACCCACGCTTGGTCGGCGAGCTGGCCCAGACCGTGCCGAGCGTCGCCGGGGGGCAGCGCGAGGCGGACCCGGTCCCCGCAGAGCTCGACCCGTTCGAGTTCGGCCGGCCGGGCGATCGGGTGCCCGGGGTACTCCTCACCGAGCACGAGGTCGAAGTCGTGGGTGACCATCGCGCGCAGCGCCGACTCCGAGTCGACCTGGACCACCTCGACCCGCAGCCGGGGGTAGCTCTCGCTGAGCACCGTCAGCATGATCGGTACCAGGGTGAGGTTCACGGTCTGGAACGCGCTGATCCGCACCCGGCCGGTCAGCTCGGTCATTGACCGGGCGATGTCGGACTCGGCGGCCGCCAGCTGCCGCAGCACGGCCTCGGTGTGCTCGACCAGGATCTCAGCCTGCGGGGTCAGCCGCAGTCGCCGGCCGTCGGGCTCGAGCAGCGGCACGCCGACCTCGCGCTCCAGCTGGGACAGCTGCTGGGAGATCGTCGAGGGGCTGTAGGACAGCGCTTCGGCGACCGCGGTGAGGGTGCCGCGGCGCTTGAGCTCCCGCAGTAGCCGTAGCCGGCGCAGGTCCAGCATCGTCTATGATCTTTCAGCTAGACCGAACGTTTATCTTCGGAAGAATCCACTTTACCCATATTAGGATTGCCCGCAGTCTCTCCGTGACGCCTATCACCGCGTTGTGCAACTCGAGGGCGAAACCCGTTCTCGGGCCCCTATCTGAAGAAGGTCAAGCCGTGACTCCAGTGAACCCGGACGCGGACGCAACCGATCAGGACGGCGCCGAAGCGGGCTACCACAAGGATCTGGGAAACCGACAGGTTCAGATGATCGCGATTGGTGGCGCGATCGGTGTCGGTCTGTTCCTGGGCGCCGGTGGCCGCCTCAAGGAAATCGGCCCGTCGCTCATCCTGGCGTATCTCGCCTGTGGCATTGCCGCGTTCTTCGTCATGCGTGCACTTGGTGAGCTCGTGGTCTACCGGACCCGCTCGGGCAGTTTCGTCTCCTACTCGCGGGACTTCATCGGCCCGTGGGCCGGTTTCGTGACCGGCTGGATGTTCTGGGTGAACTGGGCGTTCACCGGGATCGCCGAGCTCACCGCGATCGGTATCTATGTCCATAAATGGCTTCCCACGACGCCGCAATGGATAACCGCGCTCGTCGCGCTGGTCGTGGTGTTCTCCGCGAACATGATCTCGGTGCGGCTGTTCGGCGAGCTCGAGTTCTGGTTCTCCATGGTCAAGGTGCTGGCCATCTCGACGTTCCTGGTGACGGGTCTGTGGCTGGTCATCTCGCACGCCTCCATCGGCGGCGGGCACGCCGGCCCGGCCAACCTGTTCACCGGCAACGGCCTGTTGAGCGACTTCTTCCCGACCGGGTTCGCCGTCGCGCTGCTGAGCCTGCAAGCGGTGATCTTCGCCTACAACGGCGTCGAGATGGTCGGCATCGCCGCCAGTGAGGCCAAGAACCCGAAGAAGATCATCCCCAAGGCGATCAACTCGGTGGCCTGGCGGATCGGGCTGTTCTACTGCGGCTCGGTGCTGCTGCTGGTCATGATCCTGCCCTGGACCGCCTACGGCCCCACCGAGTCACCGTTCGTGGTCGTGTTCTCCAGCCTGGGCGTGCCGGCCGCCGGCCACATCATGAACCTCGTGGTGATCACCGCCGCCTGGTCCTCGGCGAACTCGGGCCTCTACTCGACCAGCCGGATCATGCGCGGCCTCGCCGACGTCAAGCAGGCCCCACGCTTCACCGCCCGGATGAGCGGGCGCGGCGTCCCGGTCGGCGGCCTCACCCTCACCGCGATCGTCTACGTGTTCGGGGTCGGGCTGAACTACCTGGTGCCCTCCCAGGCGTTCGACATCGTGATCAACATCGCCGGCCTCGGCACCATCGCCGTCTGGTCGTCCTTCCTGGTGGCCAACATCCGGATGCGAGCCATGGCCGCCCGGGGTGAGCTGGAACCCCCACCGTTCCGGATGCCGTTCGCCCCGTGGAGCAACTACCTGACGCTGGCCTTCCTGCTCATGGTGGTCGTACTGCTGGGCTTCGCGAAGGACTTCGCCCAGCGGGTGTCCTTCTACTCCATCCCGGTCGTCGCGATCGGCCTGTTCATCGGCTGGCGAGTGGTACGGAAGCGGACCCCGGAGAACGAGCCGCGGCTGCAGGTCGTCGCGCCGCAACACGATGGGTCGGAGCTGAGGTAGGCGATACCGGTGGGTGCGACGCGGCGGGCCGGTCCCGACCCGCCGCGTCGTACCCCGGACCAGCGGGCCCGGGCCGCTCAGCAGCCTCGATGCGGTGCGGGCCGGTAGTAACATGTTGCGCCATTTTGAATGATCCTTGAAAATCTTGACAGGTACGCGAACTGCTCAGAGTCGTGCGGAGCGTGTCCGGAGGGGGGTCGGCCTTCTGTTGCGAGTAGCAAGCTCGTGGTCGGGCGGATGCCACCTCCCCGGTGACGTTGGCCGACCGTGAGTACCTCCACGCAGGTGTGCGCCCTGCCGGGATGTCAGAATCTGACCGAGAAGCGCGCGGGTCGGCCCCCGCGCCGGTACTGCTGCGCTGCCCACCGCAAAGCCGCCCGGGCCCCCGAGGGTGCCCCGGCGCTGCCGATCGAGCCCGCGCCGCCCGCCGCGCACATCGCTGAGTCAACGGAGACCGCCCCGGCGACGAACGGCTCGGCAACCAACGGCTTGGCAACCAACGGCTTGGCAACCAACGGCTTGGCAACCAGTGGGTCGGAGACGAACGGGTCGGTAGCGGCCGGCTCCGCCGGGTCGGGCAGCACGAAGCCGGACAGCGCGATCGTCGCGGCCACCGCGGCGGCGACCCGGGCGGCCATCGCCTCGACGACGCCCCGTCAGCCTCGGGTCGGCCAGTACCGCCGGTTGGTGCCAGAACCCAAGGGCGAACGGGGCGCTCGCCGGCGCCGGTTGCGTCGACTGGCCGCGCTGGAGTTCGTCGTCGGCACCGGGTCCGACCGACGGGTCTACTCAGGGTCGCTGGGGTCCGACCCCGCGCCGGCCGCCGGCGCGAGCCACTCGGACTCGGCTACGGCGGCGCCCCGCCTGGTCGCCGCCGCCCGGTCCGGGTTCGCCTCGATGTTCCACCGCACCGACCGCCCCACCGACCGAGTGCGCCCCGAGGAGTTCCCGCCGGCCAGGCCGGCTCCGCTCGCGCCGGCCAAGCCGGCTCGGCCGCCCGCGCCGCCCGAGCCGGTGCCGGTCCCGCTGACCGCCCGGGCTGAGACCGCGAACCCACCGGCGGCGGTGCAGCCCAACGCCCCGATACCGGACGGGCCGCGCTCGGCCGGGCTCCGCCGGGAGGCGAAGCGCCGGGCGAAGATACGGGTCCGCCAGGCCGAGGCGCGGGAGCGTGAGTTCCTGCTCGAGGAGCAGGTTCCGCTGGCGGGATACGCGCACGAGGCGCTGCGCGCGGCGGTGCACAGCCTGGTCACCAACCGGCTGCGCTCGTTCCTGACCACGGCGGGCATCATCATCGGGATCGCGGCTGTGATCGTGCTCGTCGCGCTGGGCAACGGGATGAAGGCCCACTTCAACGAGCAGTTCAGCCGGCTGGCCAACCAGATCACCGTCACCTCGGTGGAGGGCACCGGCACGGGCGGCATGGTGGCGCGCGACCTCACCGATCAGGACGTGGCGGCGCTGCGGGACCCATCGCTTGCCCCGGACATCGCTTCGGTGTCGCCGTCCGTGACCGGCACGGTGACGCTGAGCGCCGACCAGAACAGCGACCGCGCCAGCCTGGTCGGCGCGACCGACAACTACCTGGAGCTGGTCGACCGCAAGATCGTGGCCGGCAGCTGGCTCACGCCGAAGCGCGGCTCGGCCAGCGAACGGCAGGCCGTGCTCGGGCCGCAGGCGGTCGCACTGCTGTGGGGGCCGGCCGCCAACCCCCAGGACCTCATCGGATCGCCGGTCCGGATCGACCGGACCACCTTCAAGGTGGTCGGCGTGCTGGAGACGAACGGGCAGAACGACAATGTCGTGATCACCCCGTTCGACACCGCCCGCACCTACCTGGTTGGCAACGTCGGGGGCCGGGTCGACCAGATCGTGATCAAGTCCACCAGCGTCGAGACCATCGACCGGGCGACCAGCCAGATCGTCGAGATCCTGGACTACCGCCACCGGGTCAAGAGCGTCGGCGACCGGGACTACAACGTGCTCACCTTCACCACGCTGCTGGCCAAGAGCACCCAGTTCATCAACTTCCTGACGATGTTCATCGTGGCCATCGCGGCCATCTCGCTGCTCGTCGGGGGCATCGGGGTCGCCAACATCATGCTGATCTCGGTCACCGAGCGGACCCGCGAGATCGGTATTCGCAAGGCCGTCGGCGCGACGCGGCGGGCGATCCTGCGCCAGTTCCTCAGCGAGGCGGTGATGCTGACCGGCCTCGGTGGTGTCGTCGGCGTCGCGCTGGGCATCGGCCTGACCCTCGCCGGCGGGTTCGTGCTGCCGCCGGCCGGTTCCCCCGACGCGTCCGACACGAACTTCCCGGCACCCATCCTGAGCGCCTCGTCGGTGGTCGTCGCCTTCGCGGTGAGCCTGGTCATCGGGATACTGGCCGGTGGCTACCCCGCCTACCGCGCCGCCCGGATGCGCCCCATCGACGCGCTGCGCTTCGAGTGAGCTGGACGGCGCATTTCGGTGATCCGACCGGCGGAATGAGTGGCATGATCGCCGAGTGCGGGTGCTGCTGGTCGAGGATGACGAGGCCGTTGCCGAGTCGCTGACGCGGGGGCTCGGCCGGTACGGGTTCGACGTCGAGTGGGTGGGGACCGGGGCCGAGGCGCTGCGGGTCCGGCTCGCCGACGTCGACGTGGTGTTGCTGGACCTCGGCCTGCCCGACATCGATGGGCTGGACGTGTGCCGCGAGCTGCGGGCGTGCAGCGACGTGCCGATCATCGTGATCAGCGCGCGGGCGGACGAGACCGACCGGGTCGTGGGCCTGGAGATCGGCGCCGACGACTACGTGTCCAAGCCGTTCGGCGTGCGCGAGGTCATCGCCAGGATGCGCGCGGTGCTGCGTCGCGCCCGGCTGGCTGCGATGCAGGAGGAGCCCGAGCCACCTCAGGGCCGGCTGGTAATCGACCGGCGGTCGCGGCGGGCCCACGTGGACGGCGTCGAGCTGGCGTTGACCCCGAAGGAGTACTGCCTGCTGTCATTCCTCGCCGAGGCGCCGGGAGCGGCGTTCACCCGGGAACAGATCATGGAGGCGGTCTGGGACGCGAACTGGTTCGGCCCGACCAAGACGCTCGACGTGCACGTGGGCGCGCTGCGCCGCAAGCTCGGTGACGCCGCGGCGGTGGAGACGGTGCGCCGGGTCGGGTTCCGGCTGGTGCTGTCTTGATCCGTCGGCTGGTCGCCAGCTACGTGTTGTTGGTGGCCGTGGCGCTGGTCGGGTTCACCGTGCCGGTCGCGCTCACCCTGACCCGCCAGGTGTACGGCGAGGCGGAGAACTCGGCGCGCCGCGAGGCTCAGGCGGCCGCGCTGGTGCTGGCGGTCGAGGACGAGTCGTCCCGCCACGCGCTCGCCCAGCTGATCGGCGACTACGAGCGGCAGACACCGGGCCGGCTGGATGTGCTGTCCGCAGGAGGTGCCGCTGTGGGCGGCCTACCGGTCCCCGCCGCGCCGGGCGACGTGGCGTTCACCGAGGCACTCGCGGGGCGGGAGTCGCTGCGCTGGGGGTACGCCGACGCGCTCGGCGCGGACGGGCTGGTGCTCGCGCTGCCGGCCCGGACGCCGGACGGCGCGGTGGTGGGCGCGGTGCGGGTGAGCTACCCGTCGAGGCCGCTGACCGAGCGGCTGTGGGAGATCTGGGGATTCCGAGCCGCGCTCCCGGAGATCGTGCTGGCCATCGCGGCGGCGAGCGGCGTGCTGCTGGCCCGGCGGCTGATGCGCCCGCTGCGTGAGCTGAACCGGATGGCCAGCCGGCTCCGCGACGGCGACCTGACCGCGCGCGCGGTGGAGACCGGGCCGGCGGAGACCCGCACGCTGGCCAGCACGCTGAACACCGCGACCGAGACGATCGACACGTTGCTCGGCTCGCAGCGCGCGTTCATCGGTGACGCCTCGCACCAGCTCCGGACCCCGTTGACCGCGCTGCGGCTGTCCCTGGACAACATCGCCGACGGTACCGAGGACCCGTACGTGCGGGAGGACGTGGAGCGGGCCACCGCCGAGGTCGTCCGGATGAGCCAGCTGGTCACCGGGCTGCTCACGCTGGCGAGGGCGGAGGCCACCGTGGCCAGCCCGGAGCCGGTACGGCTGGCGGACGTCGTGGCGGACCGGTTCGAGTGCTGGCGGGCCGCCGCCGCCGAGCGGGGTGTCACGCTGCGGCACGACCTCGCCGACCCGGAGCTGCGCGCCCTGTCCAGCTTCGGCCACCTGGAGCAGGTGCTGGACAACGTGCTGTCCAACGCGCTGGAGGTGTCGCCGGACAATGCGACGATCACGGTGCGCTCCTTCCGGGAGGGCTCGAAGGCGGTCAGCGAGGTCATCGACGAGGGCCCGGGGATGTCCGCCGAGGACCGAGCTCGGGCGTTCGACCGGTTCTGGCGGGGCCCCGGGCTGACCGGGCGATCAGGCTCCGGTCTCGGCCTGGCCATCGTCAAGCAGCTGGTGATCGATGACGGTGGCACGGTGAGTCTCGACCAGGCCGAGACCGGGGGACTGCTGGTCCGGATCGCGCTGCGGGCCGGCCCCAGGGTCAGTGCCGTGCCGGCGGGGTCTCCGTCTCAGGCATCGCCGACGAGTGGTGGTTGATGATCAGCCACTCGGTCCCGATCTTCTCGTAGACGAACGTGTAGCGGGCGTCGACGGTGCTCTGCTGACCGTTGGTGGTGAGGGTGAACCGGTACGTACCGGTGTCGATCGCCTCGGTCGGGTCGAGGATCTTGATGTGCGAGTCCAGGATCTGGCCGCGCGGCTTGTTCAGCAGAAAGTGCGCGAAGTAGTCGACGATCTCGGCCCGATTGGTGCGCACCTGGTTGGACACGGTGGGCAGCAGCACCGCGTCGGGGGCGTACCGGTCGGCCACCCGCTGGGGGTCCAGCGTGGCCAGCGCCTGGTTCCACTGGTCGAAGAGGCCGGCGATCTCCCGCTCGCTGGGCAGGGCGCTCGGCGGCGTGGCGCCGGGGGCCGCCGCACTCGGCAGCGCGACGCCCGGCCGAGGTGCCGCCGGCGCGGTCGTGGTCGGGCCGCCGCAGCCGGCCAGTGCCAGTGCGAGGGCCACCAGGAGGGTGGCCAGGACTCCGGGTCGGGTACGAGCGAGAACTCGGCGCATTGCTTCTCCGTGCGGTGAAGGGGCGGTCCCTTCCCACACTCCGCAGCGGCCGGCAAGGTTCGGACAGCGTTGGTACAGCGATCGGTAAGGATTTCACCAAGATTGTCGGCGGGTTCCCGGATCGGCCGTCGGAGGCCCAGAGCGCCGGCGTACCTACGGCGCGACCAGCACCTCCGTTCGGCTGGCCCGGGTCGCGGGCCACTGCATCACGACCACCGCGCTCAACACGAGCGCGCCCCCCACGAGCTGTGCCGGTGCGAGTGACTCCCCGAACGCGGCGGCGGCCAGAACGACCGTGACCACCGGCTCCAGCGTCGACAGGATCGACGCCGCCGACGGACCCACCCGGGCCATGCCGGCGAAGAAGCAGAGGATCGCACCCACCGTGCTGACCGCCGCGATCGCGCCGACCGCGAGCCAACCGTCGGCGCCGAAGTTCAACTCCGGCCCGCCGCGCACGATCGAGGCCAGCGCAAAGGTGACCGTCGCCCCCACACACACCAGCGCCGACAGCGCCACCGGCGGCACACCCGCGCCGACCCGCGCCCCGGTCAGGATGTAGGCCGTGTACGCGAGTGCCGCGCCGAAGCCCAGCACCGTGCCGAGTGGATCGAGGCTCCCCGACACGGCTCCGGCCAGGACCAGCGCCGTACCCACCAGCGCGATCACCAGCGCTCCCACCCGCCGTCCGGTAGCCCGCTCGCGGCCCAGCGCGACCGCGCCGACGAGCACCAGCGCCGGGTACACGTACAGGATCAGCGCCAGCAGCGAGGCGTCCATCCGCTCTAGCGCGGCGAAGTACAGGCCGGACTGCGTCGCATAGCCGATTGCGCCCATACCGAGCCCGGCCAGCACCGAACGGCGCGTGAGCCCCTGTAGCGCGCCGCTCACTCCGGCGACCGCGAGCAGCAGCACCGCCGCGAGGGCGAAGCGCAGCAGTAGCAGGTCGTCGACCTGGACGCCCGCGCCGTAGGCGAGCTTGCCGAAGATGGCCATCGCCCCGAATCCGGCGGCCGAGAGGAAGCAGAGCAACGGTCCCATGCCTTCCATGCTGGGGAGCGAGACCGTTCACGTCCATTTCCTAAGTGAGCACAGAACTATGTAGCATAACTGAACAATGTTGGACCTCCGCCGCCTCCGGTTGCTGCGCGAGCTCGACGCCCGCGGCACGGTCCACGGCGTGGCGCGGGCGCTCGACTACACGCCCAGCGCGGTCTCCCAGCAACTCGCCGTGCTCGAACGGGAGGCCGGCGTGAAGTTGCTCGAGCGCCGCGGTCGCAACGTGCGGCTGACCGACGCCGGCCGGGTACTGGTCCGCCACGCGGCGACGCTGCTGGGCGGGATGGAGGCCGCCGAGGCCGAGCTCGCGAGCGTCGCCGCCGGACGCGTCGCTGGCGTGGTCCGGGTGTCCAGCTTCCAGTCGGCGTTCCTGCGCATCGTCGCGCCAACCATCGCGGAGCTGGCCCGGAGCCATCCCGGCATCCGGGTCGAGGCGACCGAGATGGAAGTCGAGCAGGCGGTGCCCGCGTTGCGGCTGCAACAGCTCGATGCGGTGATCGGCGACGAGTACGAGGGGCAGCCGCATCCGGTGCACCCCGATCTCGAGCGGGAGTCGCTCGTCTCGGAGCAGATCCGGCTCGTCCTCCCGATCACCCACCCGCTGGCCCACCATCGGAGTGTGCCGATGGCGCGGCTCGCGGACGCCGAGTGGGCCGCCTGCCAGCCCGGCACCGGACACCGCGCGATGCAGATCCACACCTGCCGGCAACTCGGCGGGTTCGAGCCGGACGTGCGCTACGCGTCGGACGACTTCCTGATCCTGCTCGAGCTCGTCCGCACCACCGGAGCCTGCGCGCTACTGCCCGACCTCGTACTGGGCCACGGCGCCGCGGGGGTGGCGATCCGCCCACTCGCCGAGGGAGGCGTCGGCCGCGAGGTGTTCCTGTTCACCCGCGAGACCCGGACCCCGCCCGTCGCGGCGGTCGCGGCCACCCTCAAGGCCACCGCGACTCGCGTCATCGCCGACGTCCAAGCGTCCTGACCTGGCTTGAGTGATGCTTGTGACGATGGCCAGGCCGAGGCCGACGCCTGCGTGGTCGGTGCGTAGGCATCGGCGCACGACTAGTCGCCGGGCTGGGCGGTGTCGCTGACGATCCCGCGCTGATGGGCCACGACGTCGGCGAAGGTGCTGATGAACTGCTCGAAGGCAGCGGTGTCGAGCCGGGCGGCGTGCCGTTCGTGCATCAGCCAAATGATCTTGTCGGCGGCGCGCGCCTGTTGCAGGCCGCGCTCGGTGGGGCAGACGAGCTTGGCCCGGCGGTCCGTCGGGTCGGGCTTGCGGTGCACGTAGCCGAGTGACTCGAGCTCGTCGACCAGGGTGCCGATGACCTGCTTGTACTGCCCGGACAGCCGGGCCAGCTCGGTCGCGCGCACCCCGCGCGGCGTGAGGTAGGCGAGTACGGCCCCGTGCCGGTGGTGCAGGTCGTCGAAGCCCTGCTCGGCGAGCGCGCTGTACAGCTCGTGTTGCACGGCGAACAGCAGCCGCGCGGCGAGCACGCCGAGGTCGGGGTCGATTCGGTGGGGTCGGTCGGGGAGCGTCATCTGCTCGCCTGGCTCCCTCGGGTCAGTGCTGTCGGGTGCTGCCGGTGCTGTCGCGGTGCCACTCGGCATCGGCGGGCACGGGTGAACGGGTCACGAACTAGTCATATTACCTGACTAGCTGAGCGCTGCCGCGGCTTGCGCCGAGCCGAGGCATCGGCTAACTTCTGAAGTAGTAAAAATTTATGACGGTGATGGTTCTTGACGATAGTCCGTGCGGTGCGGTGCTCGGTCCGCGCTCGGCGGAGCGCATGCGTCTACGGGAGCGTCGAGGTCTCGATGTCCGATGAGCCGATCTGGTCGATGTCGGCGACCGCCTTGCTCGCCGGGTACGAGCGGGCCGAGCTGTCCCCGGTCGACGTGCTCGACGCGTCGATCGCCCGATCCGAGGCCTGGGAACCGGTGATCAACGCGCTGGTCACGCCCTCGTACCGGGAGGCGAGGGCGGCGGCGCGGGACTCGGCGCGGCGCTGGGCGCGGGGCGCGGCGCGGCCGCTCGAGGGGGTGCCGGTACTGGTCAAGGACCTGATCGACACCGCGGGCCTGCGCACGACGCTGGGCTCGACGATGTTCGCCGACCGCGTCCCCACGGCGGACGCCGAGGTGGTCGCCCTGATCCGTCGCGCCGGCGGGATCGTGCTGGCCAAGACGGCCACGCACGAGTTCGCCTGGGGGGTCACCACCGACAGCCCCGCCTTCGGCCCCACCCGCAACCCCTGGTCGCCGGACCGTACCCCGGGCGGCTCCAGTGGGGGCCTCGGCCACCGCCCTGGCCGCCGGGTACGCACCGTTGGCCCTGGGCAGCGACACGGTCACCGACCTGCCTGGGCCGGAGCCGCACGCCGCCGCCGTGCGGGCCTGCCGGCGGGCGGCCGACGCGCTGGCGGCGGCCGGTGCGCACGTGGTCGAGCTCGCGGGGCACCGGCTCCCGCCCCCGTACCCGATCCTCGCCGCGACCGTGCTCGCCGAGGGACTGCGCACCCATCGCCGGCTCGGCCTGTGGCCCGCGCGGTCGGCGGAGTACGGCGCGGACGTCCGGGCCCGGCTGGAGCTGGCCACCAGGGCCGACCCGGACGACTACGTGGCCGCGCAGGCGGGTCGCGCAGGCGTGCGCGCCGTCCTGGCCAGGTGGCTCACCGACGTGGACCTCGTGCTCTCGCCGGTGACCGCCGCGGGGCCGTGCGCGGTGGGGCGCGGCGACCCGGCCTACCGCGAGCAGGTCATGACCTACACCGCGCCGCAGAGCCTGGCCGGGCTGCCGGCACTGGCCCTGCGCGCCGGGTTCGACCCCGATGGCCTGCCCGTCGGTGTCCAGCTGACCGGCCGCCCCTGGCGGGAAGACCAGCTGCTCGAGCTGGCCACGCGCCTGTCCGCCGACCTCACGGACGCCGAACCGAACCACTGGCCCAAGCCGTCCCACACCGACACCGACCCGTCGCACGCCGCAACCGAAACAGGAGCGAGTCATGCCGTACATCGCAGGTAGCCACCACATCACGATGAGCGTCGCCGGCGCGCAGCAGGACGTGGATTTCCACGTCGGGGCTCTCGGCCTCCGGCTGATCAAACGGACGGTGCTGTTCGACGGCAAGATCCCGATTCACCACCTCTACTACAGCAATGCCGAGGGCGACCCGAGCGCGGTGCTGACGACCTTCCCGCTCGCGCACGCCGGCCAGTTCGGCCGGCGCGGCACCAACCAGGCCCGTGAGGTGTTGCTCGCGGCGCCGGCGGGATCGCTGGACTACTGGTCCGGGCGACTGCGCGAGCGGTCCGTCGACGTGCGGGACGCGACGGTCTTCGACCGGCGCCGGCTGGTGTTCACGCACCCGTGCGGCATCGAGTACCAGCTGGTCGAGGTCGACGACGACCCGCGCGTCGGCTATACCGGCGGCGGCGTCAGCGAGGAGCACGCGATCCACGGCATCTACGGCGTGGGGGTGCACGTGACCGGCCCGGACACCGCGGTCGAGTTCGCCGCGAACCACCTCGGCGCCGAGGGCGGACTCACCGAGGGCGACCGGTTCGCCTTCCAGGCCGGCAAGCCGGGGCTGGGCGGTGCGGTCGAGCTGGTGGTGAACCGCCGCGACGACCCGGGGACCTGGACCTACGGCGCCGGCACTATCCACCACTTCGCCTGGAACGCCGAGACGCTGCAGAACCAGGACGCGCTGAAGGACGAGATCGAGGGCGTCGGCTACACCGACATCTCCGAGCTCAGGGACCGCAAGTACTTCAAGTCCGTCTACGTGCGCTCGCCGGGTGGGGCGCTGTTCGAGCTGGCCGTCACCCACGCCGAGGGCGGCTGGACCTGCGACGAGTCGCCGAAGGAGCTCGGCAGCCGGTTCCAGTTGCCCAGCCAGTTCGAGGACCGGCGCGCGGAGATCCTGGGCCGGCTAGAGCCCATCGAAGCCTGACCGGGCCACCCGCGCGGTGTATCAAGCCGGGGGATGGAGCGCGGCGTGCAGGCGCTCGCCGATCAGCCGGCGCGCGACGAGGGCATCGGGCAGCACGCCGCCCAGCGCGACGAACGGGTGTACCTGCCCCTCGAACCGCCGCAGCACCGTGGCCACCCCCGCGTCGTTGAGTGCGGCCGCGTAGGCCTCGCCCTCGTCGCGCAACGGGTCGCACTCGGCGGTGACCACGGTGGCCGGCGACAGCCCGGTCAGGTCGGGGCAGGCCGCCGGCGACAGCAGCGGATCGGCGACGTCGACCCCGGACGCGTACTGGTCGACGAAGTAGCGCATGTCCCGCTCGCTGAGGAAGTGGTCCCGGCCGAACTCCGCGTAGGACGGCGTGCGGCCGACCCGGGCGTCGGTGACCGGGTAGATCAGCACCTGGTGCCGGAGGGCGGGGGTGTGGCCGCGCAGCTGCTGGGCGCTCACCGCGGCAAGGTTGCCACCGGCCGAGTCGCCGGCCACCGCGACCCGCTCGGCGTCGATCTCGATGCCGAGGTCGGCGGTGCCGTCGAGCACGGCGGTCAGCACGGCGAGCGCATCGTGCACCGCGGCGGAGAAGGGGTGCTCCGGGGCGAGCCGGTGGTCGACCGAGATCACCACCGCTTCGGCGTGCACCGCGAGGTCCCGACAGGTGGTGTCGAACAGCTCGAGGTCGCCGAGCACCCAGCCGCCGCCGTGCAGGTACACCACAGCCGGCCGCGGGCCGGAGTGCTGCGTCGCTGGGACGTACACCCGCACCGGGATGTCGCCGGCCGACCCGGCCATCGTGGTGTCCCGGACCTCGGCCACCGGGGTCGGCTCGCCGGTCAGTGGCATTGCCTGGGCGAGGTCGGCCCGGTTCTGGGCCACGGTCTGGGTGTCCAGCGGCGGCCCACCGGCCACGATGTCCAGAAACTCCTGGGCCTGGGAGCTGACAGCCACTGCGCTCTCCTCCTGGTCAGCGGTTCGACCGAGTTCTCGACCGCTCGCCAAGAACTTTGCGACTCCGCGCCGCGACGTTGCTCAGGGCTGGACGGTTCGGCTGTGGGACCTGATCTGGTGCGGTTCCAGGTCGGGGGTGTCGAGCGCGAAGCTGATGATCCGGTGCGGGTGGATGCGAATGATCGCCCCGTCGACCCGGGATGCGGAGTCGACGGGTTCGCCGACGACCTCGGCCCGCCCCCGGATCTCGAGGAACCGCACCCGCCACGGACTGGTCGAGACCACGTCGTCGACCACGAACGCCACGCGCCCGTTGTCCGCGACGTTGCGGTACTTGCGGCTCGAGGACATCGAGTAGCCGCCGATGTCGATCGTGCCGGTGGTGGCGTTGTAGGCGAAGCCGACCGGGTTGACCTGCAGGGTTCCGTCGGGTTGCGCGGTGGCCAACCGGCCGATCGGTTGCCCGGCCAGATAGTCGATCTCGGTGGCGGTGAGTGTCATGGTGCCCTCGCACGGCAGGGGAAGGTGAACCCACTCGACGCTAATACCTCAAGTTACGTTCAGGTCAAGGACGGGGCCGGGTGCGTTGAGCAGCCCGACCATCCCGGCCCAGCTCAGCTCCGCCAGGTCTGGTGCGGGAGAGAGCTCGTCGGCCGGGTCGAGGGGCTGCCGGTCCCCGACGATGGCGCCGCACCACTTGAAGTGTTCGGCGGGGACGCCGAGCGTCTCGGCGTGGTGGTGCGCGCCGGCCCGCAGTCGGGCGGCGCCGGCCCGGTTGCCCAGCAGGGCCAGCGCCGGCGCGGCGGTGTCGATCACGGCGAGGGACAGGAACTGGTCGGCCTCGTGGTGGTACACCGTGAACGCGCGTTGCAGCTCGACGAGGGCCCGCTGGCCCCGAACTGTCGGCTCGGTGGTTGAGGACGTGTCACGCAGGATGTCCCAGCCGAGGAACAGGTGGGCGCACCCCGCCACCCAGAAGTAGCCGCAGCGGGTGGCCCGCTGAATGGACCCGCGCAGCGTCTCCCGGGCCTGCTCGCCACGTCCTTGCTGCAGCAGAGCGGCGCCGAGCGTCATCTCACCGCCGGCGATCAGCCATTCCTGGCGCAGCTGGCCACCGGCTTCGATCGTCTTTCTGCTGATCTCATGGGCGGCCTCGGTCTCCCGCGTCAGGATCAGGTGCCACGCGAAGTGCAGCAGCGCCAGTCCGCGCAGCTCGCGGTGCTCGTCGTCGTTCGCCGAGGCGGCGCAGGCCAGGATCTCGGCGTAGGGCCGCTGTACCTCGTCGAGCCCGTTCGGCAGCGTGTTGTACGTGGCCTGGGTGATGCGGGCGTGGCCGAGCTCGAGGGGGGTGGCGTCGGGCGTCGCCCGCAGCGCGGCGTCGAGCAGCCGGCGCGCCTCACCGCCGTGCCCGCCCCGCTGCCAGAACCAGTTGAGCCGGCCGACGGTGCGCACGGCGGCAGCGGGGTTGTGCGCCAGGTCGTGCGCGATCGCCGCCCGCAGGTTGGGCAGCTCGCGGGTGAGCTGGCGCATGGCGATGCCCGCGCGGCGCGTCGTGAACTCCGCGACACGCCGGTCGACCAGGTAGCGGACCCAGCGGGCGTGGGCCTCGCGGGTCGACGCGGGGTAGGAGTCCTGGCCCTGGGAGTAGGCCCGCACGCTCTGCAGCAGCCGGTACCGGGTGGGGGTCGTGGTGGTGTCGGCGGCGACCACGGAGCGGGAGACGAGGGTGGAGAGCGTGTCGATCGTGGGCGCTGGGCCGGGGCGCACGGCGTTGGCGGCCTCGAAGCTGAACCCGCCCTCGAACGGCCACAACCGGCCGAGCAGCGCGCGGTCCTCGGCGGCGAGTTGGTCGACGCTCCAGGCGATGGCGGCGCGCAGGGTCGCGTGATGGGTGAGCGACCCGCGCGGTACGGCGGCGAGCAGGGCGAACCGGTCGTCGAGCCGCTGGGCGATCTCCGGAAGGCTCATCACCCGTGCCCTGGCGGCGGCGAGCTCGATGGCCAGGGGCAGTCCGTCCAGCGCCACACACACCTGCCGGGCGACCTCGTAGTCGGCCGCCGAGGGGGACCAGCCGGGCAGCATCGCGCGGACCCGATCGAGGAACAGGGTCACCGCCGCCGGCTCGGTGCCGTCGTCGGTGTGGGTGCGCAGCGGCACAGCGGGCAGCAGGATCTCACCGTCCAACGCCAGCGACTCGCGGCTGGTGGTCAGGATGCGCAGCCTCGGACAGCGTTCGAGCAGCCGCTGGGTCAGCTCCGCGACGGGCTCGATCAGGTGTTCGCAGTTGTCCAGGATCAGCAGGCCCTGGCGTGCGCTGAGCGCCCGGATGAGCGTCAGGTGGGGGTCGCCGGCCAGGTCGGCGGCGCCCACCGCACTGGCGACCGCGGCCGCCAGTGCGGCCGGCTCGCCCACGTCGGCGAGCCGGACCAGCCACGGGCCGTGCGTGTCCTCGCGGGTCGCCAGGTACTCCACGACCAGCCGGGTCTTGCCGACGCCGGCCGGACCGACCACGGTGACCAGCCGATGGTCCCTGACCCCCGCCGCGAGCGTGTCCAGGTCACGCTGCCGGCCGACGAAGGACGACAGCGGCCACCCCGCCCCGGCGCGCGGTGGACCGGCCGACCTGCCGGTGGTCAGCTCGCGTGGTGGTCGGAGGACCTGCCGTTCCAGCTCCCGGAGCTTGGGCCCCGGCTCGATGCCGAGCTCGTCGGCGAGTTGGGTGCGCGCGCGCCGCAGCGCCGCCAGCGCCTCCGGCTGGCGCCCGGCCCGGCAGAGCCCGAGCACGAGCAGTTCCCAGAGGTGTTCGCGGTAGGGGTCCCGCCGTACCGCGGTCTCCAGCTCGTCGACCGCGCCGAGGTGGTCCCCGCTGGCCAGCCGCGCCGCGAGCCGCTCCTCCACGGCCCGCTCGCGGAGCGCGACCAGCTCGGCGCGGGCCGCCGCGAAACCCCGGATGTCGCCGAGGTCGGCAAAGGGGTCGCCGCGCCACATCGCCAGCGCCTCGGTCAGCGCCCCAACCGCCTCGGTGGACCGCCCCGCGGTCGCCAGCTCCCGTCCCAGCTCGAGGCCGCGGCAGAACCGGCTCACATCGGTCGCCTCCGGGGCCAGGCACAACACGTACCCGCAACCTTGCCGGCGCAGGGCCGTGCGCCCCGGCTCGCCGAGCGCTCGCCGCAGCCGGGAGGCGTAGGCGCGCAGGGCGGCGATCGCCTGCGTCGGCCGGACCGTGCCCCAGAGGAAGTCCGCGAGCCGCTCGTCGGAGACCGACCTGCCCTGGGCGGCGACCAGCGCGGTCAGCAGCCGCCGCGCGAGCGGCCCACCCAGGTCCACCGGGCACCCGTCGGTCTCGGCCTCGGTCGGGCCGAGCACCTTGACCAGCGTGGGCGCCCCGGCTCGCTCAGTCGGCCGGTCGGGCGTGGCTGTCCGTGGCGTTGCGAAAACTGTCCATGCCTGTGAGTCGCTCGTGATCATTGGCTACCGGCCCCGTACCGAAGTCTGTATCACGCACGACGTGGCATCTGCGCCCGACGCGCAGCACAAGACATTAGACGTCTGATGACATTTAGGACAGGTTTTTCGAGGTGTTCGCGGAGCGGTTAGTGGCGGGCCGGGCGAGGCCGGGTCGGTCGCAACCGTAGGTGCCGATCACCGCGCCGGTCGCGGGACTGTGCGCAGTGCCCCGCTTCGGGCTGTCCACCCACTGCCCGCCGATCAGGTTGCGGGCGTGCGGCAGGGACGGGTTCGTCGCGGGCATGTGCGTCCTCCGGTAGCTGGTGCTCTAGTTGGCGAACCGGATGACGGGCTTGAGCGTGTGGCCGGAGCGGGCGTCGGCGACGGCCTGCCACAGCTCGTCCGGGGCATAGGTGCGGACCATCCGGTCGAACGGCAGACGGCCCTGCCGGTGCAGCTCGACGAGCGTGGGGATGAAGTTGATCCGGTCGCTGGCACCGCAGGAGACGCCGCGCACCGTGCGCCCGTCGATCATGGCGTTGACGTTGAAGGACGCGCGGGTGCCGGCTTGCGGGGCACCGACGACGGCGACCGTGCCGTTGCTGGCGATCGCCTCGATGGCCTGTTCCAGCAGGGTCGGCACGCCGGTGGTTTCGACGATGTGGGTCACGCCGGTGCCGCCGACCAGTTCGCGCAGGGTGGCCGGCAGGTCGATACCGGTGCTGTTGACCAGGTGCTTCGCGCCCAGCTCACCGGCGACCTTCAGCCTGGAGTCGACGATGTCCACGGCGATGATCGTGGTCGCGGCGGTGAGCCGGGCGGCCAGCACAGCGGAGAGGCCGACCGCGCCGGCCCCGAATACCGCGATGCTGTCGCCCGGTTGGGGGCGCAGCACGTTCAGCACGGTGCCGACGCCTGCCTGCACCCCGCAGTTGACCGGGGCCAGGGTGGCGAGCTCGTCCTCGTCGGACGTCTCGGTCGGCACGACACTGCGCTCGCTGACCAGGGCGTGCTGCGCGAGCGACGACTGACCGAAGAACTGGCCGCCGATCGGTGCGCCGTCCTCGCCGTGGATCGGGGTTGTGCCGTCCTCCCGACGGCCACTGAAGTTCCGCGCGAAGAACGACTCGCACTGCGTGGGCACGCCGGAGCGGCACCGCGCGCAGTGGCCGCACGAGTTGAAGGTCAACAGCACGTGGTTGCCGGGGCGGACCCGGGTGACACCGGACCCGACGGCCTGCACGACGCCAGCCGACTCGTGGCCCAGTACCGCCGGCAGCTCGGTGGGTTGGCGACCGGCGAGCACGGTCAGGTCGGTGTGGCACAGGCCGGTGGCGACGATCCGCACCAGCATTTCGTCAGCGCGTGGGTCGTCCAGCACGACCGTCCGCCACGCAAACTCGCCCACTCCCGGCGCTGCGACGGCCGCTGTAGTCATCGTCGACAAGGCGACCTCCATGTCCCGAATATAAGGACATGAAACCTGAAAAATAGGACACCGTCAAGCGCGGCCCGTCAGTCGAGGTAGAAGTCCTTGCGGGCGGCCACGAACTCCTCGATCGCCTGTGCCGGGACGCCGGTGACGCGCTCGACGTCGTTGGTCGCGCGGTCGTAGCGGTTCTGGTGGTGCAGCCGGGCCATGGTGCCGATGTGCTGCTCGACATGCGGGGTCAGGCCCGCCTTCGGTAGTACCTCGGTCAGCCAGTGGTCGAGGGGCACGTCCACGTAGGTCACCGGGCGCCCGAGTGCGCGGGAGAACTCCGCGGCCACCCCGACCAGGTCGAGCGTGCGCGGCCCGGTCAGCTCGTAGACCTGGCCGACGTGCGGCGTCGGGTCGCGCAGGATGGTGGCGACCACCTCCGCGACGTCGGCCGCGGCGACCGGGGACGTGCGCCCCGTGCCGAACGGCAGCGCGATCGTGCCGTTGGCCCTGATCGACCGGGCCGCCAGTGTGGTGAACAGCGGGTTGTCCAGGAACGACGTCGGCCGCACGTGCACCACCGGCAGGCCCGACCAGTTCAGCACCTGCTCGGAGAGCCAGTGCAGCCGCTGCTGATGCGACTCCGCGGTGCTGGTGGCGGTCATCTGCGACACCGTCATCTGGGACATGTCGACCAGACAGTCGAGCCTGCCGTACTCGCGGGCCACGGTGGCCACGACGGTCGCGGCCAGCAGGTAGTCCGGCGACACCGTCATGCCGAAGTACATCCGCCGGACACCGTCCAGCGCGGCGGCGACCGTCTCGGGCCGCGTCAGGTCGCCGAGCACCACCTCCACGCCGAGCGTGCGGAGCTCGGCCGCACGCTCGTCGTCCCGGCGGGCCAGCACGCGGACCGGGACGTCCCAGCTCCGCAGCCGATCGAGCACGGTGCGGCCCACCCCACTCACGCCGGTGATCAGGACGAGGTTGCTGGCAGTCATCGGTGGCACTCCTTGAGTGGTGATTTTGACGTGCAAAGTTGCGTTATCGAACTTACTCCTCGCGCGCGCCGTGCGGCGGCCGGTCAAACTGGGGCGGTGACGGCATCTGATCAGCTCGACGACCCGTACCTGTGGCTGGAGGACGTCGGCGGCGAGGAGGCGTTGACGTGGGTGCGGGCCCGCAACGCCGAGACGCTGGCCGAGTTGGCCGGCGGGCAGCGGTTCGGTGAGCTGCGCGACGAGATCCGCGAGGTGCTCGACGCGAGCGACCGCATCCCCTACATCACCCGCCGGGGCGAGCTGTTCTACAACTTCTGGCAGGACGCCGAGCATCCGCGCGGGCTGTGGCGGCGGACCACGCTGGAGAGCTACCGCACCGGCGAACCGGACTGGGAGCTGCTGCTCGACGTCGACGCATTGGCCGAGGCCGAGGGGGAGAACTGGGTCTGGCAGGGCGCGGTGGTGCACCGGCCGGAGTACGTCCGGGCCCTGGTCAAGCTGTCCCGGGGTGGCGCCGACGCCGGCGTGGTGCGCGAGTTCGACCTGCCGACCAGGACGTTCCTGGCGGACGGGTTCACGCTGCCCGAGGCGAAGAGCCGGGTGTCCTGGGTCGACGCCGACACGGTGTTCGTCGGCACCGACACCGGGCCCGGCTCGATGACCACCTCCGGCTACCCGAGGGTGATCCGCCGGTGGCGGCGGGGCACGCCGGTGGCCGAGGCGCCGGTGGTGTTCCAGGCGCCGGAGACCGATGTTTCGGCCTACGCGGTGCACGACAGCACCGAGGGCTTCGAGCGGGACCTGGTCGGCCGCAGCCCCGACTTCCACACCAACCTGGAGTACCTGCTGCGCCCCGACGGGTCGCACGAGCTGATCGACGTCCCGCCGGACGCCGACACCGACGTGCACCGGGACTGGCTGATCGTGCGGCCTCGGTCGCCGTGGACCCTCGGCGGGACGACCCACCCGGAGGGGTCGCTGCTCGCCTTCGGGTTCGACGACTACCTGGCCGGCGGCCGGGAGGCCACGGTGCTGTTCGCGCCGACCCCGAGCCGGTCGCTGCGCCACCACGCCTGGACGCGGCACGAGCTGATCTTGGTGATCCTGCAGGACGTGGTGACCCGCACCGAGGTGCTGAGCCCGGACCGGGGTTGGGCCCGCTCGGCGCTGCCCGGTAGCGCCGAGCTCGGGGCGTGCGACCTCGTCGGCGTCGACCCGCACAACAGCGACGAGTACCTGCTCGACGTCAGCGGGTTCACCGACCCGTCGGCCCTGCTCCGCGGCGACCTGGCCACCGGTGCGCTGGAGACCCTGCGGCGCTCGCCGGAGCGCTTCGACGCCACCGGGATGGGCACCCGCCAGTACTTCGCCGTGTCCGACGACGGCACCCGGATCCCCTACTTCGTGGTCGGCGACCAGCGCGAGGAGGCGGCCGGCCCGGTGCTGATGACCGGCTACGGCGGCTTCGAGATCGCGCTGACCCCGTCCTACAGCGGGATCACCGGCCGGAGCTGGCTGGCCAGGGGCGGCCGCCACGTGGTGGCCAACATTCGCGGCGGCGGCGAGTACGGCCCCGCCTGGCACACCAGCGCCCTGGGCGAGCACCGGTACCGGGCCTACCAGGACTTCGCCGCCGTGGCCCGCGACCTCGTCGCCCGCGGCATCACCACCCCCGAGCAGCTGGCCATCCGCGGCGGCAGCAACGGCGGCCTGCTGATGGGCGTGATGCTCACCCGCTACCCCGAGCTGTTCGGCGCGATCGTCATCCAGGTGCCGCTGCTGGACATGCGCCGCTACCACCTGCTGCTGGCCGGGGCGTCCTGGATGGCCGAGTACGGCGACCCCGACTCACCCGCCGAGTGGGAGTGGATCTCGAAGTACTCGCCGTACCAGAACCTGCGCCGGGACGCCGCGCTGCCGCCGGTACTGGTCACCACCTCGACCCGGGACGACCGGGTGCACCCCGGGCACGCCCGCAAGATGGTGGCCCGGATGCGGGAGTACGGGCACCGGGTCGAGTACTACGAGAACATCGAGGGCGGCCACGGCGGGGCGGCGGACAACGCGCAGCGGGCGTTCCAGTGGGCGCTCGTGCACGAGTTCTGCTGGCGAGAGGTGGGAGCCGCGCGCGTCACGCGGTGACCCGGGAGGTGGGAGCCGCGCGCGTCACGCGGTGACCGGAGGCCGCGCGGGTCAGGCCGTGACGCGCTGGGGCAGCAGTGCCTCGCCGAGCAGGCGCCAGTACGGCATCGCCGACCGGCCGGGCTCGATGCCGATCACCTGCACGCCGACGTGGTCCGCGCCCGTCTGCAGGTGGCCGCGCAGCTTCTCGACGATCGTGTCGAGGTCGCCCCAGAAGACGAGGTCGTCGACGATCCGGTCGCTGCCGCCGCCGGCGATCTCGTCCTCGGAGTAGCCGAGGCGGCGGAACTTGGCGACGTTGTACCTGGTGGTCAGGTACACCTGCAGGTGCTCACGGGCGATCGCCCTGGCCGTGGCGGGGTCGGACTCGAACAGCACCGCGTGCTCGACACCGAGGAACGCTGCGGCGCCGAGGATGTCGCGCGCCTGCGCGGTGTGCGCCACGTTGACGTGATACGTGTGCGCGCCGGCGGACCGGTCGCGGGCCAGCTCGAGCATCTTGGGCCCGTAGGCGGCGAGGATGCGGTGGATCGGCGCCGCCGGGGCGGGGTTGGGCGACTCCAGCGCATCCAGTTCGTCGAGGTACGCGGTCATCGCGGCCATCGGCTTGCTACCCGGCCGCTCACCGCCGCCGCCGAGCCCGAGCACGTGGCGGTTGGGGTAGGCGTCGGCCAACAGCAGGCTCGCCCCGAACGTCCACCGTGCCTCACGGGACCAGATCCGGGCGATGCCGTTGATCACGTGCATCCGCTCGGTGCAGGCCAGCAGGTAGCCGGCGTGGGTCAGCGCCTCCCGCCCGTCGCGCTCGGGGACCCAGAATGCCCGCCACCCCTGAGCCTCGAGCTCCTGGATCGACTCCCGCATCCGCGCGGCCGGTTGGTCCTCGAAGTCGAACGTCCAGATCCCGAACTGGCCGAGATCCAGCCCCTCGATGCTGCCCATCGAACCCCTCCCCGTGCCCGTCGCCGACCCATTCAAATCGTACTATCGCAGAATCTCGATATGTATGCCAGCGCTAGGGGGTCGGGACGCTGGGTCGGTCGCATCGAGGTCCTTCGAAACGTCGGTACGGACCTATACTCGGCGGCTATGGCGGAGGCTGTCGACGCACCGGATCCGGAGCTGGTGCGGGCGCTGCGGGCGCTGGCCAACCCGATGCGGTTGCAGCTGCTGCTGTGGCTGCGCGAGCCGGGGCGGCACTTCCCGGCGGAGGCCGCGATTGCCGACCCGATCGAGGTCGGGGTGTGTGTCAGCCACATCCAGGCCAAGGCGGGTTTGGCGCAGTCGACGGTGTCCGCGTACATGGCCGAGCTGCAGCGGGCCGGGCTGGTGCATGCGACCCGGGTGGGCAAGTGGACGCACTACCGGCGCGACGAGCAGCGCATCGCCCAGCTCGTCGACGTCCTCGGCCGGACGCTCTAGAGCGTGTCTCTCAATCCTATGCCGAGTGGCGTGGTGTCCAGGTGGGCGCATCGCAAGGCGGAGGAGTCGCCG
>Ga0137415_10000738_pt1 | contig 31898 bp, 29 predicted proteins | sample CZODoug3_1_1_16f_FD_183082 | JGI IMG/M metagenome (GOLD analysis project Ga0137415, IMG submission 183082) | Vadose zone soil fungal communities from Angelo Coast Range Reserve, California, USA - CZODoug3_1_1_16fungal (Hybrid Assembly) | ecosystem: Environmental > Terrestrial > Soil > Vadose...
AGCCTCATCAAAAGAAGAAAGATCAACAGGGCGCCGGGGAATCGCCAACGCCGAGTCCCGGCGAAAGTTCAAAGCCTTCGCCAAGCCCGGGAGAATCGGGAGAGAATCCATCACCGGGTGAAAATTCCGGCAAGGGTGAGAATGCATCACCGAGCGCAACGCCATCCGCCTCTCCCACTAAACCGCGCTCGGGTGAGATCAAAGGCGCGGGCGAGCCGAGCGACGAGCAGCAAAAGGAAGAAGCGGCCGAAGCAGAAGCGATGGAACGGGGGGAGATGAGCCCGCAGCAAGCTGCGCGATTATTGCAGGCAATGAAGGACGAGGAAGCGCGGGTACAACTGGATGAACGCAAGCCGGTGCATCGTGTCTATAACGACTGGTGATGAGACGTTTGATGGAGACGCTCCGACGAGTCTTGTTCTCGGTTTTGCTGGCAAGTGCGATTGCGCAGTTTGCACGTGGTGATTCGCCGAAAATTACGGCAGTGCTGACGAGCTCGGAAGTCGTTGTGGGTGAAACGGTGCAGTTGCAAATCCAGATCGATAACGCTGGGACATCGGTGAAACCGCCGAGCGAGATCGACGTCCCGGGTTTGCAGATTCATTTCACCGGCAAATCGACTGAGATGAGGTGGAAGAATTTCACAGCTTCTTCCTCGATCACCTACAACTACACGATTTTACCGGAAAAATCGGGAACCTATAAAATTCCGCCGCAAAGCATTCGCGCCGGTAAAGACAATTTGCAGACGCCTGAGCTAACGCTGCAAGTGGCGGACTCTCCCAGGGCGGCCGCGGGCACGGGAAGCAATCGAGCGCCGTCCGGCAATACACAGGCTGGCGAAGATAAGATCGCTTTCGCCGAGCTACTGGTACCGAAAAAGATTGCCTACGTCGGTGAAATGATTCCGGTTGTAGTGCGGATCGGATTTAATTCGCGGGCACGCGTCGCTGAGATGGTACCGCCGCAACTTAGCGGCCAGGGCTTCACCGTGCAAAAGTTGGGCGAAGGCGAACGTAATCTGGAGAATATCGATGGGCGGAGTTATGTCATTTTCAATTATAAGACCGCGATTTCCGCAGCCCGGGTCGGTAATTTTCAAATTGGGCCGGTCGAACAGAAAGCGAATATTCTGGTTCCGCGGCGAAGCTCGGGGACGCGGCGAAAACCGTTTGACCCTTTCTCCGAAGATCCGTTCTCCGATCCTTTCTTTGCGCTGCCGTTTGGAGGGCTGATGGAGCAACATGAGATCGACGTCAAGAGCGACCCGGTTTCATTGGAAGTAAAGGCATTGCCAGCGGGAGCACCGCCAACTTTTTCCGGAGCGGTGGGGAGTTTCTCAATGACCGCGGAGGCGAACCCGAAGCGAGTGCAGATAGGCGACCCGATCACGATTAAGGCAGCGATCTCCGGACGCGGGAACTTCGACCGGATGGATGCGCCAGAGCTAAGTGACGAGCGCGGCTGGCACAAATATCCGCCGTCATCAAATTTCAAGCAGGATGACGACGTCGGAATTAGCGGAACGAAAACATTCGAATTGGTGGTTTCACCTAACGAGAAGTTGACAAATGTTCCGCCGCTGGCCTTCAGTTATTTCGATCCGGTAAAGGAAAAGTATGTAACGCTGCATAGCGAAGCAGTACCGTTAATCGTGGAAGGAAATGCTCCGGCTGCCCCCGCAATCGCTGGAACTTCCCCGTCAGCATCAACCCCGCCCGTCCCTGGTGGACAGCAAAAAACGCAGGATATTTTGCATCAGATTAACGACCGCGGCAAAATGGTGTCCAGCTTTGCGCCTGTTTATGCACGAAAGGAATTTTGGCTGGCGCAACTTCTTCCCCTCACTTTCGCCCTTGGGGTGATGGGTTGGAAGGTGCAAAACGTGCGCGCGTCCAATCGGGCAGCTTTGCGTGCCGCACAACTGCAGCACGAAAGGGACGAACTGCTGCGCAAATTGCGCCGTGATCAGTTGGCGCCGCGAGAATATTTCTCCGATGCCTCGCGGGTGGTGCAGCTAAAGACTGCGCTCAAACAAACGAACATCGAACCAGCGACGGTCGATGCGGAAACTGCCGCGCGGGTGTTTGACCTGGATGCCGAAAAAAGCGAGCGGATGCGGCGCTTGTTCGCCACCAGCGATGAGTTCCGCTACAGCGGCGCTGGCAACGGCGAGAGCGCGTTATCCAGCGCCGGACGGCGCGAAACCTTGGAATTGATCGAAAGCCTTTCATGAAACCAAGGGCGCTACTTCAAATTCTGGTTTTGCTTTTGTTCGCGCTGCCCAACGCAAAGGGGGCAAACGATGGCCCGAGCCGGACTGGCGATGATTTATTCGCGAAAGCAAACACGGAATTTGCGGCAGGAAACTTCAAGGCCGCCATCGCAGATTACCAAGCGGTCGTCGGTTCAGGGGAGTGGAGCGCGAATTTATTCTACGATCTGGGCAACGCTTACTTCCGTCATGGCGATTTCGGGCGGGCCATTTTGAATTATGACCGCGCCTTACGATTGGATCCCCATCATCCGGAAGCCGACGCCAACCTGCGGATTGCACACGACCAAGCGCACTCACTGGAGTTGGCGCCGTCAGCTTTAGAGAAATATCTAAATTTTGGGACGGCTAACTTTTTCGCGATTGTGGCCGCGATTTTTTTCTGGCTCGCAATTATTTGGATGATCCTGCGACCGGGCAGAGTGCTGTGGGAGCTAGCCGGTATATTTCTGGCCGCGATTTGCGGGTTCGCTGCCTTCACATTGGAAAACGGGACGCGCAGCCAGGGCCTGGCAATTGTGATTGCGGAAAACGCCGAAGCCAGAGTTGCGACCGTCGACAGTGCACGAAGTGTTCTGGCTCTGCCACCTGGAAGCGAAGTTGTGATTTTGGAGGAGCGCGGTGACTGGAATTACGCGGCGCTGCCGAATGATCAGCGCGGCTGGATAGCGGCGAACGCGGTGGAAAGGGTGCGGTTGTAGGGGCACACGCGGGTAGGACGAGCTCCAGGAACGGAGGGCGGAGCTCTGCGACGCTCTTGACAACCGCGGACTCGCAGAGCTCGCCCCTCCATAGCGCTCTATCACGGGTCATCCTGAGCGGAGCGAAGCGAAGTCGAAGGATCCCGCGGCGCACACTTTGAGATTTCGCATCGGGATCCCTCGACTTTGCTCGGGATGACAGGCTTTCCGGCGGCCGCGAACTCGGCGGTTGAGAAGCCCGATAAATGCCGACATCTTGAAAATTGTGAAAGCCGAGATGGATGTCGGAACGAATAAGAAAGCGTTCCAGATTAATCTCGATGCCAAGCGCTATGGGACCTTTGCTGAAATTGGCGCGGGGCAGGAAGTAGCGCGTCGCTTTTTTCATGTAGGCGGCGCCTCCGGGACCATCGCGAAAACAATGTCGGCGTATGACATGACCTTCAGCGACGCGATCTACGGTCCAACCGACCGCTACGTCAGTCGGGTTCGTCTCGGGACCATGCTCGATCACGAATACAAATTATTGATCGAACGGCTCGATCAAACGCTCGGCACGCAACGTTTATTTTTCGTTTTTGCCGACACGGTGGCAGCGCGCAGCTTCAAACAGCACAACGAAGCACATGGCTGGCTCGGAGTCCGTTTTCAAACCGATTTTCGCGAGGAACCAAGCCAGATCATTGTCCACGTGCGGATGCTGGATGAAGGGAACGTCGAACAACAGGAAGCGCTGGGCGTTATTGGAGTGAATTTGATTTACGGCGCGTTTTATCATGCGAAGGCAGAAGAGTTGATTTCGTCGCTGCAGGAGAATCTCGCCCCCGGCCGGATTGAGGTGGACATGATCAAATTCTCCGGCCCGGCCTTTACCCAGGTCGATAATCGCTTGATGAGTTTACAACTCGTTAGCCAGGGATTGACCGACGCGGTCATGTTCCGGGCCGATGGTGAAACAGTACAACCAGCCGAAGTGTTTTATAAGAAGACAATTTTGGTGGAGCGCGGCAGTTTCCGGCCGGTTACTTACGCCACCAATGACATGCTCGACGGCGCGCGCCGCAAGTTCCTTCATGAATCTGGCTGTGACGAATCTGAAGTCCTGGTCCTGATGGAAATGACATTGGAGAATCTGCTGGCGGAAGGCCAACTGAACCACGCCGATTTTCTGGCGCGGGTCGATATCCTGGGCGCGCTCGGGCGCACAGTCTTGATTTCGAAGTTTGGCGAATACTACCGCCTCTCCGGTTACCTGGCGCGTTATACCAGCAAGCTAGTTGGGCTGGTCATGGGGGTGCCCAGTTTGATGGAAATCTTCGACGAGAAATATTATTTAAATCTGGAAGGCGGGATTCTGGAAGCGCTGGGCCGGATGTTCAAAGGTGCGCTCAAACTCTACGTTTATCCGATGATCGACGAAAGGAGTGGCAAAATCATTACCGCGAGTCAAATCGAGGTCGCTCCCAACCTGAAGGCGCTTTTCCAATTCATTATGGATAACAATTTTATCGTCGAGATCACCGATTATCACCCGGAATACCTTAAGATTTTCCCGCCGGACGCGCTTGCCAAATTGCAGACCGGTGACAGCGGTTGGGAAAAAATGGTGCCTCCGGAAGTGACGCAGATCATCAAGCAGCGCGGTTTTTTTGGTTACCGCCCATCCTCGGCTGCGGCGGCCTGATTGGGTGATCGAGGCGAGGGCTTTTTACCCGATACCTTACCAATCTCCATCGGCTCGACAGAGTCTCGCCCTACCAATTACCCGCTCAATTAATCCTTGGTAGGGCGACGCTTTGCGGAGCCGCCGTGATTGCAGGGATTGGTTTTGTGACCGGACGCAGAGGGAAACGCGCCGCAATTTGCAAGGTGGCAGGCACGTTTCCCGCTACAAGCACCAGAATCACCCATGGCGAAACGCGGAAATTCTGTCATTGGCATCGATCTTGGCAAGCGCGCTTATAAGGCGGTGCTGTTGAACAAGAAGAGCGAAACGCGCTATGCCCTGACCAGCTTTGCATCGCACGAAGTGCCCGAGGACGTGAAGACGGCCGATGACGTGGCACAGCATATCAAGCAGCTGTTAAAGGATCTCGGCGGCTATACTAAGAGCTGTGCCTTGGCCGTTTCTGAGCCGGGCTCACTTCTGCGAATTATCGAGCAACCGAACACGCCGCCGGCGCTTCTCCGCAATGCTCTACGCTATAACGGGCTGAGCATGCTCAACCAGGATTGCAAAGATTTCGTGCTCGATGTTGCAAGCATTTCCAACGGCAGCTCGGGTGCTAATCCCACAGCTGGCGAAGGGGCTGTTGCCGTTCAGGTCCAGGCCCCGGCAACAACGCAGACTCGTTATCTTGTCGGCGGGCTGTTGCGTTCAAAGGTGAAAGAAATCTCCGAAGCGATGGCGAAAACCCGTTTGTCGCTAGAGCTAATGCAACTGGCGCAGGTTTGTTCTTTTAACGCGTTCGAAGTTGCCTATCCGGACGTCCACCAGAAGGAAGCTTTCCTCTTGCTCGATCTCGGTCATCTGCAAAGCACAGTGCTGATCGGTTGTAACGGCGAGCTCACCCTGACTCGCGCCTTCGATTACGGCGGCAAACATTTTACCCAGGCGCTCACTGCCGACGGCGCGCTCGACGCCAATGCCGCCCATCTCATGATCCAGCAAGGCGATCCCGGAATGGCCGATATTTGCCGTAACACTCTCTCACGCCTTTGCACCGAAGTGCGCAATTCCATGGGCTTCTTTGAGGGGCAACATGAAACCTCCATCCATCGGCTTTACGTTTCGGGCGGATTATCGCGCGCAGAAATGATTCTGCAGACCCTGAGTGATGAACTCGGCTTGCCCTGTGAGATTTGGGATCCCCTGGAAAACTGCGAGGTCGCATTGCCGGCGGCAAAACGCAAAAACCTCCAGCAGGAATTTGTCTCGCTCAACGTCGCCTGCGGGGCGGCTTTCGAATACCTGCGAACGTAACGCGTCATGCCCCTGCAATTAAATCTTCTCCACGAAGAAATCCTCGAGCAGCGGCAGCGACAACGCGATCCCCTGAAGCTGAGCATTTATGCTGGCATTGGCCTCGCCGCCTTGCTGCTCCTGAACTATCTCTGGACTGGCTATCGGGTTCTGGACAGCAAGCGCCATCTTAACGGGGTGCAGGGTGAATGGGCCAAAGTCGAGCCGAAGGTCACCGCGGCGCAAAAGCGTGCCGAGGAACTGAACGGCATCATTAGCACGACCAAAACGCTCGACACACTCATTGATAGGCGTTTCTACTGGGCTCCTCTGCTGGAGAAGGTGGCGCATTGTGTAACGCCAAATATCCAGATCATATCCCTCGAAGGCGCAGTCGAGGACGACAAAGGCATCACCATAACCCTTGATGGCGTAGCTGGTGGACGAGAGCCGCGCGGAGTAGCAGAAGACTTCCGCCAAATGTTGCTCGAACAGATCGGCAAGGAGGAACCAAGCGTAAAAGTCGAATTCAAAACTCTGGAAGACCTCGATACGACCGTCTCAGTGGGTGGGAATAACGTAACCACCGCTCATTTTGTCGTCATGGTCGGATTGGACCCATTCCCCAAGCCGGCGGAAGCGGCGCCCTCCGAGCGAAAAAGCAAACCCAAGAAGGAGGACTCCTAACTTGAACAAGGAACAAACCAAAAGACTGATGCTCGGTGGATTTGGCTTGATCGGGCTGCTTTACGTCTATTTTACATTCTTCCTCGGGCCGCTGAACAATAGCCGGAATTCGATCCAGGGGAAAATTAACGAGCTCGAGCAAAAAATTGCGACCTCCAAGGCTGAGATATCGAAAGCGACAAAACTGGAGGAGAGTGCGCATGCCGCTACCGTCCGCTACGATGCCCTGCGCGCGCTTAGCCCCGATGGTGCACCAATCGCGTGGTTTCCCCCGCGAATGAAAACATTTTTCGCTGACCAGCAAATCGACAAAGTCATGACCCGGCTCGAAACCAGTAGCGCGTTTAAAGAAAAGGAACTCGCTGGCTGGAATCGGTATCTCTGGAACGTCGATCTGCCCCAGGCGGACTTTGGGAGCTTGGGCAAAGCAATTGCCCTTCTGGAGAATTCAAATCCGCTACTCTCGATCCGGCGACTACGTATTCACGCCGCCGCGAATGACCCTGAGATGCAGGAGATCGTCTTTACCGCCTCCACCATCATCGACAAGAAATGAAGAAGCTGCTTTACCTTTGCCTGATGACCTGCAGCAGCATTTTGCTGGCAGACGAGACGCCTTCGATGGAATTGAAGCATAAGTCCTCCTTCAATGTCGAAGCCAATGAGCGCAATCCGTTTTGGCCAATCGGATGGAAGCCAGCTCCGAAACTCGCCAAGACCGGAGCGGACCACGCGGGACCGGCTATTCCTCCGTCATCCTTTGTCGTCTCATCGATCACGCTCGATCCAAAAGCGCATTATGCGATCATTAACGGGCGAACGATGAGCGAAGGCCAGCAATTTGGCTTGCAGTTGGGGACTCAAATCTATCAGATCACCGTCAAAACGATTAACGACGGCCACGTCGTCCTTCTTCGCCACGATCAGGAAATCATTGTCCCGCTGCGCCGGAAATAATTTCTTCGGCGCTGCTTTTTCCGGTTGAGTTTCCGGCCGAGCCGCACAATATCAAGGCCCGTCAATCTTGATCTCATAACCATAGCATTTCTCATCCATCGATGAAATTCTCATTCCTATTGTTATTCGCCATCTCCTCCACTGCCTTTGCTCGCGGCCCCGCCGGCACTTTCCGCGATTTTTATGGCCCGGAGTTTCATCGCCAGCCCGCCGCATCCTCTAACAAAAATCCAAATGTCGCCAGTGATGTGTTGCATCGATGGAATCGGATTGCGATCGATGCTACCGGTCTGGATCACACCCCGGTTGCTCCGGGCGAAAACCGCGTGTTCGGCGAACAACTGGGCCCCGGCCGTTCTAGCCGAGCCATGGCGATTGTTCACATCGCGATCTTCGACGCAATCAACGCTATTTTGGGGGGATATCAGAGCTACACCGGAATCGAGTCGGCCCCGCACCCCGTTTCAATCAGGGCAGCCGTCGCACAGGCGGCGCATGACACTCTTGTGTCCCTTTATCCGTCACAAAAGGCCTCTTTTGACCAGGAACTGGCGGACGACATTTTGCGCGTCACTAGCGACAAGCAGAAAAGCAATGGTGTCGCATTGGGCAAACAGATTGCCGCCGCGATCCTGGTTTCGCGCGTTGGCGATGGCGCCGAAATACCGGAGCTTCATCTGGGCGTCGACTATTTCACAAGCAACCTTCCGGGACACTGGCGGCAGGACCCAATCAGCCTGATTCCAGTCGCGCTCGGCGCGCACTGGGGCGGATGCAAACCGTTCGTGATAGAGTCAACGACCCAATTCGAGGTGCCGGCGCCGCCTGCCCTTACCAGCGCAAGGTACGCTACGGCCTATGACGAAGTGAAAAATTTCGGTGGCGACGGGATTACTACGCCAACACAGCGCACGCCCGAGCAAACCTTTATCGGCACCTTTTGGGCATACGATGGAACGCCCAGCCTGTGTGCGCCGCCGCGACTCTATAATCAGATTACCGTTCACATTGCCGACCAAACAAAACTCCGGCCCATCGAGCTGGCGCGGCTGCTTGCGTTGGTCAATGTGTCCATGGCCGACGCTGCCATGAGTATCTGGGAATCGAAATATCATTACGATTTTTGGAGACCGATAACTGGGATTCGCGAATCCGACCATGGCACGGGGCCAACGGGCGCGGGTGATGGCAACGATGCTACAGTTGGCGATCCCACCTTCACTCCGTTAGGTGCGCCGGCCAGCAATCTGAACGGACCGAACTTTACTCCGCCCTTCCCCGCTTATCCTTCAGGCCACGCCGGCTTCGGCGGCGCGATTTTTGAGACGCTGCGCCGTTTTTATGGAACGGATAATATCGGCTTTACTTTCGTTTCCGATGAGTTCAACGGCGTGACCAAAGATCACGACGGAAATGTTCGTCCCTACATGCCGCGCAGCTTTTCTACCTTGTCGCAGGCCGAAGAGGAAAATGGTCAAAGCCGGATTTATCTCGGAATCCACTGGCACTTCGACAAGACGGCAGGTATCGCCCAAGGCAGGCGAGTAGCAGACTACGTCTTCAACCACGCCTTTCGTCCGATTCAGAACACGCAGTAGCTGCTGGGCAGCTATTGCTCGCTACGGAAATTATAGGCAAATCTCCGCCAAAGACCGACTAATAGGTTGGCTTGATCAGCTAGTTGCTACCTCGGCCAAGGACACGAATTCACTCTCATGTAATTCGACCCGTTTGCGACCAAACAACAGCCGATACCATTCAACTGCGGAACCGATTACGATCAGGAGCACGAGCACGAGAAAGCTTGCAGCAACAAAAACGTCGATCCGATACATGGTCGCCTGCCGAATCAGCACTGCCGCGGCCCCGGCATCAGCCGCTTCGGCACTTTTTTGAATCGCTAAACGCGCGCTGGCCAAAAGACCCAGATTTGGGTCAGGCGAGAAAATCTTCATGTAACCGGCTGAAAACGTGACCACAGCCATAAAAAGCAGCGGAACAATTGTAATAAAGAGATAGCGAGCCTTTCCCATCTTGATCAGCAACGTAGTGCCGAGACAGAGCGCAATCACCGAGAGCAACTGGTTCGCCAGACCGAAGAGCGGCCAGAGGGTGTTGATGCCGCCGAGGGGATCGATCACACCTTGATACAAGAACCAACCCCAGGCTGCCACCAGTAACATACTGGCGAACGAATTCGCGATCCATGAGCGGGTGTTGCCCAACGGTCGCCACAAATTTCCAAGCAAATCTTGCAGCAGAAATCTTCCCACCCGCGTTCCCGCGTCAATTGTCGTCAGGATAAACAACGCCTCAAACATGATGGCGAAGTGATACCACAGCGCCAGCGCCGTCGGACCAGCCGAAACGCGTGCAAACATGTGCGCCATGCCGACGGCAAATGTCGGTGCACCCCCCGCGCGATTAAACATTGTTTGTTCGCCGAGATTCCGCGCCAGATCGGCCATTTGCGGCTCGGTTACTGGGAAGCCGGCCGCCGAAACTTTCGCCACTACTTCCGTCGGCGTCCCTTTGGTATTGATGGCAAAATATTCGCCCGGCTGAATCACGCACGCCGCGATCATCGCCATTAACGCGACCATCATCTCGGTAATCATCGCACCGTAACCGATGTCGCGAATCCGTGACTCGCGCTCCAGCATCTTCGGCGTTGTTCCCGAAGCGATGAGCGAATGAAACCCCGAAACAGCACCGCACGCGATGGTAATGCAAACAAAAGGAAAAACCGGGCCGGCGAAAACCAATCCGCTTCCATCGATGAATTTTGTCAGCGCCGGCATTTGTAGCACCGGGTGAATCAACAACACCGCCACAGCGAGGGCGGCGACCGTGCCGATTTTCAGAAAGGTGCTGAGATAATCGCGTGGGGTCAGTAACATCCACACCGGCAGAATCGACGCCGCCAAGCCGTAAGCCATAATCGCCCAGGCCAGCCATCGATCGCTATGCCGAAACCAGGCTTCGAGCGCCGGGAAATTCCCAAGAAATTGTCCGCCCCACACAGCAAAAAAAAGCCCCACGATTCCGAAGGCGGTAATCCAGCTGACATTGAAAAGGCCACTGCGCAATCCTGCGCCCATGAGCAAGGCGATGGGAATGGTCATCGCGATGGTGAAGACACCCCAAGGACTTTTTGCCAACGCCTGCACCACCACCAGCGCCAGTACTGCGAGCAAAATGATCATGATGGCGAGCACGCTGATCAATGCGAGTGCGCCCACCCCGCGCCCAATCTCTTCCTTCACCATTTGCCCGAGCGTTTTTCCGCGCCGCCGCACCGAGGCAAACAGCACAATCATATCGTGCACGCCGCCGCCAAGGGTCGCCCCAATCAGGATCCAAAGCGTGCCCGGTAAAAATCCGAACTGCGCCGCCAACACCGGCCCGACCAACGGACCTGGCCCGGCGATGGCAGCGAAATGATGTCCAAAAACCATCCAACGATTCGTCGGCACAAAATCTTTGCCGTCGTTTTGCACGAGAGCGGGCGTGGCGCGTTGGTCGTTCAGCAAAAGCACCTTGCTGGCGAGCCACTTCGAATAGAAACGATAACTTATCGCGAAGGCGCACAGCCCCGCGACGATGATCCAGAGCGCGTTGATCTGCTCACCCCGGGACATCGCCAGAATCGCGATCGACCCGAGCCCAAGCAGGGTCACGGCGATCCAGAGCGATTTCTTCCACAAGCTCATCCTCCTGGTAGTGTACCGTGGCGTCTCATTTTCGCCACCACAGGCAGACATTGACAGGGCCGTCCCGCTGCGTTACCAACCGCCCTTGCGGCTCTCCCAGAAACTCGGAAAAATCCTTACCGGCGAAGCGTTCGACAGCGCGCGACGGCACACGCGTGCGATCGTGCGCAACCGCCGTTTCCCGGCCCGCATTACCACCGGCGCAATTATTAAGTCAATCGACGCCCGGCGGTTCGAGGAAATCCGGCGGAAATATGCGGTGGACGATCCAGGCGATGCGCCGCCGAAGTATCTCGATCTCGAGCATTGGATTCGAACCAATCTGCAGCGGGTGCGCGAGCTGGGGCTCGATTATGCTCCGCGTTCGCGCATTCTCGATCTCGGCTGCGGCGCCGGTTATTTTCTCTACATCAACAAATTACTCGGTCACGAAATTCTCGGCCTCGATCTGGATGAATTGCCGATGTTTCGCGAGCTTATCGAGCTACTGCAAATTCCTCGCACCATTGCGCGGATCGAAGCATTTCAACCGTTGCCAAAATTCGACCGTAAATTCGACATCATCACGGCCTATCTGATTTGCTTCAATAATCACAAGAGCGACAAACTTTGGGGCCCGGCGGAATGGGATTATTTCCTAAGCGATGTCGCAGGCCACCTCGCGCCGAACGGCCGTCTCTGGCTCGAACTGAATCGAGAATATGACGGCAGCTCTTACACGCCGGAGTTGAAAGCACTTTTCGAACAGCGTGGGGCGGAATTGCAATCCTATCGCGTCATTTTCAATCCAGGGACGCTCGTGCCTTCCGAAGCTGCGCCAATCGGGCGCTGAAATCGGCGCGGCGACGCTGATGTTCCTCCACCACTTGCTTCGGGGCACGCTCGATAAAGGACGCATTCGCCAGCTTTGCTTCCGTTGCTTTTAATTCCGCTTCCAGTTTCGCTATCTCCTTGTCCAAACGTTCGCGTTCGGTCGCGCGATCCGTCTCGCCCGCAATTAAAAATAGTTCGCCCAATTTTGTCGCTGCTACCGACGAGCGAGACGACGTTTGGAAATTTGCCTCGACCTCCAGCGATTCCGCGTTGAGCAGACGCGCGATGGTCGCACCTTCCCCTTTTGCCCACGATTCGTTAGAACGGAGCGCGAATTTTGCTTTTTGATTTGATGGGACTCGGGCTTCCGCCCTGAGATTTCGCCCCGCTTCTACCGTTTCGTAAATCGCACCTGCCCGAATTCGCGCTTGTACCTGGATTGATTCGTCTAAAGCCATCGCTTGTGGCAGAGGCGCGAAATCGAGAAACTCATTTTTCCCTGTCCCAAATCCCATCAAAGACCAAAGCTCCTCCGTCAGGTGCGGCATGAAGGGATGGAGGAGACGAATGATGGCAGACAGGATGTAATCCATCGTCGCCAGGGTCGATTCCTTGCGCGCTGTGTCTTCGCCGAAGATATCCGTCTTGCCCGCTTCGACGAACCAATCGCAAAAATCGCCCCAGACAAAACCGTATAGCTGCTGGGCGACGGCATTGAATTGATAGTCCTGATACGCGGCTTCAACCGTGCCGATAGTCTCGCTCAAACGCGCCAGCGCTTCGATGGCGTAGATCGAGAGCTCGCTCTCTTTCAATTTCGGGTTTGGATTCGACGGGCCGTGCATCTGACGGAAACGCGCCAGATTCCACAGTTTAGTGGCAAAGTTCCGCCCTTCTTCGATCTGTTTTTCGTCGAAGCGAATGTCCTGCCCACTCGGCGCAATTCGCATCAAACCGAAGCGCAAACCATCCGCTCCGTATTTCGCAATCAAATCCAGCGGGTCGGGTGAATTACCGAGTGACTTCGACATTTTACGCCCCTGCTTGTCGCGAATGATCCCGGTCAAGAAAACGTCGCGAAACGGAATGTTGTCCTGATCGCGTTCGGATTTGCCGGGCTTAAATTCCAGCCCGGCAATGATCATCCGGGCAACCCAGAAGAAAATAATGTCCGGACCGGTGACGAGAACAGACGTTGGATAGAATTTCGCGCGTGTCTCCGGATCCATCGTCTCATAGGCCCAAAGCCACGAGGAAAACCAGGTATCGAGCGTGTCCTCATCCTGTCTCCAATTCTCCGGATCGGCCGGAGGCTCGATCCCAACATAAATTTCTGACTCCTGATCTCTGACCTCCGATCTCTGCTTCGGATACCACGCCGGTATGCGATGCCCCCACCAGACTTGCCGGCTGATGCACCAGTCCTGAATATTCTCCAGCCATTGCGCGTAAACTTTTTCCCAATGTGCCGGATAGAACCGAATCAAATGTTCGCGCACGACCGCGAGCGCTTCCTTCGTCTTCGGATACCGCAGAAACCACTGCTCGCTCAGGCGCGGCTCGATCGGGACTTCGCTGCGATCGCTAAAGCCAACGTTGTTCTCGTAGGGCTCGGTTTTTGCCAGCAACCCACGCTCTTGCAAAATTTCCGCCGCACGTTTGCGCGCCTCAAAGCGATCGAGCCCATGCAATTCTGGTACCGCTGGACAGTTAATCCGTCCATTTTCTGTTAGGACGTCGATAATCGGCAATTTGTGGCGCTGGCCGACCTCGAAATCGACTATGTCGTGAGCTGGCGTTACCTTTAGAACGCCGGTCCCAAATTCCGGATCAATCGCCTCGTCCGCGACAACCGGAAGTTCCTCGCGTGCAAGCGGACGCCACACCTGTTTGCCGATAAGGTCGGTGTACCGCTTATCGTTAGGATGAACCGCGACCGCGGTATCAGCCATGATCGTTTCCGGGCGCGTAGTCGCTACTTCAAGAAAGCGGCCGGGTTCATCAACGACTTCATAACGAACGAAATACAGACTTCCCTTTTGGGGTTTGCTGATGACTTCCTCGTCTGACAGCGCCGTTTGCGCCGCAGGGTCCCAGTTGATCATGCGCCGCCCCCGATAAATCAGTTTTTTCTGGTAAAGATCGACAAACACTCTCTCAACCGCCCGGATGTAATCCGCGTCAAAAGTGTAGCGTTGCCGCGACCAATCGCAGGAACAGCCTAGCCGCTTCAGCTGCTGAATAATGATGCCGCCATGTTTGTCCTGCCATTCCAGAACCCGGCGCAGGAATTCTTCGCGACCGAGATCGCGCCGGGTCACGCCTTCATTTTTGCGCAACCATTTCTCGACTGCCGTCTGCGTGCCAATTCCAGCGTGATCCATCCCAGGCAGCCACATCACTTCCCGCCCCTGCATCCGCGCATGCCGCGCCAGAATATCCTGGATGGTAGTGTTAAGGACGTGACCGAGAGTGAGAACGCCAGTGATGTTTGGGGGCGGTATAACAATCGAGAACGGCGGCTTCGTCGCTTTGGTGTCGGCATGAAATGCGGCCCCATCGAGCCAGCGCTGATACCACTTTGGCTCAACTGTTTTCGGATCGTAAGTTTTCGGCAACTCGGCCATGAAAGTCGTGCTCGCCTTCGGGATGCGAGCCGCTAACAAACGCAAGCAAGACGTTTACGCCACTTTAACTTGCAGCAGTTGCACCTCACCGCCACTTTTCGCGAAAATGATCGATTCCGCAGTCAATAGATGAAACCAATTGGGGTCTTCGATTCCGGCATCGGCGGGCTCACCGTGGTCAGGGCGTTACGTGAACTTTTGCCGAACGAAAACATTTTCTACCTCGGTGACACGGCACGCGTCCCCTACGGCAACAAAAGCGCGGAAACGGTCGAGCGTTACGGCCTCGAGCTCGCCCGAATTTTGATGGCCGAAAATGCGAAACTGATCGTTGTTGCCTGCAATACCGTTTCGTCGGTCGCAATTCCAAAACTGCGAGCAGGCGTCTCGGTCCCCGTGATTGGCGTGATTGAACCTGGAGCGCACGCTGCCATCGCGATGACGCGTAATCGTCATGTCGGCGTTATCGGAACGCGTGCGACCATTCGCAGCGGCGCTTATGAAAATGCTTTGCGCGCACTGAATGTCCATGTCCGCGTCAGCAGCGTTGCCTGCCCATTGCTCGTGCCACTGATCGAAGAAGGACTGCTCGATGATAGGCTGACCGACCTGACCATCGAACGTTACCTCAATCCGATGGTCGCAGACGGAATTGACACTCTCGTGCTTGGCTGCACTCATTACCCTTTGCTTACTCGCGCGATCGTTCGGTCCCTGGGCGACAAAATTCAGATTGTCGATTCCGCCATGAATTGTGCGCGCGCAGTCAAAGATTTGCTGGATCGACAATCGCTCACCACCACGTCGACTTCCGCTGGAAAGTTGGATGTAGCGTTAACCGACGCCGCCGATCATTTTCTCAGCATCGCCCGCGACGCTTTGCAGCTACAGCTCGGCGAGGTGCAGCTGCGTGCCGTTTTGTAGAGCGAATCGCTCGCGGCAGGCTCTGCACGACCAAGTCGTAAGAATGGTCGATCATTTTGCGGAGCTCGGTCTCTGGAATACCACCTTCGATCTCCACCGTATTCCAATGCTTCTTGTTCATGTGATAACCGGGTCGCACTTGCTCATAACGATCGCGTAGCTCAAGCGCGACATCCGGATCGCATTTTAAATTGGCAGTGGCTGGAACTTCATCCAGCGACATCAGCGCGAACATTTTTCCCGCTACTTTAAAAACAAGAACAGTTTCACCAAACGGGGTTCCTTCAGTCGCTTTGGGTTTCGTCAGGCAATATTCGCGGAATTCTACAGCGTCCATTCAATGAGCGCGTGAAATAAGCTGGCCCGTTGTGCGATACACACTGGCAATCTCGAATAGCTCGAGAGCCTGAGCGATGTCGGCCGGACTCTTTAACCAAAAACTGATCCACCCGGAATCGGGAAATACATGGTGAGGCAAAGCGCGCCCTCGTCTTACTTGCTCGGCCCGAAGTGATTTCCCTACAAACAAGTCGAGCAAGCCGTTTCCGTGAAGATGACCGATTTCTGTTGTTCCGATAAAAAAGCCGACACCGCCAAACCGGTGTGGGCGCCTCTGAATAGTGTATTTGCGGCGGATAGCGTTCTCGAACATCTCCATTGCGCGAAGCCGCGGCCGATCAAACAACATTGTCGCAACCATCAATCCGGCATCGAACAATTGGGGCAAGACGGGTATTCGCGCCAGCCATCTTAATTTCCTGACGACAAATTTGAACATCATCGATCCCCTTCCGCCAACGTCTTGATGTGTTCCATCACGCGCAAATGCACGTGACTGGTGACGTCACGCGTCCACCAATCAAAGTACCAAAGCGGCCGCATGTGCAGGGTGTACCAACTGCGACCGATCAATGTAGTCGTGCCATCATTGTTATCGATAAGCTGGAACTGTCCGCGATGCAGTGTGAGATGGCCCAAGAGCTCGGGATCGTGCGGTTGTTCCACGATCTGGAAGGCCAGGAGACCCATCGGAGTTATCTCGGAAACTCTCTCCTTAAAAACCAGGCCATTAGTGAAAATACATTCTCGCGCCGCGCCAACGAACGCGCCCTGGCACGTCGTCGCAAGTGGACTTGGCAGTCCTACCTTATTAAGCCAGTAATTAGGGGCGGCGTCGATCGTAGAAAACGAAACAACGTAGTTCCACACTGCGGCGGCCGGAGCATTGATGAGAAGGCGATCCTCGACAACGCCTTGCTGATCCTGTCGCAATTTCCCTTCCGCCAGAGTCGCGATCAACAGCACGGGGATCACGCTCAAATTCATCGCCGCCGTTTTTGACTTAAACAACAAACGGCCAACCAAGACCCCGGCAAAACCGCAGACAAAGAGAATCGGAAATCCAATCAACAAACACACTGCTCCCTCTTTGAAGAACAGGTACGCACCGATGGGAGCAACCAGCGAAGTAATAACCCACCACAGGAAATACTCCCATAGACTGAAGGAAAGGCTTCGCCAGAAATATGCGGCCGCAATCCCCATCGCCATTGGTACCAGAATGAGACTTGGCCAGACTGCCATGACCGCGAAACCATAAAACCACTGTTGCGCTCTCGAAGGCAGGCCGACTTTATCCGGGAATTGGAACAAAAGAACGAAGGCAAAACAGAACGCGACGCCAACTACATTTGCTGCAACAAGACCCAGGATTATGCGGAGCCATCTCCTGCCTGTCATTGTTACCTTTTAACGAATCTTAGATGAAATGAGTTGCGGCAAATCTTTGATTGCGACGCGCTCCTGTTTCATCGAATCGCGATCGCGTAATGTCACCGTATCGCGCAGTTCCTCGCCCTTTTCGCCAAGTGTCTCGAAGTCGATCGTCACGCCAAAGGGCGTCCCGATTTCATCCTGCCGCCGGTAGCGCCGTCCGATCGCGCCGCCTTCGTCGTAGAACACGTTCATGTGCGGCCGCAGCAACGCCTGCACTTCGCGTGCTTTCGCCACCAGTGCTTCTTTGTTCCGGAGAAGCGGAAAAATCGCGCATTTTATTGGCGCCACTCGCGGATGGAATCGCATCACAATCCGCGTTTCCATTTTTCCTTTTTCATCCGGGGCGCTGTCTTCGTCGTAAGCATCGCAAATCAGCGCTAGCACCGTGCGATCGACTCCCGCGCTTGGTTCGACCACGTGTGGCACGAAGCGTTCCTTGGTTTCCTCATCGAAATAATCGAGAGGCTTGCCACTGGCCTTGATGTGCTGCTGCAAGTCGTAATCGGTGCGATACGCGACCCCCTCCAACTCCTGTCGCCCAAAGGGAAATTCGTATTCGATGTCGAACGTGCCTTTGGAATAAAATGCCCGCTCTTTTTCCGGCACATCCAGAACGTGCAGTCGTTTCCGGGAAATCCCGATCTCCTCGTAAAACCTGATTCGTTCCTTTAACCAGTAGGCCAGCAAGTCCATCCCCTGTTCCGGCCGGCAAAAATACTCCAGCTCCATTTGCTCAAACTCGCGCGAGCGAAAGGTGAAGTTGCGCGGGTTAATCTCGTTCCGAAATGCTTTCCCGATCTGCGCGATCCCGAAGGGCAGTTTCTTACGCGAAACATCCAGCACATTCTTGAATTGCACGAAAATCGATTGCGCCGTTTCCGGTCGCAGGTAGGCGATCGATGCCGGATCGGCCGATGCTCCCATCTGCGTTTGGAACATCAAATTAAACGGCCGAGCTTCCGTTAGGTCCTTACCGCCGCAGTTTGGGCATTGCCTGACCCCGTTTTTTTCCGCGAGCTGATCGGCACGCAATCGCGCCTTGCAAGTCCGGCAATCGACCATCGGGTCGGTAAAGGTGTCGACGTGACCGCTCGCTTTCAGCACCGCCGGATGGGTCAGGATCGCGCCGTCCAATCCGACGACATCGTCGCGGTCGTGCACCATCACCTTCCACCAATATTGTTTAAGATTATTTTTGAGTTCGACTCCGAGCGGCCCGTAATCCCACACCCCGTTGAGTCCGCCATAAATCTCGCTGGATTGGAAAATGAATCCGCGCCGTTTGCACAAACTGACGATCTTCTCCATCCGCTGCGCGTTCTCTTTCCCAGTCATTGTCCGGACATATTTAACCGCAGATCACGCGGATGAAACGGATTTCTCTATCAACATTCTGTGGGTCGGGTCGCTGATCCCGCGATCGCTTCAAGACAAGCAAACGACACGAATGACGGCTCGCTAACTGGAGACCTGCCATTACAACAGTTCTATCGCGTCATTCCTTGATTGGAGGGACGCGCGCTGTCGCGTCCCAAACTTATGGGACGACACAGCGGTCGTCCCTCCAGAACAGTGTAATCCGTGGTTGAAAACTACTGCACGACCGTCACTTCGGTTTTCACCGAGTTGGCGATGAAACATTGGTCGTGTGCGCCGTGATGCATCTTGTCCAGCTCCTCCGCGCTCGGCTTTTTCTCGCCCGACCAGGTGATTTTCGGATGCAGCTCTACTCTCGTAATCGCCAATCTGCCTTCCGCATTTTTTTCCATGTGGCCGACGGCTTCGTCGGTGTAGTCATCGAGAATGAACTTCTGCTTACATGCAATCGCGAGAAAAGTGAGCATGTGACAACTGGAAAGTGAGGCGACGAAAGCTTCTTCGGGATCGACGTTGGCAGGATTGCCCAAATAGGCGGGCGCGGCCGAAGCCGTCATGGTGTGGCCGCCGTCGAAGCTCCAGGTGTGATCGCGCGGATATTTTTGATAAACAAATTCAGCGCCGCCGCGCTCCCAACGCAGGTTTACTTTGTGCTCGGACATAACTTTTGTATAAGCCGCACGTCCGAGGACCGCAAGCAACCCAAAGTCATCGAAATCCTCGGGCAACGTAGAATTGGGCTAACGGAGCTTCAGAGCGAAGCCGCGGCCAGCAACCGCGGCTTCAGAAGATTAGCGAGAGATCGCCCCTCCACCGTCCGATCTCCTTATTTGGTCAGATCCGCCGCGGTCGGCGGGCCTTCGACCCAATTCACGTCCCTGGTCCGATAGTCGCACCCGGAAAGAGCGACAGGCGGAGAGGGAAGCCGTCGCGGCCGAGCGGCGTCATCAAAAAGTCCGCGCGCCGCCATTTGAAACAGCAATTACTCGACGAGCTCGAAGATACCTAGTTTGTCGTAAATTTTTCTCGTCTCGCTTCGAATACGGCTGCACAATTCTCACCCACCGCCAGCTCACTTGGCGAGGTGGATTGCGAATAACTCATAACCAAAAGGAAAATATGAAACTCAAAGTTGCCATCTTAATCAGCGCATCTTGCGTCATTGCCGGTTTTTCCGGGGCACAAAGTCCCAGCCCAGGCGCGCCCTCTACCGGAGCTCCCTATACGGAACAGTCCGTCTGGGACATCACCATGGTAAAAACGAAGCCCGGATTGGACGATGATTACTTAAGGGGCCTAGCCCAAACCCTCAAAGGCACGATGGAAGAGGAAAAGAAGCAAGGCGTGATCATGGATTACAAGGTGTTGATCGGCGAGGCCTCTAATCGCGACGACTTCAATATTCTGATCATGGTGGAATACAAAAACATGGCGGCATTCGATGGTTTACGCGAAAAGACCGAGCCGATCATGGCCAAGGTTCTGGGTGGCCAGGATGCGCAACGCCAGTTGGCCGTGAAGCGTCTAGATGTCCGCGAAATTCTCGGCACCAAAACAATGCGCGAGGTCATACTGAAGTAGGGTGAGGTAGCGCTCCAAAGACCGCGTAATCCGCCGTAAAAACCAATCAGGATTGGTTACTTCGCCGTCGCGACTTTCGCACTGCCGAGAAATGTCGCATTCTCATCAACCACGAGTCGCGGCGCTTCGATGTCACCGCGCAAGGTGCAGCCCGCTTCGAGTTCGCAGCGTTCAGTTGCGAAAATATTGCCCTCAACCGTCCCTCGCACCTTCACCGATTTCGCCCTGATCTCGCCAGTAATCTGCGCGTGCTCCCCAACACAGAGCTTTCCAGGCGAATCGATCGTGCCTTCCACCTGACCGTCGATCAGCAACTCGTTAAGGAATTTGACGGACCCTTTGATCGAAACGCCCTTCGAGAGAAGACCGCTCGGCCGGGCCGGTGTCAACGTTCGGTTGGGCTGGTCCGAAACGACAGGAGGGCTCACCGGCTGGCTTGCTGGGGCTGTGGGTTCGCTCTTGCGGTTAAACATCGACATTCTGTGACTGCTTCAGTTGACCTGCGTGTAAAGCTGATGTTGTGCCGCGCGGGAGCCATTAATTTAGAAGGCTACGATTTCGATGGGCCACCTTTGTTCATGAATGGCGTGAAGAGATCGATCGGGACCGGAAGAAATGTCGTGGTGTTATGCTCGCTGGAAATCTCGCGCATGGTTTGCAGGAAACGCAGCTGCAGCGCTATCGGCTCCTTGCTCATCATCGCGGCGGCTTGCACCATTTTTTCCGCGGCCTGAAATTCGCCCTCAGCGTTGACTACCTTAGCGCGGCGTTCGCGCTCGGCCTCGGCCTGCTTGGCCATGGCGCGCTTCATCGTGTCCGGCAACGCTACATCCTTCACCTCGACCGCCGTGACTTTGATGCCCCACGGTTCGGTTTGCCGGTCGATAATCTCCTGCAACTTCTGGTTGATGGTTTCGCGCTGCGACAGCAGGTCATCGAGTGGGGCCTGGCCGAGGACGCTGCGCAGCGTGGTTTGGGCGATAAGCGAAGTGGCCTTAAGAAAATTCTCCACCTTCACGACGGCGGCCTGCGGATCGACCACGCGGAAATAGACAACGGCATCGACCGTGACCGGCACGTTGTCACGCGTCATCACTTCCTGTCGCTCGACGTTGATGGTGACGACGCGCAAATCCATTCGCACCATGCGATCGACGATCGGAATGAGGAAAATCAGTCCCGGCCCTTTGGCGCCCAGTAATTTCCCGAGCCGGAAAATCACGCCGCGCTCGTATTCGCGCAAGATCCGGATCATCTGGGGGAGGATGATCGCCGCGAGAACGAAGATCGGTACAGCCCAAGCAACTAACTTCAACAGTCCTTCGAGTAATGGCATGGCTTTATCCTTTTCTTGGTTGTACTTTCAAAGTTAATCCTTGCACCTCTGCGATCTCTATTACTTCGCCTGGTTCGACAGGTGTATCACTAACTGCGCTCCAGTTCTCGCCTTCGACGAAGACCCTGCCGCCCTGCGAATCAATTGGAGTCGATGCGGTCACTGTTTTTCCAACCATCGCTTGCACTCCGGTTTTCACCGGCAACCGTTGCGCGCGCAAGCCTTTTCCGATAACGAAAGCAAAGAATGCCGCCGTCATAAGCGTTGCCGGAATAATGTAACTCAAGGATAAACGAAAGAGCGGGTCGGCGCGATTGAATAGCATGAGCGAGCCGATCAGAAACGAAATGATGCCGCCCATTGTCAGGACACCGTGCGTGGGCGCGTAGATATCAAAGATGAAGAGCATCATTGCCAGCGCGATCAACACAACCCCGGTCACGTTGACCGGCAGGATCGCGGCCAGATAAAGCGCGAGGATCAAGGCAATCGCGCCAACCACGCCGGGCAGAATCGCGCCGGGCGTGGTCATTTCACCGATAATTCCGTAGATGGCGATGAGCATGAGAATAAACATGACCTCAGGCCGCCAGAGCTGTTGAAAGACGCGCTCGGATGGGGACATTTTGATCTCCGCGATCTCTGCCGTGGCGGTATTCAGCGCCTTGCCATCTACGGCGCGTCCGTTCAATCGCTTTAGTAACTCAGGCGTATCCGCGGCGATTAAATCGATCACTCTTAATTCGAGCGCTTTCTCCGCGGTGATCGATGCACTTTCGCGCACGGCGGATTTCGCCCAATCGACATTGCGATGGCGCTTGGCGGCGATTGTCTCGATATAGCTCACCGAAAAATTCTCGAGCTTCTGTTTCATCGTGTCGTCGGGCTTTTGCTCCTGGCCGCTGGGGATACCACCTAGCATCACCGGATGCGCTGCACCAATTGTCGTGGCTGGCGCCATTGCCGCCACGTTTGCGGCAAGGGTAATGAAGCAACCGGCGCTGGTCGCGGTTGCACCCGTCGGCGAGACGTAAACCACCACTGGCACCGTGGAACCCAAGAAATCCTGCACGATTGTCTGCGTTGAATCGAGCAAGCCGCCCGGCGTGTTGAGTTGAATGACCAGGCATTGTGCGTTCTGCGTCCGCGCTTCATCGATACTTCGCGCAATATAGCTCGCCGTTGCCGGACCAATTGCTCCGTTGATTTTGATAAGAGCAACCTTCTCCGCCGCAGGCGCACTCGCGCAGACAAGGCAGAACGTCAGGCATATTAGCGCACTCTTCATCTCAATCTGCGCCGTAAACTACCACTTCCCGCTGCAATCTCTACGTTTAGACAGGTTAGCGCGAGCGATTGTATTCCTTCAGCAACTGTTGCAGCCGTTCGCGGGGTAAAGCTTCTACCTTATGGTTGTCGCGACCGATCATGTCGTGGTTATCGACCAGAGCGTTGATGATGGCTTCTTCGGTCGCTTCGACCGTGGCGGTGAAAAGCGGGTCCATCAGATCGTTCGGCATGGTTTCGATGGTGCGAATCGGGGGTTTGGCGTCGGCGGCATGCGGGTTGGCGGTGGAGAAGGCGATGAACAGATCGCCGGAGCCGTTACCAGAAACGCTGCCGGTGCGGGCTAGACCGAGAGAAGCACGGCGGGCCAGACGTTTCAGTTGATGCGGAAGAAGAGGCGCGTCGGTCGCGACCACGATGATGATTGAGCCGGTTTCCTGTTTGTAAACAGAGCCGGGAATTTTCTTTCCGACTTCTAATCCGCGAATCGTTAGCTGTGGACGACGGCCACAATTGGCCTGGACGAGAACGCCTACGGCAAACTGTTTTGTTTCGGAAGAACCGCGGCCGGCAATCGCGGCTACAGGGACCATTCGCGAAGCGGTGCCGGTGCCACCTTTGAATTCGTAACAAATCATGCCGGTACCGCCGCCGACGCTCCCCTCATCGATCGCCCCGCTGTGCGCACTCTCGATCGCGTGGGCGACGTGTTCCGGTTTAACGTGAAAGCCATCGACGTCGTTGAGCCAGCCATCCCACGTCTCGGCCACCACGGGGAGACTCCAGGCGAAACCTTCCGCGTCCGGGCCGCCGTGAGCGAGACGCCAGGCAATAACAGCGTCGCGCGCGACTCCGACGCTGTGGGTGTTGGTCAGCACGATCGGGCCTTCCAGAAATCCGCTCTCCTCCACCCAGGCAGTGCCGGTCATTTCGCCGTTGCCATTTAACGAGAAATAGCCGGCGAAGACGGGATCGTTCATGGCATCGCGCCCACGGGGAAGAAGTGCCGTCACGCCAGTTCGGACCGGACCTTTGCCGACTTCGAGCCTGCCCTCCCCGCTGCTGAGAGTGGTGTAGCCAACTTCCACTCCGGGGACATCGGTAATGGCATTGAATTTTCCTGGATCGCCATCGAATTGGATGCCGAGATCGCGGGCGCGAACGGTTTTTGTGGGCGCTTCGACTTTCGGCGGGGCTGGGATGGGCTCGCGCGCGGAGGCGGCGAACGTGAACACAAGCATGAGCAGAAGCAGGGTGCGAAAAGGCGTAACCGTCCTATAGGTCCCATGAATCCGATAGGTCATATACCTATGGTTTCGATGCCAGGGGAGTGAACTTATCCTCGGCGAAAATCGACCAGGGGCCTTTGCTTTTTTGCCGCATGACCGAGGTCCAGTTCTTGGTTGCCGGATCGAAGGCGTAGGCATTCATGAACTGGCCGTCAGGGTTATTGAAGGTGAAATAGATGGAGTGGGCAGCTTCGTCGAGGGTACCGTAACCGATTACTGCCGAGGCGCGGCCACCAAAGACATCGAGCCAATGCAAAACGTAGCGCGACATTTTGTGATCGAACCCGATAAAGGCCATCGCTTCGTATTGCGGCGGAGTCGCAACATCGAGATAATGCAACTCGAGGAATTGATGATTGAGCACCCAGCCAACGCGCACGGTGTTCTCGGCAGTGCGGCCGTCGCCGAGTTTTCGAACGACACGCCAGTTGCCGACCAGTTTATCCAGCAACGGATCCTCGAACTTGGCGTCACGTCCATCCGAGGGAGTTGGGGACTGCGCGCTCATCGTGACAGCGAAGAGCGGAAGAGTGATGAACAGCGGAAAACGCTTCATGCCGCGATAATGACAGACTTTCATCTTTCGCGCGATGCCAGAAACGGTAAAGTTTTCGGGTGAGCTACGAGGTTTTCGCCCGCAAATACCGACCCCAGACGTTCGACGATATCGTCGGGCAGACCCACGTCACCCGCACGCTCAAGAATGCGGTCGAGCAGAATCGCCTGGCCCACGCCTACCTTTTTGTCGGGCCGCGCGGGACAGGGAAAACGTCGACGGCGCGCATCCTGGCAAAGGCGCTCAACTGCATCCACGGGCCGACAGTGACGCCGTGCGGCAAATGCGACAATTGCCGGGAGATCGCCGGCGGAAACAGTCTCGATGTCATTGAGCTGGACGCAGCGAGCAACCGCGGGATCGATGACGTCCGGGAGTTGCGCGACAACGTCCGTTACGCGCCGGCGAAGGGGCGCTTCAAAATTTACATCATCGACGAGGTGCACATGCTGACGAAGGAAGCGGCCAACGCGTTGCTCAAGACGCTGGAAGAGCCGCCCAAACACGTCATTTTCTGTCTGGCTACGACCGAGCCGGAAAAATTGCCGATCACAATTTTATCCCGATGCCAGCGATTCGATCTGCACCGCATCGCAACAAATCTGATTGCGCAACAGCTGCAATCGATCGCGACGAAGGAGAAACTGACCTTGGACCCAGCGGCGGGCCATGCCATCGCGCGCGGCGCGGAAGGGGGAATGCGCGACGCGGAATCGATGCTCGATCAACTGGTGGCATTCTGCGGAGAAAAAATTGCTGAAGCCGATGTCCTGAATGTTTTCGGATTCACCAGCCAACAGATGGTGGCGGATTTTGTCGGCAGGATTTTGCGGGGCGAAACCGCGGACGCGCTGGCGTTGTTGCACGAGCAATGTGAGGCCGGCAAGGACATGATGAAATTGATGTCGGACACGATTGCGTATCTGCGCGATCTGCTCGTTTTCAAAGTGAAGCCGGACGCGCTCAGTGACGAAGCCAGTGCCGAAACTCGGGCCACGTTTGCAGAACAAGCGCCGCTGCTGGAGACCGATCGGGTGCTGGAATTAATCGATCAATTCGCCGCGGCCGAGGGGCGGATGAAATGGGCACCGAATAAAAAGTTGCATTTCGAAGTCGCGGTCATTCGAGCGATCCAAACGCTCGACCAGACGACGCTCGATCAAGTGATCGAGAATTTGAATGCGTTACGAGACGGCAACCCTGTAGCTCCGCCGGCCAAGCGCTCAGGAAAGGATGTTGTAACCGCTGTCGCTGACCGCGGTGCCGACGCCGGCTACAAGGCGAATGAGTCGGCGGCCGATGTTAACGAGATTTGGAGCAAGGTCGTTGCGCAAATTAAAACGCGCCGTCCGTTTATCAAAAGCTGGATTGAAGAAGCGCACCCCCTTGGTGCGAGCGGACGGAATTTTGAGCTCGGTTTTCCCAACGATCAACGAATGGTGATGGAACATTTATCTTCCCGCGCCAATCGCGAGTTTCTGGAAGCATTGCTGAAGGAAATCAGCGGCCGGGAATGGGCGCTGAAGTTTTCCTTGAAAGAAAATTTGCCGGCTAAGACACCTGCCGCAAAGTCGAAGAACGCGCCGGCGATTGTGCGCGAAGCGCTGGAAATGTTTAAGGGCGAAATCAAAACTTAAGCCAGGAGTACGCGATGAATCTCAACAAGTTAATGAAACAGGCGCAGAAGATGCAGGAGAAAATGGCACAGGCGCAAGCCGAGCTGGCGGAGAAGACCGTTGAGGTGCAGGCAGCCGGCGGAAAAATTACCGTCGTTGCCAATGGCGCGGGTGATGTGATTTCAATCAAAATCGCGAAGGAGATTGTCGATCCTGAGGATGTGGAATTTCTGGAGGAAGCGGTGCTGAGCGGGGTCACGCAGGCGATCGAGCAGGGAAAAGCGATCGCCAGCTCGGAGATGTCAAAGATTACAGGTGGGATGGGTGCCCCGGGATTGGGACTGTAGGAACACAGACTTTCAGTCTGTGCGCCCAGCGGAGTTCCACTCCGCTGCGAAGGTACTCGAATCAGAACAGCGGACAAAATGTCCGCTGCGCGCACCGGCCAGAGGCCTGTGTTCTGTAGCTACAACCGTCGCGCGATGCGTTCGTGTTTTTCGAACACACAAACTTCCCGAATTCCGAGCGCCTCCATTTTCTGCGCGAGGCGTTCGTAATTTTCCCCCGCCTGCGCCCATGAATGCGCGTCCGACGCGATGGTAAAGGGAATCTTCTTCTCCATCGCGAGAAGAATAATCTCATCCGACGGATAAAGTTCGTTTACCGGTTTGCGCCAACCGGCGGTCGATAACTCGATGGCGAGATTGTGTGTCCGAATCAGCTCCAGCGTTTCCTCAACCAATTCAGTCACCGGCGCGCGCGGACGGTGTCCGTGGATTTTCACTAAATCGAGGTGCGCCAGGCAATCGACCAGTCCGCTCGCCGCCATTTCGCGGACCCGTCGAAAATAATCCGAATAAACGTCATCGATATCGCGCCCGGTGAACTGTTGGGCGCCATCGGGAACACTATCGAACATCTGATCAGCCCGGTTGAGGTAGTGGACGGAACCGAGGACGAAATCGAGCCGCTTCCAATTTTGTTCGACCCATTTTCTTCCAGCCGCGCTCGTTTCCGGATCGTTATCAAGCTCGATCCCGGCGCGAATTTTTACGTCGGGATTTTTTTCACGTAGACGATCGAGTTCGTCGAAATCGACGCCGCCATGATAGCGATCGTGATCAGTAAAAGCGATATCGAGGATTCCTTTGGCCCGCGCCGAATCGATCCACGGCTGCAAAAGCGCCCGAGTGTAGCGCTGGACCCGGTGGCCCTGTGGATGACTGTGGTAATCGGAGACAAGAACTGGGGTGTTGGAGTGTTGGAGTGATGGAGTGCTGTTCAATTCATTACTCCACTACTCCATTGCTCCACTCCTCACGGCGCGGTCATGAACTTCTGCCGGGCACGCAGTTCCGGATATTTGGGGAAGAAAACTTCGACACTGTAAACCCGACCGGGCTGCAATTCGCGGGTGGCGATCGTTTCGTTGTAAACGATTTGTTCGCGTGGATTGATCGTGAGATTGGCGATTTCCTCGGTGAAAGCGCGGTTCTCGGACCATCGAGTCAAGACCTCGCCGGCAGAATTAAGCAAATGAATATCGATTCGTTGCGAGGTTGGGAAATCAAGCGGAACCGGAGAAGTGCCAATATTCCTCAATATCGCCTGGACCCGTAGCTGGCGCACTTCCGAAAGCCGGATCGGTTCCGTCGGGACTTGCACTTCCAACAGCAAACCGCGCAAACGTGAATCCTGATATTTAGGCGCTTTGTTTTTCGCGGAAGCGAAAGGATGGAACATGCGATTGAGGAAACCTCGCTCGGGGGGTGACGGCGCCTGCGCCGCCGCGTTCGATGCTGCAAAAAGCGCGATCATTATCCCGAGGGCCCATTTCATGTGCGGGTGTTTCAACAAACGTTGCAAAACGTGTCAAACCCTTTATCAATCGCGCATGACTCGCGTGTTGGCGATGGGATTATTCCTGATTTTGGCGGCACCGTTCGCATCAGCCAAATCGAAACATTGCACGGTGCGGGTCCATGCCCAGGGAAATGAAAATGATGGAAGCGTTTTCGCCACTCCTGTGACTACGCCGATCTCCGGCAAAAACATTTTTATCGAAAAAATACCCGCAATCTCCGAGCACGACGTTTCCGCCTATCGGCCCTATGCGGCGAGCGATGGAAGTTTCGGCGCTTTGCTGCAACTCGACGATCACGGCCGCCTCGCCCTCGATACCCTTAGTGTTGAACGCCGCGGCGGCACACTCCTGATTTTTGTTAATGGCCGGATTATTACCGAACTCCTGGTTGATCGACGCGTTTCCGATGGTCAGATTTTTATTGCTTCGGGTTTAACCGCTGCCGATATCGCATCAATGCAAAAAACGTGGCGGCAAATCGACGCGAAAAAACGCAAATGACGTGGCGGGTGCTGGCGATCGGGCTGGCCGTAAGTGTGTTTTCCAGTCCGTTGCTCGCACAAAACTCGAAAATCGAAATCAGCCTGCCGACGGATAACGATGCGCTTTTTCGCGGGGGCGGCCCGGATTTTTATCAATATATTGAGCGCGATTTTCACGGCGAAAAATCGACGCCCTGGGAAGGCGGCCGTTACGGATTTGTCCGCAATCCGGTGTCGACGGCGCAGGGTCTGATCTACACCCGATTCCACGAAGGGATCGACATCCGGTGCCTGCATCGCGATGCCCGGGGCGAGCCGCTCGATGATGTGCGGGCGATCGCCGATGGCAAAGTGGTGCACGCCAATCAAGTGGCGGGTTATTCAAACTATGGACGCTATATCGTGATCGAACACGTTTGGGATGGCTCGCCTTACTACAGTCTTTACGGTCACCTAAGCGAGATCGCAGTGGGCGTTGGCCAGGGGGTGAAGCGCGGCGAACGCATCGCGCGGATGGGTTACACGGGCGAAGGGTTGAATCAGGCGCGCGCCCATGTCCATCTCGAGCTAAATCTCATGTTCAATCGCAATTTCGAATCGTGGCACGATCGCAATTTTCGCGATCCAAACCACAACGGCATTTATAATGGAATTAATCTGGCGGGACTTGATATCGCACGGTTTTTTCTCGAGCGGGAAAACCGACCCGATCTCAGTGTCCCGCAATTTCTGGCTGAGGAAGAAATATTTTACAAAGTGACCGTGCCAGACTCGCCCCACTTCGATTTGCGGAAATTCTATCCGTGGATGGTGAAAAACGTCTCGGCAAATGCGCAGTCGTGGGAAGTAAGTTTTGCGCGCTCAGGAGTGCCCTTGCAGATCGAAGCGCGCAGCGAACCGGTCTCACAACCGACGCTGACCTACGTCAAAAAATCGGCGATCGATTGTGCGTACCTAACCCGTGATGAGCTGGCCGGTCGCGGCGATCATGCGCATCTAACGGAAAATGGAATGCGCTTGATGCGGTTGCTAACCTGGCCGGAGTAGCGACTGAAACGCCAGCCCCGCTATGCGAGCGAAGCGAGGGTTGCCGACCGAGTCAGCTTAAAGCTTTCACCACGGGATCCCTCGACTGCGCTCGGGATGACGGGTGCAATTGAACGCGCGATATTGCAATGTGACGGACGTGGATCTGCGCAAATTGCAACGAACCGGTTGCGACGTGCGCACGGATCGCTTGACCCGCATCCTATTTGCGACCGACGCGTCCATTTATCAGATGGAGCCACAGGCAGCCGCCTTTCCGCGTTCGGCCGAGGAAGCAAGCGCCGTTATTGGCGCGGGAATCGATGCTGGGCTTTCTATCACGCCGCGTGGCGCTGGCACCAGCCTGGTCGGTAACGCAATCGGCGACGGATTGATCGTCGATTTCTCGCGGCATAATCGCGGAATTTCTGAGCTCGATCTGGAAAAACGCATGGTGCGCGTGGGCGCCGGTGTGGTGCTTGATCAACTAAACGCTTTTCTGAAACCGCACCGCTTTTGTTTCGGGCCGGATGTGGCGACGAGTTCGCGCGCAACCATCGGCGGAATGATCGCCAACAATTCCTCCGGCGCGCGGGCACCGTTTTACGGAACAACTGCCGACCATGTGCTGGCGACCGAGATTATCCTGGCCGATGGACGAATCGAAAAAATCGGCGCAGAGCACGACTCACTCGAAGCGGAACGCTCCCAAATTGAACAACTATTACGCGAACAAAGCGCGGAAATGGCGGAACGATGGCCGCCGGGTTTGATCAAGCGCTGGCCGGGATATGGACTCACGCGTTTTCTGCGCGCGCCACAAAATCTCAATGAGGTTCTAGCCGGTAGCGAAGGAACATTGGCAGCAATTTTTTCGGCTGAGCTCAAAATTTCGCCGCTGCCACGTGAGAAAGGTTTGGGCCTGATTTTTTTCGCGAGCGTCGATGATGCGATGCAGGCAACGGTCGCGCTGCTCGATCTGATGCCGGCCGCAATCGAGCATATCGATCGGCCATTGCTCGACCAGACAAGGGGCCAACTTCATTTTCAAGCGGCGCGCGATTTAATGGAGCTGGATGCGAATCCGTGTGCCGCGGTCCTAATTGTTGAATTTTATGACGAAAACGTGGCGGAGCGCCTGGCGATTTTGCAGGCGCGCCGGCTGGGGTTGCGCTCGAAAATTTTAACGAGCGCGCGAGAAATGGATCTGGTTTGGTCGGTGCGCAAAGCTGGCTTGTCGTTGTTGACCGGATGCGTCGGCGCCAGAAAACCGGTGGCGTTCATCGAGGACGCAGCGGTGCGACCGGCGCAATTACCGGAGTATGTGCGCGGGTTGCAGGCAATAATGCACCCGTTGGGCCTTGAAGCTTCCTATTATGGCCATGCCGCGAGCGGGCTTTTGCATGTCCGGCCTGTGCTCGATCTCCATAGCACCGAAGATTTGAAAAAATTTCGCCAAGTCGCGGACCAAACTTCCGCGCTGGTGAAGGAATTTAAAGGTTCGCTCTCGGCCGAGCACGGCGTCGGCATCGCTCGCACCGAATACATGCGCGAACAACTGGGCGACGAGTTGCTCGGAGCAATGCGTGAGATCAAACGCATTTTCGATCCGCGCGACCGGATGAATCCGGGAAAGATTTTTGGCACTGGCAATTTTCGGATCGACTCAAGCTTGCGCGAGAATTTTACGCGGCCAATCGAACTGCCATTCACGCCCCGGCTCGCCTTTGCTTTCAAAGATCAGTCATTCATCGGCAATCTCGAGCAGTGCAACGGCTGCGGCGGTTGTCGGAAGGACGCGCCCACGATGTGTCCTACCTTCCTCGCAACCGGCGAAGAATTGATGTCGACACGCGGTCGGGCCAATATCATCCGCGCGGCGCTCCAACTGCGCGTTGACCCTCACCGCCGTGCTGTCGCACGTGCGCCTCTCCCTCAGGGAGAGGGTAGGGTGAGGGCAATCGGAGACGGGGACCCGCTCAGATCGGAGGAATTGGATGCGGCGCTGAGCAATTGTCTGTCGTGCAAAGGTTGCACGCCGGAATGCCC
>Ga0137415_10000739_pt1 | contig 31862 bp, 30 predicted proteins | sample CZODoug3_1_1_16f_FD_183082 | JGI IMG/M metagenome (GOLD analysis project Ga0137415, IMG submission 183082) | Vadose zone soil fungal communities from Angelo Coast Range Reserve, California, USA - CZODoug3_1_1_16fungal (Hybrid Assembly) | ecosystem: Environmental > Terrestrial > Soil > Vadose...
ATCGAATGGATCAGCGCCGTGCCGCGCGTGTCCGTCAGCAACTGGCTGCGCAGCCCGATCAATCCGCGCGAAGGAATTTTAAAGTCCAATCGCACGCGGCCCGAACCGTGATTGCTCATTTTGATCATCTCGCCGCGCCGGCTGCCGATCGTTTCCATGATGATGCCGATAAAATTCTCGGGCACGTCGATCACCAGCCGTTCCAGCGGCTCGAGTTTCTTGCCGTTCTCTGTGCGGACGACGATCTCCGGCTTGCCCACCATCAGCTCAAACCCTTCGCGCCGCATCGTCTCAATTAAAATCGCCAGCTGTAATTCGCCGCGGCCCAGCACGCGGAACGATTCCGGCGTGTCCGTGTCCTCTACGCGGATAGAGACGTTGGTCAGAAGTTCTTTTTGCAGACGGTCACGGAGGTCGCGCGAAGTGAGAAAGGAACCTTCTTTACCGGAAAGCGGACCGCTGTTGACGGTAAAAATCATCGCTAGTGTTGGCTCATCGATCAGCAGCGGCTCCAGCGGCATGGGGTTTGCCAAATCCGTGATGCTCTCCCCGATATTGATGCCCTCGACGCCTGCTATGGCCACGAGATCGCCTGCCGGGACGGCCTGCGCCTCATCCCGTTCCAAGCCGCGGAACGTGTATAGCTTGGTGATGCGGGTGGGCGTCATCTTGCCATCCAGCTTGACGATGCCGACGTCCGCGCCACGCTTGAGCGTGCCGTTGAACACGCGCCCGATCGCGATGCGCCCCAGGAATTCGCTGTAATCCAAGTTCATCACCTGAATCTGCAGAACGCCTTCGGGATCGCCCGGCGGCGCCGGAATGTGTTTCACGATCGCCTCAAAGAGCGGCAACAAGTCTTTGGAATTGCCGTCCGGCAAATTCATAGCGTAACCATCGCGTGCATTCGTGTAAATCACCGGAAAATCGAGCTGGTCTTCCGTCGCGTCGAGGTCGATGAACAAATCGTAGATCTCGTCGAGAACTTCCTTCGGCCGTGCGTCCGTTCGGTCAATCTTGTTCAGCACGATCACCGGAGGCAGCTTCGCGGCCAGCGCCTTCTGCAGAACGTAACGCGTCTGCGGCAGCGGCCCTTCGCTGGCGTCCACGAGCACCACAACGCCGTCCACCATGCGCAGCGCACGCTCCACTTCACCGCCAAAGTCGCTGTGGCCGGGCGTGTCGACGATGTTGATTTTGGTGTCGTGGAAGAAAAGCGCGGTATTCTTCGCGAGAATGGTGATGCCACGCTCGCGTTCCAGGTCGTTGGAATCCATCACGCGCTCGACGACGGCTTCGTTGGCGCGGAAAATCCCGCTTTGGCGGAGCATGGCGTCGACCAGGGTGGTCTTGCCGTGGTCAACGTGCGCGATGATGGCGATGTTGCGAATCTTTTGACTCATAACTCCTGCCTGTCGTGTCCCAGCCCGCTCGGGGCCAAGGTTCTCTAAAGACAAAAATAGCCCCGACCCGGTCGGGGCCCCGACGAATTTACCCAGAAAGCGTATCCCCGCGCGGTGGCGGGCCCGTTATTCTCAGGTGCGGTCGAGCAACCTACAGTTTAGCAGACCTTGGGCAGCCGAACCACCAAAGCCGGAAAGAGTGTAACAGGACCGTTTTAAGCCGTTCACCCCACGTTTTATTGCGGTATTTACCGGATTGTTCCTAAAAATGGCGTTGCAGAAAATAACCCCCATGCGAGACGCTTGGCTTGGCGAAATAGCTTTTGACAACTACTGGCGGGTGCTGGAAACGCACTGTCCCGGCGTGGTTAAAGCTCCCGAGTTCTCTCATATGAGCACTGTGGAGCGCGAGGCATGGGCTGAAGCCGCGAAAGCCGTCGGGGAACAAGTCCGCGATAGACTTTGCGTTGGTTCTTCGAAGTGACGCAGTCGCAGGACCCCGGAATCGCGGCCCCGCCGCTATTCCGTCCGCAAAGCGATAATGGGATCCACGCGCCCGGCGCGCCGTGCAGGCACGTAACACGCCACGAGGGTGGCCGTACTTAGCACCCCGGCAACACCGACAAACGTAAGCGGATCCGTCGGCCCGACTTCGAAGAGGAGTCCTTGCAAAAGCCGCGTGAGCGTCATTGCGCCCAGCAGGCCAAGCGCAATGCCTACCAGAGCAAGCGCCATGCCCTGGCCCAGAATCATTCGCAAAATTTCCGGGGGACGCGCGCCGATGGCCATGCGCACGCCAATCTCATGCCTTCGCTGGCCCACTGCCAACGCCATTACCCCGCCGATGCCCGTGGCTGCAATCGCCAGCGCCAGCAAGGCAAACAACCCCAGCAAATTGGTGGTCAGCCTGGGCGCCGCGACAGATTCTGCGCGCACCTGTTCGAGCGAGCGCACCCGCGCCGCCGGCTGATTGGGGTCAACCGCATGCAGCAACTCGATCACCCCGCGAGCGATGCTCATCGGTTCCACTGCTGTTTTGATGACCAGGCTGGCCTGCATCATGGGAAACTGTGCCATCGGCACGTAAATTTCATCCGCCACACCCTTGTCGAGTCCGTACTGTTTGATGTCGCCGGTCACTCCCACCACTTGCGTCCAGGTTTTTCCTCCGTCGGTGGAGAACCGTGTTCCAACGGGATCATGCGATCCCCAGAGATGCCGAGCGGCGCTCCGATTCACAATCGCCACGACCGGATTGCCCGGTCGGTCCGTTTGCAGGAAGCCCCGCCCGCTGAGAACGGGAATGTGCAGCGCTTCGAAATATGATGGACTCACAATCCTGAAATCGGCAGTCGGCAACGCTTGCCCCGGCGCGGGCGCTTGCCCCTCGATCTGAAAATCGCTGGTCATGGTCATGTCCGCGGTAAAAGGAATCATCATGGAAGCGGCAGCCGATTTGACTCCACTTTGCAACTGGACCTTGTCCAGCAGAGTTTCAAAAAAGGCGCGCTGCTTGTCGTCCGTGTTGTACTTAACGAAGTCCAGCGCGATGTCCATCGTCAATACGTTTTCCGGTTGAAAGCCGGGGTCCACGTGCTGCAGCTTCATGAAGCTGCGCAGCATCAGCCCCGCGCCAATCAGTAGCACGAAGGAAACCGCCACTTGCGCGACGATCAGTAGGCTCCTCATCCGGTGCCTGCCGCGGCCGACGCTGGATTGCGCGCCGCCCTCTTTCAAGCTGCCGACAACTGTCTCTCTTGCTGCCAGCGCCGGCGCGGTACCGGAGAGCAAACTCGTCAGCACCGCCACCAGAAAAGTAAACGCCAGGACTCCACCGTCCATTTGAATCTCACGCGCCCGCGGCGTGAATCGCGCGGCAAAGCTTATCAGCAAGCTCAGAGCGCCCCAGGAAAAAAGCCACCCCAGGCCGCTGCCGATTACCGCCAGCAAAAAACTCTCTGTCAGCAGTTGCCGGAACATGCGCACGCGTCCCGCGCCCAACGCCACCCGCACCGCCAGTTCCCGCTCGCGCCGCACCATCCGCGAGAGGTTGAGGTTCGCGACGTTCGCGCACGCGATCAACAGTACGAAGCCTGCTGCCGCCAGCAGCACCAGCATCGTCGGCCGGGCGTTGTGCGTCAGCGCTTCCTCCAGCGCCGTGGTCCTCACCGAATAATCTTTTCCCTCGGGATAATCTTTCGGATAAGCCTTCTGCAGATTCGCCGCAACTCCGCTCAAGTCCGCCTGCGCCTGGCTCGCACTCATTCCGGGCTTCATCCGCCCGAAAACCTGCACCATCCGCGCCTGCCGGTTGGCGACGGTCGCAGGACGCGACCGGAATGGGCAGGCGGTCGTCGGCATGTACACGTCATTTTCGTCCGGATACTGCGGCACCGGGGGAAGCACGCCGATCACTGTGTGGACTTTGTCGTTCATGGTGAACGTTTTGTTCACCACGGTCGGGTCACCGCCGAAACTCTTGATCCAATACTCGTAGCTGAGCATTAATACAGCCGGCGCTCCCGGCTGCTCATCTTCCGGCCGGAAGGTGCGTCCGAAGAGCGGCTTGACTCCGAAAACATCGAAGAAATTCCAGGAAACTACTCCCGTTTCCACACGCTCCGGCTCGCTGCGCCCCAGCAAGATGAAATTCATATTGTGGTATTCCACAAGGCCGTCGAGCGAGCGGCTTTGCATCCGGTAGTCGTTGGTGTCTGCAGCGGAGAAACGCTGATCCATCATTCCCATTCGCTGCTGCAAAACCACCAGGCGGTCGCCGTGCTCGTAGGGCAGCGGCTTCAGCAGCACCGCGTTTACCACACTGAAGATCGCCGAATTGGCGCCGATTCCCAGCCCCAGCGTGACGATCGCCGCTAGCGTGAACCCCGGGCTCTTGCGCATCATGCGCAACGCGAAACTAGCATCTTGGCGGAACATCGCCATATGCTCACCCGGCGCTGTCCGGAAAATTCCCACAATCGTTTCCCACCACAAGCGCAGAACACCCGTGGTTCCGTTCCGGCGCCCTGCTTCCTCGTGTTGTTCCTGGAAAACGGTTTCCATTTCGGGGCCGAAGTCGCTCCGAAAATCAAACGGAAGAAGCCGCAGAAGTGCTCGATAAAATCGTGTCGCTCTGGAATCAGCCGCTGCCATGGTGTCCTCCTGCGGCGCCACCACAGCACCGCCTTCGGACCTCTCGCTGTTTCTTGATGCCCTCGTGAATCGCCAGAAATTTCTTTACGCCGTCCGGGGTTTCTTCAACAAATTCCTCGACCGCGCGATGGACAGGATTTCATCCATCCGTTCCGCTTCCGCAGTGGCCACCTGCCGCCCTTGTGACGTCAATCGGTAATAACGGCGCCGCTCGTCGTCTGTTTCCGATGGCCGTGAACGCAGCTCAACGATCATGCCATCCGCCAGCAAGCGCTTGATGATTCCGTACAGCGTCCCAGTGCTCAGCCGCACCTTGCCGCCGGTGCGCAGCTCCACCTCTTTCAAAATGGCATAGCCATGGAGGTCGTCGCCGGCCAGCGCCAGCAAGACATGAAACATGGCCGGGGTCAGCGGCCCGAGCGGTTCAGCATTGCTTTGTGCAGCACTCAATGGTTCATCTCCCAAAGGAAGGCTTCTGTCGTGATACGCTATATCGTAACACGCCATAGTGTCAAGGAGATTTTCGCTGCGGCATCCGTGAAAGGACTACGGCTTAGCGGGTTCCGCTGAGGTTTTCTCCGTAGGTATCTCGCTCAAGTGCGCGACGCACGCGGCTGCGCTGAAACGCACGACGTCTTTGACGTCGTCTAGGGACGCCGCAATCTGGGGTACGAGTGAGGAGTCTCCTCGTTGCGAGAGCGCCTCCAAGGCCGCCGCTCTCACCTGCCAGTTTTTGTCTGTGGTTGCTTTTACCAGTGCTTTCGCGGTGCCCGGGTCCGGATCGTGGGCGAGTTGTTTTGCCGCTGCCGCCCGTACCGGCGAAGAATCGTTCTTCGTCACCGTCTTGAATGCCTCGTAACCCATTCCCGCAAAAGGGATAAAGCCGATACCCTCCTCGAATCCCATTTTCGCCATTTTCTTCTTGTCTTTTAGCGTATCGAGCTGTTCTTTGATTAATCCCTTGCTGGCGCGCCTTTCGCCGGTCAACACGTCGTAGTAAACGTCATACCCCACCTTATCGTGGAGCAGAAGCAGCGAATTTGCCGCCGCCAATACTACCGCTGGCTCTGAGTCTTGGAGGGCGCCTTCCAATTGGAGATTGGCGTGTTGCGCCTGCATGGATCCCAGCGCCGCGGCCGCTGCCATCCGCACATTCGGTTTCTTATCCTGAAGTGCGTTTATTGCCGCTCTTTCTGCTTCTTCGTTTCCAGGCAATAGCCCCAGCGACCTCACCGCCTTGGCCCGCTTGTCCGCGTTCTGGTCTTTCAGTCCATCGCGTAGGATTCCCCACGCTTTCTCGCCGGCAGCCTGCGCGCTCGCCGTTGGGGCAGTATCGGGTTGTTTTGCCGGTAGTGGCGCAGACGTGGGAGCAGGAGCCTGCGCGAGAGTGGGACTCCCGACCACGCCCAGTAGGCTCAGTATTCCGTGCAGGCAGAGCCTTGAGGGAACTCTCCCCCAGTCCACTTTAGTTTTCATGTCCGGCTCCTGTTCAGAGGAAAACCGGCATGACTATACTTGAAGAGAGAGCTATCGAGGTAAGTAGAAGAATTAAGGTGGGACAGAGAACTGGCAGCAAGAGCCGGGGAAATCCTATTTTTTCCGTTTATACGTGAAGTCGTACTCCACAAACCAGGTCTTGCCGCCGTCATTCGAACCCTGGCTGAATTGCCTGACCTTGTCAGGTCCCAGCTTGATGAATTGCAGGTGCCGTTTCAATTTAGTTCCATCCGGCTGCGGAATTTCATCCGTCCAATAATCCATCGCTCCGTCCTTCAATCCCCCATAGAAGAAAATGTTGCCGCCGGCGTTGTCCACCCAATATTGCTCCCACCGCTTGAGCGCCGTGTTGTAAATGTTGTAGCTCTTCCCGGAGTATCCGATATTGCCCGCACTTGTCCAGTTTTCTTGGACCACGCAATCTCCCAGGATCAATTCGATTCGGCTGTCTCCTGTCGGTGTCTCTCCCTGGCTCGTGACAACGCTCCATTCGCCCAGCCAGAAGTCAAATCCGCGATTTTCCACCGCATAAGCACACGGTTTCTGGTTGCGCGTTACCTCCTCCAGGATTTTTGCAAAACGTGGGTCGGACTTCAGCTCTGCCAGGTCGGCGTCGGTCGACAATTGGTCGGGCTGACTGAGGCCGTTTTGCGCCGCCCTTTCCAGATGTTCAAAAGCCTTGTCCTTATCTTTTTTCGATGCAAAGACCGTGGCAATTCCAAGTTCGGCGAATTGTGGGGCTAGGCCTGACACTCGGCCTTTCTCAAAGGCCTCGATGGCCTTGTCCTTTTCCCCGGTCTTATTCAAGGACACGCCCAATCGGTACCACGCGCGTGGGTTGGGCGCCGCTTGTACGATCTGGCCGTATAGTTTGGCGGATTCGCTCCAGTTCTTTGCGTCATAGGCTGCAGCCGCTTCGGAAGCCACTTGAGATAGGGAAGACGCCTGCGGCGGCTGCCCCACCGCCACCGCAGACCCGGACAGAAGAAGCAAAACAGATACCGCACGGAGCGAAATGAAACGCTTCATTCTTTTCACCTCGGGTGGTAGGATCTTGATCTGGGGTTTTGGACGCGCTATGCCACAAATCGGCACTCTAGAAACAGGGTAAATTCCAGTAATTCATATAAAGACGACATAAATTTAGAAGTTTCCTTCTGTAACATCCTGATTTGGAGATTTCCTTCCCATTCTCATGAAACAGTGCAGGCTTCACTCCGGGGTTTCACTGAACCTATGGATGAGTTTTTTCGTATAAATAGAAAACCCTCTAATGGACTTTACGTCTATACACCATAGGGGTGGGCGTCTATGTTACCGGAAGTGATCTCCATGCGAGAGCCGGATGAACCGACGACTTCGGAGCGGATACTCCTATCCTCCGGCCGCTATATCACTTTTGGGCCGTTTCGGGTTGATCAGCAGCGGCAGGAAGTGACCCGGAACGGGGCCCGGCTCAAGCTTCAGGGCAAGGTTTACCAGGTACTGATCACCCTCCTCGAAAAGCCGGGCGAAGTCGTTACGCGTGAAGAACTGCGCATGCGCCTCTGGCCAGCCGATACCCACGTAAATTACGACGCCAACGTAAATACCACCGTCAATAAGCTCCGCCAGGCGCTTGGCGATTCCTCCGATAAACCGCTCTACGTCGAGACTATTCCTCGGAAGGGCTATTCCCTTCTGGTCCAGCCGGAGGTCTCCGACAGGCCCCTCCGTTCTCACTTTATCGAGACCGAGCCAGCTGTCGGTTCCGCGGAAGAATCTACTCGAAGCTCGGGCCGCCTGTCGTTTTCAAAATCGGATTTATGGATTGTGCTCGGCGTAATCGGCTTGATTCTTGCCGGGATGCTTCTCGGGGCCGGGATCACTCGGCTCTGGATTAACCACGCAGCGCCCTTGGCTACCTACCCTTTGCCGATGATCTTTTCGCGCGTGGCAACTGCAGCGCTTTTCTAAGTTTGGCTTACTCTTTCGAGGCTTGGCCTGACCGGAACTCCGTCCACGGCCCTGCCTTCATATCCCGCAAGTAAGGTTCCTGCCAGGCATACTCGGGATGAGCCGCAAGAAACGGCTTGGCCTGAAAATCCCCGCCGCAGGGATGTCCCATGCGAGCCACAATCCGCATCTCTTTCGCCATCGTGGCATCTGTCGCTTTTCCTTGAACCGCTCCGCCAGGATAATAAGGTTCCCAATCCCACTCTTTGATGCCACGCGGCGATCCATCCACGTGCCCACAAAGCGTGCGCTCGTTGGCTTCTTCTTTTTTCTCAGCCGTGTCCGTATGGTCGCCCAGCATCTTTTCCGCCAGCGCGACGTCGATTCTTCCTTTGTTTTCTTTCAGCAATTCTTCCCACCGCGCCCGCCGCGCGTTCGGCGAACTCTCCTTATTATTTGGGTCAAATCTTGGCGTGTCTTCTTTCAGCACCTTGGGGTCGCGCGCCCAGTTCGATCCCGAGAGAACGCCATCCTTAGTCCTCCATAGCTTGTGCGCTTTTAAACCAAGTTCGAGCTGCGCGATTTCGCCCGTCTTGCGGTCGCCCAGCAGCCAGTCGTTTGCATATCCCCCGTTGTTTCCGTCCAGCATGATCTCTGTATACTCGTCAATCGAACCCGCATATTGCAGCGCCTTCCGCGCCCGCACAAATTCCGCCTTGCCGTTTGGGTCCCATCCTTCGAATTGCGTAATCGTCGTTTCCGTCACCATCAGCCCGTCGCTGTTGATTCCGAAATCGTCGTCGCTCGCGATCACTCCCGGAAAACCATCCATCAGCATTCTGTAGCCGTTCTTCGGCGCGATGTCGAACACGATTCGCCAACGTTCCCCGTTCTTGTAGCTCGTCCAGTTGTTGTGCGCCATCACGATCTGCCCGTCCTTTGTCCAGCTTCCCGTGGCCACGAAAGCGCTGCAATTCCCGGGGCTCTTCAGATTCGGCGCATTCGGTGTCTTTTGCTGCTTGTCCAGCCACGGCACGTAATAATCTGGCAGCTCCTCGAAGGCATTGAACGCCACGATGTCGTATACATCCAGCTTCGAGCCGGTGCGCGCGCGCAGCCCCTCGACGATGCCCTCCAGCTCCTGCTGATACTCCGAATCGATGTTCGGCCACAGCATTTCCTTCGCCGCCTTCCGGAAAAACTCCCAATCTCGTTTCGTCGAGTGCGTCATCCCCGCGCTCACTGCCGCGAACCCGTCTTCGATCTCCTGCCCCAGCAGGTACCCGTGCTGATATCCCATCGCGCCCGGGCCGCCTTCGAGATGCACGTAGATCCAGCCGCCTTCTTCAAATCGCGATGCAGGCTTCAATCGTGGATCGTTCGCTGCCGCCCGCTCCCGCGCCACCGCAATCGTCGCGACCATGGCGTCATTTGCCGATGCGGAGGCCGGCCCTCCGTTCCCCGCCCACCACGGCGCCGCCCCTCCCACCATCACCAGCAAGATCGCCCCCGCTCGTCTCATCGCATCATTCATTGCCACTTCCTCCCAACCATCGAATAGCGGCCTAGAGTCTATTCCGCCCCTTCATTTCCTTCAACGGTTCCTAACACTGCATCGTTCTCGTGTAAACTTTCACGCCTGCCATGCTCACCGCCATCACGCGTGCCGTCAGTCCCGCTATCGTCCATTGCGAACTTTCTTTCATCGACCGCCAGCCCATCGATCTGCCCACCGCCCAGGAGCAGCACCACGCTTACGAAAAGCTGCTTGGCAAATTGGGCGCTCGCGTTATTTCTCTCCCCGCCGAGCCCGATCTTCCCGACTCTATGTTCGTCGAAGACCCTGCCATCGTTCTCGATGAACTGGCAGTAATCCTCCCGCTCGGAACGAAGACCCGCCGCCATGAAGCCCCGTCACTCGCCGAAGCGCTCTCCCAGTTTCGAAAGCTCGAATACATCTCTCTTCCCGGCACTCTGGAAGGCGGCGACATTCTGCGCATCGGTCGAAAGCTCTTTGTCGGCCTCACTCAGCGCAGCAATGCGGAAGGCATCCGCCAGCTTGCCGCCATTCTTGCGCCGCACAGCTACGAAGTTATCGCCGTTCCCGTCACCGGCTGCCTGCATTTGAAATCGGCCGTAACCTGTCTCGGCCGTAACACGCTCCTCGCCAATCGCGCCTGGTTTGACCCCGCGCCGTTCGCCGGCCATGAATGGATTGACGTCGATCCTGCCGAGCCTCACGCCGCCAACGCCCTGGCCCTCGCGGGCACGATCATTTTTCCGGCTTCCTTTCCACGTACCCGCGCACGTATCGAAGCTCGTGACTTCTCCGTCACTTCCATCGACATTTCCGAGCTTCAAAAAGCCGAATCCGGCCTCACCTGCTCCAGCCTTCTATTCGAGGCATAGTTTCTGGCATCATTTGCTATGAAGGGGTCCATCCCGACCTGTTCCAATAGGAGCCAACATGGTCAGTGCCCGGTTTGTTTTCGTCCTTATTTCATTTTCTGGCCTCCTCGGTTCGATCGGCTGCAAACGCGAACCCAGTACGCCGCAGAAAGACGGTTCCAAAGACTCGAAAATTGAGCCACGGATGCAAGAAGAGGAACCTCCCGTCGTCTCTTTTGATCTCAAGGCGGTGGCCGATCCGCGACTCCCAAAGAATTCGCAGCTCTTCGAATGCTCCTATCAAGCACGCGGCAAGACCGCGAAATTCCGTATTGAACTCAAAGAGGGAACGGTGAATCGAGACGTCATCACTACTGTGTCTGCGGAAGGTAAGTTCATCGCCGTCTCTGGTTCCGACAACTCCGCACTCCTCAGAGATTTGAAGAGGGCATTGGATGGGAAGCATCTACCGACGTCGCCCGTCCGATTGCCCGAACTTCCCTTTGCGGCAGTTGTCTTGGGGCAGAACGAAAGTCGAAGTCCGGACGGGGCATATTCTGATAATCCGCGTGGTGATTGGGTTCTCGTGAAGATTTTTCTCCCCAAAGGGGGTGACGATGGGGAGGTATTCCTGAATTTCAATCCGGTCCTTGGGAAGGGGGAATTCTCCATCAAGGATTCCGAATATGGAGACTATCTCTTGAAAGAACTCGCTAAGGTTTTGTAAATCTCGGAGCATCCGACTGGCGAAACTACAGTGCCACCGACAAGAAGAAAACGGCCACGTGATCGATTCTCACGTGGCCGTCTTTTTCACGCCCTAGGTGCCCACCATCTAGGGATGAAAATTGAACTCCAGCTGCGTCGTGGTTTCTCCGCTCGCTGGCGCATATTTCCAATTCTTCAGCGTTTCCTCGACCGCGTTCACCAGCACCGGGTGTCCGCCGATGAAGTTCTTTTCTTTAATCCGTCCATCCGCGCCAATCACCACTTGCACCTTTACGACGCCGCTCAAGTGCATCCTCCTGGCGACATCAGGGTAGGCCGGAACGGGATTGGAGAGTGCCTTGCGGCTGTCCTGCGCCTGCGAATTTGCCGCGCCCAGACTCAGCGCCATCGCCAGCAACGCAACGCCCAGGATTCTTCCCTTACGCTCGTTTCTCATTTTCGACTCTTCCTTTTGAACTAGCGTCCAGTTATCTCTTGGACGCTTGGATTTCCCATGCTCGGGACATTCTTGGGACTACTCTCAAAAATTACCCGGAATCCACTGCCTTCGCATTCTTTCCACGGAACAGGTGTTTCTCCCGCAAAACTGCTCGACCGGCCTAAGGAAAAACCTGTAGAAGGGTCAGGCGGTCCGCCTTAACCACTTCCACCACGCTTTGCTAAACTTTTCCTTCACTTCCGTTCGCCCCCGTGCTATTCTTTCTCTCGGAATGATGTCTACCACCGCCAAGCGAATTACGTCCAAGTCGTCCATGTCGATTACCTCGACTACGACTAAGACGACTATTTCCGCTTCCGGCGCGTGGAGAAACAGCTAGCGAACTAGCAAAAAGTTTCCAACCCACCGCCAGAAGCGAACCTGGCGGTGGGTTTCTTCTTTTAAGCCCCCTCCAGAGACGCTCCAGCGGCAGTACCGGAAACAACAACCAGGAGCGCAGGTCATGAATCTCGAGAACCTTCAGGAAGATGTAGCAGGCGAACCCAGCCCCGCCGCGTCGCACCATCCAGTGCTTTACTCCGGCGGGGTCAGCAAGCGGCGCCGCAACGCTGTCGCCTTCAAGTTTGGCGGGAGTTCTCTTCTCGGCGCCGATCGCATGCTCCACGCCGCGGGTTTAGTTCGCGCCGCCGTAAAAACTTCCAGCGTCACCGTGGTCGTCTCCGCCATGAAGGGTGTCACCGATCATCTTCTCTCCATCGCTCACGCGCTCGCCGATGGCAAGCTCGCGCATGCCCGCCGCGAAGCTGAGCTGCTTCTGGATCTTCACCTCGACGTGCTTCACGATCTCCATCTCAGCGACAGCGTTGCTCCTGGCTCGGTCCGCGTCGTTCAAGATTCTGACCTTCGCGTCCGCCGCGAGTTGCAACTCCTGGGCCGCGACCTTCTTCATGAAATTCCCTTTCACGGCAGAGTCGCCGCCGGTGCCGAACTTTTTGATCGTCTCACCTCCTTTGGTGAACGCCTCAGCGCCAGGCTCTTCGCCGCCGCTCTCGAAGAGTCCGGCGTCCCCTCCGTCCCCGTAACCTCTTCGGATTTTGTCCTGACCTGCGACACTTTCCGAGACGCCCAGCCGCATCTCGAACAAACCAAACAGCGCGGCCGTGACGTTCTTCTTCCCCTTCTTGAAGCCGGCGTTGTCCCCGTCGTCACCGGCTTCATCGGCGCGACTCCCGACGGCCGCATCACTACGCTCGGCCGCAACAGCTCCGATTTTTCCGGAGCCATCGTCGCCCACGTCGTGGACGCCGATGAGCTGGTCATTTGGACCGACGTCGACGGCATCTACAGCGCGAATCCCCATGAATCCGCCGAGGCGCGGCTCCTGCATGAGCTCAGCTACGATGAGGCCCACGCTCTCGCCGCCAGCGGCGCGAAAGTTCTCCACGCCAAGGTTCTTCCTCTCGCCGCCCAAACTGAAATGGTCGTCTGGGTCCGCAACACTTTCAATCCGCAGGCCCGCGGCACGCGTATCGGCTCGCCGCGTGTTCCGGAGCATCCCGCTCCCGCCGCGACAAGAACATCTCGGCACGGCGGTGCGGCATGAATTCCCCATCCCAAAACAACGGAGATCAAAACATGCAGGCGAAACGTCCGGAGAAAAAGTGGAAAGCGGGAGTCCTCGGCGCCACCGGTGTCGTCGGCCAGCGCCTCGTTCAAACGCTCGGCAACCATCCCTGGTTCGATCTCACCGAAGTCGCCGCCTCCGAGCGTTCTTTCGGCAAGACCTACGCCGAAGCCGTTCGCTGGCATCTCGACGCGCCCATTCCGGAATCCGCACGCGGCCTCGTCGTCAAGGGCCTCGATCCCTCCCTCGACTGCGATTTTGTTTTCTCCGCGCTCGATTCTTCCGTTGCTGGTCCCGCGGAAGAGGATTTCGCCCGTGCCGGTTATCCCGTCGTCAGCAATTCACGCAATCACCGCATGGATCCCGATGTTCCTTTGCTCATTCCCGAAGTGAACGCCGCCCATCTCGACGCCATTCCCCGCCAGCAAAAAAATCGCGGCTACGGAACCGGTTTTATCGTCACCAATCCCAATTGCTCCACCGCTGGCCTGGTCCTTGTTCTAAAACCGCTCGCCGACGCCTTCGGCCTCGAGAAAATTTTCGTTGTCACATTGCAAGCCATCTCCGGCGCAGGCTATCCAGGCGTCCCCGCGATGGACATCCAAGGCAACGTCGTTCCCTTCATCAGCGGCGAAGAAGAAAAAATGGAGCTCGAGCCGCAAAAGCTCCTCGGCAAATGGGATGGCTCTCGGTTTGTTGACGCCGGCCTTGGCCTTAGCGCCCACTGTAATCGTGTCCCGGTGGTCGACGGTCACCTCGAATGCGTTTCCGTCGGCCTGAAAAAAATCGCTTCCCTCGACGAAGTCCGCGAAGCCCTTCGCAATTTCACCGTGGACGCCGAGCTCGCCTCTCTTCCCACCGCCCTCAAAAATCCCGTCGTCGTTCTCGATGAAGAAAATCGCCCTCAGCCCCGCCGCGATGCCAACGCCGGCAACGGCATGGCCGCCGTCGTCGGCCGCGTCCGCGAATGTCCGCTCCTCGACGTCAAGCTCACGCTGCTCTCGCACAATTTGGTCCGCGGTGCCGCCGGTGCTGCCTTGCTCAACGCCGAGCTCCTCGCCGCCCGCGGCTTCCTAAATCGCGGCGCCTCCGTGCCCGCTCAAAACGTCGCCGAATCAGTCTCCCGTTAACCCTCGCGCAAATTTCGCCCATGTCATGTAGGGACGGCTTTCTTCGGCCGTCCGCGGCTATGCCATCCTCCGCTCCTCCGAGGCGCTGCCCTCAACGACAACTGCCGTGAAACCCTCACATGCCAACCGCCGTCCTAGATCAAGGGCGGCCTGAGATAAGGATTATCCATACCGCCATCAGGCAGACGCCAGATTTCAATCCGCTCGCCACGATGGTTTAGGCGCGACTTTCTATAAAAGGACGCAGACGTTCCCGTTGCCAAACGGAGGCCTTTCCATGAAAGACAGACTATTCTTTGTCCTCCTAGCCGCTTCCATCTTGTCGGGTTGTGGAGCTACGGGTCGGCTCTATCCCGTTCGAGGTCCCCTATCTGCTCAAGCGCCTGCGCCGGTCTTGGTTGCCAAACTCACGGGCGCATTCAATTCAGGAAACATTTCCGTTGTGCTCGCCGATGGCGAGGTATGCAAAGGGCGCTGGGCAACTGTGCCTCGCCCTCGAGTTTCCATTGGCTCGGCTGCCGCCACCGCCGCGCCTGCCGAGAACATGTCCCCTGAATGGGACACCGTCTACGGAACCGGTTTTTACGTCTCCCATGTCCTGGGTGCTAGGCTTTACGCTCACGCGCAGCTTCAAGGAGACCGCGGCTCCGTCCTGACCGTTGAAATGTGGAAGCCCGAAGAAAGAGAAGGAAACAATGTCGGCGCCATGAAAGGCGTTGCCAAAGACACTAAAGAGAATGTCTACAAACTAGCTTTCTAGTTTATCGGCCTGCCCTGCCTTTTCCCTCCAAGTGTAGGGCACGCCCTCTGTCCACCCTTTGCCTGAAGCCGGTCCCTCGTTCGTTTACTGTATCCAGGCCGGTCAGCACTGTGGTAAATCATCGCAGTATGAGCTGTAGTCGGGGAGGAACTTTGAAGAATCGGATTCGGTCGCGCACCAATTCAGAGCGCCCCTTTTCAGAACGCCCAGTTTCGCGCCGCAAGTTTCTGGCGCAAACTGCCGCAGCCGCGATGGGTCTTTCCATCGTTCCGCGCCGGGTGTTGGGCGGCGTAGGGTACGTTCCACCGAGCGACAAGGTTAACATCGCTTTCATCGGCGTCGGCGCACAGGGCTTCCGCGTCATGCTTCGCTTCTTGCGCGAACCCGATGTTCAGGCCGTTGCCGTTTGCGATCCCAATAAATCCAGCGCGAATTACCCGCAATGGGACACCCATGAATTCTGCAATTCTGTCCGCAAATTGCTCGGCGTTGATACCGGCTGGGACTGGCTCAGCCCCGACCAGCCCGTTCAGTTGACTCATTCTCTCCGCGTCACCAGCGGCGTTGCCGGCCGCGAGCCTTGTCAGAAAATCGTGGACGCCTATTACGCCACGCAGCAGCGCTCCGGCCAGTATCGCGGCTGTTCCGCCTACAGTGACTTCCGCGAGCTGCTCGATAAACAGAAGGACGTCGACGCCGTAGTTGTCTGCACCGCGGACCATCTTCATGCTGCCGTGTCCGCCGCGGCGATGAAGAAGCGCAAACATGTTTTTTGCCAGAAGCCTTTGACCCACACTATCTATGAGGCGCGCCGCCTCGCCGAAATCGCTCGCGACACTGGCGTGGCTACTCAAATTGCCGTTGGCAACCAGGCTTCCGAAGCCACCCGCTTGCTCTGCGAATGGATTTGGGACGGCGCCATCGGCCCGGTGCGCGAAGTCGCAAACTGGTCGAGCCGTCCTTACTGGCCACAGGGCCTCGAACGCCCCAAGGAGCCCGAAGCCGTCCCCGAAGGTTTTGATTGGAACCTCTGGCTCGGCCCGGCGCCGGAGCGTCCTTTCAACCACGCCTACTTGCCTTTTGTTTGGCGCGGTTGGAGCGACTTCGGCTGCGGCGCTCTCGGCGACATGGGTTCCTACAGTTTCGACACCATTTTTCGCGTCTTGAAGCTGGACGCGCCCGCAAGTGTCGAAGCGAGCTCCAGCGAGCGTTACGAAGAAACCTATCCGCTGGCTTCCGTCATCCACTACAATTTCCCGGCTCGGGGCGACATGCCACCTGTGAAATTCACCTGGTACGACGGCGGCCTGAAGCCGCCGCGCCCCGAGGAACTCGAAGGAGACCGTCCCCTAAGGGGAGACGGCGAAGAAAATGACGAAGGTCTTCTTTTCGTCGGAGATCGCGGCAAGATTCTCTGCGCATTTAATGGTGCCCGTCCAAAGCTGATTCCGGAATCGAAAATGACCAGCTACAAACAGCCGCCAAAAACACTGCCAAGATCCCCCGGCAACGAACGCGAATGGCTCGATGCCTGCCTCGGAAGCAAAGTGAAGCCCGGCGGAAATTTCGAATTTTCGGGCCTCGTCACGGAGACCTTGCTCCTGGGGAATCTCGCCGTTCTCTCGGGACAAAAACTCAATTGGGACCGTGCCAACCTGAAAGTCGTAAACTCCGATCTCGCGCAGAAACTCGTCCGCCCGGATCGCCGCCCCGGATGGGAACTCTAGCGAATCCCTTGTAATGAATTAAAAATGAATAAGGAGCCGTCCATGCCTGAAATTTCGAGAAGGGAATTTATTAAGAACGCGGCGACGAGCGCCGCCGCTGCCGGTTTTCTTTCAATAGGTGCCTCGGGGCTTCGCGCCAATCCTCTTGGCATGCCCATTGGGTGCCAGACCTGGCCTGTCAGGGAAATGATCGCCAAGGACTTTCCCGGCACCATCAAGCAGCTTGCCGCTGCCGGATTTCAGACCATTGAACTGTGCTCGCCCGTAGGTTACGCCGACTCGGGCTTCGCCGGCCTCGCCAAGTATACGGGAGCCGAGCTCCGCAAGATTCTCGGCGATGCCGGCGTCACCTGCGTGAGTTCTCACTTTGGCATCAAGGAACTCCGCGAGAATCAGGAGTCCCGCATCGCCTGGGCGAAAGATGTTGGCCTCCAGCAAATCATCGTGCCCAGCCTCGACGGCCCTGCCAAGCCCACTTTGGACGATGTAAAGCGCGCCGCCGATGAATACAACAAAATGGCCGAACTGTCTGCCAAAGCCGGCATCCAGCAGGGCCTTCATAACGAAGACTTTGAGATTTCGATGGTTAACGGGAGGCGAACCTATGACGTATTGCTGGAACTTCTCGATCCCAAGCTCGTCAAGTTCCAGTTCCAGGTTTCCACCATCAGCCGCGGATACGACGCCGCCGAGTATTTCACCAAGTACCCCGGCCGCTTCTTTTCTATGCACGTCCAGGGCTGGTCCGCGCAAACCAAAAAAATCATGCCAGTGGGACAGGACTCTCTCGATTGGAAAAAAATATTCACCGCCGCGAAAACTGCCGGCATAAAGAACTATTTCGTCGAGATGAACCTGGACATGATGAAAGCCAGCGTCCCCTACCTTCGCTCTCTCCAAGTCTGATTTGGTCCCGTCCTTGTAGGGGCGCGGCCTGCCGCGCCCCCTGCGGCCCTCTGTACCTTGGTAGCGTCAAAGAGCGCCACGAAGTGGGGTGTCGCAGCATGTCGCTTGCGCTACCGGTGATGGAGCGGTAGCGTGCTCGCTTCGGGTCAAGTAAGGAAGCAGCGCTGCGCGGAGGTGATTCATGATTCGGCGCAATCGATCGTCATTCTTTTCATTTGGGTTTTCGGCCGCACTGTGGGTAAGCGCTTTGGCTCTAGGAGGTTGCAGTGGATCGCAATCGCCGACGCCGGTGACGCTGACGTCCATAGCCGTGACTCCCGCCAATGCGAATCTGGCGCTGGGCAACAACCAGGCATTCACCGCCACCGGCATGTTCAGCGACGGGACCATGAAAGACCTCACTCTTACAGTGACGTGGAGCTCTTCCGCAACCACCGTTGTTACCATCAATACCACGGCGGGCCGCATCGGCGTGGCTAATCCGAGAGCCGTTGGAACGGCGACGATCACCGCGACCTCAGGCTCCGTGCACGGTTCTACCGGACTTACCATTTTTGCTCTCAAGCCGCGCTTTGCGTTCATCGCCAATGCAGGCGACGACACCATCAGCACGTTCACGGTGGATGCTGGCACAGGCCAGCTCCGCTCCTCCGGTTATCACCTCGCGGGCCCACGACCGAAATCGCTACGCCTGCACCCCAACGGCAAATTCATCTATGCAGGGAACGGGGGAACCAACGCCGTCTCGGCTTACAGCGTCGGCAGCGACGGCCGCTTGCGCGAGGTCGCCGGGTCTCCGTTCTCGACCTCGGAGCTTTTCACCGTTCTTGATGTGGAGTTCCATCCCTCAGGCAACTTCCTTTACGCCGCGGACGGGAAGGTACTCGTGTTCCGCGTGGACGCGACAACCGGTGCGCTGGCGGAGATTACCGGCTCGCCATTCTCGACCGGAGGAGTAGTTATAGCCACCGTCGCCGATCCAACAGGAAAGTTCCTGTACGCCGTAGACAACCGTAACAACTCGGTGAGCGCTTTTACCATCGACGGCGCCACTGGCGCGCTCACTTCGCTGGGCACGCCCGTCGCTGTGGGTCCCTCCCCCAACCACATCACCATGGATCCCGCCGGAAAGTTCGTCTACGCAGCCAACACAGGAGTAGACACTATTTCCGCTTTCTCGCAGGATGCCGTTACCGGCGCGCTGACGCCCGTCCCTGGTTCGCCGTTCCCGACCTCACAAATGCCCATTCATCTGAGCACGGATCCCGGCGGCAAGTTTCTTTTCGTGGCCAACAGCTTCGATACCAAGGTGAATATGTTTGCCATTGACCCGGTCACCGGTGCGCTCACCAAGACGGCTGACGGCAACACTACATTTGGCGGTTCCTGGGTAGAAACCGACCCCGGCGGACAATTTCTCTACGCGGTCAATAGTGGCGGCGAAACCGTTTCAGAGTTCCGCATCGACGCCGCGGGAAGCACGCTGGTGAATGTGGAGCGCTCCAACGCACGTCGGCAGTCTACAGCCTTCGCGATCCTCGGCGGGCAGCAAGCCGTCAGCCGCGTCCCCCGCTTCCTGTACACCGCCAACATCGGTGCGAGCAGCGTGTCGGCATTCTCCATCAAGGCTGGCACCGGAGTCTTGATGCCGGTGGCCGGTTCTCCATTCCCGGCCACCGGCTCGCCGAGTTCCGTCGCCGCTACCGCCGACGGCCGCTTCGTGTATGCCACCGATTTCTCGAACTCCAAAATCACGGGATACTCGGCTGATCCTGCAACAGGGGTTCTGACGCCGGTTCCGGGCTCGCCTTTTCTGGGGGCCAACGCGCCGGTGGCCATCGCCGTCGATCTCTCGGGACGGTTTCTTTACGCGGTAAACCAAAGTGGGGCCAACGTCTCAGCCTACACGATCCAGTCCGACGGCTCCCTGGTCGCTTTGACGGGCTCGCCCTTCGCCACCGGTAACGCGCCGGTGGATCTGGCGTTCACGCCCTCAGGGCGATTCCTGGTGACCGCGAACTCCGCCGATGCTACCTTACGCGTGTTTAACGCTGCGACCGATGGCAGCTTGAGTTTCGTTGTTCCCAGCGCGACCTCGACCGCTTTCTTCCCGCGCGGTCTCGCCTTTGACCCCACCAGCAGCTATCTCTACGCAGCCATCGCCAGTTCGTTCATGGGCGATTCCACCAGTGTCTACGGATATCAACTGTCAGCCAATGGCGCGGGTGTGGTGGCGGCGCCCGCTTCGCCCTTTAACACGGGAGGAAAGAACCCCGTGGGCGTCGCGTTCCACCCGTCAGGGCGTTTTGCCTACATTGCGAACAATGGCTTAGGAAATCAGATCAACGACAAGCCGCCAAGCGTGGGCGCATTCCAGCTTGACCCCTCTACCGGCAACCTCACTGCAGTGGCCGGATCGCCGTTTGTCGTGCCCAACGCTCCTGGCTACGTGACGGTGGAGGCTTCGGGTAAATTTCTCTACGTAGTTTTCGATGGTGGCGGGATCGGCGCTTATGCGATTGACCAGACCACCGGGGCGCTCTCGGCCATCAATGGGTCACCGTTCGCAAATCCACAGGCATTCGGCCTGTCAACGACGTATACGATCCAGTGATGCCACCCGAGGGGCACGCCGCGTTGCTTACTAGGCTTCGTTGCTTGTCTCGTTCCTCGTGATAAGCCGTAATCGCACGTCCGGCTTTTTTGCCATCACCGTGCCCTCGCCCCGCCTGTCATGCCGACCGCAGTGGAGAGCCTGCCCTGAGCGAAGTCGAATGGGGATCGTGGCAACACCAACACGCATCCGTGCCTCGACCGATGGAATAGCCAATCTCTCTTCGTCTCTGTAGCCGCCACGGAATTCATCCCGTCTGTGCCTTGGTGGCACAGCCAACCTCTTCTCCATCGCGCGGTTTCTGCGCGATGAATCTTGGCTGTGCATCCCTGCCTGTCATCTGTGCTTTCTGCATCCCGGACGATTCTGCGGGACCGACCGTAGCGGAGAGCCTGCCCTGAGCGAAGTCGAATGGGGATCGTGGCAACGCGCATCCGCGCCTCGACCGATGGAACACTCCAAGCCTGTCACTGCCAAAGAGCCATCTGGCAGAAATTTTCCCTTGTTTTCCACAGATTTTGGGGGTAGTTTTCCACACACCTTGCAATGTCCTGTTCCTCCTCGCCACTACTCCTGCAGCCATGCAAGGCTCAAGGTGCTTTGTGTCGCCCTTTTCGCAAACACCTTCCTACTCGCGGCGCCAAACCTCTCGCGTCGAAACACCGGACGGTGTCTGGGTCTATTGGCGTTGTAATGGCAGGGATGACGTTTCCCGCGTCCTGGATCTGAGCGCCGGAGGTCTGTTTCTTGCTGCTCCAAGAAGTCCACGGTCTGTGGGCACGAAAGCTAGGCTCGATTTTCTCGTCCAGGAAGGCCAAATCCGCACCGAGGCGATCGTGCGGCATATTGAGCCCGGTAGCGGTCTGGGATTCAAATTCACAGCCGTGACAGAGCAGGACTCGCCGCATCTCGCAGCATTGCTTACTAGGCTTCGCTACCTCTCTCGTTCCCGCGGTAAGTCGTAATCGCACCTTCGGCTCCTGTGGCACAGCCAACCTCTTCTCCATCGCGCGGTTTCTGCGCGATGAATCTTGGCTGTGCATTTGTAGTGGCCGGTCTTCAGACCGGTGGATTTGCTTGTAGCGGCGCCGGAATTTATCCCGACCCGGTCGGGACGCCGCCATCCTTCAGTTCGCCCTGTCTTGTCCTTGTCCGGATCTTTTCTTTAGGGGGTCGGAGCGGTGCCCGTCCCGATTCCGATCGGAGCTCCCACAACAACGCTTTCACTTCGGCCCGGCTTCAGACGCTGAAGGATTGGTTCTGCCTCTGGCATCCAGGCAAAATAGCCTCCAGCGCGTTCACAAAAGCGGAGAGCGCGAGCAGGAACCACAGGACTTAGGCAGTAATCTCACGCTGGTTTGTTTTGTCAGGTCTCTTCGCGCTGTGCAGCACTGAATGGGTTGAGGGTGCTCGCCCGCCAAATCTAGTCCTTCAATAGCAACAAGGTTTACCCTTCATTGCTTCCCATCCCTCGCGCACAATCAGCGGCAACAATGCTAGTGCCGCCGCGGGATCTGCCCAACGCACTCTCCAAACCGCATTGACGACCAAACCAGCTAAGGCAATCAAAGCCAGATAGCCACAGACCGCCGACTCGGCGGCATCGGCTCTCAACGCGGCGCTGGCGGTCGCAATTGAAAGTTGCCGCTTTTGCGCTGCAAGCCAAGGCATGACCATTGCGGCAAGCACGAGCAGGGCCATCCCAAGAACACTGGGCTGGGCTTCGAGGTGTCCTAAGAGCGTTAGAACTGAAGTAGTAACAACAAATGCTGCCAGGACAAACAGCAAGCCGCCCGCAATTCTGCCCGCTCGCTCGTCTGCGTGCTCTCGGTGCGATGGCGAGTAAAATTGCCAAAATACAACCGCCGCTGAGAGAAGTTCCACTGCGCTATCGCCCCCGAAGGCAAGAAGGGCTGGACTGCGGGCGATCCAAGCTGCTCCCAGCGACACCACCGCTTCCACACTCATCCAGATGAGGGTTAGGGTCTGAATCCACATAACCCGCCGCAATACCCTGGGCGAGATGGCGTTTTGTTCAGCGGACATATTGATATTATGGCTCGCCACCTGACGCCGCGGCACCATTCGTTCAATTTTGCTAAGGGCAGTAGAGGCAACGCGCCACTCAGAGAAGTGGTTTTAGCTCCGATTCAATGACATTTGTGTATTCAAACCCGATGACTTTCTTCCGAAGTATTCCTTGGCGGTCGTAGAGAAGCGTGGTCGGTAAACCTTCAATGCCGCCAAACTTCTGCTTCAAGTCATCATCAGCCACCGCCAGCGGATAACGGATGCCGATCTTCTTTGCAAACAGGACTGGGTCTTCCATATCCATCATGATGTCAAACTTGAATCCGACAACCGCGAATCCGCGAGAGCCGTAGCGATCTAAAAGTTTCTGATAACCCGGCATCTCCTTTTTGCATGGTTGGCACCACGTGGCCCAAAAATCAATCAGCACCACGTGGCCTCGAAGGTCAGCCGAAGAAACTTCGCGCCCTTGCAAATCCTTCACATTGAAGTCAGGCAATCGCGAACCTATTTCGCCTGGCGCGATTACAACTTCTCTCGGCTGAGGGGGGCTCGCCGAATGCTGATTACATCCGGCGAGTGCAGCCGCAGCGAGGCTCAGAAATAACAGAGGTTTTCTCAGCATCTATTCCTTCTTCTGAACTTCCAGAATCAGCAGCTTCAGGGGAGCCGAAGGGTCTGGTTTCTTTTTCCCTGGCGGCTTTTTGTACAACTGGGCACGAACGGTGACCATCGTTTGGCTATCCACGAGGGGTTCAAGTCCTTTCGACAAATCGTTCGGTGTAAGCGCGAATGACCGATTCGGTGCAACCTGTAAAGCAGGGCTACCCGAAGAGTCCTTCACGATTTTCCCGCGTGCGGTCATATCCATCTCCGCCGCAGTCACGCCACTGTCGTAGGTCGCCTTTAGAAGCTGAGCAGGGTCAATCTGCCCGTCCTCTTTGGGTGTGACCTCAACTTTTCCATCGATCAAACTGACTTCCACGTTTTGAACGCCAGACTGGCGTCCGAGGTGTTGCTTCACCCCGTAGGCTCAAAAGTTTCAAGTCATGCCTTCGACGCGCATTTCAATATGCTTGATTTGTGCCTGAGACACTGGGCTCACTATCGAAACGAGCAGAGCAACCAGGGCCAGTTTTTTCGTGTTCATCGTTCCTCCTTTCCTTATCGGTGCATCCGAAATTGCTGTGTTATTCCAAAACTGACATGACGGCGAACGGGCATGAAGGTCGTCCCCGTGGAATGCGCCACGTCCCAATCCATCCCGACCCAGATATGCATTCCGGGACGCACCCCCACATACGTGGTGATTCCGGCAAGCAGCACATCGCCGCCGCTCCCGTTCTGCGTGACTCCCCCGATACGATCGTTTTGAGAATGCAGCCAAGTCAGCGCCGGGCCAATGAACCATTCACGGGCCACGTTCTTCGATTCATAAGGTCTGTACGACAGCCAGAAGCGTGATTCGATGTCGCTGCCGAGTCGTGTTACCTGCGTTCCTTGTGACCGGATAAGAGAATGGAAATCCTCATCAGCGACCAGGCGTCTCAAGTTGAAAAGCCCGGTGTAAGTCCAATTTGCTGCCAGGAACAGATCGGTAGAACCCGATCCAGGTTGCAGACCCGCAGGCAGCCGTTTTCCACTTGTGTCGGTCAAATCAGTTCGCCCCGTCGGGATCTTGGGGCCAAACGTGACGGAGGCCTGCGTGGTCCCGCGTTCCGAGTCTCGCCGATAGAAGCGATACTTCACGAGCACCTGGGCATCGCCCAGCCCAGTTCCCCCAATGGATGGCGCACTCCCGCTGTCAAAGTGATTCGTCATTACTGGAACGAGAACAGTCAAATCAAGATTGCGGTAGAAACCCCAGGTGAAGTTGAAATCGCCCTCGTGGGAGAAAGTAGGGAAGGCTGTTAGGGGAATACCGCTCGAAATTCCCGGCATGAGGCCTCGTGTGGTGAAGATGGAATTGTAAGAAACAAGTCCGCCACCGGGGAATAGGGGCGGAGCCGTCTCTGGGGCGGGGCCTTGTGCTTTGGCTGCCGAAGCACAGAGCAACAGAAGGAATAACAGAGCCACACTTGCAAATTGCCCAATGAAATATGGATTTCGGATTCTCACAAATGCTTCCTCCAGTAGAAACGGGTATGCCGAAGCACACGAGTGCTTCAAGTCGGGAGCCGACTGGAGGACTGACTAGATGCGAAGTGGCAGTGGGGCCGGAGTGTAACGGATTGGCGGCGCGTGGCAATGTGCCGCAATCACGCGATCGGGGAAATCCAGGGTGAGAGACTTGGCAGTCGCTGGAAGCACGGCGAGTACAAAGGGAGAGTAGGAAACGCCCTGCACAGAGGGGGGCTGCACAAAAGGAGCGTGTACCGTTGGCATGGCCTTGCAGCAATCCTGCGCGTGATGGCCGTGCGACGAGCAAGGCATAGAATCGCAGCACTGCATAGCCTGTTCTGGCGTGATCGCCGCACCGCAGTCAAACGCGTACGCTGCAAGAGCGATTGCGACCACCACCAGAAAGAATGGCCTGGGTAGACGCATCATTGACTAAGTTAGACGCTCAGGCTGTTCGGGTCAAGCAGGCTCGTGCGGATCAAGAGCCATGCAGCCATCTCTCAGTATGTAAGATAATTAAAGTAATTATTGACAGATTTTATCAATATGTTATAATGCCCTCGCTAGGTCGGCAAGATTCATCCCGCCTTTCCAGCCATGCGTCCCCGCCACGCGGTCCCTCTAACCCCGTCAAAAGCCACACGTCTGTCCCACCCCTCTTGCGGAGCGGAGCATTCGTTCCGTACAACGAATCCACTGCCCGCTGCCCACTATTGCCTTAAATCCTTTAGCTGCAACACTTATGGATTTCCTCGCAAGTGTTGCAAACAAAAGACTTACGGCCTAACTAAGCCCTTTAGATGCAGCACTTACAAAAAACACGGGGCCAGGGGGCTATCCGATTCCAGAACTCGCCAATCTTCACTCGCCACTGGACTCAAGTCCTTTTTTTTCAAATTCTTGCGTGCTCTTTTGCGTTTTTTTGCACTTTCTTGCAACTTCGAAGAAGTCAACTCCTTTCCTTTCATGCAATTCCACACTCTTTCACGAAAAACAGGCTGGTGGGGGTGCGTTTTATTGACTAGCTTTCCTTCCTCTCTGCGCTCCTCTGCGAACTCTGCGTCTCTGCGTTATCTTTTTCCCTTCTCCGTTGTCCCCTTATCCATGTTCCCGCTTCCCCCGCACCAGGTCCTCAACGTCGTCCATCTTTTCTCCAAGCAAATGGAGCTTCCGCCCCAGGCCCTGAATCTCGGATTCGGCGCGGCGATTGACCGCGTAATCCAGTTCGCTCCGCACGCGGTCTTTCCGGTCCTGCCGGTTCTGGCTCATCATGATCACCGGCGCCTGGATCGCCGCCAGCAGCGACAAAATAAGATTCAGCAGGATAAACGGATACGGATCCCATGCTGCCCTCCGCATGCCCACGTTGATCGCCGTGTAGATGCTGCTCAGGACGAGAAAACCAACAATAAAGGTCCACGACCCGCCGAACTGCACCATGGAATCGGCGATGCGGTCGGGCAGCGTCGATTTTTCTTCGATCATATCGTTCGCATTGCGCATCGCGCGCACTCGCACCAGTTGCTGCGACGCGTGAAACTGTTTCCCCAGCACCGTCAGCATATCCATTCCAGCGTGCGGCTTGCGTTGCAGCAGCGTCCCGATGTCGCCTCGGCTGACTTCCAGGCATTGCGTATCTTCCATGGCCGTAGCGTTGGTTTGATGAGGCGTCTGCTCCAGCATCGAAGCGAAACCGAAGAACTCCCCATGCGCCGGTTCATCCACCACGACTTCTTGTCCGTCTTCATCCACGGTCGAGACCCGGACCTTCCCGCAGACCATCACGTACGCTTGCCCGCCCGGGTCGCCCATCTTGTAGATGCGCTGCCGCGGAGCGAAATTCTTCAGCTCTACTTGCCCTGCCAGCACCGCTGTCTCGTCTTCGTCGAGCAGCGCAAACAGCGGAACGTGTTTCAACACTTCGGGATTGCAGGTCATCGGCCACCTCTTCCACGCAAACTGGAGTCGCGTTCAGTGTTTTGTTTCAAGCGTTTGAATCGCGCTCAACGCGCATCAACCGTGCCCATAGTAAACCCGATGATTGGCATGGCTTCAAGATGCATTCGGCAAACGTGGAAAAAACTCTGCGGACCGAAACCCGGCGGGCTGGAACTATTTCATCATTGGATCACTCGGACTTCCACGTCTTGTCCCGCGGCATGCTGCGTCAACAGTGCGGACATCCTCTGCGCCCAGCGGTCGAGTCCTTCCGCGCCGCCAAACGAAATGATAACCGCCAGCACTTGGTTCGTTGCGTTCGTCACCATCGTTCGTTCCGAATCGCTCGTCGCGCTCCCGTGCGGACCAACCGTGTCCGCAAACAGCGGCAGTCCTTCCAGATTCAAATCGTACTTGCCGATGCCCTTGTACGTTTCGCCCGCGCGCCCCGCGCGAAAAACTATTTCACCGACAACGTGCCCGAGGTCATACAGTCCAACCGGCAATCGGCTTTCCACCGACACCAGATTGATCACGTCCACGACGGCATTGATTTGCGGCAAGCCTTTTCCAGCCACCACGCGCCGCAACAGCGCTTCCGCCGAACCGCGGTATCGCGCTGGATCTTTCCCCAAAGCTTTGTACGCCTTGCGCGTCGTTTCCACTTGCAGCGATTCCAGCACGCCGCGCGGAAAGGGCAATTTCTGAATTTCGTTCTCGCGCGTTTTCATTTCCTGGAGCAACGCCGCGGGCGATGCGCCCGCTTCCACAAGCGCCGTCACGCAAGCCAGCGCCGTTCGCGGGCATTTCGCTTTCAATTTTGGGTCAATTGTTACGTTCATCGCCATATTAGCTCGCCACTGGTTTCAGCTTCGCCGAGAAATGTCTCAGGAATTTTGCCTGCTCGGTTATTTTATAGCCCCGGATCTGTTCCCGTTTGCGCCAAACGTCCAGAATCACTTCCACGACGTACTCGATATGGCTCTGCGTGTACGCGCGCCGCGGAATCGCCAGTCGCACCAGGTCCATCGTGGCGTGCTCGCCAAACATCAGCGTTCCAATTTCCACCGAGCGAATCCCGCCTTCCAGATAAAGCTCATTCGCCAGCGCCACGCCCGGAAATTGCGCTGGCGGAACGTGCGGCAGAAATGCCCGTGCATCAATATAGATGGCATGTCCGCCCGGAGGCTGCACGATGGGCACTCCTTCGCTCGCGATGTGATTCCCGAGAAATGCCGTGGAGGCGATCCGGTATTTCAGATACTCTTCTTCCAGTGCCTCGTTCAATCCGACGGCAATCGCTTCCAAATCGCGTCCCGCAAGTCCGCCGTAGGTCGGAAAGCCTTCGGTCAGAATCAGCAAATCCTTTTGCTGTTGCGCCAGCGTATCGTCGTTGGTACAGAGAAATCCGCCGATATTCGCCATGCCGTCTTTTTTCGCGGACATGGTGCAGCCGTCGGCATATGAAAACATTTCCCGCGCAATTTCGCGCGGAGTTTTTTTCGCGTAGCCCGGCTCGCGTAATTTTATGAAGTAAGCATTTTCCGCGAAGCGGCACGCATCAATGTACAGGGGAATTCCATGCTTCTTGCAGATGAATTTCACCGCGCGGATATTTTCCATCGAAACCGGCTGGCCGCCTCCGGAATTATTGGTCACCGTCAGCATTACTAGCGGAATTCTCTTCGCGCCTTCGCGTTCGATCGTTTCCTTCAGTCGCGCCGTGTCCATATTTCCTTTGAACGGGTGCACGCACGCCGGCTCCTTCGCTTCCGCGATCGGAAGATCGAGCGCTTGCGCGCCGACAAATTCGCAGTTCGCGCGCGTGGTGTCAAAATGCGTGTTGTTCGGAACCACGTCGCCTTTTTTGCACATGACACTGAACAGAATCCGTTCTGCGGCGCGGCCCTGGTGCGTGGGAATCACGTGACGAAAACCAAAAATGTTTTGCACGGAATCGCGAAATCGCGCGAAGCTCGGAGATCCGGCATACGATTCATCGCCGCGCATCATCGCCGCCCACTGTTCCGTGGACATCGCTGCGGTCCCGGAGTCCGTGAGCAAATCAATCAAAATGGCTTCGGACGGGACGAGAAAAAGATTGTAGCCGGCAGCCTCCATGAGTTTCCGGCGCTCTTCGCGCGTGGTCCGGCGGATGGCCTCGATGCTCTTGATTCGAAACGGCTCGATGATCGTCTTGATCGGCATTGTTTGCGAGATTCTTCACCGGACACACTACCACACGAGGTTATTTCGCGGCTCCTGGTGTGTACTGATTGACAAAATCGCCACAGATATTCTCATGGTGAACATATATTTCGTCTAGCATGACAGTTAGACCTTTCGGTACTTACCTCTCCCCGAAAGACCTTCGACGGCTGCGCCTTTGTGTCACTCAATGGACCGAGACTGTGGGTGAAGCGAAATGAAATCCCCGCTTAACCGGAGGTGGAGCTGGGCACTTGGCCTGGCTCTGTCGTTTGTATGTTTGGTGGCCGCGGTCTACTACTACCTGAGCACGCACCAGATCAACGTGCATATCACATCGCGAGTCTTCATGCTCATTCTTGTCCTGGTCATCGTGATCGTCTTTTTCGTCCTGCCCGTGTACAGCGTGATTGTCACCAACGAGATTCGCAAGCGCCACCGGGTGGAAAAAGCCTTGATACGCGCCAAGGAGGAAGCCGAGCGCGCCAGCAAATTCAAGGATCGCTTCCTGTCCACCATGAGCCATGAGTTGCGCACCCCGCTGAACGCAGTCATGGGCTTCTCCGACCTCCTCGCCGACAAGCGCTACGGCGAGTTGAGCGAACGCCAGCAACGTTACGTCAGCCACATCAACACCGGTGGGAGGCATCTGCTCAAGCTCATCAATGACATTTTGGATCTTTCCAAGATCGAGGCGGGCCGCCTGGAGATTTCGCGCGAAGACCTGTCTGTGGAAACCATCTTTGGGGAAGTTTTAAGCGCTTTGCGGCCGTTAGTCGAGAAAAAAACACAGACATTGTCTTCCCTTGCGGAGCCGGGCTTGAGCGTTCACGCCGACGCGACGAGATTCAGACAAGTGCTGATGAATTTGGTAGGCAACGCTATCAAATTTACTCCCGAAGGCGGGCGCATCGAGCTAGAGGCCCAGCAGGTTGAGAGCGAAGTTCAAGTGAAAGTGCGCGACAACGGCCCCGGAATCCCGAAGGAGGAACAAAAGCGCATCTTCGATGCTTTTTACCGTCTACGGAAATCCGGCGAGGGCACAGAGGGTACCGGATTGGGCCTGGCCATCACCGAGAGCTTGGTGAAATTGCAGGGCGGAAGTCTGGGCTTGGAGAGCGAACCTGGCAAAGGGAGCTGTTTCTATTTCAGTTTGCCCATGGCTAAAGCTGTTCGAGAAGCGCCCTCACGCGTCGTCAAGGTCGCGCGGAAAGCGGCCGCAACGCCAAAGATTCTTACCATCGAAGATGACCGCATGGCTTCTCATCTGCTCGAATCGCAGCTGAGTTCTTCCGGTTATGAAGTGATTTCCTGCAATCAACCTGAGCACGCGCTGGAAATGGCCGCCGATTTTGCAGCCGCAGGCAATCACGCTGGACCTGCTGATGAAGCCCACGAGCGGCTGGGAGATCTTGCTGCAATTGAAGCATGACCCTCGCACTTCGGCCATCCCTGTGATCGTGGTTACCATCGTGGACCAACCGACCGCAGGCGCGGCAATCGGCGCGGACGAATATTTGGTCAAGCCAGTGGACAAGACGGTCTTGCTCGCCGCCGTGGCGCGATGTCTTGACGCAAGGGAAGTTGCGTCTCCCGCGCAGCCCATTCTTGTTGTCGAAGACGATACGCCCACACGCGAGATTATCGCGGAGTTGCTCAAGACCAAGGGATACCCCGTCGCGACCGCCGCCGATGGCGCCTCCGCGCGTGCGCAAGTAGCCGCGTCGCTGCCCCAGCTAGTGATTCTCGACCTCATGTTGCCGAGAGTGGGCGGCTTCGAACTGCTCGCGGAATGGCGCGCTGATCCCCGTACGACCGAACTCCCCATATTCGTGCTGACAAGCAAGGAATTGACTGCGCAGGAGAAAAATTACCTGCGCGTGAATGCCCAATCCTTGTTCCACAAACAGGAATCCTAGCAGGACGCTCTGCTGAGGCAATTACAACGCGCCGTGGGCAAGCCACAGGCGGTGAAGGTATGAAGAAGCGCGTCTTAGTCGTCGAAGACAACCCGCTCAACAGCGAACTGCTGCGCGATTGGCTGGAAGTGGAAGGATACGAGGCCCTGATTGCAGCGGACTTGAATGCGGCATTTGCCGCTGTCCGGGGTCAGCCTCATGATGTGGTACTGCTCGACGTCCAGCTTGGCACTGACGATGGTCTGTTGCTGGCATCGTGGATGCTTGAGCAGCCGGTGCTGTGCCTCATTCCCGTAATTGCAGTGACGGCGCAAGCCATGGTCACCGAACGACAGCGCATTCTTGCTAGTGGCTGCAGAAGCGTCGTGCCAAAGCCGATCGATTTTGCCGTGCTTCAGGAGCAGTTGCGGTTCTGGCTCAGCCTCGCGGAAGCATTGCAAGAAAATCAGCTGCCGGGAAAAAGGTGACAATCGGCAAACCCATATTCCAATTTGCCAAGCGGTGTGATGGCCCGCTTGGAGCAGTTTGAAACGAACGGCGTAGCCCCCGAAGTCAAGCCCCTCTAGCCGGGACTACCGGTTCGGCCTGGACGCAGAGACGTGCTCGAAGCCGAGACGCATGTAGTTCATGCCTTTTGTTTTCTTACGCCGCGATCCGCGGTCTTGGGGGGAATCGTGAACTCGTCAAAACGCCCGTCATTCGAATCATTCCACTGGCAGAGAGTCCTGTGCCGGCATTTTCTATAATGGGCCAAACCTGGATAAGGGGTCATCCGACCTGGCCCTGAACCACACCTTCCTGCTGTACAGCCTCGTGCAGCTCCCGTGGAAAATGGACTTCAGCGGCATTTTCCGCGCGCAAAGCGGCTTTCACTATAGCGCGGGGTTTGCGACAAATCCTCCGGACGTCGATGGCGACGGCCATTTCAACGGGGTAGATTTTCTGCAGGGCCGCAATCACTTCGTCGCGCCTCCATTCGTCAACTTCGACACGCGCATCGCCAGGCGCTTCGATTTCGGAGAACGAATCCGGCTCCACGCCTACCTCGAGTTCTTCAATTTGCTCAACCGCGCCAATCCCGCCGCCGTCGAGGGCTTTCCCCCGCCCCCCACGAGCCCGAACGCCCCCAAATTCGCCCAAGTGTTGCAAGTCCTCCCCGGGCGGGAAGGCCAAGCGGGGATCAGGATCGAGTTCTAGGAGACTGTCGAGAACTCGGTGGGGATGCGGTCTTCCGCATTGCCTCGGCAGTCATGCTAAACTTGGTGGACTTTAGGCCCGTAGCTCAGTTGGTTAGAGCGCTACCTTGACACGGTAGAGGTCTGGGGTTCGAGTCCCCACGG
>Ga0137415_10000740_pt1 | contig 31842 bp, 26 predicted proteins | sample CZODoug3_1_1_16f_FD_183082 | JGI IMG/M metagenome (GOLD analysis project Ga0137415, IMG submission 183082) | Vadose zone soil fungal communities from Angelo Coast Range Reserve, California, USA - CZODoug3_1_1_16fungal (Hybrid Assembly) | ecosystem: Environmental > Terrestrial > Soil > Vadose...
TGCTGCATCTTGGGAGCGTTGGCGGAGCCTTGAAACATCATGTGCTCGAAAAGATGCGCGAAGCCGCTGCGGCCCTGCGGCTCAAGGCGGAAACCGATCTTATAGTAGACGCCGACAGTGACTACCGGAGCGGTGGTATCCGGAGCGACCACGACTTTCAATCCGTTGGGAAGTGTTGTGGCTTCGATGGGAATCTTCAATGCGCTCACCCAAGTGTTGGTTTCGACGAGTCTTGCGTCACGTGCTAGGATACCGCGAGGCGAGCGTTGACACCAATTCCCGCGACGAAGATCGAGCACAGCGCAGGACTGATGCTATTTGGCTTGATCGCATTTTTCTGGATCTTTCATGGGCTGCGCACGGGATGGGGAGCGCTTCGGCTTCCGTGGATCAAGGACTTTGCCCCCGCCAGGGATGCTGATTGCCCTCGTATCTCGCTGATTTTTGCGGCACGCAACGAAGAGGAAAAGCTGCCGGCGGCGCTCGCTACGCTGGCGGCCATCGACTATCCCAACCTTGAAATCATCGCGGTAGATGATCGCTCGCAGGATTCCACAGGAACCATTTTGGACAAATTTGCATGCAAACATGAGCGCCTTCGCGTGGTGCATGTGCAAGAGCTGCCGCCGGGCTGGCTGGGGAAAACGCACGCCTTGCAGAAAGGATATGAGTGCTCGACAGGAAATTGGCTGCTGTTCACGGATGCCGACGTGCGTTTCGCACAAGATGCCGTGCGTCGCGCAGTAACCGTCGTGAAGGCGCGCAGCCTCGATCATCTCACGCTGTTTGGCGACGTGGAGATGGTGGGCTTCTGGGAAAAGGTGCTCATCACCTTTTTTGGCCTGGCCTTTCATCTCGCAACTGATCCTTACAGGGTTGGCAATCCTAACTCATGGACCTATGTGGGCATCGGCGCGTTCCAACTTGTCAATCGATCGGCTTATGAAGTGGCGGGCACGCACCGACGGCTGGCGATGGAAGTTGTAGATGACATGAAGTTGGGAAAAATTGTGAAACAAGCGGGGTTCCGGACTTCTGTGGGCGTTGCGCAAGATGCCGTGGTTATCCGCTGGCATGCGGGGTTGGGGAATTTGGTGCGCGGCGTGACCAAGAATTTCTTTGCGGCCCTCGGCTACAAAGTAGCGCTGGTGCTCCTGGCAGCTACGGCGATGTTGTTACTGAATCTAGCACCGTTTGTTGCAGTGTTTGCGGCCAACGGGTGGATTCGCATCCTTGCGTCGATCGCGGTAGCAATCGCGCTGACCTTGCACATTGGAGTCAACGTTGTAATGCGTGTCTCGCCGCTTTATGCACTGACTCACCCGATTGGGGCGATGCTGTTTTGCTACATGTTATTGAGGTCCACGGCGGTGACGCTGTGGCACGGCGGAGTTACGTGGCGGGGCACCTTTTACCCGCTTGAGGAGCTAAAGCGCGGCGTAGTGTGAGTTTAGGAGCGTGCCAAATTAGCGTCAGGTGGCTGCTGAAGCTTTTTCCGTGGAAAACAAGCCGGAAAGGTCGCGCTGTTTTAGGCTGCGGATGCGGTCGCGGAGCTGGGCGGCTTTCTCGAACTCGAATTTCTTGGCGGCGTCGCGCATTTGCCCTTCCAGCTGTTTCAGCAATTCGGCGAGCTGTTGTTCACTTTTGACATTGGCAGTGGCGGTGTCGAGGGCCGCGTCGTCTATCGGTATGGTGACGTAATCGGCTTCGACGATGCGGGCGAGCTCCATGTCCACCGATTTGACGATAGATTCAGGTGTAATGTTGTTTTCCTTGTTATACGCGAGCTGCTTGTCGCGGCGGCGATTCGTTTCGCTGATAGCCTGATTCATCGAGCCGGTGCGCGTGTCGGCATAGAGAATAGCGCGGCCCGAAATATGGCGTGCACAGCGGCCCATGGTTTGGATGAGCGAGGTGGCGCTGCGGAGATAGCCTTCTTTGTCGGCGTCGAGAATGGCGACGAGGGAAACTTCGGGCAGGTCGAGACCTTCGCGCAAGAGATTGATCCCGATGAGGACGTCGAATTCACCGCGTCGAAGATCACGCAGGATTTTGATGCGGTCGAGCGTTTCCACTTCGGAATGAAGATACCGGCAACGCACGCCGATTTCAGTGAAGTATTCGGAGAGATCCTCGGCCATGCGCTTAGTCAGCGTGGTGACCAGCACGCGCTCGCGGCGCTCGGCGCGGATACGGATTTCCTCGAGTAAATCGTCGACTTGGCCCTTCACCGGGCGAATTTCCACTTGCGGATCGACGAGTCCGGTGGGGCGAATCACTTGCTCGACAAAAACGCCGCCGGATTTCGTCAGCTCGTACGGTCCGGGCGTAGCGGAAACGTACAATACCTGGTTCACGCGGTGTTCAAACTCCTCGAAGGTGAGCGGGCGATTGTCGAGAGCGGAAGGCATGCGGAACCCGTAATTCACCAGGGTTTCCTTGCGCGAGCGGTCGCCGCCATGCATTCCGCGGACCTGCGGAATCGTCTGGTGCGATTCGTCGACGAACAACAAATAATCCTGCGGCACGTAATCGAGGAGTGTAGGTGGTGCCTCGCCCGGCAGGCGGCCGCTCAGATGGCGTGAGTAATTCTCCACACCGTGGCAGTAGCCGATCGTGCGCATCATTTCGATGTCGAAGAGAGTGCGCTGGCTCAGGCGCTGCGCTTCCACGAATTTTCCAGCGCGCTCCAGCTCTTTTTTCCACCATTCCAACTCTTCGTAGATGCTGACGATGGCGCGCTCGCGCTGCTCGGCAGGCATGACGTAGTGCGTCTTGGGGTAGATGGGCACGCGTGTCAAATCTTCCTGGCCGGCACGGACTTCGCCGGTTAGGGGATCAATTTGGCGCAGCGCGTCGATTTGCTCGCCCCACATTTCGATGCGATACCCGTTGTCTTCGTAAGTGGGATAAATCTCGATCATGTCGCCGCGAACGCGAAATGTGCCGCGGCGCAAATCCTCGGAGCGGTCGTACTGAATATCGACGAAGCGGCGCAGCAAGGCCTCGCGGGAAGTGTGCTGGCCCTTCTCGAGCATCACTAGCATGCCGTAATACGCTTCCGGCGAGCCGAGGCCGTAGATGCAGGAGACGGAGGCGACGATGATGACATCGCGGCGTTCGAAGAGCGAGCGGGTGGCGCTCATGCGCAGCTTGTCGAGCTCGTCGTTGATAGTGGCTTCCTTTTCGATGTAAACGTCGGCAGAGGGAACGTAGGCTTCAGGCTGGTAGAAGTCGTAGTAGCTGACGAAATATTCTACGGCGTTATCGGGAAAGAAGTTTTTGAACTCGTGGTAGAGCTGGGCGGCCAGGGTCTTGTTGTGAGCCAAAACGAGCGCGGGGCGATTTACGGCTTCGATGACCTTGGCCATGGTGAAGGTCTTGCCGGAACCGGTGACGCCGAGGAGGACTTGGTGCTTTTCGCCGCCCTCGACACCGCGAACCAGTTGGTCGATCGCCGTCGGTTGGTCGCCGCGAGGCTGGTAGTTGCTGCGCAATCGAAATTGCACGAGAGAAGCCTCCTGCTGGCCCGCTGAGGTGAGCCGAAACCTCCATTATACCCCCAGCGGCAAGTGTCGGGGCCCGAACTGCTCCCACCCGAGCAAGAGCTTAATACGACCGCAACTGAGGACCGGATACGACGGTCACTGAGATTTGTTGGAATTCAATGGAGGCTTCAATGGAGTCAGGGTGACGAGAACCACTTCGGAGCGGCTCTTGGCGTTTACGTCGTAGTGGACGCGATTGGAGCCGTCGGCTTTGGCCACCGTGACACTCATTTGTTGGGAGGCTTCTTCGGTGGCGCGGATCAGGAGGCCGGCTTTTAGCGAGATGTAGGTGATGATGCGGTTGGCGCCTCGAGCGGTTCCTGCGGTCCGCAACTCGTGGAGTTTGAAGTCTTCCGGTGTGGTGTTCTTGCCGTTGGAATCCTGCTTAAGGACGGCAGTAGTGAGAATCACAGCGCAGGTTTCCGTCTCAGCATCTGACGAAGCAACGCTGCCTTGCGCGGTCAGCTGCACAGCGCGGCAAGGCTCATCGCGGACGTAGGTCGACTCACGCACCCACCGAAGGCCAACTATGGGCGAAGAGTATTTCTCCACTTCTTCGGAATTCCACTTTTGCGCGATGCGGACTCGTGGGCCGCGGAATCCGGCGGCGAGCAAAAAACGGGAGGCCCACTCCTGCCAGGCTTGCTGCTGCTCGGGGAAAAGCGCATCGAGACCGCTGACTTGATCGAGGCGGCCGTCGGGCAAAATCGTAAACTCGATGAACTTTCCGTCGGGGTCTTTCACTTGCGGCGTGGGCGGCTCGTTGTTGGGAACCTTGAAGTGGGAATCGGAATCGAGGACTTCAAATTTTGTGCGGGCATGAATGACTGCGCGGTCGCCCTGTGCGTGAACCCCGAGGATTTCGAGGTGCAGGAGAGCGTGTACATCAATTTTGGCAGAATCATCAGGAGTGGCTACGATCACGGGGCTTTCTGTTTTGATGTGCTTGTCGCTGTGATAGCTGATCTCGTATTCCACTGTTTGCCCGGCTTGCAATCGTGGAAAAAGATTGACCCGCTCCGCCCGGGCTTTCGCGGCGTAAACGGGCATCGCGAGCAACGCGAGTGAAACACAAAAGTATGCAGCGTATTTAGCGCGCCGGACCAAATCGTAAGTGCGATTCATCAACGCTCAGCCATAGCGAATCTCATTTCGATTTTGTAACCCCGCCGCTCGTATCGCTACGCTCTTTCAGATGGCGGTCAAAGAAATCGCCGGTGGCTCGATAAGCGGCGAGCCAGTTGCGATGCAGCAGAAAATCGTGCACGTCATCCGGGAAAACGAGTTGCTCGATAACGACGCCGCGAGCGCGCAGGCGGGCGACGAGATCGACCGTTTGCGTGAAGTAGACGTTGCGATCGTCATCGCCGTGGATGAAAAGCACAGGAGACTTCCACGTTTCAACGGAGGTGACTGGAGAAGACTCGTGAGCGAGCTTGGTCAACGCCGGAGGAATGTTCTTTCCATCCCAATTGTCCGTGGGCCAATCGTGAACGCCGTGGAAATCGACGCCGGCAGCGAAGATATCAGAGTTACGCGCGAGGCCCATCGCGGTGAGGAACCCACCGTAACTGCCACCCCAAAGGCCGACACGCGAAGGATCGACATCGGCCCGGCCCTGAAGATATTTTCCGGCGGCGACGATGTCTCTGTATTCGGTGGCGCCGCGGCCTGCGCGACCAGGCGCTTCGCGGAAGGCACGGCCATAACCAATGCCGCTGCGATAGTTCACAGAGAGCACAACGTACCCACGACCGGCCAGATACTCATTCATCGCGTAGGAATTCGCGTAGTAATACATGTAGTGCCAGCCGAGCAGCATTTGGCGGATCGGTCCGCCGTGCATGAAAACGAGAGCCGGCTTCCGTTCCTTGGGATTGCCATTCGGAGGAAGAAAGAGTTGGCCGTGAATTTCGACACCATCACCGGCGCGGAAAGTTACCGGTTGGGGCGCGACCAACTGTTGTGACGGAAAGTTGGCGGGCCAAGTTTCCGGTGCGAGCGCAACTGTAGCGTGGTCGCCAGTTAGCTTGCTTAAGAACGGTCGAGCGGGATGCTTAGCATCGGAGGCAAAATAAATAACAGTTTGTCCATCACTCAGCACCAGTGGACTCCATTCGTTGCTCTCGCCGCGAGTGAATTCGGAAGGATGATCTCCCGTGATGCTGACCGTCCAGAGGTGACGCCGGTCAATATCGCCACAATTGGAGTTGAAGAGCACGGTCTTGCGATCGGGAGTGAGGGACCACTGCTCGACTTCGCAGTTGCCTGGAGTAAGCACGTGCGCGGCCCCGCCTTCCGCAGAAAGAGAGTAGAGATGCTGCCATCCATCTTCTTCGGAAGCGACGAGTAAACGGTTGTCAGCGGCCCACCGAATCACACCCCCGCCGGTATCATGCGCCATGAACGGATAGGAACCTTCAGGCGAGGCGCTGCTGTGCCAAATTTCACGCGCGCTGCCTGCGGACACCTCAGCAACCCAAATCGCCCAAGGATGCGGCTTATCGGGCTGAAGAAAGTAGCCCGCGGGCGTGTCGCGGGGCTCGGCAGGACGCCGCACAAACGCGATGCGCTTGCCATCTAGTGACCAGACCGGGTCGCTGTCGGTGTCGACGGAAGGAGCAAGAAAACGCACGCTCTTTGCGGCGATGTCGTAGACACCGACGAAGCTGTGATCGCCCCGCGTGGAAACGAAGACCAACTGCGAGCCGTCAGGTGACCATTCTTCGGAATGATTTTGGCCGCGCACAATCAGTTGCTTGGGCTTTTCGCCACTGTCGGACGGAGCGATCCAGATTTGCCCTTCGCGCACGTAGGCGATAACGCCCTTCGCGGAAATTTTCGGGGAATCGCCGGCGTCGACCTTTCTTGGCTCGCCGCCGCTCCAGGTGACTCTCCAAGCCGTCTGCTCCGTTCCGGAAGGATTGCTGGTGGGATTTGGGAATTGACCCGCGGCATTCTTCCCTTCCCCGCGAACGTAAACGATAGCGTTGCCATCTTCAGAGAAACTCAGTTCCGAGAGCGACTGTCCATCGTCTTCGAGATAAGACGTTAGCCTACGCGCGGCGAAGGATGGCGCCTCCGCAACCCAGATATTGCGCTTCCCTTCCTGGTTGAACGTCCAAGCGACACGATTGGCGGTCTTGGCGGCCGTCAAATTGTCAGGAAAGGGTGCACTCATGAGTTCTTCCAGGGTGACGCTCTTCTGCGCCGATGCGCGCGGCGCAAAGCACACCATCACGAGCACGACCAAAATGCACTTTTTCATCCGCAATCTCCAACCGTTTGTTGTTCCAAGCAAAACCGAGATGTCCAGCGCACGCCTAATCCGCCGGCCGATGCGCGACGAGACGCGCGATCGAAATTTTCGGCAAATCGAGCGGACCGGAAATCTTCAACATGTAGCTCTGTTCCGGCAGGCTGGCGCCGGTTTGATCGTCAACCAAAGTTTGTAAGGTCAAATCGGAATCTTCCACAAAGCTCAACGTGCCTTTCAGCAATGTCATCTCCGAGGCGCCCTCCAAGCGCAATCCGGGAAAGACGATGCCGCGATCGCGCACCAGGAAAGCGCCCGCTCCCGACGCCCAGCGGGATGCGCCTTCGTGCGGCTCGCCATCGGCCATACTTGCGTTCACATCCCAGCCGCGAAATTCGACGTCCCGCAGTTTCAGCTCGCCCCTGCCAGCCAGATGCTGCAGCAGTTCGTCTCGGCCCACGCCTTGCGTGGTGAGATGCACGATTCCCGAAGCGAGTCCGGCAAAACGTTCCGGCGAACTGCCGAGCGCGGGGACTTGTTGCAGATCTACGCCGTCGAGTTCCGCGGTTACATCGTAGGATGGCCGTGGAAAGAATGCAGCACGCACTTTGGCGCGCAGTCTTCCGCCGGCGCAGCGAGCTTCGGCTTGGCGCACCTCCAGATGTAAGTCGTGCAAAACCCCGATAGCGCGCACTTGGCCGAGATTGATCTTCTCCAAAGTAAATTCGTCTACGCGCACCTCACCTTCCGCATTCACGCGGCGTAGAAGTTCGCTGGCCGCGGAAGTCGCCGCGCTTCCGCCGAGGAGAGACGGCAGGAGACGTTGCAGCCAGCCGGGCCTTGCGCGCGGGCCCATCCAACGATCAAGGTCGGCGGCGTCCAGATGATTTGCATGAAGCTGGAAATCCCACTTTGCACTGCCATCTGCGTCGAAACCGCCGGTCTGTGCGAGTTGTCCAGACCAGGTGGCGCCGAACCCCTCCACATCCGTCACGCTGGCGCTGCGCAGTCCATCGTTCCAATCCAGCCGTGCCCTGTTCAACTGCAGCGGCTGATTAAGTCCGGCCACTTGCAATGTCGCTTTGTTGACATCGAGGTGGCCGCTCCAGGCTCTCGTTGCGGCAACGTTGCCCCATTGATAGTGCAGCGCCGCCGACACAGGACCGGTCAATTCCCAGCCGTGATTCATCGGCCGTCCCAGCGCGGACATGATTTTCAGCGCATCTTCCGCTTTTTCTATTCGACCGTCGATGCTCAAGTCTCCCACGCCCTTACTGAAATCATGCATGAAACCTATCTCCACCTGGCTCTTGATTTCAGCGGCGCTCCGCCGTTTCGACGCTGCGGCCGCCAGCGTCAGCGTTTCGCCGCGCTCAGGCGCAGCGTAGGAGATTCGAACTGGCGCCACGTTCAGATTTGCTCGCTGTCGCCCACCCTGGATTGCGCCGATTCGCAGAGGTGCGTTTAATCCGGGAATCCGCACTTCTCCGCCGAGGCTGGAGAAAGCGGCCTTGTCAACCTCCAACGGCCACCCGCGCAACCTGATCGAGCCTGTGAAGAATTGCTCCACCACAATTGCGTTGTTCACATTAGGATCGAACGCGCGATACCACGCAAGCAGGTCAGCCGCTTGAATTCCCGCGGAATCAAGCCGGATTTCCCAGGCAGGCGCGGTATTCAATGCAAAGCGCGCGCTGCCACGCAGGTTAGACCTCGAGGTTTCCACGACAAGGCGTTCCGCGGACACATTGCGCATTCCGGCGTTCCAGCGGCCCTCGAGGCTTACGTTGGCGGCGGGATTGTCCGAGCGTTCGCTCAGATCCCATCGATGAATCTGCGCAGCGCGCGCTTGCACGGAAAAGCTCCAATCGCCGGGCTCCACGTCACCGCTAGCCATTCGATCGCCAGCGCCGCTCTTTGCGGTTCCATCCAACGCGAAAACGCCGCGCACTCCATAGTCCTGACCCCGCAGCAGACGAAACAAATCCGCGAGAGAAACCTTGCCCCAATGCACATGCACCTCGGCAGGTTGCAGACGAGCTGAAGTTCCCGCAACATCGCCGCGCACCGACAGTGTACCCGTGGACTGTAGCGTCACACCGCTGCGCCACGGTTGCGCCTGAAGTTGCAGTTGCCACCGGCCTGAGGACACTTGCTCAATGCTCCCGGAAACTCCCAGGAACGCAAACGGTAATTTTTCGTCGCCGATTTTGAAATTGATGCGGCCGTCATCGATGTCAATTTTCTGCAGCCGGTTTGAAGGTGTTTGTTGTGGGCGCGGGCCGTAGAATCGCGAGCCGGCCCCAAGGGTTGACTTCGCCGGCGGAAGCCAGCGCTCGAGGTTCCACTGCCCTTCGTCGTTGCGCACCAGAATCAAACTTGGGCGGCTCAGCGACAGCGTGCCAAATTCGAAGTGGCCCCGCAGCAAGCCGCTCCACCGCAATCCGGCGGTCAGGTGCTCAGCGCGCAAAAAATATTCGTTTCCGAACGCGGGATCCTCCCCGATGCTCACTTGCTCGGCGTCCAGCACGGGAGCGGGCAGCAGCAAAATATTGAAGTGGCGAACCTCGACCGTTCTTCCGAAGGCGCGCTCGAGCTGCGCAATCAGGTAGCCGTGAAGGCTATGCGCCCGCGCCGCGAAAGAGGCCCCGATTTGCGCGGCGATCAAGAGCGCCGCGATCGAAATCCCGAGTCTCCACCATTTGCGTACACGTTGCATGATGTTCGAAAGTTTCGCAGACTGCCGCGGAAATGCAAAGCGACGCGGGCCCGGGCGCTACTCAATGCACGGTGTGCAGCATTCGGCTCCACCGCGTGCGCTGCGGCAAGTGCAGCAGCGTATCAACCACACTTTTCAGCCGCTGTAGGAAACTGCTCTGCCCGTAATCCGCGCTGTTGGCTTCCACCGACCAGTAAATCAAGAAAGGCCGGCCCATGATAGCGTCCCGGTCCACAAATCCCCAGTAGCGGCTGTCGAGGCTGTGATCGCGATTATCTCCCATCGCGAAATATTTTCCGGGTGGAATGACAATCTCGCCTCCACGCACGTAATTCTTGATCTCACGCGCCCATTCCATCACGACCGGGCTGGAGTACAACTGGTTGCCCATCGGCGGAAAAGCATAATTCAGAGGATCGTACCCGGCGCCGGGATCGTGCACGACGTACGGCTCGTTCAACACCTTGCCATTCACGTAGACTCGCTGATCTTCGACTTTCAGGCGGTCGCCCGGCAATCCAATCACTCGTTTCACAAAGTGCTGATGATCCAAGTAAGGGTATTTGAACACAATGATGTCGCCGCGCTCGAGCGGCCGGTAGGGCAACAGCTTTTCATACCAGGCGCCGCGGCCCCCAAAAATAAACTTGTTCACCAGCAAGTGGTCGCCGATCAGCAGCGTTCCTTCCATTGACGCCGACGGGATTTTGAACGCCTGCACAATAAAGGTCGTCCCGAACAGCGCGAGAATCACGGTCACCAACAACGACTCCATGTATTCTGAAAACGTAGCCTCGTCGCCGCGGTGCTCCGGCTTCTTGGCGCCTTCGAGAGGTGCAGCTTCCGGGGTTATGGTTTCTTCGTGCATTTTGTCTCAGCTTCTTACCGCGGTTTGCTCCAGCCGTTCTAGGGCCGTGCCGGCAGCTCGCTGCTCAGCTTCTTTCTTCGTGCTTCCTTGCCCCGACGCCATGCAAACGCCATCGACCCAGACTTCCACCTGAAATGTCTTGTGGTGATCGGGCCCCCTCGCCGCGGCAAGTCGATACTCCGCAGGAGGCTTTCCGCGACCCTGCAGGAATTCCTGCAAAGCTGATTTGCGGTCGGTCTCAAACAAGCTGCTGCCACGCTCCTCCAGCGCGGATTCGAAGAGCGTGGTTCGGAGCATCTCCTTCGCCGCCGCTAAGCCCGCATCAAGATAAATTGCGGCCACAACGGCTTCAAACGCGTCCGCCAGAAGAGCGGGTTTTTCCCGCCCCCCGGTCTTTTCCTCACCGCGGCCGAGGCGAAGATGTTCGCCGAGATGCAGCCGGCGAGCGGCTAGCTCCAGCGCTTGTGCATTGACTAGCCTCGCCCGGCTCTTGGAAAGCTGTCCCTCGCTCCATTTCGGAAATTTCTCCAGCAAATACTCGCTGGCCAACAAATCCAGTACGGCGTCGCCAAGGAACTCCAACTGTTCATTGTCCTCCGCTGGCTCAACACGTTCGAGGTCGGCGGCTCGCAACTCCGGAAGGGCCGAGCTATGCGTCAGAGCGCGCCCGAGCAGTTCGGGGTTCTGGAACTTGTGGCCCAGCCGGTCCTCGAACTGCTCATCCTTGTTGGTCATCGCAAAAACAGTCAGTCGACGGCCGCCCGATCAATTCGGAGCGCTTAGCTGCGTAGAGCCTTGTTTCTTGGCCTCTTCAGCGCTGCTCTTGCATGCTGCTTGCAACGAGCTCTGCACCGTCGCGCATTTAGAGAATGCGGCTGCCGCGGCCTCATAGTGCGAGGTCTGCTTGTCCGCAATGCCCAGCAGGTAGTAATTCACCGGGTCGGGATCCGGATGGGTATCGGCCCTAACCGATTGCTCCAACTCCGGTATGGCTTCGGAAAATTTGCCCCTCCGTATGTATACCAATCCAAGCCCACCGTGCGCCATCACTAGCGTGTCGCTCTTGGCATTATTGAAGGCCTCTTCGGTCAGATTTTCCGGCTTTGGCAGCGTCGGCGTAATCTCAATGGCGCGCTTCGAGTAAAGCTCGGCCTTGTCCAACTGCTTCGCTGCATCGGGTACCTTCGCGTTATATGTGCGAGCCAGGGTCTGCGCCATCACGGCAAGCACCGGCGCATCGTTGGGATTCATTTCAATTTCCTTTTCTCCGGCGTCCAACATTTTCGGGACTTGCTGCGTCGCGAAATATCCGGACACCAATACCTGGTACATAGTAGGCCGGTAGCGGCTTTGCGGATATTTCTGCAAGAATTCCTCGGCGAGTTGAATCTTCTTGCTGGGGTCGCTGGCTTGTTGGACAGACTTGACGGCGGAGTCTTCTGCAGGGCTGGCAGCCGCATTGTCCATCGAAAGTGGAGCGGGGTTCGGCAGCTTATCCTTGTCTGGCTGCGCGGGGGGCTGTTGCTGAGCCGGTTGACTCTGCCCGCTTTGCGCCGCAGCCGACGCTGCATCGCATAACAAAATTGCCGTGAGCGCCCCCGCGCCCACCCAGGTATTCCATTTCCCTCTCATCAATTTACCTCGCAGGTTTAAGATTCGGTTCTGGAGTCCGTGGGCTTGAGTCGCGCTCCTATAAGCATTTAGATGCTCCGCACGGACCGATTTCTCTACGGTCTTTCCGCCGGCTTGCCTCCGCTGAAGGCCGCAAGCCCCTTTTGCGCTGCTTGTCGTGCTTGATCCGGACTTCCGCTCACAGCCAGCGCTTCCTGATATTGCGCCTTGGCTTGCTCGGCCTGTCCTTCATCATCATAAATCCGGGCCAGATAAATATGCGACCAGGCCAACACCATGGGGTCGGCGGCAGCCGCGTGCTCACCAGAGGTCAGCCTGCCGAATACTTCCTTCGCCCTCGCGCCATCGTGATCCATCAATGCCACCAGTCCGATGCCGTACCACGCGCGCGTTTGGTCCGGATATTTCGCTAATACTTTTTGAAAAGACGCCTCCGCCGCCCGGGGATTCTTCTCCGCGATCCTTCTTTCTCCTTCCGTCAGCGCGGCAATCGCCTCAGGATCGTACGGAATGGTGGACGGGGCAAGCTTCCTTCTACGCGCAACTTCTTCGCTCGCCGTTTCATCCGGCTTTGCCGCAGGGTTCGCCGGCGCAAATCGTATCGTCTGCAACCGTTTGGCCTCGGCATTGACGTCAATGGACCTCACCATCTCGGGGAAGAACAACTTCATCGAAGGCTCGGATCTCTCAAAATTTCCCAGCGCCGTAAACAGCGGCCTCACCAAAACGTAGCCGTCCGCATCGTCCATATCTATCGCCGCCGCGCGTTCCCCCGGCGACATCCGTCTAAGCTTCAACTCCACCGCTCGCACCGCGCACTCCGCGAAATAGGAAGGGAAATCGTCTTTCAGGTCCGGCACCAACCGCGGCGCCCGGGCTGCCGTCTCAAACAAAGGTCTCTTCACCGCGACGACGTGCGGATATTGCAGCGGCAGCGGATCGAGCAGAAAATGCAGGTACGCGTGGCGCACGGTGTCCGTTGGCACATCGTCTGCTCCGCTTAACACAATGGCGTAGTGGTCCCCAAAATTGCGCACATTCGTGATGCGCCCCACCAGCGGCTCCACGATCACGGTGAACGTGCGCGGATTCGAATTATTCATCATCTCGCGCAGATAGTTCGTGGCCACGAATACGATCTGCGATACCGAATCATGTAAACGTTCGATGTCGCGGTTGTATAAAGGCTGCAGTTCGCGCCACATGCGGCCGATCTTCTGCTCTTGATAATAGGCCGCAAGGATTTCGCTGAATCCTTCTAGCGCGATGACCTCCGGAGGCAATTCGTCGCGCCGTAAGGTCAGCTCAAACTTGGGCGCCGGGCCGGAAACCAATCCAAACCAGATGTACTGTGAAAGCATGGCGCCTGCGTCGGCCAACTGGTGCTTCTTATAAAATTCCCGCACCGCATCCACTGCCGGCCCTTGCTGGTGCTGCATTCTTTCGCGAAGTTGCGCGCGCAGCGGGTGCCACGCGGCCGCGCTGACGTCGGACTCAAATCCCGCCGCGAGCAGCGCGCACATGGTGGTGAACATCGCTTCGTTGCCGTCCACCGACACATTCGTGACCTGACTCGGCCGTGGCCGCGGTCCCGGCGCGGGTGCACTCTGCGGCGGCCGCGCCTGTGCATTCGCCGTAGCCGGCCACAGCGCTGCGTTGCAGCACAGCACAAGTAAAAGATGTAAAACGGATTTCCTCATGAAGCCCGTATCGGTCCTAATGCTTGCGATCCTTGCGCTGGCGCAAGGCCTGCCAACCCTGTTTTTTCGACAAGGCACCGGCATCTTGCCAACATACAAGGCGTCGCTGGGAAGGTCAAGGAAGCGGCTCACATTTCTCCGATCTTTGCTGCAACACTTGCGCCCTTTAAAAGCATCTGTTTAAGTGAGATGCACCGTAGCGGCTCCCACGCTTTCCACGAGTATGAAGAAATCCCGTAGGCCTTTATTGGTGTGCTGTGCCGCTGCGGCGCTGTTGAGCTCGTCACCTGGGCCCATTCGCGCGCAACTCGTTCGGCAAGACAGTCCCCCGCCATCACAGTCGCCCGCGACGTCGAAGCAAACCCCCTCTGGCAAGCGGCGCACCTCCCAGGAGGTTCAAATTGCCGGCGACCAATCTTGGTCCGATACCGGAATCGATGTGCAGCCCGGCGAACACATTGTCGTCACCGCGACGGGTAAACTCCGCTATACCGACGCCAAGGAAGACAACGGCCCCGACGGCATAGCGCGCGGCTTCAAGGACCTGCTCCGGATTCTGCCGTTCAACGGCGCCGGCCGCGGCGCCCTGATCGGCCGCGTCGGCGATGCGGAAATCGCCCAACCTTTTCTCCTGGGTGCCCACCGCGATCTCGTCGCTCCCGTTGGCGGGCGGCTTGCCATCGGCATCAATCAAGCCAGCGACGACACCGGCGAAGGCACCTATACCGTGCACATCGATATCCACGCACCTGATCCAAATGCGGCATATCGCCCCGCGCGCCAGGTGAAGACCATTTCAGGCGTAGACTCCAGCGTGTTCGCGAAGCTTCCGCGCCGCGTCGCGGACAAAGATGGCAATCCCGGCGACATGGTCAATTTCCTCATCCTCGGCTCCGAAGACGCCATGAAGAATGTTTTCACGGCTGCCGGGTGGGTCAAGGTGGACGCCGACGTGCGTGGCACAGTGCTTCACGGCATCCTCGAAAGCATTTCCAAGGAATCGTACCTTACGATGCCGATGAGCCCGCTATATCTCTTCGGCCGTTCACAGGATTTCGGCTGGGCGCATGCCGAGCCCATCAAGGTCGTAGCCTCGCGCAACCATTTGCGCATCTGGAAAGCGCCTTTCGAAGTTGACGGCCGCACCCTATGGGTTGGCGCTGCCACCCACGACATTGGGTTCGAGCGCGACGAGCGCAACGACGGCGTAACCCATAAGATTGATCCTGACATCGACCTCGAGCGCGATTACGTCGAGAAAACTCTCATCTCCACGGGCCTGGTCTCGGAGGTCACCCATGTCCTGCCCGCCGAAGCCCTCAAAGAAGCAAGGACTGCCACCGGCGGCTCGTTCCACTCTGACGGCCGCGTTCTTGTCCTTAAGCTCAACGATTCCACCGGAAATGTTTCCGCCAAATCGTCGAAGCTGAAGTAACGCATCCCTTGCCGGCCCGTTGCGCCGCAAAAACCTTCGCCCTTCCTCTCGTTGACACCCCCCGCTTTAAAAAAGTATCGTTGCCACGGTCGAAGAAATCTAAGAATTTGTGGAGGGTTCCGTGAACACTCGCGCGAGCCGGTTTCGGTCCATCGTGTCTTGTGCGGTCCTGCTCGCCGCCCTGGCGGCCATTTCCGCGCGCTGGTCGCTCGCGCAATCCGGCACGGAAGTTCCGGGCGAAGCCGAAGTCCGCGCACACTACACAAAGTACGAATATCGTGTCCCGATGCGCGACGGCGTGAAGCTTTTCACGTCGGTCTATGTGCCGAAAGACACGGCCCAGGCTTACCCCTTCCTCATTGTCCGTACACCGTACAGTGTCAGTCCATACGGAGCCGATCAGTACCCTAGACGTCTCGGCCCCGCACCTGTCTTCCAGCGCGACGGCTTCATTTTCGTCAACCAGGACGTTCGGGGCCGCTATATGTCCGAGGGCACCTTCGAGGAAATGACGCCGCATAAAGATAGTAAGAAATCGCCGAAAGACGTCGACGAAAGCACCGACACCTACGACACCATCGAATGGCTGCTGCACCACGTTGCCGGCAACAACGGCAAAGCTGGAATTTGGGGCATTTCCTATCCGGGATTTTTCGCCGCCGCAGGCAGTATCGACTCCCACCCCGCGCTCAAAGCCGCTTCACCTCAAGCGCCGGTCACCGACCTTTACATGGGCGATGACGCCTATCACAACGGCGCCTTTATGCTTGCAGCCAATTTCGGTTTCTACACTTTTTTCAAGCCGCGCACGGAAATCGCGCCTCCTGCGCACGAGCCTCGCTTCGATTACGGCACCACCGACGGTTACGATTTTTATCTGCACATGGGTCCGCTGTCCAATGCCAAGAAAATCTATCTCAAGGACACTAATCGCTACTGGGATGAACAGGTCGTTCACCCTACCTATGATCAATACTGGAAATCCCGCAACATTTCCGCGCATATGAAAAACGTGCGCTGTGCCGTACTTACCGTTGGCGGGTGGTTTGACGCGGAAGATCTGGTGGGACCGCGCAAAATCTTCCATTCCATCGCGCAGTTTAATCCCGCGACCTCCAACAAGCTCGTTCTCGGACCATGGGTCCACGGCGGCTGGGCATCCACAGAAGGCGACCATCTAGGGGACGTGAATTTTGCGGCTAACAATTCCGACTTCTACAACGAGAAAATCCTCCTGCCGTTTTTCCGCGAGCATCTGAAGGATGCCGGCGATGCCAAGTTGCCGACCGCGTACGCCTTTGAAACCGGCACCAACATCTGGCGTCGCTACGATACTTGGCCACCGAAAGACACCGAGCCCCGCACGCTCTATCTCCGTGCGGATGGCCGTCTCCTACCAGAAGCCCCAACCGAAACTACGAATACGTTTGACGAATACGTCAGCGACCCCAATCATCCCGTGCCTTTCGTGAACTTCCCCACCACCGACGTGCCCCAGACCTACATGGACGCCGACCAGCGCTTCGCCGCGAAACGTCCCGACGTTCTGGTCTACCAAACCGATCCGCTGGAAAATGACATGACTGTCAGCGGCCCCGTTTCCCCGCACCTCTGGGTTTCGACATCCGGGACAGATTCTGACTTCGTCGTAAAACTCATCGATGTCTACCCCATGGACTTCCGCAATCCCGACCCCAATCCCAGGGAAGTGGAAATGGGCGGCTACCAGCAGTTGGTCCGCGGCGAGCCATTCCGTGGAAAGTTCCGCAACAGCTTCGAAAAACCCGAGCCGTTCACGCCCAACCAGCCTACGGCGCTCAACTTTTCCTTACCCGACATCAATCACTCTTTTCGCCGCGGCCATCGCATCATGATACAAATCCAGAGCACTTGGTTTCCCCTGGTCGATCGCGACCCGCAGAAATTTATAAATATTCCGGACGCCACGGAATCCGACTTCGTAAAAGCCGCCGAGCGCGTTTATCGGTCGAAAGAAAACCCAACCTCCATCGTGCTGCCCCTGTTGCAGTAATTGCGATGACAGTGCGCGGTCGCTAACGCCGCGTTTTCTTGTTCCAGCAAATTCTGCTCGAAACTAGGGGATTCACTTGATGGAACTTTGCTGTAGTCCGCTGCACATTTATCGCGTACATGGCGGCCACTGCTCAAGCTCACGCACTTTTTCTCAGCGCACCACCTGACGGCCGCCAGCAAAGTACCCTGATTAGACACTTGAAGTCGCTTCCGTTGTCCCGCCGAACGCTTCTGAACCGGGCAGCCAGCGACCATAATTCGGCATGTTGGCAATCAGGTCAAAACTGGCTTCTGGAGAACCTGCGATTCGCGCCGTGAACTGCGGGTGCGAAGTGGACATTTAGCTTCTTTTCATCGAAGGAATGGTTCATAGCAATCGGCGAGAGGCACTCGCTTTTAGCTTTTAGCTTTTAGCTTTTAGCTTTTAGCTTTTAGCTTTTAGCTCACGCCGGCGGTCCGTCGTGCGCCTCAAACGAAACCACTTCCTCCGCTTCAAAATCCGGCTGGCTGCCCAACAACCTCACGCACCGATTCCACCGCAATATCGCGTCGTCATTCCCGGGCGGATGAATCTTTTCTGCGTCTGCGAAGCATTGCAGCGCCTTCTCTAAAAGCGGCAATAACGTGTGCGGCGCGCGCCCGCCGCGCAACTGCGCCTTTACGCGTCGCTCGCACAGCAAACCCGTGTAATAAAGCCGCTCGTACGCATCCACCAGACTCTGAAAAATAGTTTCCACTTCGGCATACCGGTCCGAAGCTCCGCCCGTAAATTGATCCGTGATCGCCAGCCCCAAAGTGCGCAAACCCAGCATGTGCTTAGGGTCCGCCGCCAAGACATCTCGGCAAATCGATTCCGCTTCTTCCGGCTCATTCAAATATCGATACAACTCCGCCTTCGCAATAGCCTCCGGAATCCCCGATTTCGAAATCGTTTTTAGTTTCAGATCCAGGCCCATAAGACCTCCTGCGAACGTCTACGCCTCAGACGCTCCTCGGATTTTGCGCACAATCCACACCAGCGGATCGTAAAACTGGTCCACTACGCGTTCCTTCAACGGAATGATCGCGTTGTCCGTAATGTGGATGTCCTCCGGACAAACCTCCGTGCAACATTTCGTGATGTTGCAAAGCCCGATGCCCAGCTCATCCTTCAGCAGCTTCGTCCGCGAGACGCCGTCCATCGGGTGCATATCCAGCCCGGCCACGCGCACAAAAAATCGCGGCCCGCCGAACTGCTCGTATTTGTCATGGTCTCGCAAGACGTGGCACACGTTCTGGCATAAGAAGCATTCGATGCACTTGCGAAACTCCTGCACGCGGTCCACGTCATCCTGGTAAAACTTCCAATCCGCCCCAGCCTTCGGCGTGAACGGCGGAATCTTCTTATTCACCTTATAATTCCAGGAAACGTCGGTGACCACATCTTTGATCACTGGGAACGTCTTTATCGGCATCACCACTATCGCCTCGTTCTGCGGTAGCGAATCCATGCGCGTCTTGCACGTCAGCCGCGGCCGCCCGTTCACCTCCGCCGAACACGAACCGCACTTCCCTGCCTTGCAGTTCCAGCGCACCGCCAAGTCCGGCGCCAAATGCCCCTGAATGTAATGCAGCGCATCCAGCACCACCATCCCAGGCGCCACCGGCACCTTGTATTCGACGTTCTGGCCGCCGTCCTTATTTCCCCGAAACACTTTTAGGATCGCGTCCGCCATCAAGCCTCCGCTATTTGTCCTCGGCCAAAATCTGCTTCAACTCTGCCGGCATCTCCGGAAGCGGGTCCTGCCGCAGTCCCATCGCAGTTCCGTCGCGCCAGATAATGCTGTTCTTCTTCCCCCACTCCGGGCTCAGCTCCGGAAAATCAATCCGGCTATGCGCCCCGCGGCTCTCTTCCCGCACCAGCGCGCTGCGCGTCACAGCCTCCGACACCGTAAGCATGGATTTCAGCTCGATGGCCATGTGCCACCCGGGATTGAACATCCGCGAGCCTTCCACACTAGTATGCGCTGCTCGCTCTTTCAACTTCGCCAGCTCAACTAGCGCCTTTTCCATGTCCTCACGGATCCGAAAGATTCCCACCAGGTTCTGCATCACGGTCTGTAAATCACGGTGCACCGCGTACGGATTCTCCCCGCCCTTCCGCTGAAACGCACTCAACGCCTCGCTCTCCGCGGCGTTGATCTCCCCTTCATCTAAATTCGCAATAGAGACTTCCTTCGCGTGCTGCGCCGCCGCTAGTCCCGCCCGCCGCCCAAACACCAGCAAGTCCGAAAGCGAATTTCCGCCCAAGCGGTTCGCTCCGTGCAACCCCGCCGCCGCTTCCCCAGCCGCGAACAATCCTGGCAGCGGGCTCTGCGCCGTCTCCGCCTCCACGCGAATGCCGCCCATCATGTAGTGGCACGTCGGCCCCACTTCCATCGGGCCTTTGGTGATGTCCACGTCCGCTAGTTCCTTGAACTGGTGGTACATGCTCGGCAGTTTCTTCTTAACGTACTCCGCGGGCTTATGCGAAATATCCAGATACGCCCCGCCGTGCTCCGTCCCGCGCCCCTCTTTCACTTCCGTGTAAATCGACCGCGCCACTACGTCGCGCGTCGAAAGCTCCATCCTCTTGGGATCGTAGCGCTCCATGAACCGCTCGCCATTTTTGTTGCGCAGAATTCCGCCCTCGCCGCGCACCGCTTCGGTTACCAGGATTCCCTGCACGCCCGGCGGCCACACCATCCCTGTCGGGTGAAACTGCACAAATTCCATGTCCATCAGCTCGGCGCCCGCTTCATAAGCCAGCGCCATCCCGTCGCCCGTGTATTCCCATGAATTCGACGTGATCGGCCAAGCTTTCCCAATTCCACCCGTAGCCATCACCACCGATTTCGCCTTGAATACAACGAAGCGTCCCGTCTCTCGCCAATACGCCACTGCCCCCGCACATCGCCGCCCATCCGTCAGCAGCCGCACGATCGTGCACTCCATGTACACGTCGAAGCCCATGTGCACGCCGCGATCCTGCAGCGTTCGAATCATCTCCAACCCCGTGCGATCCCCCACGTGACACAGCCGCCGGAAGGTGTGCCCGCCGAACGCGCGCTGCAAAATCCGTCCGTCCTCCGTGCGGTCAAACAGCGCGCCCCACTGCTCTAGCTCCTTCACCCGCTCCGGTGCTTCCTGCGCGTGCAACTGCGCCATCCGCCAGTTATTGAGCATTTTTCCGCCGCGCATAGTGTCGCGAAAATGTGGTTTCCAGCCGTCAGCGGAATCCACATTCGCCATCGCCGCTGCGATTCCGCCCTCCGCCATCACCGTATGCGCTTTGCCCAGCAGCGACTTGCTTACAACGCCCACGGATGCGCCCTGCCCCAGCGCTTCAATCGCCGCGCGCAATCCCGCTCCCCCGGCGCCAATCACCAACACATCGTGTTCGTGCGTTTCGAACCTGTCGCTCAAAAGATCCTCACGTCTTGGATCGCGCCGGAAGCCACTAGTCGTATGTAAAAGTCCGCCAATCCAACCGAAATAAGGCTCATCCACGCAAACCACATGTGCCGCTCATTTAATATCGTCAGCCACTGCCACACCTTGTACCTTGGCTTTCCAAACGTCACGCACGAAAAACAGTCTTGCCTTCCGCCCGCAAGGTGCCGCAAGGAATGGCAAGAAAGCGTGTATGTCGTCAACAGAATGATGTTGACCAGCAGCACCAACGTACCAACACCCATCCCAAATTTCCCGTCAAAATTGAACGCGAGAAAGACATCCTTCCACAGGAAAAACAAGAACAGCACCGCGAAATACAGAAAATATCGATGGAGGTTTTGCAGAATGAACGGAAATTTCGTCTCGCCCTTGTAGTTCCTCTTCCCTTCGCTTACCGCGCAAGCCGGCGGGTCCAGGAAAAACGCGCGATAGTACGCTTTGCGATAGTAATAGCAGGTCGCCCGGAAGCCCAGTGGCCCGCCCAGAATCAACAGCGCCGGCGAAAGCTTCCACCAGCGATGATGCTCGTCAATCAGCGGTGAGTAGAACGGCGAGAGATACGGTCCCCACTCGTAAAATCGCCCTTCGAACGCGCGCAGCGTCGCATAAATACCAAATCCTCCGAGCAGCAACACCACTGGGATCGTCTCCGCCCACCACGAATCCCTTCGCAGCGTGTCCCCAAATTTCGGCGCCTCAATCGTCCGCGCCCTGCTCTCTGCCATGAAGTCCCCCTACGCGACGCATAGACTAGCCACAAATCACCAGTTTGAAAACTAAATTCGTCCCCATAGCCTCTTTTAATCTCCAAGAATATTCCGGAGCCCCGGAACTATGCGAAACTATACGGCTACAATTTGGAATGCGACGGTCGAGCCGTTGCGGAAACCGTAACCAACATAGCTGCAGCTCAGGCTCGCCTTTTGAGCCTGAGGCCTTTCGTCAGCGGAATCGCGGTTGCTCACACAACTACACGCCCAAGGAGACTCATCCCAGTGCCAGCAAAAAACAAAATCGCCATCCTCACCGGCGGCGGCGACGTCCCCGGTCTAAATCCCGTCATCAAGTCCGTCGTTTATCGCGCCACCGAACTCGGCCGCTCGGTCATCGGCATCCGCAAAGGATGGGAAGGTCTCACCCACATGGATCCTTCCAACCCCGCCGATCCCTATATTCGCCCCCTTGATCGCGAAAATACCCGCGCCATCGATCGCACCGGCGGCACTGTCCTCCATACCTCCCGCACCAACCCGCGCAAAATGGCCGAATCCAAACTCCCCAAGAGCGTCCACCCCGATCGCGTCAAAAAACTTCCTTTCGACGGCAAGCACTATGATTTCACTTCCATCGTCATCGAAAATCTCGAGCGCCTCGGCGTCGGCTGCCTCATCACCATCGGCGGCGACGACACCCTCAGCTTCTCCGCCGCTCTTTCCGCCGCCGGCATGCCCGTCATCGCCATTCCCAAAACGATGGACAACGACGTTCAGGGCACCGAATACTGCATCGGCTTTTCCACTGCCATCACTCGCGCCAAAGAACTTATTACCCGCCAGCGCACCACCCTCGGCTCTCATGAACGCATCGGCGTCTTTCGCATTTTCGGACGCGACGCCGGTTTCACCGCGCTCTACACTGCCTACGTAACCTCCACGCGCTGCCTCATTCCTGAATATCCGTTCGACGTCGACCGCGTCGCAAAAATTCTGTCGGACGACAAACGCAACAATCCCAGTCACTACGCCTTAGTCATCGTCTCCGAAGGCGCCGTTTGGAAGGAAGGCTCCGTGAAGGAATACGGCGAAGCCGACGCCTACGGCCATCGCAAAAAAGTGGATATCGGCCAGGCCCTCGGCGATGAAATCCGCCGCCGCACCGGCGACGAAATCATGGTCAGCGACCTGACCTACGACCTCCGCAGCGGCGAGCCCGACGCGATCGACCAGCTTGTCGCCATCACTTTCGCGAACATTGCCGTCGATATGCTTCGCGACGGCGTCACCGGCCGTATGGTCGGCGTACAGAACGGCTGCTATGCCCACGCACCGCTCCCTGCCTCCTCCATGGGTGCCCGAAAAGTGGATCTCCCCACTCTCTACAACACCGAGCGCTATCGCCCCAACTACACCTCCAAGCTAGGCGCTCCTCTTCTTTTCAATCGCATCTGAGTCAGCACGAGGCTCGTTTACGGTGCCTTGTAGGGGCGCAGCACTGCTGCGCCCCTGTTCAGTGCGATCGCAAATGCTTGAGGCATCCTTCCGTCCAACTCTCACCAAGCGCTCCTGTCGGGTAATAACCCTTCCGCAACTCCGCCCCAGCTTGCACCTATTTTCATGGGAATATAATTTGGAGGCCAATCCTTTTGAGAAGAGAACAGCGCCGCACGCCCCGCTACACCTTCATCGCCAGCGCCGAACTCATCGAGCAGAAGAGCGAAGTGCGCATCGCCACTCGCGTTAGCGAGCTAAGCCTTCACGGCTGCTACCTCGACATGATGAATCCGTTCCCACAGGACACTCTCGTGCTCGTCAAAATCTTCGCAGGCGAGGAGTTCTTCCACGCCAAGGCCAAAATTATCTACGTCCAGCCGAATCTCGGCGCCGGCCTCTCCTTCGTCGAAGTCGAACCCCAGCCCCTTGCGGTCCTCGGGCGTTGGCTCGATACCGCCCAAAAGGACGGCCAAAAGCGTTCCGGTTAGCCTCTATAGCGCCCACACCGTCGACCCTTTGACTCACGCGGTTCATCTTTCTCCGCTGGCCAGTCTTTGACACCTGCAGCCCGCGTTTAACCAGCCAAGCCCTCGCCCCATACCACGAACACTGCAATCACCCACGCGCCGCGCAAGCTTGCCACCGCCGACTTAAGAACTTTTTTATGTTAAACCGGCCGTGCAGCCACGATTTACACACAATTACTAGCATCCTCCCAAACAAATCCCCAGCTTTTTCCGTCTCTCCCATGGAAGCGCGCTGAGCAAAGAAATTTCCGCTCTGCCTGATTTCTCGCTTCAAGAATGGAGCGGTGAGCCAGTTCCAATTCATGGCTCGCCGTCAGGGTAGCTACATGAAACGCACGATCGTCAGTCTTTTCGTATTTGTTGCTTTTGCTTCAAACCTTCATGCACAAGCCGGTCCTCGCCGCCGCCCCGTCGGCGCCAAGATCCCCATCGGTACCGCAGCTACAGTTCTCGACGCCACCGATCCTGCCGGGATCATGCTCGCACGTCCCGAATCGAATCCCGCACCCCCGTCGCCGCACGCTGGTTACGTTGTCCCAGTGAGCCAACTCCGCATCCCCTCCAAAGCCATCAAAGAATTCGAGCGCTCCCAAAAAGCCTTTCAGTCCGGCGATGTGCGCGCGTCCGCTGACCATCTCCAAAGAGCTCTGCAGATCTATCCCGATTTCATCCAGGCTCACAACACGCTCGGAGTCCGCTTCGTGCAGCTCCACGAATATCAGAAAGCTTTAATCGAGCATCAAACCGCCCTTTCTCTCGACCCGCACAACGCCCTGACGCATCAGGATCTCTCTTTCGCCCTCTTATTGTTGAATCGAAATCAGGAAGCGGAAGCCGAAGCGCGCCAATCTTTGGATCTCGATTCCGAGCTAGTGGCCTCCCCCTATGTGTTGGGCCGCGCTGTGATTGCCCAAGGCCACGTCACACCGGAAGCCATCGAAATGCTTCGTAAGAGTGAAAACGCATTCCCGGATGCCAGCTTGGTTCTAGCGCAAATCCATTTCACAATGGGCCAAAACGACCAGGTAATTGCGGAGCTGCGCCACTATTTGAGAGCGCCCGTCGACTTGGACAACAAGCAGAAAGCAGAATGCTGGGTCGCGCAACTCAGCCAGCAACCCCTGCCCGCAGGGTGTTCGACCGAAGTCACGCGACCCTCGTTCCGCTGAAGCTGCACCTACGATGCGCTTTTGGGAAACCGGCTCTCGAGGTTCCGCGCCAGCATCGCGTCCGCCTTCGCTCCGGCCATCGCGTTCTGTAAATGCCGATCGTGTTCACCTCGCGCGCCTTCCGTAGTCATCAGCGCCGCGGCAAACTCCATCTGCGGATCGCTTCCGCGGAGCGCGATCGCTTTGCGCACCCATTCATAACCGTCGATCTTCATGGCAAGATTCGCACCCGTCGCATCTCCGGACGCCTTCAGCCAATCCGTGTGCTGACGCAGCCAGCTCGCCTGCCGATAGCACTCCACCAGATATCCGAAATCAAACGCCGCCAGCGCATCCTTCGGATTCTCCCGAGTCCGCCCTTCCAGCCGAAACAGGAGCTCTTTCGCGATCGCCGTACGTTGCTGCGCGTACAGCGTCGCTCGCCGCAGCGTTTCCATCCGCACCAGCACCGGAGTGCTCGGCACCAGCAGCGCCAGCGTGTCCGGCACCAGATGGCTCACGTCGTAATTCTCTAGCCCGCTCAGGTTCCATCCCGAACTCGTCCACGGCAGCGACGCCGCCGTGCCAATATCAACCGCATGACAGATAAGCGGAGGCCCCGCAACCGCCGCCCCCGCAAACACCAGCAACCCCGCACCGATCACCGCAAAATATTTCAGGAAAGATACTTTTCGAGATTTCATCAGTTGTCTCCTTTTCGTCGAACGCCTTGCAAAAACAAAGACGCCAAAAGGAAACAACTGTTAACGGCTGTCAAACTCGGACTTCGCCCACTTCCGCCAAACACCAATGTCGTCGTATCCCAGCTCATTCCACCAAGCATCCAGCATCGCGTGCTCGCCTCGCTCAATTCCCTCGCGCGTCACGCCACTCGGCGCCGCCACCAGCCCGTTCAATCGATCAAATACACGCCCGCGGTCCACAACACTCGCGCGGCTCAGTAAGTGCCACAGCGTCAGCGCATCCGCCTTGCGCGCCGACGCCAGCACAATCGTAAGCTGTGCACTCCGCTCATCATCGCTCAGCTTCGCAAAATCAAATTCCCTCAACGCCGTGCGAAACTCTCCCGACGCATCCTCGAAAAACGGCGTCCCCGGCCCGATTCCCGGCCGCGTCTCTCCCACCGCTCCCGCCGGAATAAATGCCTCGCGCCCATTCAGCCGGAACCCAACCCATCCCATCCTCGTTCGCAAAAGCCCCGCGCCGGAATCGTCCACCTGCAACGTGTACGCGCATCCCAAATCCACCGCCAGCGCCGACGGCGTACCCACCAGGAACTCCCCTGGCGGCGCCCAAATCATCGCGTGGATCGTTCCGCGCTCCAGCTCCATCCGCGTTCGCGAAGACCGCGACTCCGCCAGCCGTAGCCGCGTCTGCGGATCGATGTCTACTTGTCCCACCTCGGAAACCGTGATGCTAGCTCGCGACTCCTGATCGGTCTCCAAAGTCTGCCCAATCCGCAGCGTGCTTTTTTCGCCCGCCCCCCGAATCGCCTTCGCTCCCACACGCGGCGCTCCCGCCACCTGCTCCACTCCCCAACCAACTCCCGTCACCATCTGCTCGCTTTGCAGCCGCAATCCCACCCAAACCGAAAACATCATCAACACACTCGCCGCCACCGCGGCAAACTGAAACCAAAGCCGCGCGCCGCGCACCTCTTTCCTCGACTCGCCAGCCTCCGCAAACATTTCCGGCAACTCCGGCGCGCCGCCCGCATGCCGAAACTTCCCCAGCGCCCGCTCCAGCCGCACAACAGCAGCGTCCGCCTCGCCAGACCCGTCCCACAAATAATCGTTTTCCACCAACTCGTCCTCTGTACTCATGTCCCCTGCTTTTCCCTTCTCTGTGCCCTCTGTTTACCCTGAGCCTCGAAGGGTGCTCTTCCCTCCGCGCCCTCTGTGTTAAATCTTTTTCTGTTCTTCTCTTCTCTGCGAAACCTCAGCGAACTCTGCGTCTCTGCGTTATCTTTTTCTTTTTCTTTTTCTTTTTCTTTTTCCTTTCCTTTTCTCTCTTCTCTTTTCTCTCTTCTTCGTCAGCGGTCACCCCAGCTTCTCCCGCAGCATCTGCATCCCCCGATGCAAATTCACGCGCACCGATCCCGCCGTAAGCCCAGTCCGCTCCGCAATCTCCGGCCCAGTCAACCCCTCCACCAACCGCAAAATCAAAGTCTCCCGGTAAGCCTCCGGCAACCCGCGTATCACCCCCAAAATCGCCGCGCCATCATCCCCCGCCCCGCCACTGCCACCCCTCACCACCCCGTCCGGCACCTCCTCCGTGAACTCCACCAACTCCACCGACCTCCGGTGATAATCATTAGCCCGATTCCGCGCCACGGTAGCCAGCCACGCTCCAAAACACTTCACATCGCGCAACGTATGCACCTGCCGCATCGCCCGCACAAACACGTCCTGGACCAAATCCTCCACGTCCCCAATCGGCACCCGCACCAACAAAATCCCGTGCACCATCCGCGCATACCGCTCGTACAACCGCCCAAACGCGGCACGATCACCGTCGCGAGCAGCCCCTACCGCCAAGACGATTTCGGCATCTTCAGCCGCAGCCGCCCGTCCCACTCTCACGATGGACCGTTCCCCGCCAAAACCAAATTCGGCTCGTGTACCCACGTCCAGTCGTTCGTCCCCAGTCATGCTAGACGCAAATCGCCCGCCAAGTGTTAACACACACCATTCCACGGCGGGGCCACTTGGCGGAGCAGGCGTCCCGCCATCTCTTTACCGCCACCGAGCGCATTTTACGTGCGTCACCATTCCCCTGCGGCTTGAGATGCGAAAGCTCACCGATGACGAGTGGGCCCATCATGTCGCCAAGCTCCTTCAGGAAACCGGTGGTCCAATATCGCCGCTACCGCCACCGAGTTGGCTAGTTTTTGGGAGACTGCTCGCGACGCAAGTTGTGGCGCAGTTCCTCTTTGGCTCGGAAGATCATCATCCTGACCGCAGGAAGCCGGCTCTTCAGTGCGCGTGCGATCTCGGAGTAACTCATTTGTCTGTAGTAGCGCAGCACCAGAGGCACCTTGTATTTTTCGGGCAAGCGAATCAACTGCTCCCTCACTTCGAGCCCTTCTTCCTGGCGCAGAAATTGGGAGAGTGGCGAAGGAGTCGAATAGTCGGGGACTTCGCTAAGGTCGGCTCCGTTCACGCACGAATCTTTCTCGCGTTTTCTTCGTCGCAGCTTATCAATGCAATGCCGGCCTGCCACCCGCGACACCCAAGGGCGGAAGGGCACCGCCTCATTTCTTGTGTGCAGGACACTGTGCAGCTTCAAAAAGACCTCTGCCGCCGCATCCTCGGCGTCTTCTCGCTGCCGAAAGAAGCGCCGGCAGACCCGCAAAACATGGCGATAGTGAGTGCTATAGATTGTGCTTAATACTTCGGGACAGGTTTGTGGGGGCTGGTTCAGCGTCGCGCAGACCGCTGTTTCTTCCATGAACATTGAAGTCGTTCTCGTTGCCATCGCCCGTCCTTTGCCCTGAATTTGGGCACACCACGACATCCCGGGCCTGCACAGGAAACTCGGGGAGGTCGCGTGTACCTCAGTTCAGCTATTGGAACGATTTCCTCTCCGTTCAGCTTTCTTCGGTCGCACGACCGAAGTCGACCCACGGTGAGGCGTCGAAAAATCTTTGCCGCGCGAAGGGGACCGTTCAATCATGGTGCCCTCGCGTCGGCGAACGACCAGGAGTGTCAAGTCATCCTCCGGTGGGCACGCGTCAGCGAAGTCGAGCACCGCCCCAAGCGTAGAGAAGAGAACTTGGTTCGCGCTCCCGTCGCCGACCGCATTCACCGCCGCCGATAGTCGTCCCATCTCAAACTCCTCGTCTTCGGAATTCCGGCACTCCGTCACGCCGTCGGAGTAAGCGAGCAACATATCGCCGGGATTCATTCGAAGGCTCCCAGAGTCGTACGCCGCCTTTTGCAGGGCACCTAACATCGGCCCACCTTTTTCCAGTCGTTCCACAGTCTTGTTGTGTCTCAGCAGTAGCGGAGCCGGCAGGCCGGCGTTGCAGTACACAAGTTCATTCTCCTGCGGATCGAGTCGGGCAAAGAACAGGGCCGCGATGGGCGGCTCACTCTGATCCTGGCATAGCTCGCGGTTGACCTCGGCAACGGCAGCCGCTGGGTCCGAATGCCTTCGCGCACTGCGTCGGATCAAACCCATCAGATGGGCCTGCCAAATTCCCGCCGACAATCCTTTGCCGGCGATGTCGCCCACGGCCAATCCAAGGGCGGAGTCCAATTCCATCACCTTGAAAAAGTCTCCCGAGAGATGGCGCACTGGAAAGATTTCGCCGGCGATCTCAAACTCACCCCAGACAAGTTCACGTGGTGCGCAGAGCTTCCGTTGAATCTGGGCCGCCTCATAAATAGCCTGCTGCACCTTTGCTTGTTCACGACGCACTGCATCCAGTTCCTGCTTCACCGACTGGATGCCCGCCGTGAGGCTTTTTGCCGTGGTGGGCAAACCTTGACTCGCGTTCCCTTCGCGTTTCGTCTTCCGCTCCAGGCGGTTCACGAACGCGCTCTGCCTGATGTCCAGCATTCCTTCGGTTGATGTCATCATGTTCATCTCATCCCACGAATTTGTAGCCCACTCCGTGCACCGTCAGAAAAAAACGGGGCTGCTCCGGGACTGGTTCAAGCTTCTGGCGAATCCTTACAATATGAGCATCCACGGTCCGAGTCGTTGGAAAGTTTTCGTAACCCCAAACCTCGTCGAGCAACCGGTCGCGGCTCAGAGTCTCCCCCGAATGACATAGAAAATGCTTCAGCAGCTCAAATTCCTTGCTCGAAAACTCCACAGGCTTGCCACCACGCAGGACCTGGTAGCTACGGAAGTTCACCTCGACATCGGCGAAGGTATAGCGGTCCTGCTCTTTCGGGAGTGTCTTCGCCCGTCGCAGAACGGCCTTGACGCGAGCGAGCAGTTCCCGGATCGAGAAAGGCTTGGTGACGTAGTCATCGGCGCCGAGTTCGAGACCCACGACTTTATCCACTTCCTGGCCGCGCGCCGTGAGCATGATGATGGGAATCGAGGGGCGCTTCGCCTTTAGCTGCTTACATACATCCAGCCCGCTCATGCGTGGCATCATCACGTCGAGCACGACCAGGTCTGGGGAATCCTTCAGGGCCCGCTCGAGCCCTTCCACGCCGTCGAGCGCCGTTATCACTTGAAAGCCCTCGAACTCGAAATTATCGCGGAGCCCCGCAACCATGTTTGGCTCATCCTCGACGATCAGAATTTTCGTTGCTCCCATGACCTCTCCCTTGGGCTCTCCCCGGAACATGGCACCACTCCACACTCCGTGGCCCCTCATGCGGCCGCCTGCGCTGTTCGTAAAGCTGGATCCAACGGCAACGCGATCGTGAATTTGCTCCCTTTCTCGGGGGTGCTTTCGACCAGCACGTCCCCGCCATGCGCCCGCGCAATGTGCCGCACGAGCGAGAGGCCCAATCCCGACCCCTTGATGTTGTGTACCAGCGGATCCCCACAACGATAAAACTTCTCGAAGATTTTCTCTTGCTCGTTCGGCGGGATGCCGATCCCGTGGTCCCGGACTTCCAGATTCACGCGGCTGTTCGCGCGGTACAAGCTCACACCGATGTACTTCTGGTCCTTGGAGTACTTCAATGCGTTGTTCACCAGGTTGAGCAGCGAGCGCGCGATCGCTTCGCGATCCACGATCACCGGCGGAATATCGCCGGAGATGTTCTCCTCGAAGGCGAAGCCGTTTTGCTCGATCTGGAACCGGTAGGAATCCAGGGTCGAGCGCACCAGATCGGCCAGGTTCGTTTCCTTGAACTCGTATTCCTTGCGTCCCGCTTCGATTCGGGAAAAGTCCAGGATGTTGTTAATGAGCGCCGTCAGGCGTTCGCTCTCCTCACGAATGATGCGGAAATACTCCTGGTATTTCTCCTTTGCCGTGAGCCGCCCAAGCTCCAAAGTTTCGGCATAAAGCCGGATCAAAGCCAGCGGTGTCCGCAATTCGTGCGAGACGTTGGCGACGAAATCGGACTTCAACCTGGCCAGATTCATCTCTCTGGAAACGTTTCGGTACGTAAGCCAAATCCCACCGACCATCAGTACACAGAGCGCGGCCAACACGGTGTAGTGAAATCTGAGGAACTTCATACCGATATCCGCGACCGTCGTGCCTTGGTATTTGATAGCCAGGATTAGATCCGGGAAAATATCGGCAAAGCGGCGCTCCTCCTCCGGATCACCTCCATCCCAATCTGCGGAAGCTACCCACGGGGTGGAATCCTTGGGCGCATGAATCATCATTACCGGCAGATTGGCATCCGCCCTCAGCACGGTACTCTTGCTGGTCAAAACGTCCTTCAGTAGGGCGGGGAAAAAGCTTTTGCGCAGATAATCTTCATCAAAAGCGACAACCCCCAGGGCAACACGATCATCGGGGACATCCGCGGGGATAAAATAAGCGACGTTAAAATACGCATGCTGATTTGCGCGGACCATCCACCCGCCATAGAAACCCACCGGATGTTCTTCCTTCATCATTCGGAGATGCTTCACCGTGCTGGATGCATCCAGAGGCAGCCAACTCGCGAGATTGTTGATCTCACCTTGCGTGTATGCGCAGAAGGCCTGGTCCTGGTCGCGGCCCGGCTGCACACGGCTCACCATGAGGTTGTTCTTCTTGTCGTACAAAACCGCATATGCATACTCGGGATGCTGTCGCAAGAGGGTCTCGAGCTTGGTCTTGATTTGAGAGCCGTCGTCGGGACTCGGGAATTCCTTTCGGACAGGCGTGAGCAAATCGTTCGCCTCACGCCAGCTCTTCGTCTCCGCGATCTTCAGCACGTGACCAAAGTCGCGCTGGATGGCTGCTTCGATGGACTTGTCGCGCTGGATATGCTTTAGGTTATAGATGCTGAAGGCCATCAACGCTGCCGCAGGGAGTACGATGGCCAACTCCAACGTCAGCAGCGTTCGCGTGCGCTCGGTCAATCGCCACTTCTTGGACATTCTCAGCCTCGCCGGATTCTTCACTCGTCCTTACACTGGCACGACTATAAAGACCTCGCTGGACGAGTTGTCAAGCCATCGCAAATGATTGTAAAAAGTTGTAAAAAGACCCCCCCCCTGCAGCACGGTACTCAGCCACTGAATACGGACCTAAGAGCGATCGTGGTCGGATGATGGGCAAACCGGATTGCGACCTGAAAGCTGTTGGAATGATTGTCTGGCAAGGAGGAATCGATCAGACTGTGCGTCCCATCGCACA
>Ga0137415_10000741_pt1 | contig 31836 bp, 27 predicted proteins | sample CZODoug3_1_1_16f_FD_183082 | JGI IMG/M metagenome (GOLD analysis project Ga0137415, IMG submission 183082) | Vadose zone soil fungal communities from Angelo Coast Range Reserve, California, USA - CZODoug3_1_1_16fungal (Hybrid Assembly) | ecosystem: Environmental > Terrestrial > Soil > Vadose...
CACCAGCGCCGCTAAAGTCGCCAGCAGTGCCGGAATGCGAACCCGATGCGGCAGCATCAGCATCAGCACCGCAAACAGCGCATAGAAGGCCATCTCATAGTTCAGCGTCCAGCCCAGCAAAAAGATCGGGACCATATCCCCATGGCCATTCACATACGGCACAAAAAACAGTGACTTCAAAAGGTGCCCCGCCGAAATCTCCTGCCGCCCCGCCGCCCCGGAGAAGAACGCCGGAACCGCCACCAGCAGGGTAAGCGGCCAGTAGAGCGGCACCAGCCGAGCAATGCGGCGTTTCGCAAAATGGGCCGCGCTCTCCGTATACGACACCCGGTCATCCGGCGTGTCGGCTGTATAGGTAATGATGAAGCCGCTGATGATGAAGAAGATCGCCACTCCCTGCGAGCCCAGAAACAGCCCCAGGAAAGGAACCTGCGCAAACAGCCCAGGCCGCTGGATACCCAGCGAAGCATGATCGAAAACCACCAGCAGCGCAGCCAGCGCACGCAGCGACTGAAGCGTCTGAATCTTCGGCATAAGTTCTCACCAGGACAGAAGATAAAGAAACAAAACAGAAAGCTTTACAAGAAAGAACTGCAATCAAGCGCGAAGGAAGTACCACCCCCGCCATCGACATCTAAGCGACTACATATAGGTGCTGCTTATAAGATGGCGAAGAATAGCACCTTCGCAAGCTAGATAAATTGAGGTAGCTCAAGTCGGGGTAATTTGGATTCGAAAGAGTCTGTTATCGCTAATAAGGGTGTTTACCGGTACTTATCTTGCTGACGTCGGATAAAGCACGGCCAATAAGCGATTGGCCTATTTTCATCATCCGAAGGTCAGGGATGCGCAAACTTTAGGAGTCAGGAACTGCACGGTAGTGATGAAATGAATCATTAACTCATGCTACGGTTTTCCAACTCGGACTTCTCGTAGGATGATGGTGCTGCTTGTTTCTTGGACACCCGCGCGGGAGCGTAGTGACTCAATGAGTCGCATCAAATCTGACTGATCCCTGCACGATGCCCTTACGCGGCAATCAAATGCTCCAGTGAGAATTGCAACACTGACGATGCCAGGTAGTTTCGCAGCCACTGCTTCGAAGCTTTGCGCACTGGTACCCTGTCGAAGCCGCACATCGATGTACGCCTGCAAAGAGAAACCGAGTTTAGCATGATCTATTTCGGCATGGAATCCGCGGATAATCCTAACCGCTTGCAGATTACGAACGCGCTCAGCAGTAGCATTCGGGCTCAGGTGAATGCGAGCACTCAAATCGCGAAAGCTTAGACGGCCTTCCGCAAAAAGTAAGTCGATGATTTTGCGGTCAATTTCATCAATTTCAAGATTTTTCTCAGTATCCATCGGCCTTTTTGAGTTATTCACCGCACAAAACACCAAATTGCAATCCGCTGCTTCACTTATCACCAAGAAATCCTACTTAGGTAGGTCATGATATCCAAGTCGGAGGAATATACATGATAAAGCAATGCAATCGGTTAGATAAGGCGCATTTTCTGCTCAAGGTGGTTCAGGGCATCTTTGGGTTATGGCTTGTGCTGGTTACTTTAACCCCTGCTACATATGGTCTGGCAGAAGATGACCAGACAGGAGTTGTGCAGCAACAACTGCGTATCTATCTGGAAAAATTAGATCAACAACATCAGTTTTATGGGGTAGTGTTATTGGCCTGCAACGGGCGCCCTATTTTCGAGGGGGCTTATGGCCAGGCGAGTATTGCCTATGATCGCAAAAACACTCTCGATACCAGATTCAATCTGGCATCTGTCGGCAAGATGTTTACAGGAGTAGCAGTCGCTCAACTAGTAGAGCAGGGCCTGCTTTCATACGACGATGTGATCGGAAAATATCTTCCGGACTACCCAAATCAGCAAGCAGCAAACCAAGTGACAATTAGCGAACTGTTGACGCACACTTCAGGGTTGCAGGACTTTCTTAACCAGCAATTCATCGATGCTGCGAAAAACGAATTCGTAAAAGTCCAAGATTACTTTCCTTTGTTTGCCAGCAAGCCACTTTTGTCCTCTCCAGGTGAACAATTCAACTACAACAATGCGGAGTACATGGTACTCGGAGCAATCATTGAAAAGGTCTCGAATCAGTCTTACTTCGATTACGTCAAGGAACACATCTTTGAACCCGCGGGCATGGAACACACCGGATTCTACGAGCTTGATCTTGAGCTTCCCAACCGGGCAACCAGCATCACGAAAGCAACTAAGTTGACCACAGCGCCGCCCACGTCGGGGCCTCCTCGCAATGCAATCGGTTTGATTCTGTATAAAGGCATGCCGGCCGGCGGAAGCTTCTCCACTGCGGGTGATTTGTTGGCCTTTACCAACGCTTTACTTCAGCACGAATTGTTAAGTGCCGCCGATACGAATCTGGTTATCGCTGGAAAAGTCGCAACAGGGCCGCCATTTCCGGCAGGTGAAAAATATGGTTATGGTTTCGAAGATTACACGTATAGCGGAACCCGTATTGTAGGACATGGAGGTGGTGCTCCAGGTGCGGTAACTCGTGTGGACATGTTTCTCGACAAGGGATATACGGCTGTGGTCTTGGGAAACCGCGATGACGACGCTGCCTCAAATGTCATCCAGAAGATACGAGATTTGATCACTGCAAAGTGACCCTTATGAAGCATTTTGAAGGCTTGACTGGTGCCCCAGGCCTCGATTCTGAGACCTGGGTTCCAAATGCAATTGGATGTCCGTCCGAATTACAGGCGGCTATCTACATGGCTAGCTGTAACCGAACAAAAGCAGCAAAAGCCCGTCCCCGATGACTCAACCCAAGCTTAGTTTCGAGATCGATCTCGGCCATGCTCTTACCCAGCTCAGGCAAAGAAAACAGAGGATCGTAGCCAAACCCACCCGTCCCGCGCGGCGCTTCGAGGATCTCTCCTTCCACGCTCTCCTCGGTCGTCGTTACGCATGCGCCATCTTTGGCAAAAGCCAGCACGCAGTGGTATCGCGCCGATCTTGCACCGCTGCTGATCCCGCGCATCTGCTCCAGGAGATAGAGATTGTTGCGCGCATCGGTAGAGAGAGCTTCGTCCGCCCTGTATCCGGCATCCAGCGCATACCGCGCCGAACGCACCCCCGGAGCGCCGCCCAGCGCATCCACCTCCAGGCCGGAATCGTCCGCCATCACCAGCAAACCCGGAGCCAGCCGGCTATAGTACACAGCCTTGAGCCGCGCATTGCCCTCAAACGTAGGCTCATCCTCCACCGGAGCAGGAATCTCCTTCAATCCCGGCAGAGGAACAATCAAGATCCCGCTGGCATCAGCAGCCACAGAAAAATCACGCAACTTACCCGGATTGGTAGTCGCAGCATAAACAGTAAGAGCCATCCCCAACAGACTACCGCGCCACCATGCTCCATTGCTGTCTTGTCTTCAGAGTTCACGACCGGCAGGATGTCAAATAAAAATAAGATGTCATCCTGAGCGATAAAAAAACAGGTTGTCATTCCGAGCGAACCCTGAACGAAGTGAAGGGGAAGTCGAGGAACCTGCTTTTCAAATAAAAATAAAAAATGTCATCCTGAGCGAAGTTTGGCGCGTTTACCGCGCCAAACGCAGTCGAAGGACCTGCGGTTTGCATTCGTCAGCAACCCTGCCAATGAAAAAATAGCAGCAAATCTCAAAAAACAGGAACCGTCAGCACGACCAAAACTCACCCTGTTCCCTAATCCCTGATCCCTGCCTTTAACTGCCTTTTCCACCCCAAAACCTTAGCCCGAGTAGCCTCCGCCTCCGCCTCCGGAATCATCCCCTTGCGCTGATAAAGGATCGAAAGGCTCGTATGCGGAAGTACATCGTCAGGATCGATAGCGATCAACTGTTGCGCCACCACGATAGCCTCATCGATTTCACCCGCATCCTGAAGCGCACGAATCAACCCATGCATGGCGTCAAGAAACGGAGGATCGACAGCAAGGCAGGCCCGAAAATTCTCAATCGCCCCCGCCGCATTCCCATCCGCAAAGCAGTCAATGGCGGCGTCATACAGCCGCTGTGCCTCGCTGCTTTTGGAAGAAGAGACCATGCCTCCTCTAAAGATAGCCGCTCCAAAGCCTGTCAAGAGCAAATTCCCGAAATCAAGCCATAACAGAATGATTTTCAATCACTTAACGAAAAAGAAACTTGGCATCCCATTTCACCCAAACAGATAAAATAGAAATAGGAGAGAAACCGGGTGCCCCACATTAGCCTTCCGCACAGCGGAAGGCTAATGTGGGTCTAACCAGACGCGCGAAGCGCATTCCTTTGAATTTGAGGGTGTAAGCCCTACGTCTAAAATGTCTTGTTATCAATCAAAACAAGGACATAAACCCTACGTGGTATCAAAAAACAACCTATTTGACCCCACCTAGGCCCTACATCTAAATGATTTGATTTCAATCAAATAAAGACCTAAGCCCTACGTCTCATTTTGATAACAAACTGAAAACAAGTCACTTAACAGGATGGAGGGGAGAGGGGGGAGGGCTGATGATCGAATCCGGTTTCACCACCGTAGCCAGAGCAGTAGTCAGGTTCGCCGCTTCCTTCTCCTCCCCCGGCATGACGCTCACCTTGGGCAGCACAATAATGTCGACGCGCCGGTTCTGTCCCCGCCCATCCTCGGTCAAGTTATTGGCCACAGGGTGGAACTCCGCATAACCCGAAGCAGAGAGCCGTTGCGGAGGCAGGGCATGGCCATCGATAAAAAGCCGGGCCATCCGGGTAGCCCTCGCCGTAGAAAGCTCCCAGTTCGAATCGAACTGATCCGTATGGATCGGCACATTGTCAGTGTGGCCCTCAATGCGAATGTCATACGGAGTCATCTTCAGAACATCCGCAATCTGGTGCAGGCTCTTGACCGAGTTGGTATGCGGAGTAGCCGAGCCGCTGTCATAAAAACCAGCCTCGCGCAGCGAAATCACCAGACCCTCGCGCCCAATGCGCATAGAGACCGTGTGCTGCGCAATCTGAGTGGCTAACCTCGCCTCCAGCTCCTTGCGGATATGCTCGAAATCCTCCTTCACCTCAGAGGGCACCGCAAGTTCATCTCCCAGGACAATATTGACTGGGATAGCTGGCTCATCCTTGGACTGAGGCATCGAGCCATCCTTGGAAGGAGCAATCGGACGAAAAATGCCCAACGCCTTGAACGCCGCATGGATCGCCTGGGATACCTCCGCCTGCTTCCGCTGATCCGCCTTCGAGCTGGCATAAAGAACGACAAAAAAAGCAAACATCAAAGTAATGAAGTCCGCATAAGAAACCAGCCAACGCTCATGGTTCGTATGCGTTTTATGCCGCCTCCTCCTCATGCCTCGCTCCTCTGCGCCGTCTGAACATCCTGAGTTTTTTTAGCGCGAGGCGAAGCAAGAAAGCTCTCCATCTTAAGCTCGATCATCCGAGGATTCATCCCCTCCAGAATCGAGATAATCCCTTCCAAAGCCATCTCCTTCACAAGCTGCTCCTCGCGGATACGAAGCTTCAGCTTCCCCGCAGCAGGCAGAAACAGCAGGTTAGCCGCGCCAACACCATAGATCGTAGCCACAAACGCCACCGCAATCCCGCGACCGACCTCATTCATATGATCCAGATGCTGCATCACCTGAATCAGCCCCATCACCGCACCAATGATCCCAATAGTCGGAGCAAAGCCTCCAGCAGACTCAAAGACCGCAGGGATCTTCTCCTCCAGCTCGGCCTGATTATCCATCTGCAACTCCATGATCTTGCGCACCTCTGATGGTTCTGTGCCATCGACCGCCAGCATCACCGCCTGCTTCAGAAACGGATCGCGAATCTCCGGCAAGTCAGGGTCAAGAGACACGATCCCAGTCCGCCGAGCCTTGTTCGCAAAGGCCAGAATCTGCTGCAGGGTAGCCTCTCCTTCCGTCCCCCGATGAAAGAAGATCCTTGCCAGCCGCTTGAAGGCAGTAAATACCGTAGCGAGCGGGAACTGCAACATGACCGCTCCAATCGTGCCGCCAAAGACAATCATCGCCGCCGTCGGCTGCAATATCTGCCCAATATTGCCGCCCTCGATCAAGAGGCCCGCAATGATGCCGGCCAACGCCAGCAAGATACCTCCCAAGCTGCTTGTGTCCATGAGTCTCCGCGCTCCGTTCGTGTCTTTCGTTGTTCTAGCGATCCGCGCGACGCCGCAGCGCCGCTCCATGATCGGATTCGATTGCATCCGCACTACGTGCTTGCTGCCCGGCAGCAATGGCGCTCAGGGCCACGCTTACATTCATCAGAGCTGCTGCTTCGGGAAAGCGCTTCGCGGTCTCACCCAGCAGATGCGCACGATAGACAACAACGCGATCCATGACTTCTGCGCAGCTTTCAAGCACAACGATCTTTTCGCCGTTGACCAGCGTCAGCACCGTGTCTGGAGCGGCCTCGGCATATTGAATCAGGTCACTGTTAATGACCAGATGGTTTCCATTCAGCCTCGTCAGTTCAATCATCCGGACGTATCCCTCCGTATATGGAATGCTTATCGGCGGCAACTGAGAAAGATTGAAAGAGAAGGTCCTTGCCGCCTTTCAAAGGCCCACGCACGCTGTGGGCCAAACTTTATCCGCCAGATAAAGCGCTTTTAACCCGCGCCGATGAAGCCAGTGAGTCACGCGGTTCCCAGAGATAGCGGCCGGGTCCAAAGACAAAGGCCCCGCGCTTGAAACAGGAGCCCAAGAAACAAAAACATAAGGAGCAAACTTTCATGTCATTAGGCGTCCTGAATAACATCTCGGCGGTTTACGCGGAAAATAACCTGAGCCAGACGCAAGCCAGCCTGCAGAAGACCTTGCAGCAGCTTTCCTCCGGTTCACGTATCAACTCCGGTGCGGACGACGCTGCCGGTCTTTCGCTCGCGAACGGTCTCACCGCTTCTTCCACAGCGCTTTCGCAGTCGGCAAAGAATGCCAGCGAAGGTGTCGACTTCCTGCAAGTAGCCGATGGCGCAATGTCCCAGGTGACCAGCCTTCTGAACCGCGCCGTTACGCTGGCGACAGAAGCCTCCAACGGCACACTGAACACTTCGCAGATCGCTGCTGCAAACGCTGAGTACACGAACATTCTCAGCGAGATCACCAACATCAACACCAACACCGAATACAACGGCATCACGGTCTTTGGAACTGCTGCTTCTATTTACACCACAGACGGCACGCTGGGCCAGACCGATAACGCGACAGCGCTGAACCAGGTGGATGCCACCACTCTTGGGCTGACCGCAGCAGGTTTTACAACGCAGGCTGCAGCCACTACAGAACTCGGCAAGATCACTACAGCCATCAGCACGGTCGCTTCGGATCGCGGTACGGCCGGCGCGGAGATCAACACGTTGCAGGCGGTTTCCAACGTGATGAGCACCGAGTCGACCAACACCCTTTCTGCCGAAAACGACGTGATCGCGACCGACTACGGTGCAGCAACCAGCGACCTGTCCAAGTACGAAATCCTCATGCAGACCGGCATCTCGGCACTGGCACAGGCCAACAGCACACAGCAGGAAGTCACCAAGCTGTTGCAGTAGTCTTTCCTGCAAAACCCGGCGGAGGGCTTCGGCTCTCCGCTTTTCTTTGAGCGATCTAATGTCTGCAGCCAGGTGCTGGCGCTAGTTTTGCACCATCTATTACGGAGTCAAGTTTCTTCCGGAAGGCGACGATAAGAACAGCATGGGCACGGTAGGCATCTCATTCGGTTCTCCAACTAGTGGTAATGGTTTCGATGTTTCCAGTACAGTCAGCCAGATCGTTGCCAACTTGCAGGCGGTTGAGACTCCCTGGAAGACAAAGCTCAGTTCACTCGAGAGCCAGGACACGGTTTTGAGCACTCTGGGCACGGATTTATCCACTCTGGCCACGGATCTGGAAAACCTTACCGACTTTCAAGGCGTACTCGCCGGCAAGGAGGGCTCCAGCTCGAATACGGATGTTCTTGCCCTGACCTCGGCCAGCACAACGGCGTCTGCGGGCACTCATTCGGTCCTTGTTACGCAACTTGCGCAGACTTCGGCTGCGGCCTCAGATGTAGTGGCAAACGCAAGCGATACGCTCTCCGGCAGCATCACCGTGCAGGTGGGGACAGGCACTGCACAAACTATCGATATTGATTCGTCCAATCCCACACTTGCGGGGCTGGCGGCCGCGATCAATGCTGCCGGCATCGGGGTAACGGCCAGCATTATCTCGGATACCAGCGGTTCGCGGTTATCGCTGGTGAGCGGCACGAGCGGAGAAACCGGCCAGCTTACGGTGACCAGCTCTCTGACGGATACATCGAACAGCGATGCCAGCGTAGGACTCTCGACGATTGTGGATGGGCAGAACGCGGAATTGACCGTGGATGGCATCTCAATCACCAGCGCTTCGAACACCATCACGACCGCGATTTCCGGAGTGACCTTTCAACTGCTTTCCAAGTCGGATACGGCTGTCCAGGTGGTCATCACGAACGATACTTCGAGTGTAGAGAGCGCCATCAGTACTTTTGTATCTGACTACAACACTTTGATGAAGGCCGTGAATGCTCAAGAAGGGAATGACTCGTCCGGCAATGCCGAGCCGTTGTATGGAAGCACGGTGCTAGCCCAGATTCAGGAGCAGTTGCTGTCTGCTATCACTGGCCAGGAAGGCAGCGGCTCAGTCACATCACTCTATCAGCTTGGCATTACTCCAAATACGGACGGCACGCTTTCGCTCAATACCGATACGCTCGATTCCATTCTGAACAGCAACTATACGGATGTGATCTCCTTCTTTCAGGACACCGGAAGCTTTGGGGCGGATTTCACGGATACTCTGGGTAACTTGGGAAACGATCATACTTACGGAGCTATTTACCTAGCCCTTAAAGAAAACAGCAGCCAGGAATCCGACCTGAATGACAGCATCTCGAATGAAGACGCTCTTATCTCCACCAAGGAGTCGTTGCTGACGACTGAGTTGACCCAGGCGAATGAAATTCTCCAGGAAATTCCATCGCAAATACAGTATGTGGACGAGATTTACAGCGCCATCACTGGTTACAACGCGAAGTCATAGCTGTAGCTGTTACAGGAAGAATCAACGGAAAGAAGACAGAATGAATTATCAGCAGCAATCGCTTGCTGGCATGAATGGCGTGGAGTTGATTGTCGCGCTCTATGATGGCATGATCCGCTTTCTCCATCAAGCTATCCAGGCTATAGAGGCCAATGATGTCAGCGCGCGCCGCATCGCCATTAAGCGGACATTTGATATTCTCATGCATTTGCAGTCTCGTCTTCGCATGGATATCGGCGGCAGTTCGGCCAAGGCCCTCGCCGAATTCTACGCAGCAATTTTCGCGCTTTGCATAGAAGGTTCCCGCCTGGCTTCCGTCGAACGTCTTCGTGAAGCGATTCGATGCGTTCGCGATGTGCGCGAAGCCTGGCACGTCGCCGCACAAGATCCTGAGGTGGTCAAGTTACTTAATACAGGACAACTCGCTCCTGAAATCACTGTGCCATCCCATGCAGTTCTGACTGCAGGTGGTGAAGCTGTTTCCTCAAGCTGGAGCGCTTGATTTGTTTTCCTAATGTGCAACAGCTAATTCCTCTTCCAGAAGCTGTTTCTGGAAAAGGCCAGCATAATAGCCATTGAGCGCAAGTAGTTCATCGTGCGTGCCGAGTTCGGCAATTTGTCCACGTACCAACACTGCAATCTGGTCGGCATGACGTACTGTCGAGACGCGATGCGAAATTAGAATGGTCGTACGGCCGGCCATCAGCTTACGCAATTCTTCCAGGATGCGCTCTTCGGTATACGTATCGACGCTCGCTAAAGCATCATCCAGAATCAAAATCTTCGGATTTCGCAACAATGCCCGTGCCAGCGATGATCGCTGCTTCTGGCCGCCAGAAAGTGTCAGTCCACGTTCGCCAACCATGGTCTCAAAACCCTGGGGGAAAGCCTCGAATTCTTTACGAATGTGTGCTGCTTCAGCTGCTCGCAGAACTTCATCTATGGATGCGTCCGGGACGCCGAAGGCGATGTTTTCGCGGAGAGTCTCACTGAAGAGAAATGTTTCCTGCGGTACAAAACCTATGCCTGCGCGGAGTACATCCACCGGATAATCGCGAAGAGGATGGCCATCGAGCAATACGCTTCCGTCCGGAGCATCGTAGAGCCGTGGTATCAGGTTGACCAAAGTTGTTTTTCCCGAGCCCGTTGGGCCAACCAGAGCCAAACTGCTGCCGGCAGGAATTTTCAACGAGATACCATGCAATACCTCCGGTCCGGCCGTTCCGTTTGCAGAATAGGAAAAATGCAGATTACGCAATTCAACTTCACCGCGAATGGCTGCATGTGCTAATAAAGGATCTGCGTTTGCATCATCGATGGTAGGTTCTTCCTGCAATAGTTCGTGTATACGGGTGATCGACGCGGTGCCACGTTCGAAAAGATTCACCACCCACCCCAGCGCGATGATTGGCCACGTAAGAAGCATCATGTAGGTCGTGAAGGCAACGAAGTCTCCCACGGTGATGCGATGAGATAAAACTTGATGGCCGCCCACAAGCAAGGCGATGGCTAGCGCTATTCCGAGTATGAATTCAAGTGTCGGCCACAGCATGCCCATCAACTGTGCGAGCCGCAAACCCCGTCGAATATATTCTTGATTCGACTTTTCGAACGCGGCAATCTGCGCCTCTTCCTGCGCAAAAGCCTTTACCAGCCTCGCTCCGGAAAAATTTTCCTGCGCCTGCGCCGAAATGTCAGAGAACATGGCCTGAATCCGCTCGAAGCGCTCGTGAATTTTGCGGCCCATGGCCTGCACGAGGATGCTCGCAAAGGGAAGCGGCACCAGTGCCATCAAGGTCAGCATGGGGCTAATGCGTAGCAGAAAATACAGGGCGCCGACAGAAAAGAGGATCGTATTCGCGCTGTACATGATCGCCGGTCCCAACAGCATGCGAACGGCATTCAGATCATTCGTCATGCGGGCCATGATGTCGCCCGTGCGATGTTCCTGGTAGTAAGCAGCAGGTTGTTGTTCCAGGCGCTTGAACAGATCGTTGCGCAGGTCGAACTCAATTTCGCGCGAAATACCAATAATGATCCAACGCGTGAGGAAGAGGAAAATGCCTTTCGCAACTGAGACCGCGATTAGCAGACTGGCAAAGATAAAAATCTTCTCTCGCGTCACACCACGGTTCAAGGCGTCCGTAGCCGAGCCAATGACCTTTGGAAAAAAAATCCAGATCGCATTGCTCAGAACTACAGAAATACCGCCCCAGAAGTACGCGCGCTTATAGCGTTGCATATAGGGGAACAGCGGCTTTAATTTTTCGAACATCGTTTCCTATCCTTTGTGCCGCTCTAGGTTGGAGTGCGCAGCAACAGGTATCCTCCTGCCAGGCCAAACAGAAAATCAGGCGACCATGCTGCAAGAAATGCAGGCAGCAAATTCACATTTCCCATAGCTTCAAAGGTTCCCGAGACAACCCAATAAGAGATTGCTACTCCAATGGCCACCGCGATACCAGCCAGCGATCCGCGTTTGCCCATCGAAAGCGAGAAGGGAATAGCAAGCACCGCCATGACCAGCGTGACCAACGGATATGCAACCTTATGATTTAACTGCACGCGCAGTTGCATAGTGTCGAAACCACTTTGACGCAGGTCGTGGATATACGCTCGCAACTCGCCGAAGTTCATCTCCGAATAGAGCCGGGTCTCTTTTTTGAAGTATTGTGGCTCTTCTTTGATCTCGGGGAAGGCGCTCACCGAAAACGTCTTGTAACTGTCGATCTCGTCGCCCTGAAAGTGGCGAATCCAGCCGTCCTCAAAGACCCACGTGTTCAGCTTGGGCTCCCAATGCGCGCTCGATGCGAAGATACGCCGCGTGAGTGAAAACGTCTCTGGATCGAATTCGAAGACAGTGATGTTGCCGAACGAATTCAGGTCGGGATCAAAGACCTCATAGTAAAAGATTTGCCCCGGCTGCCCTGGTTGTTGCTTGCCAAACATCCACTTGTGGCCTGGGTTCTCGTAAGTCTGCGCCTGCCTGCCTTTGATGATATTGCGCAGAGCCTCCTGCCGCCGATTGGCCTTCGGTAGGTACACCTCGTCGAAGATGAATAGTGACACGGCCAGGATCGAAGCGATTACCAGCACAGGAACCACGATCCGATAAAGGCTGATCCCCGTGGCTTTCATCGCCGTTAGCTCGCTCGAACGGCTCAATATGCCAAACACAACCAGCACCGCAATCAAGACACTTAACGGTGTAATGGTGTAGATCATGCTTGGCGTCAGATTCACCAGATATGCGCCGACAGTGATGAACGGTGTACGGTTACGAATAATGTCACCCAATAATTCAAAGAAGGTGAACACCAGCATCAGCATTACGAAGGAAACCAGTACCATCGTGAATGTGCTTAGAAACTCACGCAGTACATACTCGTCCAGAATGAGCGGAAATCGCCCGCGTGCCTGTCGCGGACGCCGTGCAAGTACTTCACTGTGCTCGGCCTGATTTTCTTCCTTTGGCTTGGTCTTGAACAGCGTTCCTATCGAAGTGAGTGCTGCAAGTGCGGCACCGCCTTTCGCCATTTGGCGTAGAAGAAAAACTCCGCATATCCCAAACAACAGATTTGCCAACCAGACGCCCAGCCATACGGGAAGCTTGTTTTGTCGCGCAAGAGCGGTGCCTGTCGACGACAGGAAGTAGTAGACGAAGACCAGACCAATCGTCAGGACAAAGCCAGCGCTTTTGCCTCCACGCTTCGACGACAAGCCCAGCGGTACACCCACCACCATCAGAACCAAACACGCAGCCGGATACGCCCATCGCTTGTGCAATTCGATGAGAAATAGTTTGCCCGTTTTTTCATCATGCACATGGCGAAGCAGGTCGCTATTTGACATCGCCAGGATCGGCGTATCGCTGCGGCCTACCCGTGGCTCATCCTGTGCTGAGAGTTCAAGTGGCAGATCGGTCTGCGAGAAGGTGGAGACGTTGTACTGGTCGGGTTTATTGGGAGTCGTATCGTGCTGCGTGCCATTGCGCAGGCGCATCATCGCGGACTGGTCTTTGCCTGCGATGACCGTAGCTTGCTCGGCAGTGGTGATTTTCGGCGAGTCTGGATCGGACAAATCTGCAAGGAAGATTTGCCGCCAGTTTGCCGAACCGGAAACGCCTCGCACGTCTTCTACATATAAAACATAGTTTTTGAAGTCCTCGTAGAAGACACGAGGTTGCACTTCAAACGAAGCCTGCGAGTTCTTCAGCGAATTTCCTACGCGGATGATTGCCGCATTTGCCTTAGGGGCAAAGTAAAGCGTGTTAGCCATCCCCACAACCCATGACAACACGCCGATTACGGAGACAATGGCGACAAATCTCCATACGCCCATACCCGAAGCGCGCATCGCGGTAATTTCGCTGTCTGCCGCCAGCCGGCTCAATCCCAGCAAAATCCCCACTAATACCGCCATGGGAATGGTGAGGGTAAACATACTTGGCAGGTTGAATAGAAAAAGTTCGATTACGCTGCCCAGGTCGGTGCTATTGCGCACCACCAGTTCAAGCAGATTGAACAGGGGCCGCATAAAGAGGACAAACGTGAAGAGCACGCCGCCAATCAGCGCGTGAGAAATGACTTCGCGAAGGATATACCGGGTAAGAATTCGCACAGACGTTCGTCCATCTACAGTTTATCCTGCATTGCAGAACAGCGTTTACCGTGCGTGGCGATAGACCAGATCCAGCAGCTCTTCGTACATGGCCTCAGCGCTGGCCGCATCTTTGCGGATAGCCTCTGTCGCGCAGTGCTTCAGGTGATTTTGCATGAGTTGCCGGCTCACTCCCCGCAAGGCCTCCTGCACAGACGAGACTTGGATAAGTATGTCGGCGCAATATCGCTCGTCCTCGACCATCTTCTGCAGGCCGCCAATCTGACCCGCGATGCGCGAAAGCCGCCGCGTAATAGCTAATTTAATTTCCGGATCGACCGCGGTTGCTTTGCGTCCATCGCTTGAGCACGCGCATTGAGCCCCGTTCTTCATCTCAGTGTTCTTTACTGTAGCCATCAGGGTTGAAACCTCCGCAACCGTAAACTGTTGGATAGGACACTCACAGAACTAAGTGCCATGGCCGCGCTGGCAATCGCCGGGCTCAGCAAAATTCCAAGTATGGGATAGAGAATCCCCGCAGCAATGGGAATTCCGAGAATGTTATAGCCGAACGCCCAGCCAAGGTTTTGCCGCATTACTCGCAGAGACTGTCTTGCCAACAGCAGCGCGTCGACGATCTGCCGAGGCTCACCGCGCAGTAGGATAGCGTCGCCAGCCTCGCGTGCCAGATCGGTTCCTGTGCCAATCGCGAGACCTGCGTCTGCCTGAGCTAATGCAGGAGCATCGTTCACTCCGTCGCCTACCATGGCTACTTTGCGCCCAGCGGCTTGCAATGCCCGTATCTTCTCTAACTTTTCTTCCGGCAGCAGATGTGCGAAGACCTCATCGATGCCAGCGGCTTGCGCAATCGATGCAGCGGCTTCATTGGAATCTCCAGTAAGCATCACCACATGAAGGTTCATCGCCTTCAAATGAGCGACTGTCTCGCGAGTGCCTTCGCGCAGGGTATCCCGCGCTTCAATTGCACCGAGATATCTTCCATTGCGCGCAAACAGAATGCGCGTCACGCCGGCTCCGCTGGATGACAGCTCGGGTATCTGCACGCGCAGATACTGCATCATCGCAAAATTTCCGGCTGCAACGGTATCGCCATGAATCATGGCCTGAATTCCTTTGCCGGGAGAAATGCGTACATTTTCAACAGGCTCAAGCGAAAGGCTATGCTGGCGGGATGTCTCCAGAATCGCTTGCGCTAGCGGATGCTCTGACCTCTGTTCCACGGAAGCTGCAAGAGACAACAATTCAGATTCGCTTACCCCTGCAACTGGATCTATGCGGACAACTTTCGGCTTGCCTTCCGTTACGGTGCCTGTTTTATCCAGAACGACAGTATCCACACGTGCCAATCGTTCTAAACTTTCGCCGCCTTTAAACAGGATGCCGAGTTGCGCACCGCGGCCTATGGCAACCGTTAAAGCGGCAGGAACCGCTAGTCCCATCGCACAGGGACAGGCAATGACCAGTACTGTCACAGCAACGGCAAATGCGCGGCCAACACCGCCCCCTGCAAGCATCCAGGCGGCGAAGGTCAACACAGCCAGCGCCAGTACCACAGGCACGAAGATAGCGCTCACGCGGTCAGCCAACTGCTGCATGGGGGCCTTCGATGATTGCGCCTCCTGCATCATACGCATCATCTGTCCAAGCACGCCTTCCGCGCCAATAGATGTTGCTCGGAATTCGAGCGCGCCATCGTAGTTCATCGATCCGCCAATCACACGATCGCCGGCCGTGCGCACTACGGGCACGGATTCGCCTGTGATCAGCGACTCATCGACCGAACTTGTGCCAGAAAGTATCAGCCCATCCACGGGGATGCGTTCCCCAGGCCGGACTACAACGATGTCGTTTGCAACTACGTTGCCCAACGGAATTTCTTCCTCGCGTCCATCGCGTATGATCCGCGCAGTTTGAGGCTGCAGCTTCATAAACTCGTGAAGCGCATCGAGCGTGCGGTGTTTCGCACGTGCATCCAGCCATTGTCCTAACAGAAGGAAGCCAAGAATCAGCAGCACCGCGTCGTAGTAGACATCGGCAGGCAAGCTGAATCGGCGGAAGACATCGGGCAGCAACGTTGCAGTAACGGAGTAGACGAATGCCGCGCCTGTTCCAAGCGCCACTAAAGTATTCATGTTGGTGCTGCGATGCACAGCAGCTACCCATGCGCGCTTATAGACCAATGCCCCAGCCCAAACCATCCCGGCCAGCGTGAGCAAGAGCATGAAAACATTCAATGCAAACGTAGGAACTCGATCCAGAAAAGGGAGCATCCGCATGCTCAGCAGCATCACTAAGGCACCAGCAATGAGTGCTGCGAACGCCTTCCAGCGTAAGCCACGCTCATCAGCGTCATGCTCGTATGAATGACCTGTCATTGATTCCGCGTTTGGTAATGAAGCCTCATAGCCCGCTTCATGCACAGCTTCGATCAAAGCCTGCGGAGTGGCAATCTTAGGATCGAAGACCACGCGCGCCGAGTGATTCATCAGGTTCACGCTGACTTCTTTCACGCCAGATGTGTCCTTGAGCGCGCGTTCCACATGCGTCTGGCAGGCAGCGCATGTCATCCCACTCACCGGTAATGTGAGTGTTTCCGCACGTTCCATGTCTTGTACTGCGGACATAACTTCAATTCTCCAGAAATGCCGTGTAACCGGATTTTTCCAGTGCGCCTACGATGGCGTCATCGGTAATGCCATCCGAAGCATGTACACGAGCTGCTCCTACGCGCACTTCATTCACCTGCGCGCCAAGCTTGTTCAAAGTCTGTGTTACGCGCCGGACGCATGCGCCACAGTGCATATTCTCAACGCGCAGATTGATCTCTTGCATATACCCCCTACCCCTATATAAGTATAGATGTAAATGTCGGGCAGAGGATGCACTTGAGCAAGAAAGTTAGAAGGGAATCATTCAGCACGCGGGAGAAATCTATAACCCACGCCGCGCACGGTCTCCAGATATTTAGGCTCCGAAGGGCGATCTTCGATATACCGCCGCAGCCGTACAATGAAGTTATCGATGGCCCGTGTGTCTGTATCTTCATGCACACGCCAGACCTGCTCCAGCAGCTCTTTTCGCGATACAATTCGCTCCTGGTTCTGCACCAGGTAGCGCAATAGATCGGCCTCCATTAGAGTCAGCCGCACTGTTTTTCCCAGGGCATGGAGTTCAAGCTCGGCGAAATCAATCTTGCGGCCTGCGAATTCAAAACTTGCCTGCTCTTCTACCCCGGTGGCAGCAGCTTTTGCGGGAACCCCATGCCAGTCCATCCGCCGCAGCAATCCGCCGAGCCGCGCCAGCAAAATCGAAAGATCGAAAGGTTTCGGCAGATAATCATCTGCGCCAGAGGCAAAGCCATCCAGCACGTCTTCGGGACGGCCTCGCGCCGTCAGCATCAGTACCGGAATATAGTTTGCTTGAGCGCGCAGATCTGCAGCTACTTCAAAACCGCTTTTGCCGGGCAGCATCACATCGAGGATCACCGCATCGAAATGCTCATCGCCATTATGAAGAACCTCCAGCGCAGACTCGCCGTCACCCTTAACCAATACGTCGTAGCCCTCGGCTTGCAGATTGAAAAGTAATCCCTGCGCCAGGTGCGCTTCGTCTTCCACGATCAAGATGCGTGCCATAGATTTAGTGTCTTTCCGTTTCCATCATAGGATTGAGTATCCGTGGCAGTTGCAAACTCACTGTAGCGCCGTGTCCTTCTCCCTCGCTCTGCGCGAAAGCATCGCCGCCGTGTTGCCGGGCGATGGTGCGTACCAGAAATAACCCCAGCCCGGTGCCTTTTGTCCGCAGCACGCTGCGGCTGGGCACGCGATAAAACCGTTTGAAGATACGCTTCAAATGTGCTGGTGGAATACCGATGCCTGTATCGATCACGCTCAACTTGACCCACGCATCCCGTTCGATGCTGAGACGCACCAGCACGTGCACACCGTGAGGCGAGTATTTCACTGCATTCCCAAGCATGTTCAAGACGGCTGCCTGCAGTTCTTCCGCATTCCCACGCACCATGAGCGGCACATCGGAGTTCTCAGCCTCGACTGTAATCGCGTCTTCGCTTAAATGATGTCGCGCGATCGCTGTTTGGACGCAATCGTTTATCAGTGCCCGGATATCGAGAGGCGTGCGTATGCTTCGATGGGTTCGTTGGCCAAGCTCTCCCGCCTTCAACACCTGTTCGACCGTCGCCAGCAGGCGGTCGCTATCCGCCAGCATAGTGCGGTAGAACTCGTTCCGCTGCTCTTCACTTACATTGCGCCGCTGCAGCGTTTCCAGATATAGGCGAATTGACGTAATGGGCGTTTTCAACTCATGTGTAACGGCGTTGATGAAGCTGTCATGCTGTTCGTTGCGCCTGACTTCGCGTACCAGGAAGATCGTGTTCACCACCACTCCGGCAATCAGAAGCAGAAAGATCGGGATGCCAATCAACATCGGCATCAACCGGCGCCAGTTCAAAACGATCCAGCCCACATTGAGCGTGATCGCCAACCCCACCAGGCATATGCCCAGCAGAATGAACAGCACCATATTTCGTCTTCGTCCGCTGATTCTCATCATTGCAAGGAAAACGCCCGCCAGGACAGCATACCGGGCGGGCGTTTTAATTTTCTCAGCTAACTGGGGTTCTAAGCCACTCCAGCTGGTTTAGGATTCAGCGGATCATACTGTGCTATCTTCACATCCTTAGCCAGACCGACCTTCTTCAGCAGCCAGATCCCGTAATAATTAGGATCAACCTCATACCACTTCAACCCATGCCGTGCCGATACTGGATGCGCATGATGATTGTTATGCCATCCTTCGCCGCCTGTCAGCAGAGCCACCCACCAGCTATTGCGCGAGTGATCTTTGGTCTCAAACCGGCGCGATCCCCACATATGCGTAGCGGAGTTCACCAGCCACGTGGCATGCAGGCCCAGGGTCACGCGCAGGAAGATACCCCACATCACGCAAGACCATCCGCCAATCGCGAGTAGAGCAAAGCCGGTAACAACCATGGGAACCCAGTGATATTTGCTGAGCCATACATGGAACTTATCGCGGGCAAGATCCGGCGCGTAGCGCGACTGCATCGCCGTTTCTGCATGCATGGACATGCCGCAGACGATCCATCCCATGTGTGCCCACCAGCCGCCTTCGGTCGGTGTGTGCGGATCACCCTCGTGATCGCTCAATTGGTGATGTACTCGGTGTGTGGCCACCCAGAAGATCGGTCCGCCTTCCAGCGAAAGCGTAGCGCCCACCACCATGAAGTATTCCAGCCACTTCGGAACCTTGTATCCGCGATGCGTTAGCAGCCGGTGATAGCACATGCCGATGCCGATATTGCTGGCATATACCCATAGAATGATGGAGCAAATCAGAGCCTTCCATGAAAACATGAACAACGCTGCAATTGCGCCAATGTGGAACGCAACCATAAAGATCGTGGTGATCACGCTAATTTGGCCGCTCTGCGCCTTGCGGCCTAACGCGGGCAACTGCGCTTTGGTATCTTTGCGCTTCGGCGAGGCTGCGGCTTGCAAACTCTCTTCAGCAACGGTATCGGTAGGATCAAGCAATTCAACGGGCATCGAGTGTAATCGGGTCCTTGTAGAGGATTCTCTACTTGAACCGTATCAGCTATGCCATGACTCGGATGTAACACTTTTGTAAGGCTCAGGTACATGTTTTTTGGTAAAAGGCTATTCTGTTGGTCCTGGGCATTCCCAAAATGCTTTCTTAGGACGAAGTGCGCATCGCTTTATTCTTTGTTAACGTGCTGCTAGGACGATGATATCTATGAATTTGCGTGCGCCAATCCTCCTGCTCCTTTGTGCCATTGCTGCTTCATGCCTTGCGCAGACCATCAACCTGCCCACCAGCAAGCAGATTCTCGCGCCAGTGCCCGGCTCGCCTGAGCGAATCAACAGCTTGCCCATGGGAACAGCATGGTCGCCCGATCATCGCTATCTGGCTCTCGTGAATGCAGGCTTCGGCACCGTCGAGTCGAATTACGAGCAGTCCATCGCTATCCTCGATACCACGACCGGCAAGATCACAGACAATCCCGATCCGCGCACCGGCGTTAGCGCTGCTCAGACAATGTATTCCGGCGTGGCATTTTCAATCGATGGGTTGCATGTCTACGTCAGCTTTGACTCGCTCTCCACTCCGGAAGGGAAAGACGCAGACCACACCGGCAATGCGATCGCGGTCTATAAATTTCAGGACGGCACCCTTACTCCCGAGCGCCTCATTCCGGTGCCGCTTCAGCATCTGGCGCCGGGCCACCAGCAGAATCAGCTATCGAAGCCGTTGCCGGAAGGCATAGCCAATCCCATACCCACTGGCTTGGCCGTCATCAAGAGTTCGACCGGTGCTGAACAAATCCTGGTAGCCGATGAATTCTCCGACGACGTTCTCCTTATCGATGCCGCTTCAGGTAAAGTCGAGACACGTTTTGATCTTGCAGCAAATCCAGTTGTTCCATCCACCTATCCCATCGCAGTCGTGGCTACTCACGACAATCGCCGCGCCTTTGTAGCTCTCTGGAACGGCTCCTCCATCGCCGAGCTCGACCTGCATACCGGCAAGGTAAAGAACAAGCTGCCGCTGCTGCCACCGCAAAAAGAGATCGATCCCAGCTCGCATCCGGTAGCGCTTACTCTTGGTCCCGGCGAAAAGACGCTCTACGTCGCTCTCGCGAATCGAGACGTTGTTGCCCAGGTAAGTTTGACGGGCAACAGCATGCGTCTTGCTGGAATGTACGACACCCGTCTCCCCGGCCAGACATATTTTGGAGCCATGCCCGATGCCGTTGCCGTTTCAGCAGATGGAAAGACTCTCTACGCTGGTAACTCAGGATCGGACGCCGTAGCCGTCTTCCATACCAACGCCAGGCTCAATCCTAAGACTCCCGTCCAGGCAGCAGGCTTCCTGCCCACCGAGTGGTATCCAACAGCGCTTGCAGTGAAAGACAATCAACTTTATGTAGCGACGGCCAAGGGGAAGGGAACTGGCCCGAATGCAGCACCTCAACCGCAGCCAGCAAACCCTGCGCCGAGCCAGACCAAGCGCCTCCAGCGTCCGCATACATACATTGCTACGCTGTTGCATGGATCGCTTGCGATAGTCGACCGCGCTCAGGCAGACAAGGATCTCAGAGAACTCACCCGTCAGACCGTAGCCAGCAACATGATGAATGAAGCGCAGAAACACATTGAGTTCCGCGCCGGCGGCCATCCCATTCATCACGTGATCTACATCATCAAGGAGAATCGTACCTACGATCAGATATTCGGCGATCTTGGTGTGGGCGACGGCGACTCTTCGCTTACGATGTATGGCCACTCGATTACGCCGAACCTGCACAAACTAGCCGAACAATTCGGCGTGCTCGACGACTTCTATGATTCAGGTGAGGTTTCAGGTGATGGTCACGTCTGGTCTACGGCCGGCATCACCAGCGATTACACCGAGCGCGACTGGCAGCAGTCCTACCGCGGTAAAGAGCGCCTTTATGACTTCGAAGGTGTCGTAGCCGAGGGCTACCCGCTCCAGGAGAAGATTCCCGATATCAACGAACCCGCCAGCGGCTATCTCTGGACCAACTTTGCCCGCCACGGCAAGTCTCTCTATCACTTTGGCGAGTTTATCTCGACTAAATTCTGCGATGATTCCGGTGAAGCGCCTAAGAACAAATCTCCGCTCGAAGGCACGCCGGAGCCAACCCATTACTGTGCCCATGCCTTTGTGCATAAAGGCGAAGCCATCCCTGCCAATTATGGAGGAGGCGAAAGCCCTTATCCCTGGCCCATTCCGCTTATCTATCGCAACGTTGCAACCAAGCCGGAGCTCGAAGGCCACTTCGATCCGCTCTTCCCGGACTTCAATCTGCGTTTTCCAGATCAGCTTCGCGTCAACGAATTTCTGACGCACTTCAACACATGGGTCGACGAGCGCCAGCAACAGGGCAAAGACAACATGCCCAACTTTGTGATGTTGCGCCTGCCCAACGACCATACCGCGGGGACATCGCCTGGATCGCCGACGCCCAAGGCCTCGGTTGCCGATAACGATTTAGCTATTGGCCGCGCGGTCGAGGCCATTACCCACAGCCCTTATTGGGATGACACTGCCTTCTTCATTCTTGAAGACGACGCGCAGGATGGAGCCGATCACGTAGACGCGCATCGATCAATTTCTCTGGTTGTCAGCAAATACTCACCCCGCGCAGAGCATCCAGTGGTTGACCACACTTTTTACACCACCGTCAGCATGGTTCGCACCATGGAAGACCTGCTTCAGGTCCCGCCCATGAACAACAACGACGCTTTTGCTCCGCTAATCGCGCCACTTTTCTCAGGCGCAGGTGACCAGCCGGCTTTCACCGCTGACTACTCCAACCGCGACAACGGTCTCATCTATACCCCCAACACGCCGCGCTCGCCAGGAGCAAAAGAATCCAGCCGTATGGACTTCACCCACGAAGACCGCGCCGACGCCCGCAAGCTCAACGTCATTCTCTGGAAAGACGCCATGGGCGATAAGCCTGTTCCGGCGATGATCCTGCATCCGCACAATACCCACAGAGACGATGACGACGACTAGAGACAGTTAAGAGATTGTCAGCCAGTAATTGAATGCGGGTGCCCCAGGTTCGCGAAGCTAACCTGGGGATTTTGACTTTCAGTTTTCTTAGTATGATGCTGGCTTTAGCGAGGGATCTCCCGATAGCTTCTAAGCAAAGTATCCTTAACACCATGTCAGCACTGAAACGCGTCGCATTCGTATTTGTCTGCCTCATAACAAGCGCGGCTTACGCACAAGAAGGAAAACAACAGATCGCCGACCTCGGCACCTGTCCACTCACCAGCGGCCAGCAAATCCTCGATTGCAAAGTTGGCTACCGCACCTTCGGCACACTCGCGCCCGACAAATCGAATGTAGTGATCATGCCCACGTGGCTCAATGGCCGCAGCGAAGACCTGATGCCGCTCTTCGGCAGCAAGCCATCTTCGGAGCGTCTCATCGACACATCCCGATTCTATGGAATTGCTTTTGACGCCTTCGGTGACGGAATCTCCTCTTCACCCTCCAACAGTAAACGTCAGCCAGGTCCAGCTTTTCCCGTCTTCACGATGGAAGACATGGCCCATGCGCAATATCGTGTTCTCACAGAGGTCCTGCATATACCGCATTTGCATGCGGCTGTCGGACTATCGATGGGTGGGCATCAAGTTTTCGCCTGGACCGTTCTTTATCCCAAATTCATTGATCTGGCAGTTCCTATCGTAGGAAGCCCACAGGCCACTACTTTCGATCTGCTTTCCAAACAAATCGTCATCGAGGCCATCGAGTCCGATCCCGAATATCAAGGCGGCCACTACGCAACCGAGCCGCAACTCAAGTTAGCCAATGCCATCGGTGTGCAGATGGTCTCCGCGCCACAATACCGCAACGAGACAGTCCCGCGCAGCGAATTCTCGGAATGGATAAAAACAGTCGAAGCGCCGCAGCGGCAGGACGCGAACGACCGGGTATGGCAGGCAAAGGCCATCATGCGTCACGATGTACTGCATGGCAGACCACTGGACGAGGTGGCCAAGGCTACGCCGATCAAGTTTCTGGTCATCGTTGCGGCGGAAGACCGCATGGTTACGCCACAACCAGCATTGGAGTGGGCAAAAGCCAAAGGCGCTGAAACCTATATCTCACCGGGAAGCTGTGCGCACCTCATTATGAACTGCGATGCGAAAGCTGTCTCTGAACGTGTGGAGAAATTTCTGGTTCAATAAGGATTCATGCGTCGCCCACGGTCTGTCCTTCCTCTCTTTGGAGCGAAAGCACGGATGGTTTGTGCAGCACATCGATTACGCGCTGGTACAGCCGGTTACGCATCTCGAACCGCTCCGTCGCTCGTGTGACATAGCGCACCAGCACGTCGATTCCAGCGCCGGATGGACGGAGATTGATGGCTGGCTCGGCGCTGAACTGGCTCATGCCTTGCTGTCGAGTGCTGCGTCTCCACTCCTGTTCGGCAAGGCGGGTATCCTTCTCTGTCTCCTGAAGGACTGCGTTGTGAATGAGCTCCACCATGGCATACGTATCATCGGAGGCCGGTACGCTCACCGAAATTTCATCCCACATCCACTGCCCGGTCGTCGAGAAATTGAAGTATTGCCCACGAATGGCAAAGCTGTTGATGAAGGTAACGCGTCGTCCAGTTGGATGCCCTTTATCCGTCCAGTTGCCGGTTTCGAGCATGGTTGTACGAAAGAGTCCAATCTCGGTCACCTCGCCTCCCACTCCATTGATCTCGACCCAGTCGCCGACGCGAATACCGTTCTTGCCCATCAGAACAAACCAGCCGAAGAAGGCAAGAATGAAGTCTTGCAGGACGACCGTAAGTCCGGCAGTGGCAAGGCCGAGGATGGTGGGCATCTGGCGAGGCGACCCGAAAATGGCCAGCAGAATAATCAGAAGACCGAGCGTCTGTATGCCCAACTGCAAAATTGTCCGGAGAGTCTGCATCCGCCGCCGGTCCAGCGTCGGTCGCTCCAGCACTCGCTGCACGAGTGCGTCGCAGAGAATTACGCAGATGAGGATAAAAGCAATGACCGCCAGCGACTGAAGGATCAAGTGCAAAATAATCCTGTGCTGCAAAAGCACCTGCGTGGACCATTTGTCGTAGATACTCACAAGTTGTTGCTGTGTCTGGATGCGGTCGTCATAGATGCCAAGGAGTTGACGTTCTGCGCTTCTCTCTTTGATATTGGCGAGCTTGGCCGCATGATCCAGCGTATTGTCTGTTACTGCGGCATTAGCTTTGGCATTGAGTGCATTGTGCTCGGCGGTGAGGGTAGCTATATCGTCTTGCGCCTGCTGCAACGCCTGCTGAATCAATTGATAGCGGCTACGTTGGTTGAGCCATGCCCTGATGCGCCCGGCCAAAGTGCCGTACTGCCCCGCCGAAAGAACTGCGACCTGTCCATCGCCATGCGATTCACTATCGTACTTGCGCATGGCCGCCTCATGTTCGGCGAGTTCATCCTGGATTCTGGAGCGTTCATCCCCGACTGCGCGGGCAAGGTCCTGCTGGGCATCGGCAAGTTGATCGGAGTCCAATCCCAGCTGCGCCTTGGCAATATCCAGGTCGTCGTTCGAAGCAGGTTGCGTATTGTTCTTTGCGGACTGCGTGGAGGCATTTGCTGCAGGTGTTAGTTCCTGCACCACGGCTTGATCCTGCTTTACGAGATCTTGCAGTTGTGCGACCTTTTGCGAAAGTGCGAGCGCTTCTCCAGTAAGCGTACGACGCTGTACCTGCGCGCTGGCCTGGCGTAGTGCCGAGGCAAAAGCCTGATCCACTTCATGATCGGCCAGCCGCTCGGCCTCGCGCGCATACTCTGCCTCTTCGGCCGTAACTGCAAGCGGAGATAGGGCTTGTGCCGTTTGCCACGGACGCAGATCAACCAGGGCCTTCTGGCTGTCAACAAGCCGGCGCGTCTTTCCCTGTCCCTTGAGGAAAGGAAGATGTGCCATCGAATCACGCGTCGTCCAGGAAAAAATCAGGCACAAGGCCAGCAGAGCCATGAGAGCGAGAAGCAAGAGAAGCCTGGTACGGCTAAAAATATTTAGGCGTGCGGTACCCGCAGGGGCCGGTACGGGGGGAGGAATTGCCATGAGCTTATTGTCACAGGTTTTTGTGAAAACTGTGAACGGCAGAGGTCAGGGGTGTGGCCGTTAATGAGAAGAAAAATCAGACAGAAGAGCATGAATAGCACGAGCAACATTGCCGGCACGATGTTCCCGAAAATGGAACGGATAAACATGTGCAAGGTCACAGGATAATTACGCTAACTGTCTATCCGGAAACTTATATCGTCTACCTGCAGAGGTATATCAATAGATATACAGGTAATAAATCAAGTTATAAATTTATGCGCTGCATAGACCAACCGCCATGCTTCAAATGTCTAGGGAAGTGAAAGATTCAATGCTGGGATTCCGCTGGGAATCGTTTTCCGCATGAATAAAGCTATTTGTTGCAGTGGCGTTAGCGATTCAAAACCCCACCTTTATACATCTTGTGAAAGGAGAACCACTATGATCCTCACCTTTTTGCTCTCATTGGTAAGCGTAGCTCTGCAAATCCTGCTGTAAGTTCCACGCAATACGTTACACAAATAAGTCCATCGGGCGGAAGCAGTGTGCTTGTCCTGCCAGCTAGATCAACCATCACGCTTCATGATGTTTTCGGCGATAATAGATTCTTCGCATGCATTCCGCTGCGGAATGTCTCTTCTTTTAAGAGACTGCATGTTACCGCAGTGTTCATTGCCGGAAAATTCCACCCTTGTTGCTTGAACAAGGGTGGAGCTTCTTCTGGTACCAAAATAAAGCGCCCACATGTCAGCAACTATCCTGCAGGAAAGAGAGCATTCGCTGATGCCGCTTGTTGTAGCGCCTTTGCCTTCTGCTTTTTCTCGATGAGCATGTAATTGCGGATGCAGTTTCTTCCTGCATGCTTGGCTTCCGCGAGTGCGCGCTCCGCCTCTCGCAACACTACCAGTGGCGATCTTCCTCTACTCTGCGCCATGCCAATGCTAGCCGTAAGCGAGATCATCTCGTAGCCCCCGTCAAATGGCCGTTGCAGCAACGATTGCACCATGCGCTCCGTCATCGCGACGGCGTTCTCTGAGGAGCAGCCCGGTAGAGCCAACAGAAACTCATCTTCTCCATAACGGCCAACCAGGTCATAGCTCCGCAAATGCCTGCGGAAGCGGCTCGCCAATTCACGAAGAACATTGTCGCCGGCCTCGTAGCCATATTCATGGTTCACTTGCGAGAAGCCATCCAGATCCAGCAGCAACAGAGTGAGCGGGGTTTTCATCCGCTGCACGCGGTCTGTCTCCTGGAACAGAATCTTCAAAAATGAGTCCCGGCTCCACAAGCCGGTCAGCGTATCGCGTGTCGCGTGATGATGCGCCGTTTCCGCTTCCTGCTCCAGGCGACTGGTCAAGGCTTGCACGCGTTCGGCCACGCGCAGCCGCACCCTCAAATCCGCCACATCAACGGGTTTCAAAAGGAAATCGTCGATACCGGCATCCATGCAAGTGCGAATGAAATCGCCATCGGGATTTGCGCTCAACAGCATGATCCATGTCGTCCGCTTCCGTCCGCGTCGCAGCTCCGTCACAATTTCAATACCATGCATCTCAGATAATTCGGCATCCAGCAGAGCGATCGCTGGAGGAGTTGCGCTCGTGAGTATCTGCAGAGCTTCCACACCCGACCCCACAGTTTCCACCGGATACCGCCAATCTCTTAGAGCGGCTATTAACTGGCTTGTCGTCGGCGGATCGGGAGAGGCAATCAGGATGGCGGGTACAGGCCCAGCGGGCTGCGGCATACGAAATCTCCCATTTGGTAATAAATTTCTTATCGGGAGATTTTCAGGAATCCTTAGTCGCCGTATTGACAATTGAGTTCGGCGAAGCGCAACAATATGTCTTCGGGCCAACCATAAGGATTTTCTGAGCATTCTTATCAATAGATAGTTTTTGATTGGGTGCGCATTTCTTTTGGATTCGAGTTTCCGTTTCTGCTGTGTGTGAGATGAGCGTAAAGACCCCCAGGAGGCGCACCCGTCTCCTTTGATTACGGTCCTGTTCAACCAGGAGGAAGCGATGCTCCCCATCACTACGACTCACGTTATCCCTCAGCAAATTGCCTCCACGCGCGTTACCGTTCATGCCATGGTCGCCATCTGCCAGTACTGTCTGGTTGATCTTGGAACCTTTCGAACCCGTGCCGAGCGGGCCATTCTCGAAGCACGCCATGCCTGCAAGGAGAAACTGCAGGCCCGAAAACCCTCCGTTGCCGTTCCCTATAGCTAGGTAGTATCGGCAAATACATACTGTTCAATGGAAGAAATTCCTCCTTTTTCGTTTGAGCCTCTGCAGCTTACACTCATACTCAGTGAGTACGAAGCAAAATTTCCCCCGCCTGTATCCCATACTCGATGCAGATTTTCTTCCGCAGGAGCAACAGCCCCGTACAGAGTTTCTCCAGTCAATCGGTGAAGAGCTAGCAGAAGTTGGAGTACAAATCCTCCAATACCGCAACAAGCAGGGAAGTGATGCAGAAGTTCTGGCCGATGCGAAGATTCTGCGCAAATGTACCCCAGCCAGTCTGAAACTCATTCTGAACGATCGCGTGAAACTTCTTGCCGCAACTACTTTTGACGGCGTGCACGTAGGCCAGGAAGACATGTCTCCAGCCCAGGCGCGCAGCATCCTCGGCCCAGAGAAGCTGCTCGGCGTCTCCACGCACAACGAAGCGCAACTCCGCCACGCTACTCAACAGCCAATCGACTACATCGCCATCGGCCCGGTCTTCGTCACCACCAGCAAGGAAAACCCCGATCCAGTAATTGGCCTGGAAGGTGTGCGCATGGCGCGCGCCATGACAGACAGGCCACTCGTCGCCATCGGCGGCATCACTGTGGAAAACGCCCTGTCGGTATATCAGGCCGGAGCCGATTCCATCGCCACTATCTCCGCCATCTTTCGTAAAGACGGTTCTCCGGCGCTGTTCGCGAAAGACTTTTTTCGCATTTTCGGGTAGAACATCCTCAAGTGACTACCGCCAGCGACACTACTCCAGCACCCCCTGCCAGCAGCCCAAAGCTCGTGGCTGAACTGGGACTTTTCAGTGCTACCGCCATCGTCGTGGGATCGATGATCGGGTCGGGCATCTTTCTGGTTTCGGCCGATATTAGCCGTATCACCGCCTCGCCGGCGCTGCTTCTCGGAGCGTGGCTGGTTACTGCCATCATGACCATGATCGGTGCGCTCAGCTATGCAGAACTGGCCGCCATGATGCCGCGAGCAGGCGGCCAATACGTCTATCTTCGCGAAGCGCTAGGCCCCATTTGGGGCTTTCTTTTTGGATGGACGCTCTTCCTCGTCATCCAGACCGGAACCATCGCCGCCGTAGTAGTGGGATTCGGCAAATTCCTCGGAGTGTTCTTCCCCGCTGTCTCATCGACGCATTGGCTGTGGCACATCGGCCACGTTCCAGCATGGCACGTAGGCCCAATGGTGCTCGGCAATATGGATATCGGCATCAGCACCGCCAATCTCGCTGGCATCCTCATCGTTATTCTGCTGACCATCATCAATATCTTCGGCATCCGCCTCGGAGCACTGGTACAGAACATCTTCACCACGGCCAAAACAGCAGCGTTGCTCGGCCTGATCATCTTCGGCGTATTGCTGGGACGCAACGCCGCCGCCATCAAAGCCAATTTCGGCGTAAATTTCTGGCACGGCGCATCATGGCACACCCTGCATCCCGTCCAGGTAGGAGTAGGCGGCCCCATTACCATGGTGGGGATACTGACCATCCTGGCCGTCGTACAGACCGGCTCACTCTTTTCCGCAGATGCCTGGAACAACGTGACTTTTACTGCGGGCGAAATCCGCAATCCCAAGCGCAACCTGCCTCTCTCACTGGTAATGGGGACAGGGTTGGTTCTGGGACTCTATATTCTCGCCAATATCGTTTACCTCGTCGCATTACCCTTGCACGGCGATCCGCAGGGAACAACAGTCCTGGCCCGCGGCATCCAATACGCGTCCGAAGACCGGGTAGCTACTGCGGTGCTGCAGCAGATATTCTCGTGGCGCGGCGCATACCTGATGGCCGGAGCCGTTCTTATCTCCACCTTCGGCTGCGCGAATGGCCTCATTCTCGCTGGACCGCGCGTCTACTATGCGATGAGCCGCGACGGCGTGTTCTTTAAGAACATGAGCAAGCTGCACCCACGCTACAAAACACCCGTCGCGGCGCTCATTATTCAAGGTATATGGACATGCTTCCTCTGCATCTCCGGCTCATATGGACAATTGCTCGATTACATTATTGGCGTGGAGATGATCTTCTACATCCTCACCATCGCAAGCCTTTTTGTACTGCGCGTGAAACGGCCCGACGCCGAACGTCCCTATAAAGCATTTGGATACCCAATCCTGCCTGCAATCTATATAGTGATGGCTGCCTGGATCTGTGTCGTACTATTGCGATACAAACCCCAGTACACTTGGCCGGGGCTTATGATCGTCCTCCTCGGCATACCTGTGTACGCGCTGTGGCGGAGAAACGCAAACAGCAACGCTTAAGAATTTTGGAAATTGGAGAAAACCCGAAGCATGGCCAACCTGCTGGCTAAGAAGCCTATTGAAACTCTTATCGCCGAGGCGAATGAAGAAAACGGCGAAAAGACACTGGCACGCGTGCTGGGACCCGTTCAACTTACCCTCCTTGGTATTGGCGCTGTCATTGGCGCAGGTATCTTTGTCCTTTCAGGATTGGGCGCACACACCGCAGGGCCAGCTCTAATGCTGGCCTTCGTTCTTTCCGGGCTAGGCTGCGCCTTTGCAGGCCTTTGCTATGCAGAATTCGCCGCGATGATCCCGCTCGCCGGCTCTGCTTACACCTACGCCTACGCAACCCTCGGCGAGCTCTTTGCCTGGATCATCGGCTGGGACCTGACGCTCGAATACGCAATGGGCGCAAGCACTGTGTCTTCCGGCTGGTCCAACCACTTCGTTGAGCTGCTAAGCATCTTCCACCTCAAATTCCCACTTTGGCTCGCTTACGATCACTGGACCGGCCTGCGCCGGGCAACCGATATCATCGCCCGGCAGATGGTGTCTGCAGCGCATCCCGATCTGGTGCCGGGAACGCTGGCCTTCAGCAACACCCTTGCCGCACTCAAAGCTGCCGCTCCGGCTGATCTCACGACACAGGCACATACGCTGCTGGCTGCTCCGCATTTATTTGGAGTAGAGATCGGATTCAATCTTCCAGCCTTCATCATTGCCCTGATCGTGACCACGGTTCTGGTCATCGGCATCGAGGAGTCAGCCAAATTCAACTCCTTTATTGTCGGCCTCAAGATATTCGTGGTGCTCTTCGTCCTCGGCCTGGGTTCTCGCTACGTTGCTCCAGCCAACTGGGGTACGGACTGGCACACATACGCTCCGTTTGGAGTCGGCGGCATAGGACTGGCCGCCGGACTGATCTTCTTTTCATACATCGGCTTTGACGCCGTCTCTACGACGGCCCAGGAAGCTAAGAACCCGCAACGAGACCTGCCCATCGGAATCATCGTGTCGCTCTTCGTCTGCACCTTGCTCTACATCGGTGTAGCCGCCGTGCTCACCGGCATGGTGCCGTGGCGGGACGTGAACATCGAAGCGCCCATCGCACGCGCCTTCCTCGATCACAACCTGGCATGGGCTTCAAACATCATCACCATAGGCGCGCTCGCCGGACTCACCAGCGTCATGCTCGTCATGTTGCTTGGGCAGTCGCGTGTGCTCTTTGCCATGGCACATGACGGGCTGCTGCCTCGCAAGTTCTTCGGCGACATCCACCCACGCTTCCGCACACCGTGGAAGGGAACCATCCTCGCCGGAGTGCTGGCGGCGATCGTAGGCAGCGTGACGCCCATCGATGATATCGGCAAGATGGTGAACATCGGTACTCTGCTGGCTTTCGTCATTGTCTGCATCGCGATCATGGTGCTGCGCGTCACAGACAAAGACCGCGCCCGCCCCTTCCGCACACCGCTGGCCTGGCCATTACCCATCGTGCCGGTCCTCGGCATCCTCTTCAACGGCTACATGATGTACACCCTCGGCAAGTGGAACTGGATACGCTTGATAGGCTGGCTCATCGTAGGACTGGTGGTCTACTTCACCTACAGCCGCAAACACAGCCGAGTACAGCAAAGAGCCGCAAACGGGCAATAAGGATTAACCATCAGAGATTAGAAAAACTGGGTGCCCCATCCTGACAAAGTCAGGGTGGGGATTTTCTGTCAATGGCGTAGGTAAATTGCTGGGTACCCTGGAGTTCTCACGCGTAGCGATCGTATTTGCTTCATGTACTAGGCGGAAGGTAATAGAAACAGCCTCAAACAGAACTTTGCAGGTACTTCGTTCCCCAAAAGCAACAAGTCTCACTTCCAAAACTAGCTCGAATCAAGACGAGATGGCATTCATCAAGTTTCGATGAATTATTGAATAGTATGAGCTTTGTCATTGACTGACCAGATACTAGCATCGTAGAG
>Ga0137415_10000742_pt1 | contig 31824 bp, 25 predicted proteins | sample CZODoug3_1_1_16f_FD_183082 | JGI IMG/M metagenome (GOLD analysis project Ga0137415, IMG submission 183082) | Vadose zone soil fungal communities from Angelo Coast Range Reserve, California, USA - CZODoug3_1_1_16fungal (Hybrid Assembly) | ecosystem: Environmental > Terrestrial > Soil > Vadose...
ACCTGGCGCGACATCGTCCTCACCAATCGCGAAGTCCTCTCCGCCGCCCTCGACCTCTTCGCCCGCCGCCTCGACGATCTCCGCGAACGCCTCAACTCCCGCGAACTGGAAGCCGATTTCGACGCCGCCAACGAACTCTACAAACTCCTCCGTTCCCTCTAGCGCATGTGGAGTGCGGCAGTCTCGCTGCCGCTTTTGAGACGTAATCCAAGCCACCCACCAATGCGTTAGCCGCAATCCGCTCGCTAAACACTCCCTTAATAATTTTTTATCTTCGCAACGAATTTCTCGACCCTGCGTTACCCTCCACCCGTCGCTTACGTCCAAACCCACAATGCCCACAGACATCACCGTCTTAGACCTCTCCGCCTACATCGGCCTCACCGCGGTAGGCGCCATCACGCTCAACATGCTCCTAGGCACGCTGATGATCTTCCGCTACAGCCCTGTCCGCCAATGGCCACACCGCCACTTCAACTATTTCCGCCTTCACAACATCTCCGGCTACGTCGCCCTAGCGCTCGCCGTAGTCCATCCGATCGTTCTCCTCTTCGACAAATCCGAGAAATTCCGCGTAATCGATCTCCTCTATCCCATCCACTCCCCCAGTCAGCCGCTCGAAAACACCATCGGCGCTGCCGCGCTCTACATCGTAGCCACCGTAGTGGCCACGTCCTATCTCCGCATCCGCCTAGGCCGCCGCGTCTGGAAATCTTTCCACTTCACGGTCTACGTCGCCGCCGCCGCTCTCCTCTGGCACAGCCTTTTCACCGACCCTGCCCTGAAAAATTCCTCGCCAGACTGGTTCGACGGCGGAAAACTCTTCGTGGAAGCCTGCGTAATAATCATCATCGCAACAGCCGCCCTGCGCTACCGCCACTCCCGTAGCCAAAAGCAGGCTGCTCCTGCAACTCTTCCCTACACGTAGTTGTTGGACTGATTGTCTGAAGGCGGTTAGAAAGAAACCCTTGCACTCACCTGCATCTCGCGCCCTGGCGTCATCGCCATTGTGATCGTGCCGAACTGTGGTGTGTTGACAAAGCGGTTGGGCGTCCCCAAGTTCGTCTTGTTCAAGGCATTGAAAGCTTCGGCGCGGAACTGAAAACTCGCTTTCTCCGTCAGGCGAAACGCGCGCTCGATCGCGAGATCGAGCGTTTGCATTCCCGGACCGTACACCGAGTTTCGCCCCACGTTACCGTACATGAAAGCAGCCGGCGCCGCGAACGCCGCAGGATTGAACCACTTGTCTGCAGTGTGTGTCCCTGGAGCAAAGACTGGCCGCCCCGTTGCATTCGCGCGCACCGGGTTCTCCCCTAGCACGGTCCCCGAATTCGCGGTGTCGCCGAACACAGAGATCGTAAATGGCATTCCCGTCTGTATCTGGTAGATGGTGGATAAATGCCAATTCTGCGTCAGCATCTGCGTCCACAGCACGCGCCGATACGCCGGAATATCGTAAACGCTGCTCAACGCGAATCGATGCCGCACGTCGCACCCCGGCCCTTTTTCCGCGTTCAGATCGAGGTCGTTCTGCGGAATCGACGCTTCGTCCATGGGCGACCGGAAGTCCGGCGCGTTGCTCAGGTTCTTCGCCAGCGTGTAGTTGGCCAGAAAGCTCAGCCCGTGGGCGTACCGGCGTCGCACGTTGATGTAGCCCGCGTCGTACCAACTCTGCGCGCTGTTCTCCAGCAGGTTGATGGTGCTGACCGGAAAAGTCTGGCTTTGTATTACGGCATCCGTGCTGCTCGGGGGTAACGTCGTATTTGGCACGAAGGTTAGCGTCTTGAACGGCCGGCGCGGTCCAAGTGGACCAGGTCCGGGTAGCGTGTTGTTGATCAAGTGCGCGCGCTGCAAGTGAAACCCGCGAGAACTCAGATAGCCGACTTCTACCGAGGTATCCTTCCCAAGGCTCTTCTGTACCGAGCCGTTCCATTGCTGCACGTACTGCGCAGGCGAGTGCGGATCGAACGCTGTGAAGCTGACAGTGGTCGGCGTCAAAGCACCCGCGCCCAGTACTGGCGTGCCGAAATTCAATCCCTTCGCGAATAGCGCGGCCGGCGGAGTGAAGTTGTCCGCTTGCTGCGTCTCCGGAAAAACATACGGCACATTGTGCCTTTGGTTGCACCACGTGTTCTGATCCACGGGCGTGAAAAAAATCCCGTACGCCGCATGGAATACGATCCCCCGATTAGGCAGATTCTTCGCGATTCCGAATCGCGGGGCAAAATTATGCGTATTCGCGTACATCAACCCCGACGGATAGCCTTGCTGCCCGCCGACAAAAACCGAAGGCACGCCATTCTGGAAAATCAGGTTCGTGTTGGTATTGTTTTTGTCATACAGCGGGCTTGAATATTCGTAACGCACGCCCAGATTTATCGTGGTCGTCGAGGTCAGCTGCCAGCTGTCTTCCACGAACCCGTCCGTTCCCCAATTATGCAGATTCATTTGCGGGATTCCCGCCTGGCGCTGCTTCACAGCCGGCAGGCTCAGCAGCGTGCTCGCGAGTCCTGAGCCGCTCCCGTCATTGAACCCGAATTCCGTCGTGTATCCCGTGGTGAACTGGTAGTAGCCGCGATTTTGGAAGAAGCCCCACATCGGCCACGTGTACCAATGGAAATCGCCGCCAAATTTTATCCCGTGGCGGCCTCGCTGCCAGGAGTACATGTCGCGGATTTCGTACATCGTGTCCCAGGCATGCATCGGTGTAGCTGCGAAAGTATCTCCAATTCCCGTGTAGCCCTGCACCGCGAACCACGGCGCTCCCCATGCGTTCGGCCCCCCGAATCCGACCCCCTGAATCCCCAGCGCGCTTACAATGTCGTTCACACCATCGTTCTGCGACGTGCGATCCATGGACAAGCGCGAAACCGCGACCGACACGGTGTTGACCTTGTTGGCCGCGAAGATGTGGTTCCAGGAAATCACCCCCTGCTGCGAGCGGTTATCGAAGTTCGCTCCAAAGCTCGGCAGATTTTCTGTCGTCGAAGTCATCCCGCTGCTGGGCGAAAATCCATTCTCCTGGCCGATCGAGTACCGCCCAAAAAGCGTGTCGCCGCCCGAGAAGTTGTGATCGATGCGAATCGTTCCTTGGTCTTGGAAATGTGTTTCGTTACGAATGTCGAGGTAATTGTTGGAATCCGCGGCTCCGGCCGTCATGGCCATATTCGGCATGGGGACGTATTTCAACAGGAAGGCTTCCAGCAATGGGTTGATTCTATTCGACGGAATTACATTGCCCGGAAACTGCTGGCGCGTGTAGGGAAAGTTGGCGGGGCCGGTCGGCTTCGTCGGATCGTAGTTCGCATTTGCAACCGCCTTCGTCGGGTCATAGATCTTGACGCTGCTCATGCTGAAGTCGCCCTGGATTTCCTGCGGCGTCGGCACCGTCAGAATCTGCGCGTCGGCTCGTGACAGCCGCAAGCCTTCGTAGTTCGCGAAGAAAAAGGTGTTTTTCCTGATTAACGGCCCGCCGAACGAGGCCCCGAAATTATTTTGCACCAGGTGATTGTTGCCCATCGAGCCAAACGTGCTCGCGTCCATGGCTCCGTTGCGCAGAAACTCGTACACCGTTCCGTGATACTGGCCCGAACCCGAATGCGTCACGATATTGATCTGCCCGCCGCCCGCTCCTCCCATTTCTGCCGTGTAGCTGCTGGTTTCCACCTGGAATTCCTTTACCGCATCGGGCGAAGGACTTAGGTTCTGTGTATTGAATGTGGGATCCGTATTGGTCGCGCCATCGAGCAGGAAAAAGTTAGCGTTCGGCCGGCTGCCGCCAATCACGACCGCCGATCGCTGTCCAGGACGCCAGTAGAGCGGATTCGTGGATCCCGTTTGCGCACCAAACCCCACATGCGCACCCGGCACAGTAAGCACCAGGTCAATCAGCATTCGCCCATTGAGAGGCAATTCACGGATCGATTGGGGCTCGATCACTTCCCCGACGCTAGCGTCGCTCGTGCGCAATACTTCGCTTCCGCCCGTGACGTTCACACCTTCCTTCACTCCGACAATATTGAGACTAATTTCCATCGATAGTTTCCGGCCCACTTCCAGTCGCACCGATTGCGTCGCCGTAGCAAACCCGTTTGCTTCGGTTCTCAACTCGTAGTCGTCCGGCAAGAGCGCAGCCGCCTCAAACAATCCTTGCTGGTTTGTGACAAGGCGCCGCACCGCGCCCGTACTCATGGCCGTCAACTGCACACCGGCTCCAGTAATGGGGAGATGCTGCGCGTCCGTAACGGAACCAGCGATAACCCCATAGTTGCTTTGGCCAAATGAAGGCAATGCGAGGCTCAGAAGCAGCACAAGTACGAAGGCTTTTTGCACAGACTCACCTCTCCAGACAGATTCACGTAGCAATAGCGTCCGCGGTTCCCCGGGGTGTGGGGCGTTTTTCTTCGGTACTCGACAAAATTTTTGGGTTCGAAGTTGCCGGTAACTGTAGGCGCGAACAAATAGGCCATCAATAATGGGAAAGCACTAGGCAATCGCCTATCTGGCGAAGCGGACGCTGAAGGCGATGGGGAACCCGATCACGGCTCTGTGCACGAGAAGGCCGAGTAGCACGTTTTCCCAACTCTTCCCGCTCGTCGCTGTTCGCTGCTGCTAATAGCCGTTCACTCCCAAATTTCGGCCATTTAATGCTTTTACATTTACTTCTCCAGTTAAACCAGCTACCCTTCCCCATGGTCGCGCCACTCTTCGCTCAAACCTCGAATAGTAACGCGTCAGGTAATCTTCAAACCAAGGTTCTGCTGACAGTGTCCCCGTTTCGTTCCTCCTTCCTTCAGCCACCCGCACTGCGCCCCGCAAACCATCGATTTTTTACTCCTTTGTTTTCAACATCTTCTGTATCCCTTTTTTCGCAACTCCTTTGTTTTCACATCTATCTGCGTTGCCTCCTGGTATTTTTCGACTCGGGTTATAGGTTTTCACGGGACACGGACTCGCGGGCCACAAACCACGGGGTTCGCGTGCACATACTCAGTTCGGTAAGCCCCTTTAGAATGAACACTTGCAAAAGTGTGTCAAAACAAAGGACTTTAACTAAGTGCAGAATGAACACTTATGCCAAACCCCGGGGGGTGCCCCGTACACGTTGGCGCGACAAGCCAATTTCCCGCCTGTCCGGCTTGCAGTACACTTCTTCGTCCGGGCTGCTCCTATTCACCCGGCCGGCCGAACCGTCATGGATAAACGCATAGCTTCAGCCGACGCCGCCATCGCGAATCTGACTGACGGCGCCACCATTCTCGTAGGCGGCTTCGGTCTTTGCGGCGTCCCCGAACACCTGATCGATGCTGTCCGCCGCAAGGGCACCAGGAATCTGACCATTGCCAGCAACAACGCCGGCACCGACGGCGCCGGCCTGGGCCTACTCCTCCAAAATCGTCAGATCAAGAAAATGATCTCCACGTACGTCGGCGAAAACAAACTCTTTGAGCAGTTGGTGTTAAGCGGCGAAGTGCAAGTCGAGTTGAACCCGCAAGGCACTTTCTCCGAGCGCATTCGCGCAGGCGGCGCGGGGATTCCCGCCTTCAACACGCCCACCGGCTACGGCACCATGGTCGCCGAAGGAAAAGAAGCGCGCGAGTTCGATGGCCGCCACTACATTCTCGAACGCGCCCTGCGCGGCGACTTCGCCTTCATCAAAGCCTGGAAAGGCGATCGCTGGGGCAATCTCATCTACCGCAAGACGTCGCGCAACTTCAATCCCATGATGGCCACCGCCGCCGATTACGTGATCGCCGAAGTCGAGCAACTCCTAGATCTCGGCCAGCTCCCGCCGGACCAGATCCACACCCCCGGCATCTTCGTAAACGCCATCTTCCAAGGCCCCCACTACGAAAAGAAAATCGAGCGCCGCACCGTGCGCAAGGCCTGATGAAACAATGCCGCTGACTGACGAACAAAAACGCGAACGCATTGCACGCCGCATCGCACAGGAACTTCGCGATGGTTTCTACGTCAATCTTGGCATCGGCATGCCCACGCTGGTTGCGAACTACATTCCCAATGGCATCGAAGTCGTCCTGCAATCGGAAAACGGCATGCTCGGCGTCGGCCCGTACCCGCTCGAATCCGAAATCGATCCCGATCTCATCAACGCCGGAAAAGAAACCGTCAGCGAAATTCCCGGCACAAGCTATTTTTCCTCGGCCGATTCGTTCGGCATGATACGAGGCGGCCACGTTGATCTCACCGTTCTTGGTGCGCTGCAAGTCGACGAAAAAGGCAACCTCGCCAACTGGGCCATCCCCGGCAAAATGCTGAAAGGCATGGGCGGCGCAATGGACCTGGTCGCGGGCGCCAAGCGCGTCTACATTGCCATGGAGCACGCCACCCGCGACAACCAACCCAAAATCCTGAAAAAATGCTCCCTCCCGCTAACCGGCCTCGAAGTAGTCGACCACATCGTCACCGAGCTAGCCCTGATCGACGTCACCCCAGAAGGCCTCCTCCTCCGCGAACTAGCGCCAGACGCCACGCTGGCCCAAGTGCAATCACTCACCGAGCCTAAGCTCCTGCTGCCGCCAAACGGTCCGCTCCGGATGCCCGCGTGAAAACCACACAAGCAAAACGCCCGCGCCCGAGAATGCCCCGCGTTAGCGAGGAAATGAAACAACTGTCCGCCATGCTCGGCAACGAACTAAACACATGGCCCAAGGTCACAACGCGTCCCATGTTCGGCTTGCGCGGCTTCTATCGCGGGAAAAACATCTTTGCCGCCTTGCCGGTCACCCGTGCGATCAAAAATCCAAACTCGCTCATCTTCCGAATCCAACCTATGCCGCCTGAACTCCTGGCTCGCGCCAGAAAAGAAACTCGCATCGATCTCGAAAACGCGGTGCCCAGCGCGAAATGGTTCACCTTCGAGCTAAATTCCGAAGCCGACTTCCGCGACGCATTGTGGTGGCTAAACCAGGCCTACGAACATGCCAAATGAGGCGTCACAGTGGCACGGCCTTCAGGCTGTGCTCCGACGACTGAGTTGCTCGCCAGGAACGCAGTTCAAGGACGGAAGATAATTTTTGGTAAGCTGGAAAAAGACACCAACTTCATCCATGGATCCACACTCCATCGTTGTAGTCAGCTTGCACAGCCCAAAGGAAAAAATCTGGGGCGAGCTTCTGGCCGTCAACACCGCCGGAGTTACGCTGCGCGGCATCGACCTCAATTCGTTCGATCACTTCATCCGCCAGCTCAATGAACCGGACGGCGAGCGCGTCGGCATCCCCACCCTATTTTTTCCGATGACGCGCGTCGAGCGCATCACGCTCGATGAGCCCACCGGCTCCATTCCCTCCATGGACGAACTTTTCGCGCGCAAAATCGGCCGCCGCCTGATCGACTACCTCGCGCAGTTCGCCTGAACTGCGTTATGGCAAGCACAATGAGTTATCATCAAGCCCAATGAAAGGCCGCATCTGGACGGTTCCCAATCAAATCACGCTGTTGCGCCTCGGCTTCCTGCCAATTTTCTTGATTTTGATTTCGTACGAACACTACCGCTGGGCGCTCGCGGTACTGGTGGTGGCGGGACTCAGCGACGGCATTGACGGCCTGCTCGCGCGCAAGCTCAATCAGCGTTCCTCACTCGGCGCATACCTCGACCCAATCGCTGACAAACTGTTGCTTTCGTCCTCGTTTGTGATTTTGGCTTTCAAGAAGGAAATTACCTGGTGGCTCACCATCATCGTGCTCAGTCGCGATGTTCTTATCCTCATAGTAGCTGTGGTGATCATCTTGATTTGGGGCTACCGCCCATTTCCGCCGAGCCTGTTGGGCAAGCTGACGACATTTTGTCAAATTGTTTTGGTGTTCACCGTGGTTCTCGGTGCGGCTTACCCCAGCGCGCTGCTCGCAAGCATCAAGCAAATTCTGATCTACCTCGTTGCCGCGCTCGCAACGGTATCGGCTTTTCATTATTCCGTCAGCATAGCGCGCAGCCTGAGTTCGCCGGCGCACCCAACAAGCAGGCTTCCTAGCTAGGCTTGCCCGCTACGCTTGCCCTGGGAGCGGATCGCGATAGTGCAAAATCATCAACGCGAAACTTGCAATCACAGCGAGTCCCGCCAGCCAGCCGAGCGCATTCGCGATCTGCTTTTCGCGGACGTTCATGGGCTGGCGATCCGGAAATATTTTGCCGAGCACAAATCCTGCCGCCAAGCCTCCCCCATGCGCCCAATTGTCGATTCCCATGCCCATCAATCCCAGCACAAAAAGAATCACAACGGAACTGATCAGACGGGAACGCAGCTCACGCATGTACGAGCCGCCACGCTTCGTAGTGATGGCCAGCATCGCACCGACGAGCCCAAGCAGACCACCGCTGGCCCCGAGCGAGTAGTGTCCTATAAAGGAGCTCACGAGAAATCCGAACGCACCGGTGAGAATGTAGAGGAAGAAATAACGGGCCGAGCCATAAAGTTCTTCGAGCGCCGGACCAAGCTGCATCAGCGACATCATGTTGAACCCGATATGAATCAACCCGCCGTGCAGAAACATTGCGGTGACGAGGCGATACCACTGATGCTGAACGTAAATTCCGTATGGCGCGCTCAATCCCAAGCGATACGCTGCGGTACCCCCCACGCCCCACAGAATGCTGAGGCCACCGCCGCCACCCTCCGCGGCAAGAGCCATCCACTCCACACCGAACATCAATACGTTCGCAACCAGCAGAGCGGTGGTCACCGGCGCGGGGCCGCTGAAAACTCCGGAGAGACTGCGATTGACCGCGGCCATGGAAAATTTCAGGTTTGTGCCGCAATTGTGGCAGCGCGTGGCGTTGACTCCTACCAGCGAACCACAATTGGGACAGAGTTGTGGGCGCGGTTGCTTGTTACCGCCGCCGAAGAAACTTTGCAGCGTGGCCTTCCAGCGTTCGAGCCGATATTGCCATTGATAGGGAAGCGCCAACTCTCCTCCTTGCGCCGTGCGCGGAACGCTTGCGGCGCTCGCGGAGCGTTCCTATAATACCGAAATCGCCACGCCGGGTCCGGCGAACACACCTATGGACAAATTTGAAGAGTTTGGCAAGCGTATCGACGAAGAGTTGACACGGCTGCGCCGTTATATTGAGCAGGAGGTTGCGCCGGAAACGGAGAGGCGCAGCGCGGAATTCCTGCGCGAGGTTTCCGTAAAATTGAGTGAGGCGGCCAGCAAACTGGAAGCACGCATGGCCGCGCGACGCAACGCGAACCCACCCCCTTCGAATCCGCAATCATGACCTTGCCGCAATGTGCGGGCGGCGCCGGACACTTGCGAATCTCCCCGCGACGGCTGCGCAAATTCTGCGGCTTCTCTTTGCTTTGTGTTGGGTTCGTTTCCGGTTGCGGATCGCGCCACACGGTGGCGAACCGCCCAGAACCGGCACAACCTGACACCACGGAGCCATCGAACAGTGCGGAGCAGCCAGGAAAGGTAGAGCGCGGCACCGGGGCCGGAACAAAAACGCCGATGACGAATGATCCCGGCAAGTCCGCGAAGCGCGACATCCCGGCGCCGAATCCGGCGATGTCTCGATACACCGAGCAGGGCAACGCGTCGTGGTATGGCATTCCGTTTAACGGGCGGCGCGCTTCGAATGGCGAGATCTACGACATGCACAAGCTGACGGCGGCGCACCGCACGCTGCCGTTTGACACGGTGGTGCGCGTTACGAATTTGAGCAATGGCAAATCGACCGTGGTGCGGATCACGGATCGCGGTCCGTTCGTGGACAATCGGATTATTGATTTATCGATGGCGGCGGCGCAGGAGATCGATTCCATCGGGCCTGGCGTAGTGCCGGTGCGGCTGGAGATATTGTCGCCGGGCATCGATCCTACGTCGGGATTTTTTACGGTGCAGGTTGGGGCGTTTCGCGACCGCGGGAACGCGGAGCGGTTGCGCGAGCGGCTGAATGCGGAATACTCGCCGATTTTTATTCAACCGTATGACTCGCCTGATGGATTGTTCTATCGGGTACGCGTGGGCAAGGTTCCCGGAGAGGACGCGGCACAACACTTCGGCGAGCAGCTGCGCAATCGCGAAGGGATCAAGCCCATCGTGGTGCGACTGGACGATGGCGGGAGCTCAGGGAGAAAGCAATGAGCGCTGACTGCTTGTTTTGCAAAATCGCGGCGAAGAAAATCCCGGCGAAATTGGTTTACGAGGATGAAGAAGTGTTCGCCTTTGAAGACATTGGCCCGCAGGCGCCCACGCACATTTTGATTTGCCCACGCAAGCATTTTGCTTCGCTTAGTGACGCGACACTTGAAGATCAGAGCGTTCTCGGGAAACTACAGCTCGTGGCGGCGCAACTCGCACGCAAACTGAATCTGCTCCAAGGGTACCGAACAGTGGTAAACAGCGGAGAGGGTGCGGGCCAGTCCGTTTTTCACCTGCATCTGCATCTTTTGGGCGGGCGCGCGTTTCGCTGGCCTCCAGGTTGAAGCCTATTCCTCTGTCCTCGATGCTGAAGCGGCGGTAGATGCGGTTGCGATAAGTTTTCGGTATTCGCCTTTGGCTTGACGGAGTATCGGAATATCCGGGTCCGCGTTTTTCCAAGTCGTGAAGAATTCGTCGTAGGCTTTACGGCTGCTCTCACGGTCGCCTTGCATGGCATAGGACCGGGCGAGACCCAGTTGCGCCAACGGCGCGAAGATGTGCCATTCGGGCCAGCCGCGATGACTGATGAGCGTCTCGAAATCAGTGGCAGCCTTCGCGGGCTCTCCCGCAGCCATGTAAGCCTGCCCCCGATGGTAGAAAACCAGCACATTCCGATACTGCGTGACAGGGGCGAGCAAATCCACCGCTCTAATGGCGTTTCCGCGCTGGCGCTCGCTGATTGAACGAATAACCGGAAGTATCACGTTCTGCTGGAATGTGTCCTCAGGAAACAAGCGATCCAGCTTCGTGGCCAACGCTTGAGCCTGTATCGCGTCGCCAATGTCCCCCAGAGCTTTGGCACATTCCATAAGTGCTAACGCGCTGTCACTACTCGCTTTATTGGCTTGCCGGCGGAGCTTGCGCGCCAAAGAAGAGTTTCCCGCATACGATTCAACACCGGCATGCCAAGTAAGCTCGTAGGCAGCGTTTCCCATTCGGTTCGCGCGGCTTTGTTGGTTCACTACGGTTTCATTCAGCGAACGGAGTTGGCGGAAGTCGCCGCGAAAAAACGCGAGCTCCTCCCGCAAATGGAGCAAAGGTATCTCATCCGCTGGGGCGTCTCGGACAAGACGTTCCATAGTTTGTGCGTCATTCTCTAGAAAAGCGATTCGGTAGCGCAACGCCGTTTGAAATGGAGTGAACGAACCTTTCTGGCGCCATTGGTCCAGCATTTTCTTGGCTTCGTCAAAACGGCCTAGGTATACGAGGGCCTGGCTTGCGTTAAAGTAGGCCGCAGAGGAGGGAACCGCGGAGTGGTCAATCGTCCAATAGAACTCTTGCAGAGCCTCTTCGACTCTGCCCAAAAAAACGTCAGCGATTCCCATCATGGTGGAAGCGCTCACGCTGCGGGGATAGGCCTGCTTGTACAAAATTAGCACAGCGGTTTCTTTCTCCAGGTTCCCTGTTATTGCCGCGTGATAATGCGCAGTAGTCTCAAACTTTTCTTCCTGCGTGAGACGCCCATCCTTTAGCTCGAAGGCTCTGGCAAAACTCTTCCTGGAAGATTGCTCGTCACCAACACTGTGATATGTTCTGCCGAGCGCACCGTAAGCAGAACAGAACTGGGGGTCCAGTTCCACAGCCCGTTCAAAGAGAGGAATGGCCTCGCGGCGCTTTCCGGAGCCATACAGCGCCTGGCCCGTGCTGAAGGCTTGCAAGGCCTCTAGCGAGCTTGTAGTCGCAACATCAAGAGGAGCGTCGTATTTCTCGAGAGAGCTTAGATTTTCGCCCAATTGCTTTCGCAACTGCGAACCCGCTTTGCCCAGCGCGGCGATCACCTTATCCTTGCTCTCCGCTTCCTCTTGCCGCCGGGCGATGGACTTTTGACTCTGCGCGTCGATCGCTTCGAGAGTGATCAGATATCTGCTCCCGAAGGCGGCGATTTCCGGCACCACCACGGCTTTGAGTCCCCGCCGTTTACAGATTTCGATACCCAATTCCTGCGTCACCCGTTCTGTTGGATCACGACGCATTGTGCGCAGCGTCCCGCGGACGTCTGTTTCCGGCAACACGCTCAAAAAGGGTGACTCGGTCAGTTTGACTTCGAGGGCTTTGTCCAAAGAGTTGTCAAAGATGGGCTCACCGGTCTTGTTGACGAAATTTGCGAGGAGGATGACGTCGGTTCCGGTCAGCGTGGGCCGAGCAAAAAAGACGCGCCACGTAAACAGGGCGGTAACAATGAGGAAGACTGCAACACCAGCCGCAACGACAAAGCGCGTCTTATTCCAAAGCTTCGGTGTTGCCTCCGAGGGGAGAAGTGGCGCGAGACTTTCTGGGACCGCGGCCGATGCGGGCAAGTCGCCGTTTTCGACTCGAGCGATGAAGCGGTAGCCGCGGCGGGGCAGGGTCTCGATGTAGTGGGGTTGCTCGGCTGAATCGCCCAGAGTGTCGCGCAGCTTCTTAACGGCGCTGTTCAGGCCGGAATCGAAGTCAACAAAAGTGTCGGCAGGCCATAGTTTTTGACGGAGTTCCTCGCGCGTAACCACGTTACCTGGATGCTCCAGCAGAAGGGCAAGCACCTGGAAGGGTTGGTCCTGAAGCTTCAGGCGGATGCCGTGCTTGCGCAACTCGCCCGAACGCAAATCCACTTCAAAGGCGCCGAAGCGCGTCCTGTGGTTTCGGGCAGGGGCTTCCATGGCAGATTTCCAACTGTGGCGGTAGTCTATCACCAATTGTCTTACTGGCAATCGGGCCGAACGCACACGTGCCCAACCAAATGCGTCGCTCGGCAAGTCCTCTGAATTCAGAGACCTGAACAAACAGAAACAAACCACGCACAGACAATACGCCTCCTATTGCGTCGTGAATCACTTCGCGTCACTGTCAGCCCACTCGGGCGAGTTGATGCTCGAAAGAAATAGCAACACGCCCGCTCAGGTGTAACGAATTGAATTCCCCGCTCACTATGCGAGGAGTGCGGTCGCTCTTGTCACAGGGAGTCGAGGCGTAAAGGAGATCAGCATGGGACGAATGAGACAAAGCACACGGCTTGCGGTTCTAGCATTTATCAGCCTGGTGGTTGCGTTCGCGGGGTGCGGCGGTGGGAGTCGGGCACCTCTTACGACTCCGGTTGCTCCCTCAACTCCAGCCGCTCAGAATGCGAGTGTTACTGGTCAATATAATATGGTGCTGAGTTCCTCTAAGGGACAGGGAACGACAAATGTCTATACAAAGTTTGCGCAAACGGGAACGACATTTGCCGGAACTGCAAATACTCTCGTCTGCCCATCGAATGATTTGTCGCAATGCAAAGGCAATGATGCTTCGGGTGTTTCTATCACTCCGAGCGGAACGGTAAGCGGCACGAATGTGACGATGATGATTTCCTTTCCGAGCACGGCTGGGACCAACACGGTCACGATGGTTGGCGCGGAGACCGTAAACGGTCTTGCCGGGACCTACGCTGATAGTCAGGGCGATTCCGGGACTTGGACTGCATCTACGGCGAATTATCCATTCGGCCCTTCGCCGGCCGTTTCTACCTACAGCGGGACGTTCAACTCGGTCTCGAATCCGCTGATGATACCTCCGACTATTTCCGTTGAACTCGGACAAGATGCCAGCTTCAATCTAAGTGGAAAGGCGACCATTATGAATTCGCCGTGTATCAGTTCCCTGGCTTTATCAGGGCATGCGATTGGTGACGCGTTTAGCCTTACCGATGCGGGGAGTAAAGCAAGCATTATCGCCCTGCCGAATCTGCCGACCGACAACAACTTCCATTTCAGCTACAAATTTGAACCGACCGCAGCTAGCTGTGCCGGGGACTTCGGGCGCGGAGTCGTGACCATAAACGTGTCCCCATGGGACTACTAGCACGTACAGACCATCCGCTGACCATCGTTCCGCAAGTCACTTCGTGCCAATTGGGCATGATGGGAAATAGGCGGGCTTCAGTCGTGAACTGAGTAGAGAAAATACAGGCCCGCGGCGTTCCTCGAATTCCTCTTAGCTCCTGCTGGGATATCCGAGGCCCGCGAGGACGCCTCGCATGTAGGCGAAGCTGGCGATTACGCCTGACATCGGATCGTCGGGGTGAATCTCGTACTCGAGATCGACGAAGCCGTTGTACTTCATGGCGATCAGGGCTTGAAAGATTTCGCGCACGGGCATGTTGCCCTCGCCGACGGCGACTTGGCTCTCTTTGTTCTGGAAGCTGGTCAGGTCTTTGATGTGAAGGTTAAAGAGCCGCGGGCCTGCTTCTTTGATGGATTGAACTACATCCGTGCCGGCGCGAGCCGTGTGCCCGACGTCGATGCAACAGCCCATGCGCGGATCCATATTTTTTACGGCCTTCAATACGTCCAGCGGCGAATGCCAGAGCTTGTCTTCGGGGCCGTGATTGTGGATTGCGAAGCGGATGTCGTATTCCTTCACGAATTTTTCGATTCGCGGGAGAGTTTCCGGTGCGGGGTCGCCGGCGACAATGACGGCGATGCCCGCACGTTTGCAGTAATCGAATTTGTTGCGGATGTCGGCGTCTTCGTCTTTGGGGAAATAGATGGTTCCGGCGGCGTGAGGCCTGATGGCGACCGCGGCATAGTCGGCCAGCGCGGCTGCTTCCTGCTGCGCATCGGTTGGGAGATGATCTTTCACGTCTTTCGCGTTCAGCGCGAGCACATTGAGTTGCTTCAGGAAGCCGATCATCTGCGCGCGGGTGAAGTTGCGAAACGTGTAGCTGGCCACGCCGAAACGAATCGGCGAAGCTTCGTTGGCGGATGGGCTTAACCGGGCCAGGGCGAAGAGATCGGGCGAAACAGCGTACGCTGCCGCGACGAGCGCACCGGAACGCGCGAAATCGCGGCGGGATGAAGTGTTTTTTATTTGCGGCTCATCAGCGGGCAGGCAACGCGGCGCCTTAGACATGCGGCGCCCAGCCCTTTTCGTAGTCGCGCCCCCACATCTTCATCGCTGCAGAGTCATTCAGGATGCGGCCGTTTTTCGTGTCCAGATGCAGCTCGCGGTTGACTTCCCAGGCGATATTGGAAAGCTGCAGCATCGTTACGGCGACATTGCCGACAGCGATGGGTGCGTTTAGCTTTTCGCCTTTGCGGATGCCCGCGATGAAGTTTGCGAAATGCGTATCAGTCATGGAGTCGCGGCCTTGGAGGTCAGAGGACGAGGTTGTGCTGCCAGCCTTGAATTCGCCGGTCTTATTTCCTTTGAGATCGTAGATCTCGTAGCCGTCGCGATCGACGAGCACGGTGCCGGTGGTTCCCATGATTAGTGAGCCACGATCGCGGCCGTAATACTTCATTCCCTGGCAGCTCTTCCCTTCCCAGGACAAGGTCTTGTCTGGGTACTCGAAACTGGTGACAAGAGTGTCGTAGAACTGCCAATCGTCTTTGAACTGGTAACGGCCGCCCGATGCGGTGACGCGTTCCGGATAATCGACGCCCAGCGCCCAGCGGCAGACATCGACTTCGTGCGTGCCATTGTTGAGCGTTTCGCCCGTGCCATAGATTTTGAACCAGTGCCAGTTGTACGGGTGCAGATTGTCCTTGTAGGGCTGGCGTGGCGCCGGACCTTGCCACAAATCCCAATCGAGGTGGGCCGGGACGGGCACTGCTTTGCCGGTGCCGATGGATTTTCTTACGTTGCAATACCAGGCTTTTGCGAAGTAAGGACGGCCGATTACCCCTTCGCGAATTTTTTCGACGACCTCGATTGTGTGAGGTGAAGAGCGCTGCTGGGTGCCCATCTGCACGAGCTTTCCGTACTTCAGTTGCGCCTGCACCAGCAGCTCTCCCTCGGCGGGATTGTGGCTGCAGGGCTTTTCCACGTAGACGTGCTTGCCAGCTTGCAGGCCGGCGATAGCCATTGGTGCATGCCAGTGATCGGGAGTGGCGATCGTGATGGCATCGACATCTTTGCGCTCTAGAATTTTGCGAAAATCCTTTTCCGCCGCAGGGGCCTCGCCCAGCTCTTGCTGCACTGCGTCAGCGAACTTCTTGAGGATGTTGCTGTCGACATCGCAGACGTGCGAGATGCGGGCAGCGCTCTTGTTCGCTTTGAGCCCGGCAAGGTGAGCGTAACCGCGGCCGTTGAGACCGATGACCGCGAAATTCAGGCGATCGTTGGAACCGAGGATGCGGTCATAACTTTTCGCCGTCGTTCCCACGGCCAATCCCGCCGCGCTTACGGCGAGTGCATCGAGAAACTCACGTCGTGTAATCATGATTGTCCTCATTTGACCGGCGATTCCCGGCCTGTAGCTGGCGGACATACTAACTTTTAATCAGGGGGAGTTCCAGCATTTGAGCAGTAACTTGGGCGCTACGGAGGGGCACGCTGCGCCCCACACGATGGCGAGCGGTCGCGTTAAACTATGGGCCGGTTGAGGAGGGTTCATGCGGCGCTTGGTCGGCATAGGTGTGGATCGCTTTATCTTGTTGCTTGTTTGTGCGACGTCTCCGCTTGTTTGCGCGGCGCAACAACAGCCTGGGGCGCGCGCCGCCACGGCGACGCCTGCTTCGTCCAAACCCCTAACCGTAGATCGCATTTACAGCGAGCCCAGCTTGAGCGGACGCTTGACGCGGGGGATCGCCTGGACGCCGGACTCAAAGCAGATCAGCTTTTTTGAGAGCAATGCGACCGGAAAAACAGGAAAGACGGAGCTTTGGGCCGTGGACGTTGCCTCCGGGCAGCGGCGTGTATTGCTTTCGGCGGAAAAGCTGGAGTCGGTGTTGCCGGCGGACGCCGAGCAAAGCACGCAGGCAACCGGGCTCGGACGACATCCGCCCGCGGAGTACCAGTGGGCTCCGGGCGGAGGCGCGCTGCTTTTTCAGGGGCCGACTTCGCTGGCTTGGTTTGATGTGAAGACGCAAAGTTCGCGAACGCTTGTTTCCGGGAAGGAGAGAATCGTCGATCCGAAGATCTCGCCCGACGGGCGGTATGTGAGTTTTGTGCGTAATCACAATTTGTGGCTGGTCAGCGTGGCGGATGGGAAGGAGCGTGCGTTCACCGAAGGCGGGAATGAGGAAGTGCGCAAGGGCGAGCTGGATTGGGTGTATCCGGAAGAGCTGGAGATTACGACGGCGTATTGGTGGGCGCCGGATTCTTCGGCGATTGCATATTTTGAGATGAATGAGAGCAAGGTGGCGAAATATCCTCTGGTGGATTTTACTTCGCCGGTGGGGGAAGCGGAGGAGGAGCGATATCCACCGGCGGGAGGGGGCAATCCGATTGTGCGCGTTTTTGTCGCGCTGGTTGGCGGCGGCGAGGCGCACGCGATGGATACCGGCGAGAACACGGATATTTACATTGCGCGGCTCAATTGGCTGACGGATTCAAAGCACCTTGCGATTCAGCGGCTGAACCGGCAGCAAACTGTTTTGGATTTACTGGTTGCGGACGCCGCGACGGGTCAGACCCGGACCGCTCTGACCGAGCAGGATCAATATTGGATCAACATCAGCAATGACCTGCGGTTTCTGAAGGATGGGAAGAGGTTCTTGTGGTCGAGCGAGCGATCGGGTTATCGGCATCTTTATCTGTATGACCTCGAGGGCAAGCAGCTTGCGCAGATTACCAAGGGGGAATGGGAAGTGTCCGGCGTGGACTCGGTGGATGAAGCGAAAGGAGTGGTGTACTTCACCGGCACAGCGAAATCGCCGCTGGAGCGGCACTTGTATCGTGTTTCACTCGATGGGTCGGCCATCAGCCGAATCACGATTCACAATGGGACGCATGGCGTGAACATGGCGCCGGATGCGTCGGCGTTTGTGGATACTTACTCCGATGTGATGACGCCGCCGCGGCAGGACGTCGCGCGAGCAGACGGCTCGTTGCTGCGGGTGATCAATGAAAACAAGGATCCGGAGCTTGCGGAATATCGTCTCTCCGCACCGCAATTTCTTCCCGTGAAAGCGCACGACGGAATGCCACTGAACGCCGTGATGATCAAACCGCCGGATTTCGATGGCGCGAAGAAATATCCAGTGCTGGTCTTTACTTACGGGGGGCCGCACGCGCAGGTGGTCTTGAATGCGTGGGGAGGCAACACGGGCCTGTGGCACCAGATGATGGCGCAGAAGGGCTATATCATCTTTGCACTGGATAACCGAGGGTCGGCCGGACGTGGACATGTATTTGAGGAGCCGATCCATTTTCGGCTGGGAGCGCAGGAGCTTTCCGATCAGCTCGACGGCGTGTCCTATCTGAAGTCGCTGCCGTATGTGGATGGAGAGCGCATCGGCATCTGGGGCTGGAGCTACGGCGGGCACATGACGCTGCACGCGATATTTGAGGCGGGGAACGCTTTCAAGGCGGCCTTCGCAGGCGGGCCGGTTACAGATTGGCACTTCTACGATTCGATTTACACGGAGCGATATCTGGGACTGCTGCCACAAAATGAATTGGGTTATCGGGCATCGTCACCGATAGACGAAGCGGGAGGATTGAAAGGCAAGCTGCTGATAGCGCATGGAACGGGCGACGATAACGTGCATTTTGCGAACACGCTTTCGCTGATTGACAGGCTGATTGAATTGCAGAAGTACGTCGAAGTGATGTCGTTTCCCGGGCGCGGACACGGGGTCAGCGACCCCGCGGCGCGCAGAGTGTTGATGAACCGCGTTACGCAGTTCTTTCTGGACAACCTCTAGAAATGAAACGGGCGCGCAGAACGCGCGCCCGAAACAAGAGATCCCGCGGTAATACCTTCGCTCGATTTAACGGACGCCGGAAAATTCGACGTGGACGTAGCGGCCTAGCCGGGAGTTGAAGAGCAGGTACCAGCCCGGATGATGGTCGTCGTCGTAGACATAGACCTGATCGCGATCCCACTGCCAGTCGCGGCAACGGTCGAGGTCGTAAGAGGCAACTACCCAGTTGGAGCGGTCGTAGAGGATGACATTGCGGGTGCGGTAATCGATGGAGCGCGCGACGAAAACTTCCCTAACGTGCTCGTAGTGACCACGGGGATAGTGGCGGCCCGGAACGATGCGGTCGTGCTCATTGTCCCAGCTGCGATAATCGGCGCGGGCTTCCTGTTTTTCCCAGCCTTTGTGCTTGCCGTTGTCATGACGTTCGCCGTTGTCGTGTTTGTCCCAACCTTTGTGCTTGCCATTGTCGTGGTGCTCGTCACGGTCGTGATCGCGATGATCATCGCGGTCCTGGGACGGAGCGGCCAGGGCAAGAGTGCTAGCCAGCGCGCACAGAGCAGTCCCTAAAATTAGCTTGTTCACGTATTTCTCTCCTGATGGGCTTCGCCGACCTTGGGCTAAAGCCTCTGGTGTGTTCGCACTACGCAATTATCGCGCATTTCGGGCACAGACGGAACGAAGATGAGGCGCGGCGTTGACGATTCGGCACCGGCCCTCGTTCCCAACCGTCGGAAACCAAGTCAGGGCTTGGTTGGTTTCTTATCGTCCTTGATTTCGACAGGATTGCCGATTTTGATGGTAGCGCCGAACCGCTTGTAATTGGCGTAACGAATAGTCATGCGCATATGAATCGCGCCGGTGCTGAAGTGGAGCACATCGTCGGAGCGGGTATAAGTCGGAAACCAATAATGGCCCTCAATGTTTTCCCGAAACGTTTCGAAACGAGGGAAGATGTTCTCGTTATTTTTCTTAATGATGTCGGGAACTGCCTTGCCGTCGCTCTTTACGATATTCAGATCGCTGTCGTCCACCCAGATACGTCCTTGAAAGTAGCGCTGATTCTTTTCAATTTTTTTGGGAGCGACGTCAAAAATGTACGTACTCAGCTCGTCTAGCTGTTCGCGGCCGACATACTTCACGTCATATTTGGGCAAGTCCGTGGTGGTCAATACGAACGGCTGGACATGCTCTACGTCGTCCAAATCCTGTTGCGAAAGGCTCAGGCCGGCACGTTCGAGAGTTGGAGGCGGCGCACTTGTGATTTTCTCGTAGCGTTTGCCGTCCGGGGTGAACAGAATGTCGCTGGTCATGCGGTACTCACCGGCGACCTGGTTATCACTATCGATCACTTGCACGACGAAACTTTGGTTGTAGGTATAGTTGTCGCGCTCTTTCTTGAACTCCAGCTCGCGGTCGCCAAATTTCTGAATGATTTGCTCGACGGGAATTGCAGGCGCGTCATGACTGATGCCCGCGGAACCGCTCTGCTGCTTCCCGGCGGGAGCCGGAGAGGGACTGGCGGACTGAGTTGAAGGCGCGGGCTGACCGGCCCCGGAAGCGGGGGGATTGGGGAGCGGCCCTTCCTGCTGTGCAGCGAGGGAGCAGGCGATTATGGAGGCAGCGACAGTCGACATCGCGACAATTCGCCGCATAGTCTGCGTTAGCAGCTTAGTTGTTCGGAATCCGGATTCGTCGGCCATGGCTCTTGCTCCTTGCGAGTGGGCGCGTCTACGCATTGGACCGCGCGGCCGGGCCGCGGGTTGCACGCCACGCGGGCGCCCATCTAATTATGGCGCGTTCCGTGGAGGACTCCAAACCGCACAGTCGAAACTCACAGTGATTTGACAATCTCGATTTCGCCGCGCCGGCGCAAGACCTCAACGTCTACGCCATCCTCTTGCCGCCGCATAAGGAGGTCGACCGTCGCGTCGACGACCCTAAGATTTTCGATGCGCACTTCATCCAAGTTTGCCGGAAGGAGGGGATGGGCAAAACAAATCTGGCGCTCGGGCGCGCGTACGGACATACCGAGGCAAGCACGCAGCAAAAGGAAGACGGCGCCGGCGGCCCATGCTTGCGGCGCACAGGCGACCGGATAAAGGGTGGGACCGCTGGTGCCCGGCCGCTTGTGAAAGCCGCAGAACAGTTCCGGGAGGCGCTGAAGTTCCACGTCGCGGCTCACTTCAAACAGCGCGTGGAGAATCTCGCAAGATTTCTGAGGGTATCCATAGAGAGAAAATCCCATGCCGATCAGAGCATTATCGTGCGGCCAGACGGAGCCATTGTGATACGACATCGGATTGTAGCGAGACTCACCGGCACCGACGGTGCGAATGCCCCAGCCAGAGAAAAGCTGTTCCGTCATTAGCGAAGCGGCGAGTGTCTTGGCGCGTTCCTCTTTGGCGATCTTGCAGAAAAGAGCATGTCCCGCGTTTGATGCACGCACGCGGCACTGTTTTTTCTCGCCATCCAGGGCGAGGGCATACATCCCTAAAGCGTCGCACCAGAACACCTGGTCAAACTTCTCGCGCAGGGCTTCGGCTTGCGCTTCGAGCCGCTCCGCGAATTCCGTTTCCTGGAACGCGCGGGCGATCAACGCTGCCGAGCGTTTAGCGGCGTACACGTAAGCCTGCACTTCGCAGAGCGCGATGGGAGGGTCGGCGAAGCGGCCATCAGCATGGAAAACGGAGTCGTGGGAATCCTTCCAGCCTTGCTGCACTAATCCTTTGGAGGAGCGCTTCTCATATTCGACGAAACCGTCCTTATCGCGGTCTCCGTATGTATCAATCCAAGCGATGGCGCATTTGATGTGCGGCCAGATTTCCTTGAGGAACGAGAGATTGTGGGTGCGAAGGAAGTAGGCACCTGCAAGCAGCACGAATAGAGGCGTGGAGTCCACGCTGCCGTAGTAGCGGGCGAAAGGCACTTCACCGGTCACGGACATTTCGCCGCGGCGCATCTCATGAATAATTTTGCCGGGCTCGGCGTCGCGTTCTGGCTCTTCACTGGTTGCTTGCGTTTCGGCAAGATACTTGAGTACGCCTTCGGCGATGCGCGGCGCCATCCACAGGCATTCGAGAGCGGTGATGATCCCGTCGCGCCCGAATACGGTATTGAACCAAGGCACGCCAGCATAAGGGTACGGACCTTCCGGATTGCCGTCGATCAGCATACGCAAGTCAGCGGAGGACCGGGTCAGCCACGCATTGAAGGTCTCGCTCGAGCTTGTAACCACGCACTCGTCGATTCCATTACGGTCAAATTCTTTCTCGAGTTTTCGGAAGGCGGAGTGGTAAGGATCCACGCTCCTGGGGGTGGAGTTTCGTTCACAAGTTATCGTGCACGATACAAATTTTTCTTCTTTCGGCTCCAGGGCGATCTCAAATGCAGCCTCCCTGACGGAAAGAGACGCGGGCTGCGGCGAAAACTGGAGGCAAGTGCGACGCAGAACGTCATCAAGCCCTCGATACGACAGGATCACCTGATCGTTTGCGGCATGGTCCGGAAGGCGCTCGCCATGACGAGAACGCTTCGTGCCGCGCACTTCGAAGATGTCCGCGAAATCCGCATCGAACTGCAACATAAGGGAGACTTTTACGGGCTCCAGACCGTAATTCAACAGCCGAACGTATTGGTAACACGTGGCACCGCGCAGGAACTGCAAACGGAACATGTGCACGGTTCCTCGCGGAAGTTCTCCATAACCGTTTAGATTGGTGTCCACATTGGTGAGGTCCACGGACAGAAATGCATTGTCTTCGCGGATGGTGGAGCCGAGGAGGAGGGGCTGCTTCTGATTCAGGCGTATCGTGAAGCGGGAGAGATGGCGGGTCTCGGCGTGAAAGAGACCGAAACGCGAGAGGCCCAGCGGCTCAATATCGCCATAGCGATTGAAAACGGCGAAAGTGTCGCCGTACTTGAGCACACGCGTACGGTCGTCCGCGAGCGCGGAAGACGCGCGGACGTAATATTCGTCTTCAACGCGGACAATATCCGTCAAACTAAAACCGTCCTAGAGCGTAAGCAACGAGTCGATTTCGGTATCCGGGTCCGCGGCTTTCACCGTGACGCTCGGCTCGTACTGCTTGGTGATGCTCGCCTCGTACAGCTTAACGTACTGCCGCGCCATTTTGGGCGCGCTAAAGCGATTGATGAATTCGGCGCGACACGCGGCGCGATCCAGAGTCGCCGCTTGCTCTACTGCTCTCACCGCGTCGTCCACAGTATCGACGATAAAGCCGCTGACCCCATCTGTGATTACTTCGGGCACTGAGCCGCGATTGAAAGCGATCGTCGGCGTGCCGCAGGCCATGGACTCAATCATGGTGAGGCCGAAGGGCTCAGGCCAATCGATGGGAAATAGATAGGCGTAGGCGTTACCGAGGAACTCGCCCTTTTGTTGCTCGTTGATTTCGCCTACGAACTCCACATTCGGCGTGTTTAGCAGGTGCTTGATTTCGCGTTCGTAGTAGCGGCGATCTGCGCTATCCACCTTTGCGGCAATTTTCAGCGGCATATCTGCTTTCTTAGCAATTTCAATAGCGCGATCGACCCGCTTTTCGGGCGAAATGCGTCCGAGAAACGCGAGATACTTGCCGCGCCCGTCCCCAAGCGAAAGAAGATCCCGCGGAAGACCGTGATACACATTGCCGACCCAGTTGGCCCAAGACAGCGGTTTGCGCTGGTTGAGCGAAATCGAAATCAGCGGCATGCTCTTGTATTTGCGAAATAGAGGAACAAGATCGGGAGAATCCAGGCGGCCGTGGAGCGTGCTGACATGGACGAGACCAGAAAGTTTGGAGAGAGGAAAGTGCATGTAGTCGATGTGGAAATGAATGATGTCGAATTGATCGGCGCGCTCCAACACTTCTTCAAGCATCACAAAATGATGCGCAAGCTGATCGACGATCTGATGGCTATTGAGCCGCAGTGACTTCGGGCAGCATGGGACCAGACGTGCCGAGGTTTCGGAATCGCCACTCGCAAATAGCGTTACATCGTGCCCATCCTCGACCAGGGCCTCGGTCAAATAGGAAACCACCCGCTCCGTACCTCCGTAGAGCTTAGGCGGAACACTTTCGTAAAGGGGCGCTACCTGGGCTATCCTCAAAGGTCCTCCTCGCCGTAGGGCCATCAAAACACTGAGGATAGCTGCAGTTGAGGCTTTTTTGTATCAAGAGAACTCCCCAGCAAATGTAGGGGAATTCCGTTAGGCACCCTGAGCAAGACGAGGATTGCGAGCAAAAGGAGGCGGTTTGTCGGATGGACAACAACTGTCAAACGGTAGGGCGCCGAACCCTCGGAAAAACTGTGCACGCAAAATTCACAGGTTGTGGAAAAGTGGAAAATTTGCGCTTTACCATTAGTGTTAGAGCGTAATAGATTGCCTTCTCGCGCCTCCGCCCCTTCACAACTACCCGCGAAATTCATCATCCGGCGGAAGCGCCCTCTGAAATCCCAGATGAGGTCACCGCGATGAAAGATCTAAATCGCAATATACCCGCAGCCCTGATGCAACACCATCTTGCGGATCACAAGGAGTTTTGTGTGTGCCGCGTGCTGGAGGATTGTGCCCTGATTAAGATTGAATCACTGGGAAAGTTGCAGGCAGCCAAGAAGTACATGCGCCGACTCGCATCGCATATTCCCGGCTCCTACGTGGTATTCAGCTACAAGAGCAAGCGAGTTCTGGGAAAAGTGGTTAGCCGAGCGGCATAAGAAGCTTGCCAGGTTGACGGTCTGTAATGCGGGCGCACGAAGGGATCCGGTCGACCAAGCGGCGGTTTACGGCGTGATGATGTCCTTCGGCTTGGGTTTGACCTGCACGGCAGCCAGGCTGGACGCGTCCCAGCCGCCGCCTAACGCCTTCACCAGCAGCACGCTGGAAACCAGCCGCTGCCCCCGGATTACGGCGAGTTCCTGTTCGTCCGTAAGTAGATTCTGCTGCGCAGTGACCACATCCAGGTAACTGACCAGGCCTCCGCTATAACGGCTCGTGGAAATGTTCAGGGTGCGCCGCGCCGCATCCACGGCTTCCTGCTGCGTTTGCTGGGCTTGGATTAGTACGGTCAGCCCGGTGATTTCGTCCTGAACCTCCTGAAAGGCGGTGAGGACGGTCTGACGATAGGTTGCAACATTGGCGTCATAGCCAGCGCGGGCAAACTGCAGCTGGGCGCGCCGCGCTCCACCGGTAAAGATTTCCTGCGCAACATTGGCGCCCAGCGCCCAAAACGCGCTGCTGGCGTTGGCCAGTTTCGTGATATCCGCGGCTTGCCAGCCTCCCTGTCCGAAAAGATTCAGCGATGGGTAATAGGCGGCTTGCGCTACGCCGATCTGGGCATTGGCGACCGCCATTTGGCGCTCGGCTTCCGCGATGTCCGGCCGCCGCTCGAGCAAATCGGACGGCAGTCCGGAATCGAGCTCGGGTGGCTCGGCGTTCAAGACGCGCGCCGCGATGTGAAAATCCGGCGCGGGTTGCCCGACTAGCACGGCAATGGCATCTTCAAATTGCTTGCGCTGCTGCTGCAGCAGGACGGCTTGTGTCCGCGTGGTATTCAGGAGAGTTTCTTCCTGGGCAACGTCCAGGCCGGAGGCTACACCGCCGGCGTGACGCGAGTTCACAAGTTCCAAGCCCCTGCGGAGCGCCTCGACCGTGCGGGTCAGGATCTGCAGCTCAGAATCCAGCTCGCGAAGATTGAAATAGTCGCCGGCGAGCTGGGCGGTGACGAGCAAGCGCACATTCTCGACGTCCGCGGCGTTGGCTTGATAGCTCGCTTCCGCGGCCTCGATGCTGCGCCTTCTGCGGCCAAATAAATCGACCTCATAGCTGACGGTGAAAGGCACGGCGTAGGTGTTTTGTGTGACCGGTCGCAGCGCAAAAAGTACGCCACTTGTGGCGCGATTCCCGGAAAGCCGCTGCCGCACGGCGCTGGGCGACGTGCTCAGTGTTGGAAACAGAGTAGCAACCTGAATGGCTGCGACGGCTCGAGCCTGCTCCAAACGCGCAATCGAAACTTTAAGGGTCTGATTGGCGGTGAGCGCCTGCGTTTCCAGTACGTTTAAATCATCGTCACGAAATACCGTCCACCACTGCCCCTTAGGGATGGAATCTTTGGGAGTACTTTCGCGCCAGGGCTCTGCAACGTCCCATTTGGTCGCGGAGGGGGCGGAAGGCCGCTTGTAATTGGGTCCTACGGAGCAGCCGACACCGAAAATTCCAGCGGCAAGCACGAAAATAGCGGGCAGAGATCTCGCTGTGCGAACGCCCGCGGCACGGGCGGCCATCGACTGTCGCATTACTTCTTTGCTCCCTGTCCGGAGGCGCCGTTCGTGTTGGGGTGTACATTGCCAGGTGGCGGAGCAGCACTTCCTGCGGGTGCGGGGCCTGTGCTTTGAGGCATCTCTTTCACATTGACTTGCATGCCTTCATCCAACGAATCCGGGGGATTTAGCACAATCCAATCTTCGGGGCTCAGGCCCTGCAGGACCTCGAGCGCAGTGCCGTAATCGCGGCCGATGGCTAGCTGCCGCAAGTGAACTTTGTGGTCGGCGTCGATTACAGCAGCTCGCAGCCCCTCGGCGCGGAACAGGAGCGCGTTCACCGGCACCTGCAGACGCGTTCCCTTGACGCCGACCAACAGGTGCACCTGGGCGTAACCGCCAGGCAGCAACTGACCGGCCTTGTTCGGCACGTCCACTTCGGTGTTCAGCGTACGACTGGCTAAATCGATGGCGTCCGCGGTCCGCACAACTTTTGCCTGGAATTTCTGGCCGGGATAAAGAGTGAGCTCGAGGTACGCGCCAACACCGGAGTGAACGGCGGGAGCATAAAGTTCCGGCACGCTGATGTAGGCGCGAATAGGGTCGGTGGCTGCAAGGAAGAAAAGCTCTTGTGCCGCCCCGCCATTCCCTGCGTTGATGAGATTGCCGATATCGACGTTCCGGCGCGTGACGACGCCGCTAAATGGCGCGTAGACATGCTTGAACGATTCCAGCTCTTCCAGGCGCCGAACGTTGGCCTGCGCGGAGGCTACGGCGGCACGTCTTGCGGCATAATCGCCCACGGCATTATCGACTTCTTGCTTCGAGACGCCGTCTGTCTTGATCAACTCTTCATAGCGGGCGGCAGTGATGCGGGAAAGATTCTCGTTGGCCTGCATGGTGCCAAGATCGGCGCGCGCTTGCAAAAGCTGCTGGTCCACCTCCGGTGTTTCGATGTCGGCCAACAGTTGGCCCTGTTGCACGTGGCTACCAATATCGTGATACCACTTTTTGAGGTAGCCGGTCGTGCGTGCGTAAATGGGCGATTCCGTGTAGGCCTGCAGGGTTGAGGGCAGCACCAGATCTTCCTGCGAAGGTTCCAGGGTGGGATGAATAACGGCGACACTTGGGACGGCGAGCTTTTCAGTCTCCTTAGCGAGCGCGTTGTATTGCTCGCGGTGCTGCAGCATCGTAAAAATTCCAACGATCACGAGCACCACGACAATGCCTACCAGAAACAGAAATAGCCGGCTGTTTTTCTGGGCAGGCTGATATGAGCCTTCCTTTGCGCTCTGCGTATTACCTTCCATCGTCATTCTTTGCTCCGCTTGGTCTTGTAAGCATTTGTCACGAAGCCATCGGCTCCGGCGTTGCGCCGCGCAACCTGCGACGCTCGAGTCGACCGTGGATAATAGAAAACACGCACGGGACGAAGAAAAGCGTGGCGAAGGTGGCGAAAAGTAATCCACCGATTACCGCGCGACCCAGTGGCGCGTTCTGCTCGCCGCCTTCGCCTAGGCCGATGGCCATCGGCACCATGCCAATGATCATGGCCAAAGCGGTCATGATGACGGGGCGTATACGCACAAATCCCGCCTCCAGGGCGGCGTCGCGCGCGTTCTTGCCTTCATTCATCTGCTCGCGCGCGAAGGAGATCATCAAGATGCTGTTCGAGGTGGCGACACCGACGCTCATGATTGCCCCGGTCAAGGATGGCACGTTTAGCGTGGTATGCGTCACCAAAAGCATCCAGCATATGCCGGCGAGAGCGCCCGGCAGCGCGGTAATGATGATGAACGGATCGAGCCACGATTGAAAATTAACGACGATCAACAAATAGACGAGGACGATAGCGCCGATCAATCCGAAGCCTAGCCCCGTAAAGGAACTCTTCATGGTCTGCACTTGCCCGCGGATTACCATGTGACTGCCGCGTGGCAAGTCCTTTTCGAGTTCCTTCACACGCTTGGCGACCTCATCGGAGACCCCGCCGAGGTCGCGGCCGTTGACGGCGGCGTACACGTTGATCATGGGCTGCGCATTGAAATGCGAGATCGTAGCGGCGCGGGCTGTGGTCTGGGAACGCATCAGGTTGCCAAGAATTTGCGGCGCTGCACCTGGCAAGCTGCCGCTCACCGGAATATTTTCCAGGGCCTGGAAGGAATCCACCCGATATTGCGGCGTCTGTACCGCAACGTTGTAGCTGACGCCATTTTTGGGGTCTAACCAGAAAGCCGGGGCCGTCTGGAAACTGGAGCTGAGCGATACGAGAAGGTTTTGAGCCACGTCGCGGGTTTGCAATCCAACCATCTGGGCGCGCGTGCGGTCGACTTCCATGTGCAGCGTGGGACCGTCAAACGCTTGCTGGACGTGAACATCGACAGCGCCAGGAATGTGGCGAATTTCGTTGGCTAGTTTTTGTCCAACCAGAAAATTCGCCTGCTGGTTGTTGCCGGTGATGGCCACGTCGATGGGCGCAGGGGTGCCAAAGTTCAAGATCTGGGTCACGATGTCCGCAGGCTGAAAGAAAAACTGCACGCCGGGGAACCTCTGCGGGAACTTCTCGCGCAGCGCATTGACATAGGCGCTCGTCGGCTTGCCGCGCACTTCCTTCAATTGCACAAGAATTTCGCCGTCGGCGGTTCCAAATGTCCCCGAGTTGCTGTAACTGAGATTGAGACCGCTGTAAGGCACGCCGAGATTATCCAGGATGGTCTGCAACTCATCGCTTGGAATGGTTTCGCGGATTGTCGCGTCGATTTGATCGGCGAGCCGCGCCGTCTCTTCGATGCGGAGGCCGGTACGCGCGCGAAAGTGCAGGCGAATTTGGCCGGCGTCCACTTTCGGGAAGAAATCGCGACCGAGCACGAATATCAGTCCGGCCGAAAGCAGGCAGAAGATGAAAAAGCACGCGGCAAATAAGGTAGAACTCTCGAGGGCGGCATTCAGAGCGTGCCGGTAGCCTTCCCGGAAACGCTCAAAAAGATGCTCAAACCGCTGCTGGTAGCGGCGGAAAAAGCCTTGCTTTTCACCCCTGTGCTCTTCCGCATGGTATTCGTCTTCCGCGCTGAGGAGATACATCGCCAAGGTCGGCACAATCGTCCGGGACCACATGTACGAGGCAAGCATGGCGAAGGAAACGGCTTCGGCGAGCGGCACGAAGAGAAAACGTGCCACGCCGGAGAGGAAAAACATGGGAATGAACACGATGCAGATGCATAACGTGGAGACCAGTGCGGGCACGGCGATCTGCTGCGCGCCGTCGAGAATGGCCTGGACGGTTTCCTTACCCATGGCCAGGTTGCGGTTAATGTTTTCAATTTCCACAGTGGCGTCGTCCACCAAGATGCCGACAGCCAGTGCGAGTCCGCCCAGCGTCATGATGTTGATGGTTTCATTCAGGGCGCTGAGCAGCAGGATGCTGACCAGAATCGAAAGCGGAATGGAGATGGCGATAATGAGCGTGCTCTTCCAGTTGCCGAGAAAGAGCAGGATCATAATGGCCGTCAAACAGGCCGCGATCAGGGCTTCTCGCAGGACGCCCTGAATGGAAGCGCGCACGAAGAGAGACTGATCGAAGAGCATGGTGATGTGCAGGCTCTCCGGCAAAGACCCCATGTAGTTCTGAATGGTCTGCTTGACGCGCTCGACGATATCCAAGGTTGACGAGCCGCCGGTCTTGTAAACGGCCATCAGCGAGCCGCGTTGTCCGTTCGCGCGGACGATATTCGTTTGCGGGGAGAAGCCGTCGCGGACGTGTGCGACGTCGCGCATATAAATCGTCGCGCCATTTATGGTCTTTACCGGCAGGTCGTTCAGTTCCTGGACGGTCTGCGGAGCGCCGTTCATTTCGACGTTGTATTCGAGCGTGCCGAGCTTCGCCGTTCCCGTGGGCAGAATCAGATTTTGCGCATTCACGGCGTTGACGATGTCGACCGGTGATAGCCCTTTGGATTGGAGCGACTGAGAATTCAGATCCACCGTGATTTGGCGCTGCTTACCTCCATACGGAAACGGCAAGGCTGCGCCCTGAACGGTGGCCAACTGTGTGCGGATGAAATTGTTTCCAAAATCGAAGATGGCCTGCTCGCTCAGGCTGTCGCTTGTTAAACCAATCTGAATGACTGGCACGGTGGACGCGGAATAGATGGCCACCAGAGGAGCGGTCGTGCCCGGCGGCAAAAACCTGAGAATGGTCTGGACTATGGCGGTGGTTTGCGCTAGCGCGGTTTGAATATTGGCGTTCGGCTGAAAATAGATCTTTACGACGGCGATGCCATTCAGCGATTGCGATTCGATGTGCTCAACATCGTTCACCAGCGTGGTCACCGCACGCTCGGAGTTCGACGTGATGCGCTGCTCCATATCCTGGGGCGAGAGCCCGTTGTAGCTCCACACGAGACTGATGACGGGGATATTGATTTCCGGAAAGATGTCAGTGGGCGTGCGCAGCAGCACCACCGGAGTCAGCAGAATCACCACGAGCGCCATCACGATAAACGTGTACGGTCTGGACAGCGCTAGACGAACAATCCACATACTATTCGGCTTCCTATGAGACGAGTTCCGGAGCACAGCCGCGCGTAAAGCTGAGCGATATGCTTCGGAGAATCTATTCGCTTTTCTTTAGATTCACCGCGGCAGTGCTTTGGGTACGCCGCAGAACGGGCCACTGTACTGCGGCCACCCCGCGAGTCCTCTGAAGTCTAATCGGTTAAAATGTCAGGAAACAAGGTCAAGATTTGGTTCGGCACGGGTTATAAGATGCGCGCGCTCGTTCGGCTGTTACACCGTCCGGACCTAAGGCGGAATGTGGTGGAGAAACCGCAACTGCGGAAAAGTAGAGACCGGTTACTCTTCAGCGGCGGGACGGCGCTCGCACACAGATGTTATCTGGCTACTCGCGAAACAGAAAATTCAGGCGAAGCCCGCAAACTTCGATGACGTCGCCGTCGTTCAGCCGCACCGGGCCTTGTATCGGCTTGTCGTTGACCAATGGGGTCTTGTCGGCGGGCCCGACGTAGTAACCGTCATCGCGCTGGTTGATTTGCGCGGCCACTTCTGGCTTAAACCAGCCTTTCAGACGCACTGTCGCCATCTTCGACTTGCCGATGACGGCAAGCTTCGCCGTGATCACGTACTCTTTCTGATCGGAGTTGCCGGCGAGCACGACGAGAGTGGGCATCTTTAAACGGCCGGCGAACTGCGAGCGCTCGCCCATGGCAGCGGCTTGCTGGAGCATTTCGCGGCGCTGCTTGGTATCCAGCACCATCGTCTCGTTGATCTGCGGCGCGGCGGGTTTGCGCTTCGAGTCCACGGAGATCGGCGTGTCCCCACTGGCGTCTACCTTAATATGGTGCTTGCCGATCCAGATCGAATCGCCATCGTGCAGTGTGGCACGCTCGACGCGCAGGTCATTGACGAAAGTACCGTTCAAGCTGTCCAGATCTTCGACAACCAGACGACCGGCCTCGAAAAATACGCGTGCGTGATGATTGGACACCGCGAGGTTGTCGACCGGCAAATCGTTGTCCGGAGAGCGCCCGATGCCTACCGGCCGGCTCCCGATGGGCACTTCCTTCACCAATCTGTTTTCAAACATCAGGGTGAGCTTCGCCATCCTACTTTCCTCCCGCGGTCCCGTTTTCGGCCGCATGTTTCCGCGCTCCCGGGCGCAACCACGAAAACCAACCCCTGGACTCGGCGCCGATGCGCACCACGATCACCGTAATGTTGTCGGAGCCGCCGCGATCGTTCGCCAGGTCCACCAGTTTCTGCGCCGCCTTCATGGCGTCCG
>Ga0137415_10000744_pt1 | contig 31803 bp, 30 predicted proteins | sample CZODoug3_1_1_16f_FD_183082 | JGI IMG/M metagenome (GOLD analysis project Ga0137415, IMG submission 183082) | Vadose zone soil fungal communities from Angelo Coast Range Reserve, California, USA - CZODoug3_1_1_16fungal (Hybrid Assembly) | ecosystem: Environmental > Terrestrial > Soil > Vadose...
GCCCAGCTGCCGCCCTGCCGACCGGGCCAGCGGGTGCACACCGACGGCCGGACGCTGCGCACCGAAGCGTGGAGCCTGCCGCTGGATGCGCCGACCTGGGTCGGCCCGCTGCCCCCGGCCGGCCGGCTGACCGGGGCCATCGGGGCGGCCGCGCTGGTCGAGTACGCCGCGCGCCTCGGCGGCCGGGGTCCCGGCCTGACCCCGGCCGGTGACGACGTGCTGGCCGGGTTGCTGCTGGTGGCCAGCGCGGCGGGCTCGGCCGGCGACACCTCCGCCCTGGTCGCCGTCGCCGCCTCGGTCCGGACGACCGAGGTGGCGGCCGGGTTCCTGCACTGGGCGGCGCGCGGGCAGTGCATCGAGCCGGCTCACGCGGTGCTGGCAGCCCTCGCCGAGCACGGCGTCGAGGCGGACGCGCCGGCCTGCGCGCGCCTGACCACCATCGGGTCGAGTTCCGGTGCCGCCCTGCTGGCGGGGATCAGAATCGGCCTCGGGGCGCAGGCGCCACAACTCGACCTTCATCTACTATGATGAACGCTTATCCTTCATCGTAAACTTACGAGAGGTGGTGCCATGGACGGGATCGCCGACCTGGGCGGCACGGACGGCTGGGGACCGGCGCACCCGCCGCCCCGGGACGAGCCGGTGTTCGCCGAGCAGTGGGAGGGCCGGTCGTTCGCGCTGACCCTGCTGTCGATGGGCCGGGTCTCCGGGCAGAACCTGGACGCGTTCCGGCACGCCCTGGAGCGGCAGGACCGCCCCGCCTACTTCGACGACGGCTACTACGGCCGCTGGCTGAACGCCTCGGAGCTGATGCTCGTCGAGAGCGCGATCCTGGCCCCCGGCGCGGTCGACGCGCGCGCCCGCAACCTGCGCGGCGAGGGCGTCAAGGAGCCGGCCGTGCCGGAGCCGAACAAGCCCGACTACGCCGCCACCGGGCCCGGGTCGCTGCGCACCGTGGACGTCGAGCCGGCCTTCGAGGTGGGCGAGCGGGTGCGCGCCCGCGCCACGCCGTCCGACGGCCCGACCCGGCTGCCCGCCTACGTGCGCGGACACACCGGAGTGGTGGAGGTAATCCAGCCCGCGGCGCTGCTCCCGGACACCCATGCGGTCTTCCAGGGCGAGAACGCGCAGCACGTCTACTCGGTGCGCTTCGACTCCCACGAGCTGTGGGGCGCCGGACCGGACACCGAGCCGTTCACGCTGACCATCGAGCTGTTCGAGAGCTACCTGGAGAAGACCGCATGAGCACCTCGGAGAACACCGACCGGATCCCGCCGGCGCTGCGCACCGAAGCCCTGGAACAGCTGCTCACCGAGCGCGGCCTGGTCGACCCGAACGTGATGAACAAGTTCATCGCCAACTACGAGACCAACGTCGGCCCGCTCAACGGCGCCAAGGTGGTGGCCAAGGCGTGGACCGACCCGGAGTACAAGCAGCGGCTGCTCGCCGACGGCACGGCCGCGATCAAGGAGCTCGGCTTCAGCGGGCCACAGGGCGAACACATCGTCGTCGTGGAGAACACCGAGACCACCCACAACGTCGTCGTGTGCACGCTGTGCTCCTGCTACCCGTGGCCGGTGCTCGGGCTGCCGCCGTCCTGGTACAAGGACCCGGTGTACCGCGCGCGGGTGGTCAAGCAGCCGCGCCGGGTGCTCGCCGAGATGGGCCTCGAGCTGGCCGACGACGTCCAGATCACCGTGCGCGACTCCAGCAGCGAGGTCCGCTGGCTGGTGCTGCCGCAGCGCCCCGCCGACACCGAGGACCTCACCGAGGAACAGCTCGTGCCGCTGGTCACCCGGGACGCGATGGTCGGCGTGGCGAAGGTGCACGCCTCGTGACCGCGCCGCTGGACGTCGACGGCCCGACCGCGCCGCCCCGCGCCAACGGCGAGCTGGTGTTCGCCGAGCCGTGGCAGAGCCGGGCGTTCGGCATGGCGGTCACCCTGTACGACTCCGGCGCGTTCACCTGGCCGCAGTTCCAGGCCGCGCTGGTCGCCCGGATCGCCGCCTGGGAGGCCGCCCCGCCCACGGGCGAGTGCTGGAACTACTACCAGCACTGGCTCGGCGCCCTGGAGGACGTGCTGGCCGGCGACGGCACCGTGGCCGCCGACGAGATCAGCCGCAGGGCCGCGGCGCTGGCGCAGCGGCCGGCCGGCCACGACCACCCGCATCCTCACGGGGAGCCGCACGACCATCCGCACCATCACCCGCACTGAACAACGCGGCCAGGACTTCGTGTTGCCATAGAGCTCCTCGTAGTTGCGGTAGAGGATCCGCTGCTTGAGCTCGTCGCTGACCGGGGCACCGTTGATCTTCCAGTACTCGCCCCAGAAGTCTCTCCCCGGCTCGTCGGAGGCGAACAACACCCGGTCGGCGCCGACGCCGCGCTTCTCGATCTCGGTCATCAGCCAGCGGGCGCCGAACCCGATGGTCCACGTGGTGTCGCGCCGGCGGCCGGCGTGCGCGGCACGACTCGCGAGGCGGCACACGGCGTGTGGACATGGCACACGGCGCCCGGCCACGGCACACGGCGTGTGGACATGGCACACGGGTTTCCGGCCCCGGCGCCCGGCCCCGACACACGGCGTGTGGACATGGCACACGGGTTTCCGGCCCCCGGCGCCCGGCCCCGACACACGGCGTGTGGACGTGACACACGGCGCCCGGCCACGGCACACGGCGCCCGGCCACGGCACACGGGTTCTAACTCGTGTGCCGCGTCGACAGTCCGTGTGCCACCCCGACACGCGGTGTGCGCGCCAAGGTGAGCCGTGTGCCAGGTGGGTGGGGGCGCGCGCTGTACCGACGATCGGCGCGGCCAGGGCCCTCAGTACGCCGCCGCGCACCCTCCGTGGTTCCCGCGCACCCGGCGGTGGTTCTCGCGCACCCCGCGTGGTTCCCGCGCACGGTGCGAGGTACGCGGAAACCCCGGAAGGTGCGCGACGACCTGAACCCCGCCGGCACACGACGTCCGCACCCGGCACACAGCATCGCCACCGGACACACCGCCGGCAGAGCCGGCACACGAGTTAGAACACGGGTGCCACATCCGCACGCTGTGTGTCGGACCCAGGGCCTGTGTGCCGGCCACCCGCCTCAGTCGCGACAAACGCGCGCGCGGCGGGAGGCGCTACTCGTCCTCGGCGGCGACCACGTGTACGGCGGCCTCCTCGGCGGACGCCCCGGCGCCGTCGATGCCGACGTCCCGCGCGTACAGCTCGGTGTCACCAGTGCCGTCGCCGTCGTCGAGCAACCGGCCCGAGCGGACGTCCCCGACCTCGTCGTCGCGCAGCTCGCCGTCGGTGTCCGACTTGTCGCCGAGGCCGTCGTCGTCCTCGTCCTCGGCGGCCCAGCTCTCCGGCAGCTCGCGGGCCAGCCGCCGATCCAGGCCCTCGCCCTCGGCCTCCTCGCGCGCGGTGGTGCCCCAGTCGTTCACCGCCCACGGCTTCTCCGGCGGGGAGTAGCCCTCGTCCAGCGGGTCGTTCGGGCCACTCCCGTCCAGCGTGTCCAGCCCGTCCAGCTGCTCGAACACGTCGTCGTCGACCTCATCTGGGTCCATGGCGTCCTCCCTCGGCTCCGCGCGCTCGGCACGACCGTTCAGCGGCCGAGTATGCCCGAGCCCGCGGGCCTCAGCCGGCCGCCCACTCGCCGATGAGCAACGCCCGCCGAAGTCGCGCGCGGCGCGTGCCCTGTGCGGTGTGCCGGCGAGCGCCGGCGCGTTTCCACGACGCTAGCGCGTCGGACGCCCCGCCGCCGTCTCGACAAGAGCGGGCAGTTCCGCTAGCCGAGGGGCAAAGATGTTGTACAACGGCTCCATGGTCATGGTCATCTGCCGCTGGAGCCCGATCGCCTCGGCGCCCGGGGCCAGCCGGGCCTCCATGAACGCGTCGAAATTCTCCCGGCTGTCCCACACCTCGGTGATGCGATACCCGCCTTCGATTCGAGCGGTGAGATGAAGATAAAGCCCTGGCTCGGGATTTTCCTCGACACCCATCTGGTCGAGGATTGCCCGATACTCGGTCGGCGTGAGGCCCAGGACATCGATGGTAGTAATGAAAGCCATGCGGTAGGTCTCCATTCGCGCTAGCCAGCCGAGGGAGCGCGCCCGCTCCCGCCGCCGCGGTCAGTCGAGATTGGCCAAGATGGTCTTGTACTGCGTGTAGTCGGCCGTGCGGTGGGGAAGGTCGAGACCGATCATGGATTGCTCCGTCAATTCAGTGGACGAGTTCGAGCGCGATGCGCGGGCCCAGGCCTTGGCGATACGCCAGGTGGACGAGCAGGACCCACGCGGGCTCGATGAAGCGGGACGCAGCGAGCTCACCGGCGTCGACCACGGTGCCGGGCAGATCGGCCATCAACCCGGTCACGATCGCCTTGGCCTCGGCATCGTCCCCGGCGACGAAGAGTCCGGCGGGCTTGCCACCGACCAGTGGGTCATCCGAGTGCAGCAACTCGGCGAAGGTCGGGATCCCCTTGACCACACGCGCGCCGGGCGCGAGGCGGCGCAACTCCTCGCCGGCGGACGTGGTGGTGCCGATCTCGAGTGCGCTCAGGTCGGGTTTCAGCGAGTTTGTGCAGTCCCACAGGACCGTGCCGGTGAGATCGCCGAGCCGGGCGACCGCGTCCGTCACCGCGCCCCAGGGAACCGCCAGCGCGACAACGTCGGCCCATGTTTTCACCTCGGCAGGTTCGCCCTGACCGACGCCGAGGTCGGCCGCGGTAGCCGCCAACTTCGCGGCGTCGCGGCTGTAGCTCAACATGACCTGATGACCGGCGAGGCTCAGGCGTTTGGCGAGCGCTGTGCCAAGATTCCCGGCGCCGATGATCCCTACTTTCATAACGCTCCCCCCAGACTTGCCGTGCCGCTGGGCAGCGTAGGTCGGGCGTCGGCCGAGATATTTCACGATCGGCGGTTGCACGATTCGGCCGCTCTTGCGCGGATCACCGAGCCTTGACGGCTCGCGTTAGCCTTGATGGATGGCAAGCACGGCCATCGCGGAATCCGGACTTGTCGTCTCACGTATCCGCTATCCCGCTGGCCACTATCGCCATGAGCCCAGCGGGCTGGTCGAACTGCGCGTGGTACGCGCCGGATCGTCCTACGCAGAGATCGACTTGGGCGCGGGCGCGCGGCGCGTGTTCACGCGGCCGGGCGACCTCCTGCTCAGCCTGCCGCACAACGCCACCTCGTTCCTGATCGCCGAGGTTCGCGAGCTCACCGTGCTGGCGATCGACGCCGCGCTTGCCGACCGGCTCCTTGACCAGGCCGGCGGCACCATCACCGAGCTGGCCCCAGCCGCCGAGCGGCCGATGCGCGATCCGATGCTCGCCGAGATGTGCCGGCGGCTGGAGGACTGGCCGCCGGACGAACCCGTCGTGCGCGAGTGGATGCTCGGCGTCACACTCGCCACGCTGCTGAGCATGGCGCGCGCACGCCGCGATCGGCGCCAGCGCGCGGTGCTGACCCAGCACGGGCTTGACGAGGTGCTGGCCGCGATCGACGTCGAACGCGATGCCGGCACCACGGTCGAGCGGCTGGCATCCGTCGCCGGACTACCCCGACGCGCGTTCGCGACCGCGTTTCGCGAGGCGACCGGTCTCCCCGTCCACCAGTTCGTGCTGCGCCGGCGGGTCGATCGAGCGATCGCCTTGCTCGATACCAGCGATCTGTCCCTGGCCGACATCGCGCAGCGCACCGGCTTCTCTCACCAGGCGCACATGACGCGGGTTTTCTCCCGGCTCAGGGGCATGACGCCCGGACAGTTGCGAGCCAGCCGCGGTCAGGGGCGCCCGGCAGCACCCGCCGACGTCTGACGGAATCCCCGACTCACCCTGACAAAATCCCCGACTCGCGGGGCTCGGCGCGGGAGGTGCGGAGGGCGGCGTAGATGTGTTGGTGGCGGCGGGCGCTGGCGGCCCAGCTGTACCGGGGCAGCAGGGCGCGGCCGCCGGCGCGCAGCCGCTCGCGCAGCCCGGCGTCGAGGACCATCGTGCGCATCGCGGCGGCCAGCGCGACGTCGTCGGCCACCGGCGGCAGCAGCGCGGTCTGCCCGTGCACCAGGTACTCGCGGAACACCGGCAGGTCGCTGGCGATCACCGGTAACCCGGCGCCCATCGCCTCCAGCACGGCCAGCCCCCAGCCCTCCTTGACCGAAGGAAAGCACAGCGCATCGGCCGCGTGGTACCAGCCGGCCAGCTCCGCCTCGCTGACCGTGCCGAGCAGCACGACGTCCTCGCCGAGCGTCAGCCCCAACCCGGGCAGCAGGCCGAGTGAGGCGGCCCGGTACGCGGCGTAGTCCTGGAACGAGTGGCCGCCGACCACCGCGAGCACCGCGTCCACCCCCTGACGCCGCAGCCGGGCCAGCGCGCGGAACGCGTGCACGCTGCCCTTGCGCGGCTCCACCCCGCCGACGGCGAGGAACACGAACCGGCCGGGCCGGTCAGAGTCGACACGCGCGCCGACCCGCGCGCGCAGCTCGGCGCGCACGCGGGCCGGCGGGGCCGGGAAGCGGTCCGGGTCGACGCCGTTTGGCACCACCTCGGTGGCCCGCCCGTACTCGTCACGCAGGATGTCCCGCCACTGTTCGCTGACCACGAGCACCCGGTCCGGCTCGACGATGGCCTGGCGCTGGCAGTCGATCAGGGCCTGGGTGGTGAAGTCGTCCACGTGGTGCACCGTGCGGACCACGGTGACCGGGGCACCGGCGTCGCGCACCCGGGCGGCCGCGCGCGCGGCGATGCAGTCCTGCGCGTGCAGCAGGTCGAACCGGCCGGCCAGCTCGGCCAGGCCGCCGGCGAGGGTGTCGATCGCGGCGAACACCCGCTGCTCCAGCGTGCTGCCCGCCTTGGTCGGCCCTGGCAGCACGGTGTGCGGCACCCTGGTCGGCCGGAACAGCCCGGCCGCCGGGTCGCCGAGCGCCACCAGGTGCACGTCGATACCTTGGCGGTGCAGCTCCTCGGCCAGGCTGAGCGTGTGCACCAGCCCGCCGCGCGGCTTGGTCGAGTGCGTCACCAACGCCAGCCCGCGGCCAGCAAAGCCGGTCCCGAGTCCGGTCACAGTGCGCGACCGGCCAGCTCGGGGCGCCGGGTGGCCAGCGCGGCGGCGGCCAACGAGGCGCGCGCGGCGGTCTCGGTGACCAGGCAGCCGGCCCGCTCGAAGGCGGCCCGCTGGTCGGCGTAGCCCTGCGGGTCCGAGTCGGTGCCCAACACGTAGGTGATGATCCGCGGGCCGCCCCCGCCGGTGATCTCGGCGCAGATCGGGGCCAGCTCGGCGGCCGGGTCCGGGTGCGCCCCGTAGCCGAGCACCACGTCCAGGATGATCACCGCGACGGACGGGTCGGCGCCCTGCTCGCGCAGCATCTCGACGCGCGCCTCGGGATCGATCATGGGGTGTGGCCGGCCCTTGGTGTACTCCTCCTCGCCGAGGTCAAGGCAGCTGTGCGCACCGGGCGGCACGGGCAGGCCGAGCGAGGAGTCGATCGGGGTGTTCGAGTACACCGGCCCGAGCACCTCGGACAGGATGACCAGCGACTCGTAACAGAGGGTGCCACCGGAGAACAGGCCCCGGACCAGGGTGCGTCCGGCCGGCAGCTCGGCGGCCGCCGCCCGGACCCGGTCCACCAGGCCGTCGGCGACGGCGGGCGGGGTCAGCCCGCAGGCGCGCACCGCGGCCACCGCGCCGGCCTCCAGGGTCCGGGTGACCACTACGCCCTCCGGTGCCTCGAAGTCCTCCGGCACCCCGATCAGCGCGGCGACCAGCTGCTTGCCGGCCGCGGCCGCCACCACGGCGTGGGCCACCTCGACCGACGGCGGCTTGGAGACCAGCAGGATCACGTCGGTGGCGGGGTCGTCGACGAGCCCGCGCACGGCGGACAGGGCCATCCGCCCGCCGATCGCCGCGCTCAGGTCACGCCCGCCCAGCCCGATCACGTGCGAGACGCCGACGCCCCACCGGTCCACCAGGCTGGCCGCCTCCTGGGCCCCGGTGCCGGCGGCGGCAACCACCGCAACCCGGCCGGGCCGCACGACGTTCGCGAAGCCGAGACAGGTGTGCCCGAGCATCGCTGTGCCGGCGCCCGGCCCCATCACCAGTCGGCCCAGCCGGGTGGCCCGGTCCTTCAGCTCGATCTCGTCGGCCACCGAGACGTTGTCGCTGAACAGCAGCACGTCCAGCCCGGCGGACAGCGCCTTGTGGGCCTCCAGCGCGGCGTAGTCGCCGGGTACCGAGATCACCGCGACGTTGCTGTCCGGCGCGCGGTCCAGCGCCTCGGCCAGGGTCCGCGCGGGGCGGGCGGCCCGGTCCGCGCCGGCGCCGAGGCGCGGGGTGAACATGGCGGCCTCGGCGGCTTCGAGAGCGGCGGAGACGGCCGCGTCCGAACAGGCGCGCACCGCAAGGAACAGGTCGTTCGCCCCGGCCGACCGCACCGCCGAGAGCTCGAAGCCCTCGACGGCCAGCGTGTCCAGGTTGGCCGGGGTGGCCATCGCGGCGGCGGCCCAGTCCACGCCGACCACCTGGCGCATGGCCCTGGTGCCGGAGAGCTGGACCACCGAGTCGACGTAGGTGTCCTGGTGAACGGTGATCTGGTGGATCAGCCCGCCGGCCCCGGGCGCGGGGCTCACAGGGGCGGTGGCGGGGTGTGCGACGGGACTCACGGTGCGGCTCCCAGCTGCAGGTCGGCGGCGATGATTCGGGTGCCCAGCTCGACGTCCGGGCTCGCGTGCAGGTCCAGTGAGGCACCGGCCCGCTCGGCGTTGGTGATCACGGCCAGCCGGCCGCCGGCGCGCAGGAACTGGATGGCGCCGCGCACCTTCGGGCCCATGCTGCCCTCCGGGAACTGCCGGTCCTTGGCGTAGGCCTGGGCCTGCTCGACGGTCATCAGGTCCACCGGCCGGGCGTTCGGGGTGCCGTAGTCGAGCATCACCCGGGGTACGTCGGTGATCAGTACGAGCGCTTCGGCGCCCAGCTCGGTGGCCAGGCGCTGGGCGGCGAGGTCCTTGTCGATCACGGCGTCGATGCCCCGGTAGCCGGCGCCGTCCGGCACCACGGGCACGCCGCCGCCGCCGGCCGCGACGACCAGCAGGCCGCGGTCGGCGAGCGCCCGCACGGCGTCCAGCTCGACGATCCGCAGCGGCACCGGCGACGCGACCATCCGGCGGTAGCCCCGGCCGGCGTCCTCGCCGACGGTCCAGCCCCGTTCATCGGCCTGGCGGGCTGCCTCGGCCTCGGTGAGGAACGGCCCGATCGGCTTGGTGGGCCGGCCGAACGCCGGGTCGGCCGGGTCGACCACGACGTGGGTCACCACGCAGACCGGCTCGGCCACCCCGGACAGCGCCAGCGTGAGCAGGCTGCCCAGTTGGCCCTCGGTCATCGCGCCGAGCACGAACAGCGGCTGCTCGGGCACCTCGGTCGCGCCGGCCAGCTGCTGCACGGCGAGGTTGCCGACCTGGGGGCCGTTGCCGTGCACCAGCACGACGGTCCAGCCGGCGGCGCGTATCCGGCAGACCGCGTCGGCCATGCCGCGCGCGTTCTCGGCCTGCTCGGCGTGGGTGCCGGCCTGTCCACTGCGCGTGATGGCGTTGCCACCGAGCGCCACGACCGCCGTCTTGCCCATAGACTGCTGTCCTCCGCACGACGGGCCACTCCATATACACCATCGGATATTCATTGATTACTATAGTGGATTCTCGGGCCACGGTCACTCCCCCGGTACAGTCCCCGGGGTGACCCAGGCCCACCTGCGGTTTCGTCTCCTCGGCCGGTTCAGCGTGGAGGGCGAGCTGGCCGCGCCGCTGCCGGTCGGCAAGGCCCGCCGGCTGCTCGCCGTGCTCGCCGAACGGGCCGGCGAGTTCGTCGCGGTCGGCACCCTGGTCGAGGCGCTCTGGGACGTCGACCCGCCGGAGCGGGCGGACCGCAACATCGCCGCGCTGATCAGCCGGCTGCGCCGCGCGCTCGGCCGGGACCGGATCGACGGCAGCCCCACCGGCTACCGACTCGTGCCCGACGCGGTCACCGTGGACCTCGGCGAGGCGATCGAGCTGGTGGAGACCGCCGAACGGGAGCTGCGCTACGGCAACGTGGCGCTCGCCTCGACCAGCGCCGAGCAGGCCGCGCGGCGGCTGGCCACCGACATCGCGCTGGCCGATGAGCGGGACGACCCGTGGGTGGCGCAGCTGCGCCGCACCGTGGCGCGCTGGCTGCGCCGGGCCCGGATCTGCTGGAGCGCCGCCGCCCTCGAGCTGGGCACCGCGGACGTCGCGGTGGAGGCCGCCGGCGCCGCGCTGCGCGCCGATCCACTGGACGAGGAGGCCGCCCGCGCGGTGATGGCCGCCCACCAGCGGGCCGGTCGCTCCGGTACCGCGCTGGTCACCTACCGGCAGCTGCAGCTCGCCATGTCCGAGCAGCTCGGCAGCGACCCGTCACCGGCCACCCAGGCGGTGTACGTGTCGATCCTGCGCGCGGAGAACCCGCGCACCACCAGCCGCCCGGCCACCGGCGGCGGGACGGGCGGCCGGGATCGGCTGGTCGGCCGGGGCGCCGAGCTGACCGGGCTGGGCGAGCTGTGGGCCGGCGCCGTGTCGGGCGAGCCGGCGCTGGCGCTGGTCACCGGCGAGGCCGGCATCGGCAAGAGCGCCCTGGTCGACCGGTTCGCCGACGAGCCGCGCCGGACCGGTGCGCTGGTCGTGTCCGTCGGCTGCTTCGAGGCCGAGCGCTCGATGTACCTGCAGCCGCTGGTGCACGCGGTGCGCACGATCGCCCGGCGCAGCCAGCCGGCGGAGATCCGCGAGCTGGCCGGCTCCCGGCTCGGCACGCTGGCGCAGCTGGTCCCCGAGCTGACCGACATGGTGGGCGCGGTGCCCTACGAGCGCGCCGGCCCGGAGCTGGAGCACGGCCGAGGCCTGGACGCGCTGGCCGGCTTCTTCGTCCGGCTCAGCGCGCGCCGCCCGGTGCTGCTGACCGTGGAGGACGTGCACCACGCCGGCCAGTCCACGCTCGAGGCGCTGCACTTCCTGGCCGGGCAGTGGGCCGGCAGCCGGCTGATGGTGCTGGTCACCGAGCGCACCTCGGAGGATGAGCCGGTGGCCGGCGCATTGCGCGACGTGTCCAGCGCCTGGCTGGAGCTGGGGCCACTGGCCATGGCCGACGTGGCCACGCTGGTGGCGCGCTCCGGCCTGGACTACGACGTGGCCCGGCTGTACTCGTGGACCGGCGGCTCGCCGCTGTTCGTCACCGAGCTGCTGCGCCACCCGGCGCCCAGCTCGGCGCCGGCGGCGGGTGGTCCGATGATCGTGCCCGGCTCGCTGCACGAGGCGGTCGAGGAGCGGATCGCGCACGCCGGCGAGCAGACCGCCGAGCTGCTCGCCCAGGGCGCGGTGCTCGGCGCCGGCTTCAGCCTGGACGACGTGGCGGCGCTGAGCGGGCTCGGCGTGGAGGACTGCGCCCGCCGGGCCGGCCGAGCCCTGCGCGCCGGGCTGCTGGTGGCCAGGGGCGACAGCTTCCGGTTCGCCAACGACATCGTCCGCCAGGTGGCCTACGAGGCGGCCCCGGAACCGGTCCGGGTCAGCCGGCACCGCCGCGCCGCCCGGCTGCTGGAGGACCGTCCCGAGGCGGCCGCCCGGCACCACGCGGCGGCCGGCGACTGGCTCGCCGCGGCGGGCGCCTGGCTGGCCGCCGGGCACACCGCGCACCTGGCCTTCGCCAACACCGAGGCCACCGAGCTGCTCGGCAAGGCGGTGCACGCGGCGCGCACGGCCGGCGACGTGCGGCTGCTGATCGACGTACTGCTGCGCCGCGGCCGCGCGTACACCGACCTCGGCCGCCCCGACGCCGCCAGGGCCGACCACGAGGCGGCGCTGGAGCTGGCCCGCGACGAGAGCGACTCCGAGCTCGAGGCCAGGGCGCTGGAGCAGCTGGGTTGGACGGCGCTCTACGCCAGGGACGCGATGCACGCGGTGGACTTCGCCGAACAGGCCACCGAGCTGGCCGAGTCGGCCGCCGCCGCCCCCGGCGCGCTGCCCAGCGCCACCCTGCTGCTCGGCCGGGTGCGGCACTGGGACGGCGAGTACGCCGGCGCCGAGGCGGCCTACAACCGGGTGCTGGCCGCCGAGCCGGACGAGACCACCACAGCCCTCGCGCTGGCCTACCGGGGTGCCCTGTTGCAGCACCAGGACCGGTTCGCCGAGGCGCGCGCGGTGCTGGCCAGGGCCGCGGTGCTGTGCCGGCGCACCGGAGAGTTCCGGCCGATGCTGCAGACGCTGTTCTTCACCGCACTCGCGCGGGGCGACACCGGGGACTTCTCCGGGGCACTGCGCGCGCTGGAGAACGCCCGGCGGCTGATCGACGCGGAGAAGGTGGGCTTCTACCGGGCCGGCATCGAGACCACGACGTCCTGGATCCTGCAGGAGGTCGGCCAGGTCGACCGGGCCAGGGAGCACGCCGAGCAGGCCGTCGAGCTGGCCCACCGGGGCGGCGGCGCGCTGGAGCTGGAGCAGGAGCTGCACGCGCTGCTCGCGGTCGCAGACTGCGAGCTGCTGCTCGGCCGGGAGGAGTCGGCCGGCGCCGCGGTGGCCGCCGCCGCACCGATGCTGGAGCGCTCGCTGCCGTTCCGGCCCCGGGCGGCCATGCGGCTGCTGGAGATGCGCGCGCGGTGGGAGCCCGAGCTGGCCGAGGAGCTGCTGGTCGAGGCGCGCAAGTACTCCTCGCGCAAGTACGAGGCGCTCGCGCTGCGCACGCTCGGGCGGCCGGACGAGGCCCGCGCGGTGGCCGCCACGACCGGTTCCGACCTGCTGATGGCGCAGCTGGGCGCGCCGGCCGAGCGGCGGGCCGCGATGGACCGGATCTGCACCGCGCTGCCCGGCCGGCTGCGCACCTCGTTCGTGGCCGCCGGGCGGCTGACCGCGTCGGCGCCCCGGACGCACTGAGCGGCGGCCGGCCCCCGGAGCAACGTGTCGCAGGCCACCCCACCTGCGCAAGCAGAGTGCTTGCAATAGCTAGCACCCCTGACCTATGGTCGTAGGTGTCAGTCAGTGACTGACCCGAGACGACAGACGAGAGCTGGTCGAGCAGACCCGGCCCGGAGTGATCTCGGCCCGTCAGGCTCGACCGCGACGAGCACACCACGGCCGTCGCGGACACCAGTCCCCACACAGAGAGGTGTTTCTCATGGCGATCACGCTGCCGACCTCCGCGGCCGTCCGCAAGGCCCGTTCGCAGGTCAACAAGGCTGTCAGCACCCAGGTCGACGCGGTCCGCACCCCGGTGCTGGCCTGGCTCGGCGCCACCGACCTCGCGGTCCAGACGCTGCGCGAGCTGCCCGCCGAGCTGCGCACCAAGCTGAGCCGCGACGAGCTGCGCAAGCGCGCCGACGAGGCGTCCGAGCGCGCCCGCGGTGCCTACGACGAGTGGGCCGAGCGCGGCGAGGGCACCCTCGAGCGCATCCGCAACCAGTCCCAGGTGGCCCGGGCGCTGCGCGTCGTGGAGAGCGCCGACAAGCGCTCGAGCACGCTGGTCGAGAAGCTGGTTGACGAGCTGCACGAGGTCGGCGAGGAGGTGCTCGAGGCGGTCAGCTTCGAGACCCGCTCGGCCGGCGAGCGCACCGCCCGGGGCACCCAGCGCGTGGCCGAGCAGGCCGCCGCCACGGTGACCGAGCTGAGCACCGAGCTCGCCGGGACGGTCCGGGAGGCCGGCGACGAGGTGGCGCACACCACCCGGAGCACCACCCGCAAGGCCGCCAACCGCACCGCGCCGGCCAAGACGACCACCAACAGCCGGACCAACAACAACCGCCGGACCAGCACCACCAAGTAGGTCCGCCGAACAACCGTCCGATGCGCCGATATCGGATTCGGAGCCCCGGAGCCTCCCGCTCCGGGGCTCCGTCGCGAATCCCCTCACGAATTCGTCGCGAAACGAACCATTCCCGACGTGGCGGACGTCGCTGTGCTGAGTCCACTCGGATGGGCCCGCCGACGTTCCGGCAGGATTGATGGGGTCACCTAGCCTGCCAGCAGACACTGTGGCAGACACCGCGGCGGGCGCACCGGCGCGTAACCGAGGCGGGAGTGCGGAGGAATGTCGCTTTTCGGGCGGGAACTCGAACAGAAGTACCTGGCCGAACTGATCGACGGAGTCCGCGACCGGGGCGGCGCACTGGTCGTCCGGGGTGAGGCCGGCATCGGCAAGTCGGCCCTGCTCGCCGAGGTCGGCGCGCTCACCACGCCCGGGAGCATCCGCGTGCTCACGGCGGTCGGCGTGGAGTCCGAGCAGCACCTGCCCTACGCCGGGCTGCACCAGCTGCTGCACCCGGTCCGGGCCGGTATCGACGCGCTGCCCGGCCCGCAGCGCGACGCACTGCGCGCCGCGCTCGGCCTCGCCGAGGGCCCGGCGCCGAGCGGCTACCTGGTCGGCCTCGCCGCGTTGACCCTGCTCGCCGACGCCGCCATCGACGCGCCGCTGGTGCTGATCGCCGAGGACGCCCACTGGCTGGACAGCGCCAGCGCCGACGTGCTCGCGTTCGTCGCGCGCCGGCTGGAGTCCGAGCCGATCGTGCTCATCGCGACCGTCCGGGACGGCGTCGAGTCACCCCTGGACGGCGCGGGCCTGCCCACCCTGCGGATCGAGCGGCTGCCGGCGGACACGGCGGCCGAGCTGCTGGACTCGGTCGCCCCCGGGCTCGCCGAGCCGGTGCGGGCGCGGCTGCTGCGCGAGGCCGCCGGCAACCCACTGGCGCTGATCGAGCTGCCCGTCGCGGTCGCCGGCGCGGCCGATCCGACGCTGCCGGACGGCGTGGCGCTGACCGACCGCCTGCAGCGCGCCTTCACCTCGCGGGTCTCCGGGCTGCCCGCCGAGACCCGGACCGCCCTGTTGGTCGCCGCGCTCAACGACGGCGGATCGCTCACCGAGAGCCTGGCCGCCGCCTCGGCGGTGCTCGGCTCGGCGGCCGAGGTGGCGGTGCTCGCCCCCGCGGTGGCGGCCCGGCTGGTCGACCTCGGGCCCGCCGCGCTGAGCTTCCGGCACCCGCTGATGCGCTCGGCCATCCCCCAGGCGGCCGACGCCACCGCCCGCCAGGCGGCCCACCGGGCGCTGGCCGAGGTGCTGGCCGGGCAGCCGGACCGGCGGGCCTGGCACCGGGCGGCGGCCGCCTCGGGCCCGGACGAGGGCATCGCGGGCGAGCTGGAGCTGGCCGCCGACCGGGCCGAGCGCCGGGGCGGAGTGGCGGCCACCATCGCGGCGCTCGAGCAGGCGGCGCGGCTGAGCGAGGTGCCGGCCCGGCGGGCCGAGCGGCTGCTGCGGGCCGGCGGCCTCGCGGTCGAGTCGGGCCGCCGCGATGTCCTGGAGCGGCTGCTGCGCCAGGTGGCGACGATCGAGCTGTCGGCGCAGCAGCGGGCCAGGGCCACCTGGCTGCCCAGCGGCTTCGACGACGGCGTGCGCGACGACACCGCCGGGACGGTGCAGCTGGCCGGGCTCTCCCGGTCGGTCGCCGCCGACGGCGACGTCGACCTGGCGATGCGCATCCTGTGGGGCGCCGGGATGCGGTGCTTCTGGGTCGAGCCCGGCCCGGCCGCCCGGCGCCACCTGCTCGATGTGGGCGACGACCTGCCGATCGACCAGCACGACCCCCGGATGGTCGCGCTCTCGGCGTATCTTGCGCCGTTCGAACGCGGCTCCTCGGTGGTCGCCGACCTGCACGAGCTGGCCGGCGGCAGCGGCGGCACCGTCGGTGACCCGCAGTCGGCCCGCTTCCTGGGCAGCGCCGCGCTGCAGGTCGGCGCGTTCGACCTGTCAGCCCGGTTCTCCGCCGCCGCGCTGGGCGGGCTGCGCGCTCAGGGCCGGCTCGGGCTGCTCACCCGGGCGCTCGCGGTCCAGGCGTGGAGCTGCGTGCGCCTCGGTGACCTCGCGACGGCGCTGCCCGCCGCCGAGGAGGCCGCCCGGCTCGGCCAGGAGACCAACCAGGTGTTCATGTACGGCCTGGCCAGGGCGGTCCAGGCGGAGATCGCGGCGCTGCGCGGCGACTACCCGCAGGCCAAGGTCCAGGCCGCGGCCGCCGAACAGATCGGGCTGGCCGCCGGGGCCCGCCCGGTGCTGGCCACCGTCCAGGTGGCGCGCGGGCTCACCGCGCTCGGCGAGGGCCGCTACGCCGACGCCTTCGCCGACCTGCGCCGGATGCACGACCCGGCTGACCCGGCCTACCAGCTCGCGCTGCGCTGCTACGCCGTCGCGGAGCTCGCCGACGCCGCCGTGCGGACCGGTCAGACCGACGCGATGGGCGACATCCTGGCCGAGCTGGAGGCGATCGCGCCGACCACCCCGTCTCCGGCACTGCACATCGGCCTGCGCTACGCGCGCGCCGTGCTCGCCAGGGGCGACGAGGCGGAGGAGCTGTTCCAGGCCGCGCTCGCGGCCGACCTGACCGGCTGGCCGCTGGAACGCGGGCGCATCCAGCTCGCCTTCGGTGAGTGGCTGCGTCGGCAGCGCCGGGCGGCCGAGTCCCGGCTGCACCTGCGGGCGGCCCGGGAGACCTTCGACGCGCTCGGGGTGATCCCGTGGAGCGAGCGGGCCCGGGGCGAGCTGCGCGCCTCCGGCGAGGCCAGCGCGCGGCGCGACCCGGACGCCCGCGACCAGCTCACCGCGCACGAGCTGAGCATCGCGGCGCTGGCCGCCGAGGGCCTCACCAACCGGGAGATCGGCCAGCGGCTCTACCTGTCCCACCGGACGGTGAGCACCCACCTGCACCGGATCTTCCCCAAGCTCGGCATCAGCGCCAGGGCGGAGCTCGGCGCGGCCCTGCGCGCCGGCACCGAACACCCCGGTACCTGACCCGATCTCGCCGAGTTCAACCACAACCGCCGCGCACCGCATCACGGAGGCCACGGCGGTTGAACTCGGCGGCTCAGCGGTGGCCGCCGGCGGCGGCCCTGACCGACCACGGCCGCCGCGAACCCGCCGCCGGCTCGAGCCGCACCGCCAGTGCGCTGAGGCCGCGCATCAGCGTGCTGTTGCGGTACCGCGGCACCGCGTGGTCGGCCAGCCGCACGGAGTCGAACCGGGCCAGCAGTCGGCCGAGCGCGATCTCGCCCTCGAGCCGGGCCAACGGCGCCCCCACGCAGTAGTGGATGCCGTGCCCGAAGGCCAGGTGCGGGTTGGCCGTGCGGCCGATGTCCAGCTGGTCGGGGTGCTCGAACCGTTCGCCGTCGTGGTTGGCCGCCAGCAGCGCGATCATGACGAGCTCGCCGGCCGGGATCGTCACCTCGTCGACCCGGATCGCGACGGTGCTGAACCGCGGGGTGGCGAGGTTCAGCGGGCTGTCGTACCGGAGGAACTCCTCGACAGCCTCGGGCAACCGGGCCGGCGCGGCGCGCAGGGCGCGCAGCTGCACCGGGTTGCGCAGCAACGCCAGGATGCCGTTGCCGATCAGGTTCACGGTGGTCTCGTAGCCGGCCATGATGAGCAGGTAGGTGGTCGCCAGCAGCTCCTGCTCGGACAGCTGGTCCCCGTCCTCCTCGACCTGCACCAGAGCGGAGAGCAGGTCCTCGCCCGGCGCCGCCCGCTTGCCGGCGATCAGCCTGGTGAGCAGGTCGGCCAGCATCTCCATGGTGGCGTGCAGCGCGTCCTGGTCGGTCGTGGTGAGGATCGCCTCGACGCCGACCCTAAACTGCTCCCGGTCGGCGGCCGGCACGCCCAGCAGCTCCCCGATCACCCGGATCGGCAGCGGCAGCGCGTAGGACTCGATCAGGTCCACGTCACCGTGCGCGGCGGCCGCCGCGATCGCGTCGAGCAGCTCGTCGGCGATCCCCTCGATCCGGGGCCGCAGGTGCGCCACCGCCCGCACGGCGAAAGCCTTGTTCACCAGCCGGCGCAGCCGGGTGTGGTCCGGCGGGTCCGCCAGCAGCATGTTCGCGCTGAGCGGGGAGGAGTGTGCGCCCTCGGTGCCGGGCGGGAACAGGGCCAGTACGCCCGCGTGATCCTTGCTCAGCCTCGGGTCGGCCAGCAGCGCCTTCGCGTCCGCGTACCGGGTGACCAGCCACACCCGCACGCCGCCCCACATGATCACGGGGTGCGCCGGCGCCTCCGCACGCAGCCGCCGATACAGCTCGGGTGGATCCTGCACAAATTGGCGGTCCAACCGCACCAGCTCGCCGTTTGCCACCCACCCCAAGCTACGGGCCGGCGGTGTACGAACCGTATACGCGCGCTCGACCCGTGATGATCAGACAGCGGGGAGCGGCGGGGCGGACAGCTCGATATCCATCAGCAGGTGCGGCAGGCCGACGTAGAGCTCCGGCTCGCCGCGCTGCACCCAGCCCAGCCTGCGGAAGAAGGTGCGGTTGGCCGGCTGCACGTGCGCGATCATGGTTCGGCCGCCGAGCGCCCCGGCGGTGGCCACCGCGAACCGCACCAGCGGCGCGCCGAGCCCACTCGCCCGGTAGCCGGGCAGCACGGCCAGTCGGTCGCCCTGCCAGCCACCGCCCGGCACGGCCGGGTCCAGCGGGAACAGCCGCACGGTGCCCGCCGGCACACCGTCCACCAGGCCCAGCACGTGCAGCGTCGCCGGGTCACTGTCGCGGGCGTCGGCGTCCGAGTCGACGAAGACGCCCTGCTCGGCGACGAACACCGCGCGCCGGATCGCCAGGTGCGCGCGCAGCTCGGCCGAGCTGTCGACCACCTGGCAGCACAGGTCGTGCTCCGCGCGGACCGAGCTGACCGGGCGGATCGACGTGGTCACGACGTCGCCGTCCGGGCCGGCTCAGCGGCGCGGGCCGGCTCAACGGCGCGGGCCGGCTCAACCGTGGGTGACTCGGTGCGGTGGTGTCGGTATTGGGCGAGCCACTCGGCCCGGTCGGTGAAGTTGGTGAGCGTCGGCGGGCCACCGGCCGGGGCCAGCTCGAGTTGGTACGGCGGGCCACCGGACCACGGGTCCACGGTCGCGGTGAGCACGGTCCCGGAGGCCAGGTGCAGGGCCACCGTGCTGCCCTCGGCCAGCTCGGCGGGGTCGTCCGGGCCGCGCAACACGGCCCAGTCGGCGCCCGCCCTGGTGGCCTCGGCGATCACCCGCTGGACCCGGTCCCGTTCCTGTTTCGCGGCGATCTCCCGGGCCCGGATGCCGCAGGCCACGCCGACCAGCAGGTCGGCGGGCAGCCCGACGCCGTTCGGGCAGGCCGAGGCCAGCACCTCATCGGTGCCGGCCTCGGCGGCGAGCAGGACGGACAGGTCATCGCCACGGCGGCGCAGCTCGTCGGTCACCGCCTGGATCTGGGTGAGCGCCCGCTGGTAGCTGGTCGGGTTGGCGATCAGCGTCGGGTAGAGCCGGTCCTCAGCGGCCCGCCACCGTGCCCGGGCCACCTCGGCCGCATTGCCTGTCATGTCCGTCCCCCTGCCCGCGCGACTAGAGCGTCCAGGTCTGCATGACCAGCGCGCCCTCCCGGCGGGCGGTCAGGGTGGCGTCCAGCACGTCCAGCGGGTGCATCGGCTTGACGCCCTCGATCAGGTCGGTCTCCCGCATGCCGTAGAGCGCGGCCATCGCGAAGCGGCAGGCGTAGACGTGGCCGCCCTCCTTCATGAAGGTCTGCAGCTGGTTGTTGTAGGCCAGGTGGCCGGGGAAGGCCTCCGAGCCCACCGTCGGGAAGCCCCGGGTCGCCGAGGCCATCAGTACGCCGGGGCCGTAGAGCACCAGGTTGGTGTCGAAGCCCTTCCGGTTGATCCGGGTACAGGTGAGCATGTTGACCAGGCCTACCGAGCCTTCGAACGGCACGGTGTGCATGAAGATGTAGGCCTTCTCGCCCTCGTTCGCCTGGATGTCGTCGAACAGTTTCTCGTCGTAGTCGACAATCGCGTCGCCCGCGTGGGCCCGCTCACCGACGATCTGCGCCACAGTGCATCTCCTTCTTCTTGGTGTGGTGGTCGAGGGTCAGACCGCTGGCCCGCGTGGGGCGGGTGGCGGAGCCCACGTCTTGCGGTGGCTGCCGGGCATCGCGCGCATGATCTTCCGGCGGACCGGCCACGGGATGGCGGCGTACAACGGTGCGAAGATCTTCAGCCAGAAGATCTCCTTGGCGCCCCGGGGTGCGCGGGGCGCGGCGGTACCGTGCCGGGCGGCCACCCGGCGGTGTGCGTCGACCAGCAGGTAGTGCTCGGCGTTGTGCCGCAGCCAGCCGGAGAATCCACCGCTCACCGCTCAGCCCTTCTCGGCGTTCGCCACGCCGTTGTTCGCGGCGGTGGCGATCGGTTCGTTCAGCGCGCCGATGGCTGGCGAGTACACGTTCTCCATCACGGCCAGGTCGCGCAGGGTGAGGCCGAACTTGATCGCGGTGGCCAGGAAGTCGGCGCGTTCCTTGATGCCCTCGCCGCCGCCGACCATCTGGGCGCCGATCAGCCGCAGCGTCTTCGGCTCGGCCAGCAGCTTGATCTTGATCGTCTGCACGCCCGGGTAGTAGCGGGCCCGGGAGATGCCCTCGCCAACCCCGAGCACGTACGGGATGCCCAGCGCGGTGGCCGTGGTCTCGCCGAAGGACGCCCCGCCGATCACCCACTTGCCGGCCGGGGTGCCCCACGGCACGTACACCGCCCGGTAGGTCCGGTCGCCGCCGCCCGCGTTGGCGCCGGCCACCTTGCCCTGGGAGTAGGCGTGCGAGCCGGTCAACCCCTGCAGCGGCACCCCGGTCAGCCCGTGCGGGATCTCGGTGGCGTCACCCGCGGCCCAGACGTTCGGCGCGGACGTCTTCATCCGCTCGTCCACGATGATGCCGCCGGTGGAGCCGAGCTTGATGCCGGCCGCCTCGGCAAGTCGGTTGTTCGGCATCTTGTGGGTGGCCACCACCGCCAGCTCGACGGGCAGCTCGACCGGGCCGTCCGGGCCGGACACCCGGATCGCGCGGAGCTTGCCGTCGTCGTCCCCGAGGAACGCCTCCAGCGTGGTGTTGAAGTGCAGCTTGACCCCCATCTCCACCCAGGAGTCCTGCACCGGGGCCATGATGTCCGGGTCGGCCATCATGGCCAGCGCGTACGGGTTCGGGTCGACCACGTGGGTCTCCACACCCCGGTGCGCCAGCGCGGTGACCATCTCCAGCCCGAGCGGCGACGCCTCGATCACCACCGCGCGCTTGGTCTCGGAGATGACCTTGTCCCACTCGGCGGCCCTGCGGATGTTCTTGACGTAGTACAAGCCGCTGAGCTCGGTGCCCGGCACGCCGGGGTCGGCGTAGTCGAAGCCGGTGGCGATGACCAGGTTGTCGTAACTGATCGCGCCCTCGCCGGTCACCATGACCGTCTTGGCCGCGGTGTCGATCGCGCTGACCTCGGTCTCGTAGTGCACGTCGATGCCGGCGTCGATGTAGGCCTGCTTGCCGGCCAGGATCAGCTTGTCGAAGCTCTCGATCTCGCCGCCGTGCACGTACGGAATGCCGCACGGGCTGTACGCGACGTCCTCGAACTGCGTGTAGACGACCACGTCGGCCGACGGGTCGGCGGCCTTCACCCCACCCGCGGCACCGAGCCCCGCGGCCCCGCCACCGATCACCACTGTCCTTCGGGGCACGTCCAACCGCCTTCCAGCCTCTATGCTGAGAATCGCCAGCCGTCATTAACTATGCGATGCAGAGTGTTTACGATACTCAATGGACGGGTGGTGTCAACGGTTGGGGCGTGTCCCGACCCGAGAGGAGCCGCTCGATGTCTGCCACGGCGCCGCCGCCGGCCAGCGGGGTCCCCACCGAGGTCCGCACCGAGGCCGCCTGGGTGCCGGTGGTGGAGTCGATCGGACCGAAGGTCCGGGCCCTGCGCCAGGAGCGCGGGCTCAGCCTGCAGCAGCTGGCGCACGCCGCCGCCGTCTCGGCCGCCGCCGTGCACAAGGTCGAACGCGGCGACATGGTGCCGACCATCACCACGCTGCTCAAGCTCGCCGGCGCCCTGCACACGCCGATCGGGCACTTCGTCGAGGACACCCCCGCCGACGAGCCGCTCGCCGTGCATCGCCGAGGCCTCGAGCCCACCCCGCTGACCCCGGGCAGCGCCACGATCAGCGGCCCCGCGCCCCGGTTCCGGACCGCCGGCTCGGTGAGCAGGCTGGCCGCCGGCGGGCGCCGCAAGGGCCAGCGCCGCCCCGGGGAAACCCTCGTCGTCGTGCTGCACGGCAGCCTCTCGGTCACGGTCGCGGACGAGTCCTACCTGGTCGCCTCCGGTGAGTCGCTGCACATGCCGACCCACGTCGAGCACGCCTGGGCCAACCCCGGGCCCGGCATCGCCCAGGCGGTCTGGTTCTCCGTACCGGCCGGCTGAGCGCTGACCTGGCGGCGTGGCCGGCGCGGCGGCGTGGCGGTCGCCGGCGCGGAACTGAGTGCTCGCTCCTGGACGGCACACACCGCGGTACCGCCGCACATACGTCCAGACCTGTGTGCGGCGGTACGACGGTGTGTGCCCGGCGCCGCTCACCGGGGTTGGCTCGCCTGTTCGGCCGTGCGCAGCAGCGCGGCCTCGGCGCGGTCGAAGCCGGCGGTCCGGGCGTCGGCCAGCGCGGCGAGCCGGGCCAGCTCGGTGCGCAGCTGACCGGTCATGCCGGCCAGCGCCTCCGGCGCGGCACCACCCTCGGCGCGCCGGGACAACACGATCCGCCAGGGGTCGAGCACGGCGGACAGGTCCGCGCCGGCCAACCCCCAGCGCCGCCCGGTGTGCGCCTCGGCGGCGTCGTCGATCATCTCGCCGGTGAGCCCACCGCCCGGCACGCCGGCCTTGCTGGCCGCCCGCACGGTCTGGCCGACCACGACGTACGCGGTGCGGTAGTCGACGCCGAGGGTCTGCACCAGGTACTCGGCCAGATCGGTGGCCTGCGTGTAGCCGCGGTCGAGCTCCTCGCGCATCCGCGCCGGGTTGACCCGCAGGGTGCGCACGACGCCGGCCATCAGCCGGGTGATCCGGGTGGACAGGTCCAGCGCCCTGGGCACCTCGCCGTAGGCGAAGATCAGGTTGTCGCTGCGCGCGGACGGGCTCTTGGTCACCGCGAGGAACCCGGTCAGCCGCCCGATCAACACCCCGGAGGCACCGCGCACGATGGCCAGCGCGTACGGGTTGCGCTTGTTCGGCATCAGGATGCTGGACCGGGTGAACGCGTCGGCCAGGTCCACGAAGTCGAACTCGCTGGAGGAGAAGATCTCCAGGTCCTCGGCCAGCTTGGAGAAGTTGGACAGCAGGCTGGCCGCCGTGGCCAGGATGTGGATCAGCCCGTCGACCTGCCACATCGCGTCCCGGGTGTGCGGGATGACCCCGTCGAAGCCCAGCGCGGCGGCCACCGGCCCCCGGTCCTCCAACAACCGGGTGCCGTTCACGCAGCCGGCGCCGCCGGGGCTGGTGTCCACCCAGTCCAGCTCGTCCAGCAGCCGGCGCACGTCCCGCACCGTGGAGTAGACGAACGACAGCAGGTAGTGGCCGAACGTGGATGGCTGCGCCTGCTGCAGGTACGTCTGGTCCGGCAGCAGCGTGCGCGCGTGCTCCTCCGCCCGGTCCACCGCCTGCTCGGCGAACCGCACCGCCTCGGTGACCAGCTCGGTCAGCTGCCGACGCAGGTGCAGCCGCAGCGCCACCCTGGCCGCCTCCCGGCGCGGCCGGCCGGCGTGCAGCCAGCCAGCCACATCGCCGACCCGGGACACGAAGTAACGCTCGCGGGAGTTGTACGGCTCGCCGTAGGCCGGGTCGTACGGGAACTCCTCCGCCGGGATCTCGGTGACCTCCAACAGCAGCGCCAACAGCTGGCGCAGCGGCTCCGCCGGCACGATGTCCCGGCGCGCCAGGTCCAGCACGTGCGCAATGTCGGCCAGGTTCAGCCCCCGGTGCAGGAAGCTCGCGTCGGCGTTCTCCAGCGCGAAGCCCGACTCGACCAGCTCCGGGGCCGGCCCGCCGGTCGGCGGCCCGCCGGGGCGGTCCCACTTCGGCTGGGCGGGACCGGGGGTGGTCGCCTGGTCGGCGGAGGTCATCGGGCTCCTCTGTGTACTGGTGTCCCGCTCGGCACTGGTGTCCGGCTCGGCACTGGTGTCCCGCTCGGGCGCAGCGCGGCGACAGCGGGCAGCAGCCCGCCGGTGTGCCAGAGCAGCACCGGCGCGGCCGGGTCGGCGAGCAGTCGGTCGATCGCCGCCGAGCAGGCCTCGGCGCCGTAGGTCTCGTCCAGCAGCAGGCCCTCGGTGTGCAGCGCCAGGCCGGCCCGCTCCCGCTCCACGTCGGTGGCCACTCCGAAGCCCGGTCCCCTGGCGTCGAGCAGCTCCAGTCGACCGGCGTCCGGCGCCGGCGTGCCGAGCAGCCGGGAGCAGCCCCGGGCCAGCTCCAACACCCTCGGCCCGATCAGCTCCGGCGGCCGGCTCACCGAGACGCCCAGTACCGGCACGTTCAGCCCCACGGCGGCCAGCCCGGCGAGCAGGCCGGCGCAGCTGCCGCCGGAGCCCACCGCGAGCACGATCACCGAGGGCACGGGGTGCCCGGCCGGCTGGTTGGCGAGTTGTTGGGCCAGCTCCGCCGCGGCGACCGCGAAACCGACCGCGCCCAGCTCCGTGGAGCCGCCCCGGGGCACCGCGAACGCCGGTCGGCCGGCGGCGCGCAGCTCGGCGGCCCGCTCGGTGACCAGCTCGTCGATCGCCGCCCGGTCGGCGTCCGCCCGGGTTCCGCCGGTGGGCCGCAGCGTGGCGCCGGCGGCGGCGGCCAGCGCCAGGTTCGGGCTGGCCGGGTCGCCCCAGACGATCAGCTCGCAGTCCAGCCCCGCCGCGCGGGCGGCCATGGCGGCGGCCGGGCAGAAGTTGGACCCGGGGCCGCCGCCGGTCACCAGCACCTCGGCCCCCTGGGCGGCCGCGGCACCGAGCAGGAACTCCAGCGGCCGCGTCTTGTTGCCGGCCACCCCGAAGCCGGCCAGGTCGTCCCGCTTGACCAGCAGGGTGCCGCCGCCCAGGGCCCGCTCCAGCCGGTGGGCCCGGACCAGCGGGGTGGGCCAGACGCCGAGTGACAGCCGGGGCAGCGTGCCGGCCAGGTCCCGACGGGGGCCGCGCCAAGGACTGACGAAATCCCCGACTCGCCCTGACAAATTCCCCGACTCGCGGGAAAAGGGGGTGGCGGTCATGGCCAGTGCGGCGGCTCGGTGGCGCGGGCGGCGGCGGCGCGGCGGAGTACCTCGTCGACCATCGCGGCGGCGGCCAGCACGCCGGGCGAGGCCGCCCAGCCGCGTACCTCCTCGGCGCTGGCCACGCCGCGCTCGACCAGTCCGGCGCCCAGTGCGGCGCCGTCCTGGCGGAGTACCTCGTGCAGCACCTGCTGGGCCCGGTGCTTGCCGAGCCGCGCGGACAACCCCGCCAGTACCCGCTCCGAGCCCAGGTCGGCGGCGTAGCGCTCGACGGTGGCCGCCATCGCCTCCGGGTACACCGCAAGGCCGTCCACCAGGCCCAGCGCCGCCCGCAGCGCCGCCCCGGTCAGCTGGCACACCTCGGGCAGCGCCAGCCACTCCGCCTTCCAGGCCCGGCCGTCTCGCTCGTGCCCGGCGACCAGCCCCTCCACCAGCACCGCCGACGACGACCGGGCGAGGCGGGCCAGCGTGTCCAGGTGCTCGCCGACCTCCGGGTTGCGCTTGTGCGGCATCGTGATGCTGCTGACCGCGCCGGGGGGCGCCGCCTCGGCCAGCTCGCCGAGCTCGGGGCGGGACAGCTCGTAGACCTCGCCGCCGATCCGGCCGAGCGTGCCGCAGACCATGGCCAGCACGGTGCCGAACTCGGCGACCCGGTCCCGCGACGTGGTCCAGGAGATGCCGGGGTCGGCCAGCCCCAGCTCGGCGCAGAACCGGGCCCGCAGCTCCGGGCCGTCCGCGCCGAAGAAGCCGAGCACACCGACGGCCCCGGCGAGCTGGCCGACCAGCCAGCGGGGGCGGCCCTCGCGCAGCCGGTCCAGGTGCCGGCGCAGCTCGTCGGCCCAGGACGCCACTTTGAAGCCGAAGGTGATCGGGGAACCCGGCTGGCCGTGGGTGCGGCCGGCCATCACGGTGTCCCGGTGGGTGGCGGCCAGCTCGAGCAGCCGGTCCTCCAGGGCGCGCAGGTCCCGCCAGACGATCCCGCCGACGTCCCGCATGACCAGGCCGAACCAGGTGTCGGTGACGTCCTGCACGGTGGCGCCGAGGTAGACGTGCTCGCGGACGTCCTCGGGCAGCACCCGCAGCAGCGCACGGATCAGCCCGAGCGTGGAGTGCCCGGTCAGCCGGGTCTGCTCGGCGGCGTAGTCCAGGTCCAGCTTCTCGACCCGGGCGGCGGCCGCGATGGCCTCGGCGGACGCCGCCGGGATGAGGCCGAGGGAGGCCTGCGCCCTGGCCAGCGCGACCAGGATGTCCAGCCAGCTCGCCACCATGGCCGGCTCGTCGAACACCCCGTCCAACTCCGGCGTGCCCCACAGGTGGGCGTAGAGCCGCGACGAGCTCAGGCGGGTTGCCATGCCGGCACCTCCTGCGCGGCGAGCGTGAGCAGCGCCTCCCGGACGTGCTCCAGCGAGGCACCCCAGGGCACCGACACCCAGCCCGGCCCGGACTCCACGTGCTCCTCCTGCAGACAGCACTTGGTGAGCAACCGGCCGCCTCCGCTGGCCCGGCCGGCCTGTTTCGGGCAGAGGTCCACGGTGGGCGGCTCGTCGCCGTAGAACCAGCGGTGGATCTGCCGGGACCGGGCGCAGCCGAGCAGGGTCCAGTCGGCCCGCTCCGGGTGCTCGTCCAGGTAGGACACCGTGGCGCCCGGCACCTCGCCACCGGAGCCCCGGCACGGCAGCAGGTAGTGCTGATCCGGGTAGTGCCGGTCCGCGCCGAGGGTGGCCAGCTCCGCCAGCTCGGTGAGCTCGCCGACCAGCTCGATCGGCGGCAGCGTCTCGGTCACCGCGAGGATCCGGCGAGCCTGGTCGAGCAGCTTGGCCGGCTCCGGCGGCACCACCTCGCGGACCACGATCCGCAGCGGGCGCGGGTCGACGATGAAGTTCACGTGCGCGTAGCGGCCCTGCACCACCACCGCGCGGACCCCGGGAGCATGCCGCTTGGCCAGCTCGGCCAGCACCGACGGGATGCCGGTGTCCGCCTCCGGGTCCACCAGGTAGGCGCACTCGTCCGGCCCGGCGATCAGGTCGACAGCCACGACCGGGGAGAACAGCTCGGTGTCCGAGCTCCGGGTGACCGCCACGATCGCGGTCGCCCCGGGGCGGCGCGCCACCACGAACCGGGTCCGCCGGTAGGCCGGGCGACCGAGCAGGTAGCGGCGCATCGCCGCTTCGGTGAGCTCGACGTCGTCGGGTATCGGGGCGACCGAGACGCCCCGATAGCGGTTCGGGATGAAGTTCGCGCCCGGCGGCGCCCCCGGGTTCACGCCGGCTCGGCCTCGGCGTGCTCGCGGCGCACGACCTGCGCGGTGTCCGAGCGCAGCCCGAGCCGCAGCGTCTCCACGGACAGCACGTCGCTCAGTGCCACGTTGCCCAGGTTGACGTCGGCGCCGAACCGGCGGACGAACCACGCCTGCTGGCCGGCCCTCGGCGCCTCGAAGATCACCCGGTCCGCGCCGACCGCGCCGACCACCGCCTCGACCACCTCGGGACGCACCCGGCCGGCCTCGTCGAACGTGCCGACGGTGCCGCTCTGCCGGCCCTCCGTGACCACCAGCCGGGCGCCGGCCTCCAGGTCGGAGAGGCACTCCGCCGGCCAGTTGCGGGCCGCGTTGCGCTCCCCCGGCGACTTCGCGCCGACCTCGGCCAGCACGTCGAAGTCCCGGCTGGCCAGCCGGATCAGCGCACGCTTCTGCGCGACGGACATGTCCACCGTCCCCCGGGACACCTCGACGTAGTCGAAGCCCAGCTCGCGCGCCCAGGCCAGGCACTCCACGGCGGCCCCCTGGGCGAACGCAATCTCCAGCAGCGTGCCGCCGAGGCAGGTCGCGACGTCGTGCTCGGCCAGCAGCGCCAGCTTCGCCGGCAGGCCGGAGTCCACGTAGCCGGTGCCCCAGCCGACCTTCCAGATGTCGATGTGCCGGGCCGCCGAGGCGAGCAGGTCGGCCGTGGCCGCGACACCCGCGCCCTGGTCCAGCACGTGGGTCAGCCCGGTCGCCCTCGGCTTGGCCGACCGGGCCGGCAGGTCGAGCCACGTTGGCGCGGGGAAACGATCAGGTTCGTTCATATAGTAGAAACTCACCTACTATCGGAGATATGGCGGCGCGCTCCGGATCAGCTCCGGACCAGCTCGATGACCTCGGCCAGCGCCGGGCCGACCCCCGGCACGGGCGCCACGCTGCCCCGACCGACGATGTCCACGGCCAGGCTGAAGACGCGTTCGGCGCGCTCCTGGCTGCTCCAGGAGTGCTCGCCGGCGAACGTCAGCCAGTCCCCCGGGCCGGCCACCTCGGCGTCCGAGTAGTCCAGCTCGTGCCAGGTCACCGCGATCTCCAGCAGCTCCAGCAGCGCGTCCGCATCGGTGTCCACGGCCAGCAGCCGGTCGTGGTGCTCCGGGTAGCGCGCGGCCACGGCACACTGTCCGTGGCACGAGGAGAATCGCGGACGCACCTGTACCGCCGCCGTCGTCTGAGCGGTCATCGCAGCTCCCCACCGATGGTCCGAATAGCGATCTGGTTCACCGTGCACCGCAGCGGTTGCACCGGTGTTGCAACCGTCGCGGCAACGCGGAGAAGGAGTACCGAATGGGTGTGACCGAGCGCGCCGTGCAGGCCCGCTGGACCGGCGGCCTGCGGGCCGTGGTGGACGCCGGCGGCTTCGAGGTGGTGGCCGACGAACCCGAGTCGGCCGGCGGCACCGGCACCGGCCCGCAGCCCACCGAGCTGCTGCTCGCCTCGATCGCGTCCTGCTTCACGCTGTCGCTGGCCTACAGCGCCCGCAAGCGCGACATCGAGCTGGCCGACGTCGAGGTCGACGTCGTCGGCTACTACGACGGGCCGCAGTTCCGCGCGTTCCGGATCTCGGTCCGGGCCAGCTCGCCGACCGGCGACGACCTGGCCAAGCTCGCCGAGTCCGCCAAGCGCGTCTGCTACGTCACCCGGACGCTGGCCGCGTCACCCACCATCGAGGTCGTCACCGGCTGAGCCGGGTCGTTCGACGTCGTCACCGGCTGAGCCGCCGGGCTCGACGTCGTCACCGGCCGAGCCGCCGCGCTCACTCAGCTGGCGAGCCCGGTCGGCCACCTCACGCAGCGACCGGCCCGACGCCGAGGCCGCCGCGACGACATCGTCGTGCTCCGGTTTGGCGCCCCACGGGCCCTGCTTGACCCGGACCGGCTGGCCGGCCACGTACACGGTCGCGCTGGTCCGGGGCAGGGCCACCCGGCGCACCGGGTGCCGGCGCGCGCCGAGGCTGCCGGTCTCCCGGAGCAGGGCCCGCTCGCAGGCCGCCGCGCGCTGCGGCGTGGCCAGCAGGTGCACGGTGTGCGCCGGCCGACCCTTCTTCATCACGGTCGGGCTGACCCACGCGTCGACGGCGCCCTCGGCCAGCAGCCGGCCGATCAGGTGGCCGAGCAGCTCGCCGGTCACGTCGTCGACGTTCGTCTCCACCTGGACCAGGTCCTCCAGCACCGCGCCGGCCACCGGCAGCTCGCTCGGCTCCGGGCCGCCGTTCTCCGTGCCGAGCATCGCCTGCAGCACGTTCGGCCGCCCCGGCACGTCCCGGGTGCCGGCGCCGTAGCCCACCTCTCGGACCACCATCGGCGGTATCGGGCCGAACCGGGCGCCGGCGGCCAGCAGCAGCGCCGCGCCGGTGGGGGTGACCGTCTCGCCGGGCACCCCGGCCGGTGCCACGGTCGCCCCCATCCTGGCCAGCAGCGCGGCGGTGGCCGGGGCCGGCACCGGCAGCGTGCCGTGCGCCGCCGACACCGTCCCGCTGCCCATGGCGAGCGGTCCGCAGTGCACGGCGGTCACCCCGAGGGCGTGCAGGGCGGCGGCCACCCCGACGGTGTCCACCACCGTGTCGATGCCACCCAGCTCGTGCAGGTGCACCTCGGCGACCGGCACCCCGTGCAGCGCGGCCTCGACCTCGGCCAGCGCGGTCACCGCCCGCCCGGCCAGCGCGGCCACCTCGGCCGGCCGGGCCCGCCCGACCATGGCCAGCAGCTCGGCGGCCGCCCGCTCGGTCAGCCCGTCCTCGGCCGTCTCGACCACCGCGCGGGCGGCGACCAGGCCGGCCCGGGACACCTCGGTCCTGGTCAGCGTCCAGCCCGTCAGCCCGGTGCCCCGGACCGCATCCTGCACCGCCGCCAGCGGGGCACCCAGGTCCAGCAGGGCACCGAGCAGCATGTCCCCGGAGATCCCGCTGAACGGGTTGAGCCAGAGGATCACCGGCGGCCGGTGCCTCGGGGCTCTGCCCGGGCCGCGACCCGGCCGGCGACCTGGGTGGCGACCTTGGTGGCGATCCGGAAGGCGGCCATCGCGGCGCCGAAGCCGGAGTCGATGTTGACCACGGTCACCCCGGCCGCGCAGGACGAGAGCATCGCCAGCAGCGGCGTCACCCCGGCCAGGCTGGCCCCGTAGCCGACCGAGGTGGGCACCGCGACCACCGGGCAGCCGACCAGGCCGCCGACCACGCTGGGCAGCGCCCCGTCCATGCCGGCGATGCAGATGATCACGTCGGCGGCGTCCAAACGGGCCCGCTCGGCGAGCAGCCGGTGCAGCCCGGCCACCCCCACATCGGCCAGCCGGTCCACCACTAGCCCGAGCGCGCCGGCCACCGCCGCCGCCTCGGCCGCCACCGGCCCGTCCGACGTGCCGGCCGACACCACGGCCAGCGCAAACCCCCTCGGCGCCGCCGGTCGCCAGATCAGCAGCCGCGCCTCGGCTTCGTACCGCCCGCCGTACCGCCCGTCGGGCCGGTCGGCGAGCCGGTCCAGCACCTGGTCGGCCACCGCCTGCTCGACCCGGGTGACCAGCACCGGCCCGGAGTTGGCCGCCAGCAGGCTGCGCACCACCTCGGCGATCTGCCCGGCCGACTTGCCCGGCCCGAACACGACCTCCGGCACCCCCTGGCGCGCCTCGCGGTCGGTGTCCGGCCGGGCCCAGCCGAGATCGGTGAACCCGGGCCCGCCGGCGGGGGTCACGACGCGGCCACCGGGCCGCCGGGCGCCGGGATGCCGAGCAGCACGTTCATCCGCCCGCTGCGGAAACCCTGCAGGTCCACCGCGCAGAACTCGAAGCCGGCGGCGCGCACCTCGGCGTCGATCCGGGCGGCCAGGCCGTGGGCCCTGGCCAGTTCGCCCGGCGGCAGCTCCAGCCGCGCCACGGTGCCGCCGGCGTGCGCCCGCACCCGGCAGACCGGGAAGCCCAGCGCGTGCAGCGCCGCCTCCGCCCGCTCGATCCGGCCCAGCACCTCCGGCGTCACCGGGTCCCCGTAGGCGACCCGGGAGGACAGGCACGCGGCGGCCGGCTTGTCCGTGGTGACCAGCCCGAGCAGCCCGCTGACCGCGCGCACCGCGTCCTTGCCGAGCCCCGCGTCCACCAGCGGCGCGACCGCGCCCCGGGCCGCCGCCGCCCGCTGGCCGGGCCGGTGGTCGCCGAGGTCGTCGAGGTTGGTGCCCAGCGCGATCGCCGCGCCGGACTGGGCGGCCAGCGGGGCCAGCGCGTCCAGCAGGGCACTCTTGCAGTGGAAGCAGCGGTCGCCGCCGTTCGCCCGGTACTCCGGCCGGTCCAGCTCGTCGGTGCACACCTCGACGTGGGCCAGCCCGTGCCGGCGGGCGAACCGGCGGGCGGCGGCCCGCTCCGCTCCGGGCAGGCTGGCCGAGACCGCGGTCACCGCGACCGCCCCGGCGCCCAGCTGCTCGGCCGCGACGACCGCCAGCAGCGC